>Ga0315282_10002810_pt1 | contig 31585 bp, 20 predicted proteins | sample YL17G07_20_MG_FD_203693 | JGI IMG/M metagenome (GOLD analysis project Ga0315282, IMG submission 203693) | Sediment microbial communities from Yellowstone Lake, YNP, Wyoming, USA - YL17G07_20 | ecosystem: Environmental > Aquatic > Freshwater > Lake > Sediment | place: USA: Wyoming | collected... | reverse complement strand
TGGCCTTCGAGATCCCCAGAGCGCTCTGGAGCTCTGAAACGCTCCTTCCCCTTCTGCCCAAGAGGTCAAGGATATGGAGGCGGGTAGGGTTGGCGAAGGCTTTGCAAACTTGGGCCTGCCTTTCGTAAAGGTAGCCGTTCTTGGCATTGTCGCCGTTGCTTTTGTGCATGAAAATCCCTTTCCTATTTTCGATTTTGGATTGGCGGTTTTGGATTGAAAAAAGAAAAGCCGCCCAGAGTCGTTAATCCAAAATCTAAAATCCAGCAGGATACTGAAAAACAATTGGGAATCCGTCGGCTGACGGATCATTCCGAGTGAAGCGAGGGATCTCGCATGTTCTTTGTTTCCAGAGCGAGATTCCTCGCTTCGCTCGGAATGACAGACGCGACAGGTTTTTCAGCATCCGGCTACGAGCAACCGCGGCCGAGCTTCAATTTTTTTGCAGGCGCTGCGCCGCTGGGGGCAGCCGGAGCGGGGAGCGTTTCAGCCGGAGCGGATGCAGGCATGGCGGTTGCCCCTCCACCGGGCGCGAGGAAATGCTCCCGCAATTGTTTTGCCTGGAGGTAGCCTGCCGGCGACTGGGTCTCCGAGTGCAGGCTGGTGGGGGTCATGACTTCGTCCCACCAGGCGGTGATCCCTTCTCGCAGCGAATAGGCTTTGTAGCCCTTTAAGCTGAGCAGCAACTGCGCCTGCGCGGCATGGCCTGCCCCGAGTCCGTAGAGAATGATCTGCTTTTCCCGCGAGAGTTTCTTCAGGCCCGCTTCCTCGAACAATTGCGAAAGCGGAATATTTACCGCACTCGGAATATGGTAGTCGTCGAATTGCCAAGGCTCGCGAATGTCAATCAATTGATAGTCGGTGCGCTTCTCGATGAGCCGGCGGGCCAATTCGCCGGGCGTGACGTGGTCTTCCTCTTTCACGATGGTTTGGACCAAAGCGGGGGCGTTAACCGGCCCCGCGCCGGTCCCGCGCGCTATCGCTGCGGCGAACGCCAGCACCACCGCCACCAACGCCGCGCCCGCCGCCGCCAGCCGCTTCCCAGTCACTTCGATTGTCATGGACGCCTCCTGTTAGTGACGAGTGACAAGCCGAAGAGCAGATGGCAGGTGTCAGAAGTCAGGAGAAGGAGACAGTACTGCCCGCTCTTCGGCTTGTCACTCGTCACTCGTCACTGCACTTGTCACTCTTCACTTCTTTCCATAGGTCCGCGCAAAAAGATTCCACGCGCCTTCGCTCTTCTCCGCTGCCCAGAAAGCCCCCAAGGCAATGAGGACCACAGCCAGCGCCACCAGCCCGGTGTTCAGGTCGAGCCAGACCCGAAGAGTCAGCGCGCCGCGCGAGCCCGAGAGATTGAACTTGCTGAAATGAGGCACGCCAACTCCGAAGAGGAAGATTCCGATGAAGATTCCAAGCATGAAGAACAAAGCGTCGAGCTTTCCAATGGCGGCGGCAGCTATTGACGTGCCCGGACAATAGCCGCCGATGATGAAACCGCCGCCCAAGAGCAATCCGCCCACAATCTGGGGCCAGATGAAGGTGGGCGGAACAAACACTTGAGTCATATCAAGCCATCCCAGGAGCGTCAGGTAGGCAATACCCAACATGGCGACGACGATGGCCGTAAACATCACTTTGAACACAGAGAAATCCCGGAAATAAAACTGCGCTGTAAGTTTGCGGGCGCTCGAAAATCCCGCGCGCTCGAGGAAAAAACCGAAGAGGAAACCCAGCAGCACCGCCAGCGCAAGGTAGACGGGCACAGAGAATTGAGCAAAATATGGAGCGCTCATAACCAACACCTCCGCAGGAAGTACGCTCCTGCAAATCCAGCGGCAAACACACTGAGCATGAAAATGAAGGCTCCGACCGACAGTACGGCGCCGCCGGATAGCGCCAGTCCGCTGGTGCATCCGCGGGCCAGCCGGGCGCCAATCCCCGTCAGAACGCCACCCGCCAGAGCGAGCAGGTAGCGGGTGCGCGGCGAGATTCGCGGGCCCTTGTCAACCGCGAAGCGCAGGCGCTTTGCCAGCCATCCGGAAACGAATCCGCCCAGCGCCACGCCGATCAGCTCGAAAACCAGGAAGTCCATCAGCGGCGACTGCCCGGATTCCATGTAAGTGCTCCAGTAGGGGTGCCCGCTGGCGTATTTCGGGGCAACGCAGGCGAGCGCGGCCACTAAATAACGCGTGAACCCTCCCGAGGCGCCCAGGCCGTCCCCCATCAGGACAAAGGTGGCGAGAACAGTGAGGCCTAAGCCGACGCCTGCCACGTAGGGCGGCCAATACTCGGGTCTGCGAAACGCCCTGTCGAGCGCAGCGCGAAGTCCTCGCGGTGCTGGGGCGACGCTCGACGGCAGCGGGGCTTCGACCGCCGCAGCTTGCCGGCTTCCACCCATGGCCGCCTTTTCTCCGCCCCTCGCCAGGTTCCCTTTCCAGGCTGCTTCCTGCATCTTGAACTCCTTCCACCACTTGAAGTGGTGGCGGTAGGCATACAGTTCGTTCACCGTGCCGGTAATCATGGAAAAGAAGGCCGGCTTCTCCTCCGGGAACACCGCCCCCATATAGACGTGGATCATCAATCCGGAGACCACCAGTCCGACCGCGACAAAGTGCAACACGACGGCCCAGGCCACCAGGGTTGTGCTGATCAAATGGAACGCCATCACCAGGCCGCTCGCCATGATGAGGGGAATCATCAGGTACACTAACAGAGCGAAGAGCTTCTGGCCGGCATTGTAGACACCCTGCGGGGGCAGAGGCTCATCGCTCCGCCCCAGCATGCGGAGAAGCCGCACCTCGAGCCAGTGAAAGTCATCCCGGTCGAGAGCAATTTCTCTCTCCCGCACTTCCCGCGCCAGGTAGGTTCGAAATCCAAAAGTGCCGTAAACCAGGAAAACGGCAATCCAAGTGATGCCGACCGCGATGTGGAACCAGAGCATGTGCGCTCGGGAACCGAAAAATCCCTGGACAATCGCGATGTACCAATAAGGGGCAACACGAAAATGCGGCGACGAAATCAGTGCGGCTCCGGTAACCAACTCCACCAGCCACACCGCCGCGTTGAACCAGTGCAGGAGCATGACCGCGACGTGGTGCTTCTTGATCTGCTTTTGCGCCATCGCTTCGGCCTGTTCCACGGTCAGTGGGGCGGGTGTGATCGGAATCGTGTAAGAACTCATCATGGGCTAGTCCTCGTACTCCTCCTCGCCCGTGCGCAACTGGCGGAAGAAAGCGATAGCCTGGCCAAGAAACGTGGCGCCAACAGCCGCCAAAACAAGAGGCTTTAGCACTTTGCCCCACCACTCGCCCGCTCTCGGCAGGCGCGGCCGATGAGGTGGGAAGGTGGCAAACACCAGGTCCACCTGCTCCTTTCTCCCCAGGTAGTACACGTTCGGGCCAATGGCCACATCACTGGTTTCAAGTCTCCGTGCGCCCTTCTCATAAACTAACATAAAAACTTCGCTCTTGGGGTCTTCCAAGTCGCCGAAATACTTGGCATGCGCGGTGCAAGTGGCGACACAGGCCGGCTCCTGGCCTCGCTCGAGGCGCGGCGAACAAAAATCGCACTTGTCCACTTTCTTGCTCACCGGATTGATATACCGCGCCTCGTAAGGGCAAGCCTCCACGCAATATCCGCAGCCGATGCAAAGATCACGGTCAACCTTCACTATTCCATTGTTCGCCTGATAGGTCGCGCCGGTGGGACAGGGGGCCACGCAGGCGGGATGGTCGCAATGATTGCACTGCGCCACGTCGAAGCTCGAGAGCAGCTTGGGGAAGGCGCCCGCCACACCCGTCGAGCGCACGTGGGTTCGGGCGAAGCTGGCTGGAACCTCCCACTCGGAGTTGCAGGCCACCGTGCAGGCCTGGCAGCCCACGCACTTCCTGAGATCGATGACCATCCCGTAACGAGCCATTACGATTGCACCTCAAAAGGGATTAGGGGTTAGGAATTAGGGGTTAGCCCGCCTTGCGAGATTTGTGCGCTCCACTACGCCCGACCCTAACCCCTGATCCCTGTGATCTTTACAAAGTTCACCCGCATCCCCGTCCCGCCCATGAGCGGGTCGATGCTGACGCGCGTCATCAGCCCGGTATCGGAAGCGCCGCGATGGTAAGCGCGCTCGAGCGCTCGCGACTCATGCCCAAACCCATGCACCATGTAGAGGCAATCTTTGCGGATACCGGGAGTGATCCTTACACGGATGGGCAGGCTCTTCACACCGTCCAGGTTCTCGGTCACGACCCGTTCGCCCTCGCGTAGGCCGAGGTCGTTTGCGGCTTTCGTGTTGATCCAGGCCTCGTTCTCGGGCATCAAGGCATCCAGCACCTCGTTGTTTTCACTGCGCGCAAACGAATGCACAGCAGCGCGTCCATAAATCAAGCGAAAGTAACCGAGGGGCGGGTCTGAGACGGGCGTGTAACGAGGCAATGGGTCGAACCCTAGATTTTTCAGGAGGGGAGAATAGAGTTCGATCTTTCCGCTTTGGGTGGCGAAAAGAGGCCCATCCGTGGGCAGACGATCCTCGATATAGGGACGGCCCGGAAATGAGACGGCTCCACGCGCGCGCAGTTCGGCAGCATTGACGCCAAGCGGTTCGATTAATTTCGCCAAATGTTCTTCCGGCTTCTCCCAAGGGAAATAGGCTTCGAGGCCCAGTCGCCGGGCCATTTGCTTGGCGATCCACCATCCGGGCTGGGAGTCGTAAAGCGGCTCGACGGCGGGCTGGCGTATGGCCACATAGGGTTGCTTGGCGCTCTCGACAATGGCCGGCGCATCGTAGCGTTCGAGGTAAGTGGCCTCCGGCAACACCAGGTCGGCGTAGTTCACTTGCTCCATCGGCAGCACGTCCACCACCACCATCAACTCGAGCTGTGCGATGGCCTGAAGGGTCCTCGAGCGCTGAGGGATGCTCTCCAGCACGTTCTGACCGTAGACGATCCAGCCCTTGATGGGGTAGGGCTTTCCCGTGAGGGTCGCTTCGATGAGGCCGTTGGTTACACCCTGTTCTTCCGAGGCGAGCGGATAACGGGTCCCCGCCCCATCCGCCCTTCCTCGCTTGGATTCCGGGAAAGGCGGCACTGAGAACGTCCCGTGCCTGATTGGAGTGGGTAGAAAAATCCCTCCCTTTCTTCCCCAGCTCCCGAGCAATGCGGTGAGCATGGCCATCGCCCGCGAACGCTGTGTGTCGTCGCCGTACCAGGTAGCGTGCCGGCCCGGATGGACTGCCACCGTCGGCTTCGCTTCCGCCATGGCGCGGGCAGTTTCCCTGACCTGCTCCGCGGGCAATTCCGTGATGGGTTCCGCCCATTCCGGTGTGAACTCCCGAACGTAAGCCTCGAGTTCAGGGAATCCCTGGGCATACTTCGCGATGTATTCCCTGTCGTAAATCCCTTCCCCAATAAGCACGTTCATCCACGCCAGCAAAAGGGCAATGTCCGTTCCCGGCCGGATGGGCAGCCACCAGTCGGCCTTGGAGGCTGCGGTGGAAAAACGTGGGTCCACAACGATGAGCTTGGCGCCGCGCGACAAAGCTTCCGCAAAAGCGGTGACTTGCGAGGTGAAAACGTTTTCGCCGATGTGCGAGCCAATCAATACGATGAGCTTGGACTCTTCGAGATCCACAGGCTCGGGAGAACCGAGACCCTGCCCGAACGTCAGCGCATACCCCACCTCGCGCGGACCACGGCACTGCGCGAAGGCAGGCTCGGCGCTGTTCGGTGTGCCGAAGGCTTTCATCAATGTGCCAAAGAAATTCGATGCCACGCCGTGAGGGAAGAACGCCAGGCTCTCAGGTCCGTATTTCTTCTTCAACTCGCTCAGCCGCCCGGCGAAGAAATCAAGGGCTTGTTCCCAGGTGAGAGGTTTGAATTTCCCCTCGCCTCGCGGCCCCACACGAAGCATCGGAGACTTCAATCGGTCGGGATCGTAAAGCAGTTGGGTTCCGGCGTTGCCCCGCGCGCATAGCCTTCCCCGAGTGAGTGGGTGGAGGGGGTTGCCTTCCAGCTTCAGAACTTTGCCCACGGCCACTTCCGCCCGAACCCCACAGCGCCAAAAGCACATTTCGCAGTTGGTCGCAATCTCCTGGACGCGCGTCGTGCCGCACCAGCCCGGCGGGTGACTCTCGCCTTTTGTCTTCTCCGCACCGGCGGCAAGCGCGCTCGCTGCGGAAGTGCGCCGGAAAAATTCGCGCCGCGTCAGTTTGAAGCTCATGCTGGTAGCTGGAGCAAGCCCTTTGCCAAAGGGAGGTTGGATTCCCAGCGCGCAAATTGCCCCATGAGGGCTGGCCGTCCTGGCTCGGGCCACCCGTCCTCGGAGGCATTTAATCTGTTGACTGCCAACGATTTACCGGCGCCGCTCCGCGCAGGGCCGTCCACGCCCCCCAGCGGCTTATCGGCCTGAGTGTTGGGTTGAATTGAGCCAAGCAACAGTTTCGAAATTTCGCAACTGTCGAAATTTTCACCCACATGGCGCGCGGAACCCACGCAGTGCGCCCTTTAACCCGGCGAGGCATCCTTCATCCCACAACTGCGAATGGAGATGGCAGGTAGCAACTCGCTTGACATTCGTACTCTCAGGAGATATTTTAGCGCCCTCCCATAGTCTCTCAAGGGGGCGATAATATTGAGGAAAGCCTCAGATGGGCCGCGGCGCCCTGCCGAGATCGTTCCAATCCCGCAGGCCGAGTGAGGGAGGACAAAGGCAATGGAAACGAGCTTACCCATGACGTACAATTTCAGCCGCCGACACGCTTTGAAACTCCTCGGATTTGCCCTTCTCTCGTCGCAACTGGATGCGGCGACGGACAAGCCCCTGCGCGGAATCTTTCCGATTATGGCCACTCCCTTCACCGCTTCAAACCAAGTGGATTATGAAGACTTGGAGAAAGAGGTCGAGTTCATGGCCCGCAGCGGCGCGAACGGCATGGTCTGGCCGCAGCTTGCCAGCGAATACCAGTATCTCAGCCGGGAAGAACGGCGGCGTGGAATGCGAACCCTGGCCAAGGCCATAAAGGGCAAAAAGCCGGCGCTGGTTTTGGGCGTTCAAGCCGCGACAAAAGACGACGCCGCGGAATATGCCGAGTTGGCCGAAGAACTCTCGCCCGACGCGGTCATCGCCATCCCGCCTACGGCAGCTAAGTCGCTGGATGATTTCCGCGATTATTACCGGACTCTCTCCCGCATCACCAAGCGCCCATTTTTCATCCAGACCAGCGGCGGCGCACCTGGCGTCAATCCTACTGTGGATTTCCTGCTCGAAATGGCGCGCGAGTTGCCGAATTTCGGCTACGTGAAAGAAGAACAAAGTCCCATCTACGAAAGGGTGCATGCGCTCGCCGCGGCGCGTCCCGCCATTAAAGCCGTATTCAGCGGGCCCATCGATCTCTACGTAATGCGTATGGGGTGCGACGGATGCATGCCGGAGGCGCTTTATCCCGATATCGATGCGCAGATCTGGGACCTTTATCACTCCGGCCGTGAGGAGAAAGCGCGCGAGATCTTCAGCAAGCGGTTGCTAATGGTCAGCACGGCGCAAGAGATTCCAGGGGTACGGCCTTATATCATGAAAAAACGCGGAGTCTTTAAGACCGCAATTTCGCGCCGGGAGAACGCCGATTTGACAGCCAACGCGATCCGGGAGATTGATTTCGAGTTCGAGGGATTGAAGCCCTACTTCAAAGTCGGCCCCAATGCCTTGTAGGGAGGACTCTTGATATGAAACCGAAGATCATCGCAATCGCCGTTCTCGCGGCGGCCCTAACCTCCTGCGCACAATCCGGCCGGCAGGCAGGGGGGTCCGGTTCACGGCCGCCTCTGGAGTTCAGCCGCATGCTGGTGCACTGGCATCAGTATATCGACCCCGGCTATCTCGCCTTTGTTGATGAAGTCCAGCCGGAGGTCGTTCAAGCAGGCTTCTACGGCGTGGACTTTTGGGCTTTCTCGCACGTGCCCAAGGAGGTGAAAGGCCCGACCGCTGCGACGCAACCCGTGGATGGGGATCTGAAAGCCAGTGGGCAGTTTCTCGAAAACCTCAACAAGGAACTGCACAAGCGCGGAATCAAAGTTATCGGGCACTTTGATGTCGAGTACCACGTGACCGGTCTAATCGACGGCCCGCAGGGACCGCGCGAGGGATTCTTCAAATTCTATAACGAGCTTTGGGACGAGAAAGAGCTGGGTCCGAAGCCCGTGAAAGACCCGCTCGAACTGCTTCAGCGAAATGCCGACGGCAGCCCCTACTTCGTCCAGCTCAAGGGCTTCTCGCCGTGGCCGCTCTATCACGGCTGCCTGAACAATCCCAACTGGCGGAAGGTCCTGAAGGCTTTCCTCAAGCGCGCCATCGAGCGCGGCGTGGACGGACTCATCGCCAACTACTTCTATACGAACGGCTGTATGTGCAAGTACTGCGTGCAGGGCTTTAAGGATTACTTGCGTCAGCGTTATTCGCCCGCTGAACTGCGAAGGCAATTTGGTATTGAAGATCTGGACAAGCATAAATTCGCCGAAATTACCGGCTGGTACGAGCCCAACGCGATGACGCCGCTGCGGCTGGAGGGCCTGCGTTTCGCCGAAATCTCGCGCAAGAAGGCGTTTGACGAGATCTTCATCGAGTACGGGCGTTCCCTGAAGCCCGACCTGATCGTGGCGCAGTGGCTGCACAGTTACCAGCCGACGCCGAGCAATGACGAGCGGATGACGCTGCCGGCCGAACTCTGGGGGCAGGGTGAAAACTATCTGTGGTATTGCGTGGGCAAAGCCGAGCCCACCCTGCAGCTGCGCTACATGCGCGGGGCGGGCGGTGACCGGCCTTTCGCCGTCTGCCACTACGAGTCGGTCAAGGTGCGCGCCTCGATGGCGGAGTTGGCCGCCAACGGCGGCGCGCCGATGACGCGCTACGCCAATTTCAACGATCCGGAATCGCGCAAGGAATTGGTGCGCTTCTTCCGGTTCATGAAACAGCATGACGACGTCTATCACGCCAGTACCGCGGCTGGTGAATGCGTGCTGCTGCACCCACGCAGCCAGCTTCACCTGGGGCGGTTTACGGACGCCTTCACCGCCTACAATACTGTGGGCGGCCGACTGCTGGATGACCACATCCTTTTCGACGTGCTTCCGGACGACATCGCGACCCCGGACAAGCTGGCCAAGTACAAGCGGGTCTTCACCATCTCTTCGATGGCGGAGATGAAGACGGAATCCTACGATGGTCTCAGCCGCTTTGAAGCGCCTGCGGCCGTCCGCGTATCTGCGAGTCATCCCGAAAAAAGCAGCACCTGGGACATCCACTTTGTGAACTACAACCGCAAAGAGCCCGGCGAGAAAGAAAAGACGGGTTTCATTGCGGACGAGAATCCCATCCCAGTCTCGGGTGTCAAGGCGGATCTGGTCAGCCCGGCCGGCTTCTCCATCAGCAAAATCGAGTGGATGACGCCGGAGTCTCCTGAACCACAGGAACTGCGCATCGAAAAGGCCGGGAACCGGGTGCGCTTCACCGCTCCCGAGTTTCTGGTTTACGCCGTCGCTCGCGCTCATCTCGTTCCCGGGGAAACCACTGCCCGGAACGGCGCGGTGCCGTCCACTCTGTCGACCGTCGCCGCCTCGCGGCCGGCGCAGTCCGCTGCCTCCCAAAAACAGGAGAGCGCCGGGCAGAAGTCCTCCAGCGGCGATTGCGGCACTTGCCATGAACGAATAGTGAAATGGGAGACGGAGGGTCGGGCAAAATCTCTCCAGCGCCGATCGCGAACCCAGCGTCTGCGCGCACAGCTACGACACAACTGAGGCGGGGAGCGTGGAGTTCAGGTTGGTGTGGAGTCTCATCGTGCTTAAGCGCAGTTTCTTCTGCACCTTGCTGTTTTTCTGCCTCGGGGCTTCGCTGGCCTGCCGCCACGTCCCGAAACCGGATCTGATTATTCATCACGGCAAAATCCTCACAGTTGATTCCAGCTTTGACATCGTCGAAGCCATGGCGATCCGGGGCGATCGCATCCTCGCCACCGGTTCGAACGACCGGATTCTCGCCCTCGCCGGGCCGGAGACCCGGCAAACCGACTTGCATGGCAAAACGGTACTTCCGGGCCTGATTGATTCTCATCTCCATGCTGTTGGTTCCGCCATGTTCGAGTTTGATCATCCTGTGCCCGACATGGAAACCCTCAGCGATGTCCTTAAATACATCCAGGCGCGGGCCGCAGCGCTCCCTAAAGGAGAGTGGGTAGTCGTATCGCAGGTCTTCATCACGCGCTTGCGGGATCAGCGCTACCCCACTCGCCAGGAACTCGATAAAGCAGCGCCGAAGAATCCTGTCCTTTTCCGCACGGGGCTGGACGCCGTTTTGAACTCGCTGGCCCTCAAGCTGAACGGGATTGATAAGAACTACAAGGCTCCGGAAGGTGAACCGTGCCGGATCGAGCGGAACCCACAGACCACGGAGCCCACGGGCGTTCTGCGCAACTGCGTCGTCAAATACAAATCGCCGGAGAAGCAGCCCACGCAGGAAGATTACCTCCAGCGCACCAGAATGTTATTGGCCGACTACAACTCGGTCGGGATCACGAGCATCAGCGACGGGGACACCAGCGATGAAGAAGTGGAGATTTTCCGGCAGCTCAAGGAAAGCAACCAACTGACTTGCCGGACCTTTATGGTTTTGCACGTCGAGGCGAACGACCCCTTTGACAAGATTGAAGCGCGTATCCATCAGGCGGCCCAGAACCCGCTCCACCAGCCGAGTGACATGCTGTGGCTGCGGGGTATCAAGTCTTATCTGGATGGAGGCATGCTGACCGGCAGCGCCTACATGCTCCAGCCCTGGGGCGTCAGCAAAGTGTATTCCATCACTGATCCCACCTACCGGGGAATGCTGTACATCGAGCCGGAACGCTTGTATAAGCTGGCGCGGTTGGCGCTCGAGAACGGTTTTCAGTTTACCGTGCACGCCGTGGGCGATGGCGCGGTCGAGGCCATTGTCGAGGCCTACGGGCGGGTTAACAAGGACTTTCCCGTCCATGACCTGCGGCCTTCTATTACCCACGCGAACTTCATGACCGCAGAAAGCATTCAAAAGATGAAGGAACTCGGCATCGTGGCGAACCTCCAGCCGGATTGGCTCTACCTGGACGGCGCCACACTTCAGAAGCAGTTCGGCGACGCGCGCCTGGAATATTTTCAGCCTTACAAAACCCTCTTCGAACAGGGCGTGATCGTTGGAGGCGGATCGGACCACATGCAGAAGATCGGAAGCTTCCGCTCTATCAATCCGTACAACCCGTTTCTTGGGATGTGGATCACCCTGACGCGCCAGCCGCGCTGGACGGATCAACCTCTGCATCCCGAGCAGCGGATCACGCGCCCGCAAGCGATACGCTTGTATACCATCAACAACGCCTACCTGACCTTCGAGGAGAAGCAAAAAGGATCGCTGGAGAAAGGCAAGCTGGCCGACTTCATCGTCCTCGACAGGGACATCCTTAACTGCCCTCTTGACGAGGTGAAGGATATCCAAGTGATCGAGACCTATCTGGGCGGCAAGCTGATCTACCACATGGCAGGGTTGTAGAAATCTTGAAGCTGCGATTTTGGTTTAGATGCGTCAAGTCTTGCAGTTGTGGGTCTGCTCCTCAGAGGGGAGCACATTGAGTAGCCGTGGGTGAAACCCTCGAATGGGAAGGCATCAATGGAAACCCGGCCCTGAAAGGGCCGAACCGCGACTGGTGCAAAGCAAAGTGCTGCGGTCCACAGGCGTTAGAAATCCGCGGGTTTTGCCGGATACTCAATACCCAGAGCTTCGGCGATCAGCTCGAATCCTTGGTCGTTCTTGTACGGTTCGATATTGAGGTTCCTAAGCCTGAGTTTTTCCCATGAGCTAGCCTTGTCGTGATGCTCGCGAATGAAGCTGACCGGAAAGGTGTAGAACTCTGGCTCCTCCCTACCCTCTGTGACGGGTACCGTCCTCCTCAAGAAAAAATTCCCAATGTTCAGAAAGACAGCGATCAAGAAATCGAAGGCACCAAAGGTCTTCCCTTTGACCAGAAAGCTCCGGTCACAATCTGTAGCGTAGCGACTTTTCACCTGGACGCGAATCTGTTTCGTTACGCGTCGTGGGTCGGGATGAATGCAGATAAGATCATATCCTTCATTCCTCGGAGGGGCCTTATAGGTAAGGATGTTGCGCCTCATCAGGTACCCTTGCACAAGAAATTCAGCACCATGGGAAACAACTGGCAGCCTCATAACCTCAGAGCTTTTATTCATTCTTTAATCCCTCACAGACGGCTGCTCAAAAAGTCCATGAAATCCTTGACTCTGCACCAGCCCAGCGTCGTAGCGGCGGGTTTACCCCGCCATGCCACTAACGAATTCAACGAATGATGGCGGCATAAAGCCGCCTCTACGCCTTTTTTCATCGGCCTGCTACGCCTTGATCAAATCACGCATAAAGATCGCCGCGCACTCGGCGCACTGGTCGGCGAACTCCAGGCCCACTGTCTGGCCGTTCACCATGGGAAGCGTATGGCAAAGCTCGTACCCAACGTAGCCGTTGTAGCCAATCTCTTTCATGGCTTTGACGAAGGGAGCGTAGAAATCATCCCCCTTGACCGTTCCATCCGCCTCGCGCTTGAACTCCCCGCCGTAATGCGAAAGCGCCTGCAACGGGCCCGTCTCGAGAGCCGCCTGGCGAATGCTCTCCGGCGACCTATCTTCCAAAAGTGGCACATCTAGGGAGACCTTGAGGTGCGGTGAATTGACTTCCTTTACCATGCGCAGCATATCTTTGTAACTATTGATGACTGGCTTGTGATTTTGCAGGGCCAGGGTCACGCCCGCGTCGGCGGCATACTTGGCGGACTGGATCATGCCGTCGCGGCACCACTCCCATATCTCTTCCGGTGCGAAGCCCTCATGGACCCTCCCCCATATAGGTTCTGCAATTTTGTAAGAGGCAAGCCCCTGCTTCTCGGTAACGCCGCGCCAGCCCGCGAAGACCCGGACGGTTTTGGCCCCCAACTCCGGCGCGAGCTGGATCAGGTCCCGCATGTAGACCAGTTGGGCGTCCCGGTGCTCGGTAATCGGACTGCTGAAATCGTTGTTGCCGGCCAGACCGTAGATTTCGATGCCCTCGCCCTCCGCCATCTTGCGCAGCTCGCGGGCGTGGGCGCGTGTGAGGCTCAGGGGGTGGCCGTGCGGCCGCTTGCCGTCCACCTCTACTCCGTCGTAGCCATATTTCTTCGCGCGGCCAATCACCTCTTCGAGCGACAGGGCTTTTCCCCTATACCAGACTCCCAAATACGTGATGCTGTAGAGCCCTACTTTTAATCCAAGGGATTTCTTGGAGCTAGCTGCCTGATTGGAAAAGCCTGTTCCCGACGACGCCAAAAGGCCGGCCGTCGCCGCCAGTGAGGCGCCGACAAAGTCCCGGCGACTGATAGCCTTGTTCTCCATAAGACCTTGCCCTCCTGACAGAATTAGAAACTATGATGATTCGCCATTAATCCGGAATACGCTTTCTGATTCTCGACCGACCGTCAGCATATTCCTGACCCCCTCCAAATGCAATGGCCAATCATGACCTGAAAAAAACTGGCTGTGGCCCAGCGAAGCTCTGCGGCTACCTCAGTCATTCCCGCGAAAAGCGGGAATCCACTTCGACTGGCTGCCGCAGAGCGCAGCTCTGCGTCGTTCAGAAACCAGAACTCCCCCCGAGCGCAGAGCTTCGCTCTGCGCCAGCCCGAATCGGGCTTTCCGTCTCTTGACAAGGGGAATTTAATAGGCTAGAATTGTGCGTTGAGGCTGTATTGGAGCTCGCGCCTTGCCGGGAACCTCATGCCGCGCGCCCCTGCCCCTTCGGAGAGAATTCAGGGCGGGACGAGAAGCCCGCGGATGGGCTTGCCGCGAAGTGGACAAAAAGTTTGTCGTCAGGAGGGGTACCAAAAGGAATCCCTCGAAATTGACCGAACGAAGCGGGAATCTCTATGAAAACAAAGGATCACTTTAGAAGGCTTGCGAAGGAAACTGGAATGTTTATGAAAACACACGACTTAGCTCGCAGATGCGGGAATGTCGTTGAAAAGTCAGGTAGTTATAGGGCGGGAAAGGGTGACCAAGAGCTGAGGATGTCTGAAAAGATCACGAACAGCTCATCCCTTGGCTGACGGGAATGGCCGGTGCTTCGAGAGAGATGTCTCCCCAATGGCGCCGCGAGGTCATTTGGCTGTATTCCACCCGGCAATCGGGAGCTATAATCTTGGGTTTCGATTCTCGATTTTCCATTTTCGATTTTCCAGTTTCCAATCCCGGAGGCTCCCGATGAAGCCATTTTTCCTTGTCGCCTTTATGATTAGTTGCGTCGCCGCTCTGGCCGAGACGCCCTCTGTCGAGGTCTGGGCGGTCCCGAGCGCCGCCAAAGTTCGGCCCGACGACCGCGTCCAGGTTCGCAACCTGGTGTGGGACAAGAGCACCAAGACCATCTCGATTGCCGGGGCGAAAAACGAACATGTGCCTTTTCAGATCGTGATCACCGTTCCGCCACCCCCGGACCGCAACCACCCCGCCGCTTCCGGATTCTTCCTGGAAGCCAGCGACCTGGTTTCCAGCGCCGGCCGCCTGGCGCGGGAGCACGTGAAGCTCTATTTCGAGTCCGTCATCCTTTGCCCCGGCAAGTCCAGCCCGGTCGGAGAGGGCGGCTTCTGGCCGGACGCTCTGGCGGCGCTGACCGATCCCTTCAGCCTGGCGGCGCCCTTCGGCGGAGGCGTTCGCAACCGCGGCATCTGGATTGACGTCATCACTCCTCCTGACCTCCCCGCAGGCGAATATGCGGGAACCATCCGAGTGACGCAGAAAGGCCTCGAGGTCGATCGCCTCAACCTCCGCTTGAAGGTCTACAATTTCGCGCTCCCCTCGGAGACCCATCTCATCACTTACATGGGAGTCTCGAGTGACGGCCTCGCCGCTTTCCATCACGTCGCTCCTTCTTCGCCGGAAGCCAAAGCGCTGCTTCGAAATTACCATGCCTTTCTCTACGCCAACCGCATGGAGCCTTGGTTCAATGAGCCGCTCCAGCCGCAAATCAAGGAATCGGGCGGCGCCGTCACGCTCAGTTTCGACGCTGAAGCATACGACCTCTATATGAGGCAGTGGAAAACCAAGCGGGTGATTCTGGAGGCGGCGCCCGGACGATTGATCCGGGGACGGCGAGCGGGGGAGATATCTGCGGAGACGGCTCGACTGGTCAAGTCTTACCTGACGCAGGTGCGCGATTATTATCGTCAGAACGGCTGGCTGGATCGCCTGGTCTTCAACAGCCCCATCGATGAACCGAACACTGCGGATGAGTTCGAAGAAACCCGCCAGTGGGCCACCCTGGTGCACGAAGCTGCGCCGGGGGTGCCGTTTCTGGCCACCAAAACTCCCGTGCCGCAACACCCCGAATGGGGCACGCTGCGCGGATTCGTCAACAACTTCTCCATTCACGGTAACGACCTGAATGGAATGGAAATCAGGAAGGCAATCCGAGAGGAGCAGGCCAAAGGCGGCGAGATGAGCTGGTACATTTCCTGCGACCAGGCTTACCCGCAACCCAACTACTTCATCGACGCGCCGGCCATGGATCCGGTCATGGTGCCATGGATTACCTGGCGCTACGGCATGCAGGGCATCCTTTACTGGGACATGAAATACTGGTCGGAAGTGAAGAGTCCCTGGACCGACCCGGCCACCTATAGGAGCGGTTATTTCTGTAGCAATGGCTGGGTGCTGAACGGCGAGGGCTCGCTGCTCTACCCCGGCAGCGAAACCAGGCAGTACACCGGGCAAGCCAACGTAGATGGGCCGGCGTCCTCGATTCGCTTCGAGTTGCTGCGCGAAGGCATCGAGGACTACGAGTATCTGTGGCTGCTCAAGTCGCTCGGAGACGCGGCCTTCGCCGATGACGCCGTCAAAAGCATGGTGGTGAACATCGGAGCCTTCTCCCGAAATCTCGAGGAGCTGTTCGCCGTGCGCGAGAGGATGGCCCGCCGCATCGAACAACTGGCCGGCAATAAGCCCTAAGTCGCGACTCACCCGTAGGCCCGACGGGTGGTGCCATTGGGGCGGATGTCATTCCCACAAAGTTATCTGTCATTCCGAGCGCAGCGAGGAATCTCGCTCTGGCATTTCGCGCACCAAGCTGGATGGGGCCAGAAGGGACCGGCGTACCGCGTTGAAGGCCTACTACGTCTACATCATGGCCAGCAAATCGCGCACGCTCTGTACGGGGGTGACAAGCAACTTGCAGCGTCGCGTCCTGCAACACCGAGGCAAGCTGCTGCCGGGGTTTACGGCACGGTACAACATCGACCGGCTGGTGCACATCGAGGCATGCGGTGATATCGTGGCCGCCCTGACTCGTGAGAAGCAGATCAAAAGTTGAAGCCGCAAGAAGAAGATTGCGTTGATTGGATCGGCGAATCGTGATTGGAAGGACTTGAGCGCCGCCTGGTGCGGAACTCAAGGCGGCGCGGCTGGGACGTAGGTAGAAGAAACAGTCAGAGCGAGATTCCTCGCTCCGCTCGGAATGACAGGCGAAGGGCTCGGAATGACATCCGCCCCAGGGACACCAGTATTGGCGGAAAGAGCATTCACATCCGCCGGCCAAGGCCCCTTTCCTACTTCACTTGGTACCGGCGCAAGGCCTCCTCGTCGAGCTCGACTCCCAGGCCCGGTCCTCGCGGGACCTCCACGTAGCCATCTGCAATACTTTTTATAAACGGCTTGACGAGCAGATCGCTCTCGCGAAGGTAACAGATCGTATCTGACGGGATGGTGCAGCTTCGCGTGGCGGCAGCAGCATGAATGTAAGCCATGTCACGAATTCCCAGCTCTGCTCCCGAGCCGTGCCAGACGGGGAGGCCAGCGACTTCCGCCAAGTAGGCTTGACGAACGAAAGTGTGGAAATAGGGCGGGCTGAGGTTAAAGCTGTCGCACGCCCCGAGCTTCACGGCCTGTAGCATCTCGATCCCGCTCCCGTCCGGCTCGCCGTGAATCCGCTGGCTCGAATAATACTCCTCCTCGACTTCCCCGCGCGAAATTGACCAGCCCGGGGTAAGCGCGAAATCGATCGCCAGCCGCTGCCGCAGCTCGCTCCACCATTCCAGGCGAGGCGGGAGCGGATCCTCGACGCTTACCGGCAAACCTTCGAGCTGCTTGCCGATTGGCAAGAAGCTGCCCGGATCCGAGAACGTGCGGTTGTAATCGACTCCCAGGTTCAACTCCGGAGTGGCCTTGGCGACAGCCCGCACAAGCTGGGGCACCGGAGTGTGGGGGCCGCGAGCCTTGAACTTGAGGTGCTTGAAGCCAAGTTCCGTTGCCCGCCTGGCAACGCTCACAAGATCGGTTTCATTGCGCTGAGCGGTCCAGTAAGTGACAGCAACCCTGTCCTGAAAACGCCCGCCCAGCAGGAAGTGAACCGGTACGCCGAATGTCTTTCCTATCAAATCGTAAACGGCAATTTCGATCCCAGAGGAAGCCCACGGCTCCGGTAACCCCAGCGAGGGAGCAAAGAATTCGAGGTCCAGAATATTGCGTCCGGTTAAGAAAGCTCCATTCTTGATGACGGCAGACTCCGGCACGCCCCGCTCCGTCTCGCCAATTCCGATGAGTCCGTTGTCCGCATGGAGCTTGATTATGATTTTGGGCGCCTCGGGGTTGCCCTTCACGAAATCGTACCAGAAGGGCTCGATTTCGACTGCATCCTCGCTGATGACCGTCCCGGGCTTCATCGGCACGACCACCTTGAATGTTTCCACACGCTCGACCCGAATGCTTTTTGGCGAGGCCGGTGAAGGACGCGCAGAGGGCAAGGGGGACGGCGCGCTCAGAAGCGCAGAATCCGCCAGATTGAAAGCTATGCCGGCGCCAACAGAACCCGTGACAACTTTCTGCAAAAAGTCTCGCCGCGGCGAAGATGATGAGGCCCTCCTCCCGCTTGGCGTTAAGGAACCAGCTTCTTGTCTGCGCAGAGGCTCAAACATTCGACGCAACATATAACATCCTCCCTGTAGTGTCCCATTTTGAGGGTAGCGGCGATCCCGCTCTGCGGGGTCCGGCCTGTCCAAACTACTGGCTCACGCCGATCCTCAGGGCGGCTCTGCCGCACTGTCTTGCGGAAAGCCTCCGGCTTTCCGGTCAATGCCGCATCCCGTGTCCTCCTCCGCCCCGGCTGGAAGGCTCAGCCTTCCAGCCGGGGCGGAGGATGGTGTTCCCGACACAGGTCCGCCGGAAAGGCGAAGCTCTTCCGCGAGTCAGGCGGCAGAGCCGCAGGTCATTGTGGACCGGAGCACCCGTCTGACGCAATGCTTTATCGGGCGTCTGCATTAACCGCGCGATGGCGCCCACCAGACTGCTCAGCCTCGATTTCCAGCAGCTTGAGAGAGTCCCTGTTCAACATCGCCTCGATCATGGCTTCGTCAAGGCGCGGCAAATGCGTTCCCTCCAGCATGCCATTGAGATTCCTGATCCCGGCGAGGCTGGCCGACACGGTAGCAAAGGGATAGTCGGTCCCAAATAACACCTTCTCCCAAACGCCGTACTCCTGGACCAGCATCAGAGAGTGGTAAAGCTGAAACGGCCTGTAATAGAGAGCGGAACAATCCGCGAACATGTGCGGATGCTTCCGGATCACGGCTACGCATTCGCCCTCGTAGGGGTGAGAGAGGTGCGCCAAAATAATCTTAACGCCGGGGAACCGGATGGCGACCTCATCCAGATGATGGGGGAACGTGTGCACGATGGGAGCCTTGTCAATAAACGTCGTTCCGGTGTGGAGAAGCACCGGCAGATTGTGCTTTCCTGCATACTCCCACAGGTAATCCAATTTACGCTGGTTCGGGCTGAAGCCCGCGTACATGGGCAGAAGTTTGATGCCTTTGAGTTTCAAGTCCTGATGACCGCGCCGCAGATCCTCCTGCCAGCCGGGTTGCGTTGGATCGACAGAGAGAAAACCTATAAGCTTATCCGCATGCTGGCTCACATACGCCGCTATCACGTCGTCAGGCACCCACACGCCCGAGAGCCGAGCTTTTCCGCCGAAAACAATCGTCTTGGCAAGGCTCTCCGCGCTTGCTATGTAATCTTCCCAGCGCACCGTCAGATCAATTTCGCTATTCCGGGCGCGACGTACTTGATTGCGAAAGTCCTCCGAGAAATCCTCGGGGCGCCAAAAGTGGCTGTGAACATCCACTACCATCGGTTACCTCCTGCCCCCAATGAGCGCCAGCAACCTCCCCACTTTATACCGATTGGTTCACCGGGTCTATCGAGAAACGGCCTCCGTCGCGACACCGTTGCTGCCGGGCAGCTTCGAAAGAAATCCTATGATACATGGGAATAAGGCTGCACTCACCGGCGGGGATTTTTGTCTCGATAGTTAGGTATAATCCCCGCAAGGAGGAAATTTGATCCGCCTAGACAACAAAGTTGCGCTCATCACCGGGGCCGCCTCGGGAATTGGAGCCGGTATTGCCGAGCAGTTTTCGGAAGCGGGCGCAACCGTAGTTCTTTTCGATATCAACGGTGAAGGCGCGCGAAGCATGGAGCAGAGGCTTGGCCAGAGGGGGCGCGCCCTCGCGATCTCTGGGGACGTGAGCTGCGAGGAGGATGTCAAGGCGGCGGTTGAGCAAACCGTGCGCGCCTACGGCGCCCTGGATATTCTGGTCAACAACGCCGGCATTGAGGTGCCAGGCACGATTGTTGAAATGACCTCGAGCGACTGGGACCGCCAGCTCGAGGTGAATCTGAAAGGTGTCTTCCTGTTTTCAAAGTATGCGATTCCCCATCTTCGCGGACGTGGCGGGGCGATTGTGAATATCTCCTCCGTGCATGCCTTCGTCGCATATGAGGGCAACGCCGCCTACGATGCCTCGAAAGCCGGCATGATCGGCTTGACTCGCGCCCTGGCCCTCGACCATGGCCGGGAGGGAATCCGAGTCAATGCCATCTGCCCTGGCTATATTGACACCCCCCTGATGGACCAGTGGTTGCGCGCCCAACCCGACGCCGCTGCGGCCATGCGGCAAGTGCTCAGCTTTCATCCCCTGGGCCGCATCGGTACGCCTCGCGATGTGGCCGATGCGGCTCTGTTCCTTGCCTCAGACGCGGCCTCTTTCATATCAGGAACTTTCCTCGTGGTGGATGGCGCAATGACCGCGGCTGGGCATTAGTGCCGCCCGTAAAGAGATTCGAGTTTGCACATTTGCGGGCGGCGCCCACCGTGGAGTGCGGCAGCGGAGCTGCCGCCTTCGTTTGAGCGGCATGCTCTGCCATCTTCAGTAAGAGGGCATGCAATGCTGCTGGAAAGGCGGTAGCTGCGCTACCGCACTCCAAGGCGCGCCCCTTCGGTCCGCGCCTCTCCATGGGGATTCTCCAAGGGAGGTAGCGAAGATGCGAATCATTCGCTGGATCGTCTGTTGCTGCTTCGCCGGACTCTTGACACCCTGCGCCTGGGGAGAGACCTCTTTTCTCGATATCGCACCTTACGCGTTGCGCTGTTGCGTCAGGGACCAACACACGTCGCAAGTGGCATTTGATTATCATGAGGCAAGGAGCGCAGGACAGAACGCCGAGCGGGCTGCGGACGGCCGATATATTTATGGCTTGCAGTGGGCCGAGGAACGCGACATCCGAGAGGTTCGGGTGCGGGGCGTGGCCGGCGTCAATATGCCGCGCGGAGAACTGGAATACTGGTTTCGCAATTGGCCCTATCCTCCTCCGCAAATGCCCACCATCGAGGATCCCGTCGACGATCCCTGGCAGGGGCAATGGCTGAAGGCTTCTACTCGAGTGGATTGCCAGGGAGCGGAATGCCGGTACACTTTCGAGCCGCTGGAAAATGCTGAAGATCCCCATGCTGTGAATCTGCCGGGTTTGGATTATCGCCGCACTTTGAAAGTGCGATTGGTCTTTAAATCCGATCCGCGCATTGAGGCCGTGCGGGTCTCGAGCGGCTCGCTCGAGAAAGCCGTGGAGGTGCGCGTAGAACTGGGCGCCGGTGAGGTCTCACCGCACGCGTGGGACGGTTCCGTGCGCGTTTATAACGGCCTGCTGCGCAGCCTACAGCCTTGGAAAGGATCGGCGGGAGATTCGACAAAGGGGGACTCTTTCCACATTACTACCGGTGGCAGGCCGAAAGGGTTGCTGCTGGCGCTGCTGGCCGCCGAACCATCGCTCCCAGGATCTCACGACGTCACGGTCGTGACTCTCGACGCAGGGGACCGCACGGTCTCCTTCGGCATTCCTGACGTGCAAAAGGGCCCCGTCTATATTCCTGACTTTCATGTTTACGCCAGCTTGGCATCCGATCCGCACAATTTCTCGCCATCCATTTTCAAACCCGAGGAGGAAATCCGCGCCAAGCTCGCCCAGGAACCCGAACAGACCTACGCGCGCGCCTCGAAAGAGATTCCGCCTTTAGATCCCGTGATTCGCCAAGGGGGGCGCCTTTACCTGCCGTTGGCCGCCGACGCCAGTTGGCAGAAATTTGCCTTCGAGTGGGGCGGAAATATCACCATTTCCAAAGGTGGAACCAAGGCCAAAGGCCGAGAACGGCAGCGTCTGGAGTGGGCAGGGGATCGCATCACTTGGCGGATCGGCAGCGGAGCAATCCCGCAGTATCGGCCCGCCTCGCAGGACTCCCAACTTTCCGTCCTGGAGGACTACCTGCCAGTCGCCACAGCGACTTGGTCAAACGAGGGTATTGAATACCACGAAGAAGGTTTTGCCACACTACTCTCCGGACCGCTGGGTCCCGACGATCCCGCGCGGAATGAGCAGATCCCGGCCGTCCTGATGCTGAAAATCCGGGCTCGCAATCCCGTCTCCACTGCGACGACGGCGCATTTATGGTTGGCGACTGATCCGGCGGAAAGTGTCTCCCTCGCGACCGAGGACCTTCTGGCCGAGGGGGGCGAGTTGGTCCGCGCCCATGTGATCTTTCCCGAGTCCGGACGCGTCTCGGTTGGGGTAGTGCCCGATGGCAACAGGGAGCTCCAGGGAATTCACGCCGAGATCCGGCTCGACGGGGGCGAAGAAAAAAGCGTGCTGGTTTCTCTGCCGTTTATTCCCAGGCTCTCGCCCGCCCAGCGCCGGCAACTGGCCGGGCTCAGATATGATGATGAGCGCAGTCGCGTCATTGCCTATTGGCGGCAAGTGACCGATTCGCCGGTCCCGTTTGACGTTCCGGAGAAACGCTTTGTGAGCTTCGCCAAAGCTGTGATCCCCCACATCCGCATCAGCGCCACAAAGGACCCGTCGAGCGGCATCTACATGGTGCCTGCGGCAAGCTACAGCTATCAAGTTTTTGATAACGAAGCGGCTTTCCAATGCCTTCTCCTGGACGCACTGGGTGATCACAAGCTCGCCGAGGAGTACCTGGAAGCTTTCCTCCGACTGCAAGGCTCCAAACCTTTCCTCGGGACTTATACGGGCGATCAGAAGGACGTTTATCACGGGGCTCGTGTCGATCAAGAGTACGATTACACCGCCTCGGAGTACAACCTCGACCATGGAACCGTCCTCTGGGCCCTGGGCGAGCACTATTTCTACACGCGCGATAGGGCGTGGCTCGAGCACGCTGCCCCCAGTATGAAGCGGGCCGCAGACTGGGTCATCGAACAGCGAAAGCTCACGGAACTGCGGGATGGCGGCCGGCGCATTCCAGAGTATGGCCTGCTGCCGGCGGGCCACCTCGAGGATAACGCCGACTGGGGCCACTGGTTTTCGGTGAACGCTTTTGCCGCAGCCGGAATGACCCGCCTCGCCGAGGGATTGGCGGACATCGGCGCGCCGGAAGCCGTGAAATACGCGCAAGAAGCTTCTGCCTACACGCAGGATTTGCGCGACGCCGTGCTGCGGGCCTCCCAGTTGGCGCCGGTTATCAGGTTGCGCAGCCACGCCTACGTACCTTACGTGCCGACGCGTCCCTATCAGCGGATTCGCTTGTTCGGTCCCCTACGGGTAGGGTATTACTCGCGTTATCCCCAAAAGGCCTTGCCGACCTACCGGCTTTCCGCCACGCGGGAGGTTCTCTACGGGCCCATGATACTCCTGACCACCCAGGTATTCCGCAGCGACGAGCAGCTTGCGAATTGGGTATTGGACGATTGGGAAGACAACGCGACGATGTCGTCCTCTCTGGGGCTTAACGTCCATGGCTGGGTGGACGAGCAGCTTTGGTTCAGTCAAGGGGGCATGGTGTTCCAGGCCAATCTTCAGAATCCTACCTTGACTTATCTCCGGCGCAACGAAGTGCCCGCAGCTCTTCGCAATCTCTATAACGATTTTGTTGCGTGCTATTACCCCTCTGTGAATGTGTTTACCGAGGAGTTCCGTCAGTGGCGTTCCCCCAGCGGCCCCTTTTACAAGATTCCCGACGAAGCGAAGTTTGTGAATCGGGTTCGGGACCTGCTGGTTCGGGAGGAAGGGGACACGCTGTGGCTGGCGGCGGGAACCCCGCGGCGGTGGCTCGCAGCGGGGGAAAAGATCGAACTACGTGAAGGGCCGAGCTATTTCGGTCCCGTCAGTTACCGCCTGGAAGCGCATGAGGGCGGCGTGGATGCGCGCGTGACGCTGCCCACGCGCAATCCGCCAAAGACCGCGTGGTTAGTCCTGCGCGCTCCAGTGGGAAAGCGCGTGCGTGCGGTGGAAGTGGACGGAAAGGGATGGACTGATTTCGACCCCAAGCTGGAACGGGTCCGCCTGCCTATCCGCGCCGGCGAGATCAGGATTAGCGCGCGCTTCTAACCGCGGCACACTCGATTCATGGGGCCTGAGTATGGCATGTGCGGCCCTGCTCGCAAAGGTGCCCCGTGGTTGGCGCAGAACGAAGCTCTGCGCTTCGGCGGATTTCTAATTTCTGGAGACCGCAGAGCTACGCGCTGCACCAGTCCGCGCTCAAAATAGGACACCCGCCACGGCGCCTATTTTGCCGGGACCCGGATGTGCACGGAGCCTGGCTCAAGTTTCGGAGCCACCGCGCTCACCACGATCTCTCCCGGGCTGCCGGTGGTTTGGACGTTGATCGCCACAAGCCCGGTGATGGCGTCGATTTCCGTCGCCCCTCCCAGCAACCGTCCAGGCCCACTCACTGCGAATCGCACCCAGGGACGCGCGTCCGGAACGATTGTGCCGTTGGCGTCAACCACATCCGCCTCGATGAAACTCACGTCCTCACGGTCAATATCGAGAGTCTCTTTTTCCGCTTTCACCGCAAGGCGCACCGGCTTCCCCGCCGTCCGCAGTTCGTCACGCACGGTCTCATTTGCTTTGTGGGCAACTGCCACCAGCGCTCCATCTTCGTAGGGAACGTCGTCCCAAACAAAGGGCGGATGCTTCAGGCCCGCTCCGGGCAGCATCTCTTGATTGAATTGATCACGGGACTTGATCTCATCACTGGCTTGCCGGAACTCCTGCCACACTCTTTCGTTGGTTATCGGTTGATGGACGCCCAAGCTGCGGCCGTTCAACAAGAGTTCAACCGTGTCGCAGTTGCTGTACACCCTGACCTGGTGCTTCCGCCCCGTCTCGCCCGGCCAAGTCCAGTGGCCCACGATGTGGACCATGGGTTTCTCGGTCCACTGGCTCTGGAGGAAATAGAACCCGTTCTTAGGGAGGCGCCACATATCCGAAACGCCAAGGTAATCGTTAAACGGCCAGCGGAAGGTCACCTTGCCATCCGGAAACGGCCAATCCCAGACGGTGCGCGTGGCGGTGGCGTTCACTTCCCCAGTATCGAACATGCACCACTTCGCCGTGGCCAGCCACGGCAAAGCGTTCCACTGCATCAGGTGGCCTTCCAAGAGTTGCGCGGCCAGGCTGTCACCCAGGGAGAAACTGTCCTCGGATCCACCGGGATGGTGGTAGGGAGCGCCCTCCAGCCCCCGCTCCGACTGAAACGCCCCCCACTCATTCCAGACATATCCCTTCTCGGGATGCTGCTGATGCTCGCGCAGAAGGTCGAAGCGCCCCCTTTCAAAATCATAAGAACTTGTCGCATCCATAATGTCGGTAACGTGCGGAGCCCGCCCCGCCGTCCACCGTGTGGGGTCCAGTGCGTGAGCGGCCTCTGACAACTCGATGAAATCCTCAGGATAGTGGTAGCGGCTCAGGTCGTCGCCTAAGCCCCAAATGATGATCGCGGGGTGGTTGCGGTCGCGCTCGATCATCTCCCGCATCTGTTGCTTTAGATTCTGCACTAGAGGCCGCGGAAAACGCTCCGTGTAAACCGATCCCACGTTATCCTCGACGGGAGGATAAATATGAATCTTGATATTGGGAATCTCCCCCCAAGTCACGATTCCCAGCCGGTCACATTCGTCCAGGACGGCCGGATCTTGCGGGTAATGCGCCGTGCGCAGGAAGTTTGCTCCCATGCTTTTGATCAATTGGATATCACGCTCACCGACGGCCTCCGGCACCGCATCACCCAGGAACCCGTAATCCTGCCGCCGGTTTACGCCATGCAGATTGATGGGCTTCCCGTTCAGCACGAATCCCACGGCCGGATCAATCGTGATGAAGCGAATACCGAAAACGGTTACGTATCGGTCGGCGGTGCGGTTGCCATCTGAAATCATGCTCACGACTCGATAAAGGTGCGGCGCGTCCGGAGACCACAAGTGCGCGTTTGGAAGGGCGCCCGTTTTCTGATCGAATTCCTTCCTCTCGCCGGACGCGATTGTCGCGCTGGCCTCGAGTGTGGCAACGGTCTGGTGGCTATCGTCCACGACCAGCGTCTTCAGCTTGGCGCTTGCGGCGGTTTTGCCGGCGTTCTCAATCCAGGTGCGCACTCTCACTACGGGGGCGCCAGCGTTCCCCTCCGTCGTGATCCACGTCCCGTTAGGTGGCACGTGGAGCGGGTCCGTCACCTCGAGCGATACGCTGCGGTAGATGCCGCCATACACAACTACATTGGTCTCATTGGCAGGAGCAATCGCAGGGTTCAGCACATCGTCCACCCGAACGGCAAGCAAGTTCGGCGTGTCCCATTTCAGCAGATCGGTGACGTCGAACTGAAATCCCGTGAAGCCACCCACGTGCCGCCTGGCAAACTTGCCGTTCACCCAAACATCGGCGATTTGAAACACACCTTTGAAACCCACTGATACTCGCCGCCCCAGCCATTCCGGCCGCACCTCGAACCGTCGGCGATACCATCCCACGCCGCGAAAGTGGCGGCTGGTGGGAAACGGGCAATCCCAGGTGGCGTCCCAGGTGTGGGGCAGGGCGACTTTCGCCCAACCGGAATCGTCATAGCCAGGTTTTTCCGCCCCTACGAATTCCGCCTCTGTCGCCGCCCCCGGGTCCGCCTGGCGCTTAAACCGCCAATCCGAGTTGAGGGAGGTCTTGAAGCGAAGCTGCGGAGATTGCGGATTTCCTCCCGCTGGGTGCAAAGCCGTGCTCACTGCTCGAGCGGGGCCCAGGTCGCTTCCTGATACCGTCAACCAGGCCGTGACTAGGATATATATAACCAGTCTATGTATTGATTGCGCGGTTTTCTGCATGCCTGTTCTCCATTAATCGGGGCCGCCATCTGTAGCGGCGCTTTGTGAGCGCCGAAATCATTGATTCTGGAATGCGGCGACCATAGACCGCCGCAACGACGCGATTTTTTCACACGTTCTCGCCAAATGGGCTAACCTATGCCGCCGCTGGTCGGGAAGAGGAGGGCTAAGATGAAGCCTGCTATGAAGGACGACCCATTTGGACACCCGCGGTTGTGACATAGTATTTTGCGATCATATTGGGCCGTTCCCACGCCGGCAGCGATTCTGGCGATTTCAAATACTTCAGAAATTGCGCCAGAACCTGGGCGAAGTGCGCCTCGTGACCGACTCGGTAGCGATCCGGAATAGTCACGCGCAACTCATCAGCTAAGACCTCGCATCCGATACCGGGATAGGCGCCCTGAAGCCGCTCGATATGCGCTTGCAGCGCCTGCTGGACCGCGGCGTGGCGCTCGGCCCCGTTAGGCACGACGTACAATTCGGTGTGGTATTTTTCTTTCTCGGCCTGCCGTATCTCGATGCGGGCGTTGGTCCCCCGGTAGGCGGCATGATAGAAGTCCACACCGGCTGGCGACTCGTAATTCCACAGTATTTTCAACCGGGCCTGGGCGCCCCGAATCTTGTAATCGACCTGATTGTTGCAGTAATAGTCGAATCGGTCTCCCTGGACGTATGGGGCCAGAAAGGCGGGGAAACTCGCTGCCCCGGTAACCTGTCGAAATTGAGCCAGCGTGATTGGGGTCGCCCACCGCTTGGCGCCTACTACCTGGATGTCTTTTCGATAATCGATAGCTTGATTTGGGAAAAGCGTCCACTGAACCAGGTCCACCAGGTGCGTGCCGACATCGGTGAGGCCCTCCCCCTGGTCCAGGATGTCGAAGAAAAACAGCGGGCGCAAACTCGGGACCCCTGCGACGGCTTTCATTATGTGATGGACGCTTTCCATGAAGACGGCGGGGTCGTTATCCGAGGACGTTGCAATCGAGCCGAAGACCGCCGCATCATTCACGAGCCCTCTCAGAATGATCGAGGTGATCTCGTACCGCTCGGTCATCATATCGTAGGCGACCAGGCCCTTTCGATCGGCAGCCTCCAGCGCCGACTCGAGCGCGTGCAGATGCTCGGCCTGGATAATCCAAGGCTTGTCCGCCAAGACATTCAAGCCCACATCAAGAGACGCGTTGATCTTATTGATCTTGGCGCGATTACGGCCCGAAAGCACCACGACGTTGCCCGGCCGCGTGGCAAGCATCTCCTCGAGCGACCGAGGGCTACAGTGGACATCGAGCTCCCAACTCGTCGGATTTTGGGCTCTGGTATTGAATTGTTCGATACGGGTCAAGTGCGCCAGGAGTTCCGGGTCGAGAGGAGCGTAGATGGAAACGCGTTTCGCGATTCCTTTCAGCATCTCTTTTTGAACCAGAGCCGCGTGAAAGTGGGCGGGATCGAGGATAATGAGTCGAACTTCGGTTGAAGCGTCCATAGGCATGGCAGACCGCAAAGGGCGTCCGCCGCGGCCAACTGCCGTGGGCGGCTGCGCCGCGAATGAGTCAGAGGCGGTTGCAGAGCCTGCTAGTAGAGCGGTTATTCCGGAACTCTTTAAGAATCTCCGCCGATCAATTTGTTCGTCCTGCATTATACCCTCCAGTGGGGGATTGTATATCAATGTCATAAATCTCAATCGACGCCCTGGGCTTGAGCTTGGCCAGCGCGCGCCCGGTGAGGAGAAAGCTCAAGTTTCCATCGCGCCGTCGAAACCCGAACCTTGCGCCTTGATAGGCGCTTGTTGATTATAACGCTCGAACGTCCTCCCCAGCGCCCCCTTCAACAGGTGTACTCATTGGCCCAACGCGACCTGCCCAAACCGCCGGTGAAAAACACGGCGTTTAGTTTCCGCCCCTGTGGCCCAGCCCACAGACTCGTTGAGACTTGCCGGACGCATAGCCATCGGCACCCTACTCCCCGAAAGGCGTATAATACGGCGGCTTTTATCCATCCGGGATGGCCAGTGTGTTTGCCCGGTGTGTTGCAACCGCGGATCGGGGGTTTCAGAACTTAGAATTCGTCATTCGAGGAGATGGTGATGAAGAGACGCACATTCCTTAAGGTCAGCGGCGGCGCTGCGCTCGCGGGAGCTACCAGCCTGGGGAGCGGAAGGAGCCTTGGGCCAACCGCACGTGCTGAAGTAGCTGAAACTGCGACCAGAGATGCCCCAACAGTCGCTGGTACTTACAATGCCGCCGAGCATCGGCGGCGACTGGAGAAGATTGCCATCTGCGAACGCGGAATCCGGAAGTACCTGCGGAAACACCTGATTACCAACTACTTTGCTGGCCAATGCTGCTACAACCTTGGTGAATATCCATGCCGCAAGATTTGGGACCCTGATGACTGGGATGAGCGCGAGCTGGATAAGCTGAAGGAGCATGGCATCCGTCTTGTCCAGGTGCACGAGGACTGGTGTGATTCTCAGCGCCTGTTCGGAGCGGACAAGTACAGTCCCCTGAATCGCGCTGGCTTCCGTCGCTTTGTGGAGATGGTACATCGGCGGGGGATGAAGCTCATCGTCTACGCCTCCAGTGGATTTTTTGAGCGGCGCGACCCGGACTTCCGCAAGGGATGGGCACGCGATCAAGATCTGGTCGAGATCTACTACCACTACGCACGCTGCTCACCGGCGAGTCCCGGCTGGCGAGCTTATCTTTTACCGCATCTCGTGAAGATTTTGGACGACTACGGTGTGGACGGGCTCTACGACGATCTGGGATACGTGCCGCTGGCGGGCAACCCGCATCCTCCCACCCCTGACGAGGTGATGGCTTTCGAGGAATCGGATCGCGACGAGGGCGCCCTGGGGGATCTGCTGGGGCTCATCTATGCAGAAGTCAAGCGCCGCGGAGGCATCTTCAAGGTCCACCATAGCGGCGCATCTCGCCCTTGCACGGAGCTGAAAGTTTACGATTACCTATGGGTCGGCGAAGGTAGGCGGAACCTGGACACCCTGCGAGAGGCTGTCAAGGGTCATCCTGCTTATGTGGTGCCGTGCCCGGATATGAGCCGGGCGAAGATCGAGAAGGAAGACGAACTGTACCTTCAGTCCATCCCGTACATGCAGTTTCCTCTTCTGCTTGCCGGAAGACCCTTCACCGGCGAGCGGGCGTCGATTCCCGGCATTCAATATCAGCCTGAAGCGAAAGATTTCTGGACAAGGCATTGCCGTGCCATCTGGAAGTACTACCAGGCCCATCCGGATGGCCCATATAGCTATGGCTGGTGGGATTCAGTTCCTGGACGGCCCGAGGCCCGCCCTACACATGCCCGCTGGCTCAAACAATATCTACCCGTGGTCGAGGAGGGCACGTGGGCCTGGCTCGAAATCAGTGAATCTGATTTCTTCCCGCGGCCGTTACCTGAGAACGTCGTTGCCTCCGCTTTCGCCAATCGAGAACTTTACCTCGTCTTGGCGAACTACGGGCATGAGCCCGTCGAGGTCGAGACCTCCGGAGCCTATTCCCTTGCCGCAGGCTCCCTAGAAAGTAAAAAGCAATGGAGCCTGAAGGCGCGCTCCCTGCAAATTCTCAAGCGGTCTGCCCAAGCCTGAGGGCTGAAAGCGTGCCTTGGCGGGAGAACAAGGAAGACGCACCGGCCGGGCGCACGCGCTGACAGGCAGGTGAGGCGAATCAAAAGCATTGGAAATTTGAGATCACAGATTGCTAAAGAACTCTGAACCTGATGGTGTGAGGGATTTTCTCCAGTGCTTGGATTAGCCCGTCGTCCCACGCATGATTGATATCCAGGATGGCGTAACCGACCGTCCCTTTGGTGTCGTAGACTTGCCGCTCGACGTTGATGCCTCGATCCGCGAACACCCGGTTGATGGCCAGCAACATGCCGGGAATGTTCCTGTGAATGTGCGTCAACCGGTGGTTCTGCGGCGTGCTCTCGAGTTGACAATGCGGCAAATTCACGCTAAGCCGGGTGTTGCCGCTCTGCAAGTAGCGGTGCATCTGCGCCGAAACGAATTGTCCAATGCTTTGTTGAGCTTCTTCGGTGCTTCCTCCCACGTGCGGGGTCAGGATGACGTTGGGAAGGTTCTGGAGCGAGTTGGAAAAAGGGTCACCGCTGCCCGGCTCTTCGGGGAAAACATCAACGGCCGCTCCGCTCAGCTTGCCGCTTTTCAGATTTTCCGCAAGCGCTTCATGATTGACCACAAAACCGCGGCTCAGATTGAGGAAGTACGATCCCCTTTTCATCATCCGAAACTCTTCTTCGCCGAAGAGATCCCTGTTTTGCGGCTTGCCGTCCACGTGCAGGGAAACCACATCGGCGGTTTGAAGCAGCTCGGAAAAGGTGCAGCTCTTTGCGTTGCCTCGCGCCAGGACCTCCGCCACATCGCAGAAGATGACTTTCATCCCCACCGCCTCTGCCAACTCCGAAAGTTGCGAGCCAATCTTGCCGTAGCCCACGATGCCGAGAGTCAGGCCACGAACTTCATGGCAACCTTTGGCGCTCTTGTGCCAAACGCCACGGTGAAGATCCAGGCTGCTGTGAAATACCCGCCGCACCAAGATGATGATTTCCCCTAAGGCGAGCTCGGCCACCGAGCGGGTATTACTGTGGGGATCATTGAACACCGCGATGCCCCGCTCGGTGCAACTGGGGCAGTCAATCTGCTCGACCCCAATGCAATACGCGCCTACCACAAGCAACCCAGGAGCAGATTCTAGGACAGACTTGGTGATTCGCGTCTTGGAGCGGATGCCGAGCACCGTGGCATCGCGCACCTCCTGAACGAGTGCGGCCTCGTTAGGGCTGCCGGGCAGGGTTTTGACTTCGTACCCGGTGCGGGAGAAGGTTGCCACTGCATCTTCATGAATGCCTTCGAAGAACAACGCTTTCATCGTCATTTCGCTCCTTCTTCCTTCTAACAGGATGCTGAAAAACCCGTCTAGCCTGTCATTCCGAGGAGTCCCGCAGGGGCGGGACGACGAGGAATCTCGCAAGTCCTTCGCTTGCAGAGCGAGATTCCTCGCTTCGCTCGGAATGACAACG
>Ga0315282_10002809_pt1 | contig 31601 bp, 26 predicted proteins | sample YL17G07_20_MG_FD_203693 | JGI IMG/M metagenome (GOLD analysis project Ga0315282, IMG submission 203693) | Sediment microbial communities from Yellowstone Lake, YNP, Wyoming, USA - YL17G07_20 | ecosystem: Environmental > Aquatic > Freshwater > Lake > Sediment | place: USA: Wyoming | collected... | reverse complement strand
CCAAGAGGCCATTGTAAAGAAACCCTGGGATTAAAGCAGAAGAATGATGTTAAAAAGCGGGCTCAAAACAAAAAACCCTAAACTCCACCCTTGCCATTTTCGGTATCCTTTTTATTGCCGCCAACAGGCCGCGGCCGAGACCGGCACCGCCCGCGTCCCCACGACCACCGAGGCGAGCAACATCCGCAGCGGCGGATGCCACTCCGTCCAGTCCAACGCAATAAGGAGCGGCGATGATCGTCGGGCCAGCGTCCGGATCATCTCGCGGCTGATCACCAGATCATCCAAACGGGGGTTGTGCAACAGGCGATAGACCCGCGTCAAGGCGCAATCGGCCTGGGAGCCCACCCGCTGGGCTAAGGCTAACGCGATCGGGATGGAAGCCGCCTGTCTGAGGGCCACCATGGCCTCGACCACAAGCATGATGATCGTCCGTTGCGATTTCCGTAGAGGGCTCAGAACCTTGCCGAGCGCCTCTCGGCTCATCGCTCCCTATCCTTTTCGTCGCAAATTTTCTCGGAGACTTCGACCAGCTCGGCGCATAACCGCCGGAAGATATGATAGTTTTCGACCTGTTCCTCCAGGCGCCGGACTTCTTCCGGGTCAGGGAGCCGCCGGCTCAAGGTTTTGCCTTTCTTCTTACAGGTATAGAGGGCATAGGGTCCGTTGAGGACCGGCTCCCTCTGACTTTTGAGTTTGACCTTGAGAAACTGACGGATGACCGAGCCTCGGCGCATCTCCTCGACGGCGGAGAGATGGCCCAGGAGCTCCTGACGGAGGGCGCGAAGCTTGGTTAGACGGGACATGGGGACCTCCTTACTTGTAGTATGGATACTACACAATAATTCAAGATCATCGTCTTGTCAATAGCCTTGTCCCCCTAATCAGATATTTAAAACTGTTCGACGGTCAGACGGAAATTGCCGCAAAACCTGCCTGCCAGCTACAACATCGGTCCGGGCGAACACAAAACTTCCTAAAAAACGCTAGACCTCTCCCCCCATCTAAATCAAACGTCCTTAAAAATATTCCGCTGTCCCCTCGGCCGCTATCAAGTCGATCTCGGTAAAGACTGGGGAGGGAGGGGGCTTCTCGGCAACGAACCTCAGCTTCAGGTGGTTGATGATGCGGTCGATAGCCTGCGAGTAATATTCCTTCTTTAGGGCTGCTTCTTGGTGAAGGCAAATTCGTCCTTGCCGCGGACGTCGATGTGAACCGTGTCCCCTTCCCGGAATTCGCCCGCCAGAATCTTCATGGCCAGGGGGTTTTGGATTTCCTGCTGGATCGTTCGCTTGAGCGGCCGGGCTCCATAGACCGGGTCATAGCCTTTTTCGGCCAGGAGCTCCTTAGCCTTCCGACTGATTTCAATGCCGATTTTCCTCTCCTCGAGACGCCGGCGAAGAAGCTCGATCTGCAGCTCGACGATCTGGAGGATGGTCGCTTTGGTCAGGGCTTTAAAGATGATGATCTCGTCGATCCGGTTGAGAAACTCGGGCCGAAAATGTCCCTCCAAGATCTTTTTGACTTCACGCTCCATCGTTTCATAATCCTGGCTGAATTCTTTGATGAGCTGATTGCCCAAGTTGGAGGTCATGATGATCAGCGTGTTCTTGAAATCGATCGTCCGTCCCTTGCCGTCGGTCAGCCGGCCGTCATCGAGGATCTGCAACAGGACGTTGAACACATCGGGGTGCGCCTTCTCGATTTCGTCCAGGAGGATGATCGAATAAGGCCGACGCTTGATCGCCTCCGTCAGTTGTCCGCCTTCCTCGTATCCGACGTATCCCGGAGGCGCGCCGATCAGGCGGGAGACGGTGTGTTTTTCCATGTATTCGGACATGTCGAGCCTGACCATGGCTTTCTCCGAGTCGAAGAGAAACTCGGCCAACGCCCGAGCCAGCTCGGTCTTGCCAACGCCCGTGGGTCCCAGAAAAATGAATGACCCGAGGGGCCGTGAAGCGTCCTGGATTCCGGCGCGGGCGCGTCGGATAGTGTCCGAAACGGCCCGCAGGGCATGGTCCTGGCCGATCACGCGCCTGGACAAATTGGATTCCATTTTGATCAACCGTTCGACATCGCCCTCGAGCATTTTGGAAACAGGAATTCCCGTCCATTTGGAGATGACCTCGGCCACGTCCTCTTCATCCACTTCTTCCTTGAGCATCTTTTTATTTTTCTGGATCGCGGCCAGCTCCTGGCTGAGTTTCTCAAGCTCTTTATTCGCCTCGATCAGTTTCCCGTAGCGGATTTCGGCGACTTTCTCAAGGTCGCCGCGACGCTCGGCGCTCTGCTCCTCGATTTTGAGGGCGTCCTGTTTCTCCTTGAGCTTTTTCATGGCGTCGATCAGCTCCTTTTCTTTCTGCCACTGGCCTTTCAGGCCGCCGCTTTTTTCCTTGAGCTCGGCCAGTTCCCTGCCGAGCTTTTCGAGCTTCTCTTTTGAGCTTGCATCCTTCTCTTTTTTCAGGGCCTGGCGTTCGATTTCGATCTGGCGAATCCGACGCTCGAGCTCGTCGATCTCCTCGGGGAGGCTGTCGATTTCGATCCGGATGCGGGAAGCGGCCTCGTCGACCAGGTCGATGGCCTTGTCCGGAAGATAGCGTCCGGTGATGTATCGATTGGAGAGCGTCGCCGCCGCGACGAGCGCCGAGTCTTTGATCTTGACGCCGTGGTGGATTTCATATTTCTCTTTTAAACCGCGCAAAATCGAGATCGTGTCTACGACCGACGGCTCGCCGACATAGACCTGCTGGAATCGCCGCTCGAGCGCGGCGTCTTTCTCGATGTACTTATGATACTCATTGAGTGTCGTGGCGCCCACGCAGCGCAGCTCTCCCCTGGCCAGCGGCGGCTTGAGCATATTAGAAGCATCAACCGCGCCTTCCGCGGCGCCGGCGCCGATGATCGTGTGAAGCTCGTCGATGAACAGAATGATCCCACCTTCGGATTCCTTAATTTCCTTGAGGATGGCTTTCAGACGGTCCTCGAACTCGCCCCGGTACTTGGTGCCGGCGATGAGCGAGCCGATATCCAGGGCGATCAGGCGCTTGTTCTTGAGCGGTTGGGGAACGTCGCCGTTGGCGATGCGCTGGGCCAGCCCCTCGACAATAGCCGTTTTCCCCACGCCCGCTTCTCCGATGAGGACGGGGTTATTCTTGGTTCGACGCGATAGGACTTGGATGACGCGGCGTATTTCATCTTCGCGTCCGATCACCGGGTCGAGCTTCCCCTGGCGGGCCAGCGCCGTGAAGTCCCGAGTGTATTTTTCAAGGACCCGGTATTTGCCTTCAGGCTGGGCGTCCGTGATCCGCTGCGTGCCGCGGACGGCCATCAAGGCCTGAAAGACCGCCTCTTCCGTGACCCCGTTTCGCTCCAGAATTCGCGCCGCCTCCGAGGATTTGTCCTTGATCAAGGCTAAAAACAGATGCTCGGTCGAAATGTATTCATCCTTGAGCTTGTCGGCTTCCTTCTGGGCCTCGCTCATGATCTGGCGGAGAGACGAGGACAGATACACCTCTCCCCCTTGAACCCGGGGAATTTTGTTCAGGGCTTGCTCCAGCTCATCCTGGATTTTGAACCGGTCGGCCCCGATCTTGGCCAGGAGCGAAATGACGATATTCTCCTCCTGACGAAAAAAGCTCCAGAGCAGATGTTCGGGCCGGACTTCCTGCTGCCCCAGCTCTTCGGCCTTGGACTGGGCCTGCTGGAACGCCTCCTGCGACATGACGGTCAATTTATCCCAACGCATCATCGTTCTCCTTTCAGCTATAAGTATTTAGATAAATTTTCCGAAAGGCTTTGTCAAGTGAAACGCGCTCATTTTTCCACTTTTCCACTTGACAATTTAAAAAAAATCGCTATTTTTTGTTTTGGGAGCTATGTATGGAAGAAATTGAATTTTCGAGCTGGCTGACGTTAGACGCGATCAAGAAGAAAGCGGAAATTGTCGAAACCGTCGGCAACCTGCAGACGGGTCACAACATGTCCGTCTTCTGCCAGATCGAAGATGATTATCTCGAGCTCGTCTACAGCGATTCGACAGCGAATTTTCTCCGCCGCTATGAAGACAGGGACGAATTCGAAGCCGGGATCGAGGAGCGGAAAGAAGAAGACGGAGAAGCTCCCTATGAAGAGGACCACGAATTCGAAGAGGATTACGAGAAAGAAGAAGAAGAGGAAGGCGAATACGAAGTCGAGGACGAATCAGAGAGCTATTGACCGAGCTTTTCGATCAGCCGGTTGAGAAGGCTTAAAGCGTCGGCGGGGTAGCGGGGCGACATTACACGCCTTGAGCTCTTCTTGAATTTCACGAAGGATGGCCTGCTCACGGTCTTCTTTATACGGTACACCGACAGGGGGATGTCCTTCTCCCGCGACTTCATAATAGAACCCATATTCCTTGACTTCATCCAATTCTATTTTTGGCCGGCGGGATATATTCATAATTATAAAAATTATTTTTTGCTTGACAATTCGCCTTAGCGGCCTTATTATATAAACAATGGTTTATATGAATGTGAATTGATATGAAGGACATGGGCAAGCTTCAACTGTTCTTTCAGACGCTGGCCGACGCCAATCGCCTGCGCATGATCAAGGTCATCGGCAAGGAACGGCGCTCGGTCTCGGAAATCGTCGAGGCGACCGGCCTTTCCCAGCCTCTTGTCTCGCATCACCTCCGCATGATGCGGGAGCAGGGCATCCTGGAGACGCAGCGGGAGGGTCCGTTCATCTTTCATCGGCTCAAGGATGCGCGGCTCCTGGACGTCCTGGGAATGTGCGCGGAAATCGCCGCTCAATCGCAAAACGACGCGAAGATCAGGAGGACGTTCTGCCGTCCGCCCCGGATGGATCCGGACCAATAAACAGCAAGGAGGAATTCAAATGGGTTTGAAAGAAAAAATGGCCGACATGTGGATGGGGAACATGGACCCCAAGGAAAAACGGGAGATGATGGAGGCCATGATGGACGACTTCTTTTCCAAGATATCCGCCGACGAGAAGACGAAAATGATGGAAGCCATGATGGAAAAATTCATGGCCGGCCTGAGCCCCGAGGAAAAGCAGGCCATGATGGAAAACATGATGCCCAAGATGATGAGCGGGATGATGGGCGGCAAGGAGTCTTCCCCGGGAGGAATGATGGGCATGATGATGGGCAAGAGCGGGTCGATGAGAGCCATGATGTCGAAGATGATGGGCTGCTGCGGCGAGGATGAGAAGAAGGGCGAGGGGCCCTGGGACATGTGCCGGAAGATGATGGCCGCAATCGGCAAGACCTCCGACCTGGCCACTTTCGCCACCCCGGAAGTGCGCGGCCTGTTCGACGAGTGGGCGGTGCAGATCGAGGAGGAAATCCTTCAATTCGTCAAGGAGTCGAAAATGACGGACGCCGACCAGATCGCGGCCCGTTTCAAGCTGTCCAAAAACAGCGCCAACTACTTCCTGACCCGGCTGTCGCAGCAAGGCAGGATTTCCCTCAAGGCCGAGAAAGCGGCCGATAAATAAAAATATATTTATAAACTTCAGAAAACGGATTCCACCAGCCAGTTGATGCCGACAAACAGGATGGCCGCCGGGATGGCCAGCCGTATCCACCAGTAAAGGAGTTTAGGAAAGGGCTTTCCGCTTCCTTCGGAAATCTCCCTTAATCCCTCCGTTCGTTTGATAAACCAACCCATGGTGATCACCGCCAGCAGAGAACCCAAGGCCTGCATTCCGGAGCCGAAAAATAGATCCCAGGGAATGAAAATCTTGTAATTGATCATGGGAGGGACGGAGAAGACATAAACGATCGCACAACAGACCGCAACGGATTTTTTGCGTGTCAACTTCGTGTTGTCCACAAGTCCTCCGACGAGAACTTCAAAGGCGGCCACATCGGAAAGATAGGCTGCGCCGAAAAGGCCGGCGAAGAAGAGAACGCCGAACACCCAGCCGGCCGGCATCATGGCGAACGTTTTCGGCAGGGTGGAAAAAATCAGTCCCGGTCCGCTGGTCGGCTCCAGGCCGAAGGCGAATACAGCCGGGAAAATAGCAAATCCGGCCAGTAGGCCGGCCAGAGAGGCTCCGATACCGGTGTAGATGGCGTTCTTTGGGATATTGGAGGTCTTGTCCAGATATGATCCGTAGATGACCATGAACGTTCCCCCCAAAGACATGGAGAAAAAGGCCATTCCCATCGCTGCGCCCATGACGGACGGCGTCAGGCTGCTGAAACGGAATCCTCCGATATACCAGCGAACTCCGGCTCCTGCGCCCGGGAGCGTTATAGACCGGACGATAAGGACAACCAAAATAATAAAAAGAGCGGGCACGATCCATTTGCTGGCTTTTTCGATGCCCTTTCTCAGCCCTTTGACGAGGACAAGGCCGCAGGTCAAAATGACGATGCCCGTCATCAGGAGCTGAAGGAGAATGGCAGTCGGGTTCACGCCTTGGGCCGGCGGAAGAACAGCCGAGGCATTGAGATGTCCGCCGAAGCCGTTCACCAGCTCGGCCAGCCCGTGGAACATCACCCATCCGACGGCATTGGAATAATAGCCTGTGGCACAGAGCACGATGAAAAAGAGGTAGAAACCGACGGCTTTTCCCCCCGGAAAATGGCCCCTTTCATAGGCGCCAAGCGTGCCTCTCTGCGTATGGCGGCCCAAGGCCCATTCGGCCATGAGCGCGGGGATTCCGATAAAAAACACGACCGCCATGTAGAAAAGCACGAAGGCGACTCCGCCGAATTTCCCGACCATGTATGGAAATCGCCAGACGGCCCCCAAACCGACGGCCACTCCGATCATGGTCATCAGGAGGCCGAAATTGGAGAAGTAAGTTTCGCGTTTCGAAGACAATTTTTCTAGCTTTCCCATTTATGAAGCTTGAAGTACTCGTCCACCATTCTCCGGATATCCACGGTCGAGCCTTTGGTGAGGCCCTTCTTCAAGGATTCGTTCTGAAAACGCTCCGGAAGCGTATAGTCTTCGCGGCGGATGCCGAACTTGCGGTTAAGCGCGAAATCGCGGTCGATCGCTTCACCCATGATCTTCTCCAGATATTCTGCAGAAAAATCGATGCCGGTTCCGGCCCGGAGAAGCGCGGCCGCATTCTCCAAATTCAGAATATCCATGCAGAGTCCGATGTTTTTGCACATGGTCAGGCAGTCGGTGAGGAGCGCGATTTTTTCCGACCATGTGACCAACGCGGCTTTTCCTTCTTCGGCCAGCCTGTCGGCGGCCTTCTCGGTGCCGAAGCGCTTGGCGGCCTCCTCTTTCCTGTTCGTCAGTTCAAAGTAGGGCTCTGCCCGGAGATGATCAGCCCCTCGAGAGGCGACGGCATAAGTCAGGCCGTAGGCTTTGATGCCTCGCGGATCTCCGCAGATGATATCCAGTCCCTTGACCTGCATCACCAGCTTCTGGGCTTCCTCGCTGAAATTCCGGGAAAATCTTGTCGTTCCTTCGGCCATTCTGTCTCCGATTCCGCGGCGGTGGATGATCATATCGACGGCCTCTCTGATCTTATCCTTCTCGCCCCAGGCGATGGAAAAACCGTCCAAGTCGGAGGGGGTGATAAGGCCTTTTTCCTGGCACTCCATGATCCAGCCGATGACCTCCGAAGCGGTGATGGAATCCAGACCGTTTTGATTCAGAGTTTCGTTCATCTCGAGCGCAAAACGAAGATCGTTGTTTCCGATGCGCGAGGTAAATCCGCAGAGAGTCTCAAATTCCGGCCCCTCCGCCTCGCTGCCCGCGGCGATGTAATAGCGAGAACAATGCAGGTTGCAGTTGAAGCAGGCTTTGTTCTTAACTTTAAAGCGCGCGGCCAGGGTCTGCCCGGAGACCTCGTCCACATAGGGGCAGACTCCTTCCTGGAAATGGTTCGTCGGCAGAATGCCGATGCCGTTGAGATCCGTCATCAGCATGGTCGTGCCCATGTCATGGCGCTTGCGGTATTCGTTATGGCGGAGAATTTTCTCCTCAATCTTCCGGACTTCGGATAGGAATCCAAGCGGGTCCTTGACCTCGACCGATTTTGAGCCTCTGACGGCGACCGCTTTGAGATTTTTCGAGCCCATGACTGTGCCCATGCCGGTCCGCCCGTTCATCCGGTTTCCGCTGGAGACGATGCTCGAGAAAAGGACTTGATTCTCGCCGGCCAAGCCGATAGCCGCAACCTGGATGGCGCAATCGCCTTGGGCGCTGCGGATGGCGGTCGTCGTCTCGCGGATGGTTTTTCCCGCGAGTTCGGGACATTCGACGAAGTCAGCGCCCTCCTCGTGGATCATAAGATAAACCAAGGCCTTCGCTTTCCCGGAGATGATGATTTGGTCGAAACCGGTCAGCTTCATCTCCGGGGCGAACTGCCCCCCGGCCGCTGAATCGCCGAGGATGCCGGTCAGCGGAGATTTGGCCGATACCGTATAATAGGCGGACGCCGGGAGAAGAGAGCCGGTCAGCGGACCTACGCCGAATACCAGGATGTTCTCCGGACCGAGAGGGTCGCAGTCCGTATTAAGCTCTTCGAAGAGCCTTTTTGTGTTTGCCGCCCTGCCTCCGAGCACGGGCTTGATCCAGCTCGCTTCCAAAGGCTCGATGCGGAAACGCCGAGAAGTGAGATCGACGAGGAGAACTCTGCCGCCGTAGCCGTATTTAAGCATGTTCCTTTTCCCACTTTTTCCGGAGTTCGCGGCTGAGCTTCCGGATGTAAAAGTCGCGTTTCTGGCCCGGATTCATCCTGCGCGTCTCTTTTCGGATATCCCTCAGGGAAACGGATTCGGAGTCTTCGGCTTTCCAGACGATCGCCCCCTCCGTGCAGGCTTCGACGCATCTAGGGCTGCCGCCGCAGAGGTCGCAGACATAGACGATATCCCGAAAAGTCTCGATGGCGCCGATGGGACAGTTTTGTTCGCAGGCGCCGCAGAGGTTGCAGAGCGTAGGCGAGACGACGACCTGTCCCGACGGTTTGATCGTCATGGCATTCTCGGGGCAGCGCAGGCAGTAGCGCTCCTTGCATTGGACGCAGATGACCGGGGCGTCGACGCCTGATTCGTAAAGATTCAAGACCTTGATCCTGGCCAGTGAAGGATTGACCCTTCCGCTGCGAAAGAAGGCGCAGGCAGTTTCGCAACGCCGGCAGCCGGTGCATTTGCTGAGGTCAACGGCGATCATATTGCCGATTCTTTCCACCGCTCGATGGAGTTGACCAGGGAGTCATTCATGTTTTATCCATCACCTCAAGCCGGAACTGGACCAGACCCTTCGGGTCCGGGCAGGAAAAATTTTTTGCCTTCTTAATCCAGTGGCTTTCGTCCAGTTTGTCCTGGACGGCTAGGATGGGAAATATCGGCATCATGCTCTGCAGGGCCCAAATGCAGATGAACCTGCCATCCGGAATGAAGAGCTTGGAATCCTCCACATAGAAATAATCGCCGACCTGCAGGGGAAGATTGCAGTAGCCGTCGATTCTCTCGACGCTGACCTTTATTTTCGGCATCCCTGCACCTCCATGATTTTATGTTCGGCCTAGGGATAGAAGGAATTTATTTTTTCCCCGCAAATAATTTCTTTCCTCTTCTCGTTCAAAATCCTCCCTTCCGATCACATCAAAAATATATCGCCGGCCGATGAAACCTGTCAAGCGAATAAAATACAGAATTGCAGAAGGTCATCACCAGGGAAATTATCTGAATCGCTCTAAGAAAAAGTGAAAAACGAAAGACGTCCGTCTCGTCTCAGGACGACTCACTATTGACCGAGCTTTTCGATCAGCCGCTGAAGAAGGTTTAAGGCGTCAAGGGGAGTAAGCCGGGCGACATCGCAGGCTTTAAGCTCGTCCTGAATTTCGCGGAGAATTTCCTCATCGCGATCTTCCTTAAATAAAAGCTGTTGGTTTTTATCGCGTTTTTTCGGCGTTTTATAAGCGATCCTGGGCAGCCCGGCATCATCCAGCTCCTGCTTTTCCAGGTTAAACAGAATCTCCCGGGCCCGGGCCACCACATCCCCTGGGATCCCCGCCAGCTTGGCCACATGAATTCCGTAGCTCCGATCGGACGGTCCGGCAATGATTTTCCTCAGGAAGACGATGTCGTCTTTCCATTCCTTGACCGCGACATGGAAGTTCCTGATCCTTTCATGCGTCAGGGCCAGTTCAGTCAGCTCGTGGTAGTGGGTGGCGAAGAGCGTTTTGGCCCGGATATTATCGTTTTCATGGAGGTATTCGGCGACGGCCCAGGCTATGCTCAACCCGTCAAAAGTGCTCGTCCCCCGGCCGATTTCATCCAAGAGGATCAGGCTTCGCGGCGTGGCGTTGTTGAGGATATTGGCGGTCTCGAGCATTTCGACCATAAACGTGGACTGGCCGACGCTCAAAAAATCCATGGCCCCGATCCGGGTGAAGATCCGGTCCACGACGCCGATCGAGGCTTCCCCAGCCGGCACAAATGAGCCCATCTGGGCCAGGATGCATATTAAAGCCACCTGCCGCAGATACGTGGATTTCCCGCCCATGTTGGGGCCGGTGATGATCAAAATCTGGTCGCCGTTCCGGTCGAGGTAAGTATCGTTAGGAATGAAGGCTTCCTCGTTCGTCACCTCGATCACGGGATGCCGCCCTTCCTTTATTTTAATGATGTCCCCGCTGTTAAGCTCGGGTCGGAAGTAGTTCCGCTGGGAAGCCAGTTCGGCCAGGCCGGCCAGGACATCGAGGAGAGCGATAGCGGAAGCGATCCTCTGGAGCCGCGGCGTCTCCGCGGCGATTTTTTCTCGGACCTCGTTAAAGAGTTTGTATTCCAGCTCTCCTATCCGTTCTTCGGCATGGAGGACTTTTTCCTCATATTCTTTAAGCTCGGGCGTCAGGAACCGCTCGGCGTTGACCAGCGTCTGCTTGCGCAGGTAGTCCGGCGGGACTTGGGGCAGATTGGGCTTGGTCACTTCGATGTAATAGCCGAAGATTTTATTGAAGCGGACTTTAAGGGAGGAAATACCTGTCCGCTCACGTTCTTTTTTTTCGAGCATCGAAATGAACGATTTGCCGGAGCGGCTGACATCCCTGAGATCGTCGAGCTCGGCGCTGAATCCGTCTTTCATGATGCCGCCCTCGGTCAGCAGAAAGGCCGGCTCGTCGAAAATCGCCCGCTCGCAAAGCTCGGCGATGTCTTCGGCGCTGTCCCATCGGCCGCGCATGTCTTCAATGAGCGCGGCGCGGAAGGGTTCAAGCTGCGCTAAAATCCCGGACAGAGGGAGAAGAGATTTTTTCAAGGCGACCAGGTCGCGGGGATGAGCCGCGGCCAGCGAGATTTTTCCGGTGAGTCGTTCCAGGTCCAGAATGCCCTTGAGGTTCTCGCGGAGCTCCCGGCGGGAAATGGTGTCTTTGAGGAGCGTTTCCACCGCGTCCAGGCGCCTTGAGATTTCGGAGCAATCGACGAGCGGCCGCACGAGCCAGTTCCGCAGCAGCCGGCCGCCCATCGGCGTGACCGAGAAGTCGATGATGTCGAGGAGCGAGTCTTCTACTCGGCCGTCGCGGAGATTTTTTGCGAGCTCGAGGTTGCGGATCGTGGATGCGTCGAGGACCATGTGGTCGGCGGTCTGAACGTAGGATATTTTATTGATGAGCGCTAGGGAATCTTTCCTGACCTTTTTTAGGTAAAAAAGAAGGGCGCCGGCCGCGGCGACGGCCAAGCTCTTGTCTTCCAGGCCGAAACCGGCGAGCGACTTCACCCGGAAATGATCCAGGAGATAATTTCTGGCCTGAGCGGCGTCAAAGGCCCAGGCTTCGAGCGGACTTTTCAGCGCGGCTTTTAAATCGCTTTTAGCCAGGATCGAAGACACTCTGTTTTCGTCGCCCTCCGGAAAGACGACCTCTTTCGGCCCTGTCTTGAATAGCTCGTCCTGCAAAATTTTCGAGGCACCCGCGCCGCGCTCCATGACTTTCATCTCGCCCCCGGCCAGGTCGATGAGCGCCAGTCCCCAGCCGTCTTCGGTCACGATCAGGGCGGCGATAAAAACATTATCCTTGGCCCCGTCGAGCTCGACCTCGACTGCCGTGCCCGGCGTCAGGACCTTGATGACCTCCCGTTTGACTACGCCTTTGGCGGCCTTCGGATCCTCGACCTGCTCGCAGATCGCCACTTTGTAGCCGCGCTTAAGGAGCTTGGCCAAGTAGGAATTCACGGCGTGATACGGCACGCCGCACATCGGAACTTTTTGCCGCGAAGTCAGGGCGATCTCAAGGACCGACGATCCGATTTTGGCGTCCTCGTAGAATAGCTCATAGAAGTCGCCCAAGCGAAAAAACAACAGCGTATCCTGGAGACTCTTCTTGATCCGGAAATATTGGTCCATCATCGGAGTCGCGGCTTTTTTATCGGACATAAAAGGCCTTTAAGATTCCGTCTTCTATAATTTCAGCGACAGCCTGTAGCGGTAGCCTAAATCCTTCTGAACGAACTCAAACGAGCGGATAACGTTGAGCTCGGGCAAGTTCCACTTGGCGATACAGGCGTAGACTTCCCTATGCCCTTTTCTCCGGGCGTATTCGATGATCTTTTTGTGAAGCGCCTTGGAAATCCCGCGGTTTCTAAAGGGCTTGGAGACAAAAGTGATCTGGAGGTAGAATTCGGGCGGCGTCCAGCGCGGCGAAACGGGAAGAATATCATACATATTATCGACTTCGGGCGCTCCGAGCGACGGATAGCCGATGAGATAGCCGACGACTTTTTTGTTCACCTCGGCCACAAACGTTTTATATTTCGTCCCCGGCTTGAGATAGCGGCCTCGATAATCCTCAACCCCCGACTTGATCTGAACGTCCTTGAACTTCGCCACCAGCTCCTTCTCGAGTTCCCGGACAAGCTCCAACATTTGGCCCAAATCCGCGGGCCGATATTCTCGGATTTTGACTCCCAATTTTTTCTTTTCCATTATATTTTCCGTCCGACGCCCCATATTAAAATGAATTGCGGCATTAATCAATGGGTACACATACTCCAAATTTTCCGATATACAGCCAAGCTTTTACAAAATCCTCTTTTGAATATAAAATAAGCCGCGATCCAGATCGACCGACATGAAATTACTTCCTGGCCTCGCCGTACTTATCGCCGTCGGCATCCTCTACGTTATCGCCTTCAGAAAAGCACAGCGGTCGAAATATGCTGCGGCGATCGGACTCATCCTCATATGCGGTCTCTTCCTTCGCGTTTATCTTTCTCTTGATTTTTGCCTCCATGACTGGGATGAGCGCTATCATGCTCTCGTCGCCAAAAACATGATCCATCATCCGCTCAAACCGACGCTCTACGATAATCCCGTCCTTCCTTACGACTACAGGAATTGGTCCGAAAATCATATCTGGCTGCACAAACAGCCTTTGCCGCTCTGGTTCATGGCGGCCAGTATGTTTCTCTTCGGCGTCAATGAAATCGCCCTGCGCCTGCCCAGCATCTTATTATCGACCCTAGCCATTTGGCTGACGTATCTTATCGGGCGGCGTCTTTTTTCAAAAAAAATCGCTCTGCTAGCGGCCTTCCTGCATTCGACCGGCGGAATGATCATCGAACTCACGTCGGGACGGATTGCGACCGACCATATCGATGTCTTCTTTCTGTTTTTTGTCGAGCTGGCCGTCTATTTCGCCGTTCTATCCATCGAACAAAAAGGCTGGTTATTAGATATCCTGACGGGAGTCGCCATGGGCCTTGCGATCCTATGCAAATGGCTTCCGGCCCTTATCGTGGTCGCTTTGTGGATGATCATGCATGTAAAACCGCTCCATGCGTCTTTGCTCGCGCGGTTAATGACCGTCCTGTTCGCCACCGCTCTGATCGTCCTGCCCTGGCAGGTCTATATCCATGCCCGGTATCCGGCGGAAGCGGTCTGGGAAAGCCTTTTCAATTACAGGCACATCACCGAAACTTTAGAGGGTCACGCCGGTCCGTTTTATTACCATTTTAATATCCTGCGCCTAGTTTATGGAGAAATCATTTATATCCCTCTCCTTTGGCTTCTGGTCAAACTTGCCAAAAAAATCCGCTCAAGAAAAAGGCTTTTCCTCGCGACATGGATTGCCGTTCCCTTGATCTTTTTCTCGTTTGTTAAAACAAAAATGCAGGCCTACACGGTTTTTGCCGCCCCAGCGCTGTTTCTGTTGATCGCCTACTTTTTTTATTACGTGAAAAGAACCGCAAAAAAATGGAGACCGAAATGGCTGCCGGCTGTTTGCCTGTTCTTGCTCGTCGCCCAGCCCTTGCGGTATTCCGCAGACCGCTTAAGGTTTTTCCGGGCTTATGAGAGAAAACCCGAGTGGGCCACGGCCATCAAACAGCTAAAAAACAAGCTGCCGGCTAATTCGGTCGTCTTCAACCATCCCCGGCCGATCGAGGTGATGTTTTATACGAACTCCATCGCTTACAGACGCTTGCCTTCCCGGGAAGAATTGGACCTCGTTAAACAAAAAGGTTATACCGTCGCCATCGTCGACCTCAATGGCCTTCCGCCCTCTTTGAAAAATGACAAGGACGTCCTCCTTCTCAAAGAAAAATGAGTTGTGCCTCATTTGACAACCCAAAGTCACTAGTGTAATCTGCCCCTGAAAAGGCATGAACGCGCCGAATGTCTGGACAGCGGTGAGGATCGCCCTGGTTCCGGTCCTCATCATCGCCCTGGTTTCATCCTTTAAAAACCACGAGTTTGTCGCTTTAGGAATTTTTCTACTGGCCACTTTCACGGATACGATGGACGGATTCCTGGCGCGGCGAAAAAAAAAGATCACGACGCTCGGCCAGCTCCTCGACCCCATCGCGGACAAGCTCCTGATGACCTCGGCCTTCATCTGTCTGGTCGAGTCCGGCGCGGTTGCATCCTGGATGGCGATCATCATCATCGGCCGGGAGATCGCCATCACAGGCCTCCGGGCCATCGCCGCCTCACAGGGCGTCAGCATCCGGGCCTCCTGGCCGGGAAAAATCAAAATGATCTTGCAGACCATCACCGTGCCTTTCCTGATCCTGGGAGAAAAAATCCTGGGGAAATTCGCCCTAGTCGGCCGGATCGGCCTGTGGCTGGTCATGGCGACCGCCGTCTATTCGGCGGCCGAATACATCATCAAGTTCGGTCCGCGGCTGCTTCTCCAACGCTCAGACGACTGACGTTTTCGCTTTTTCCAGAGACTCCCTATCCTCGGCATAAAATTGAAGAAGGATAAACCTCATAGATAAAAACGTGGATTTTTCTTCAAGAGCAGGCTCGGTTGTCTGTTTTATTTCCTTCCTTCCGAGAGAATTTTCTTCCGAGGGTGTCTATTTTTTTCGATTTTTAAGCTGTTGACAGCGATTCTTGTCGAGTGATATCCTTTGTTCGTGACGTCAGCCTGTGCCGTCCGCGATAAAAGATGAAAAACTTAAAATTTAAAACTTTCTTTTCCTATTTTTTAATTTTCGTCGCCTTAATATTTAGCTCTGTTTTTGCGCAATACCCGCAGCAACAGCCGCAGAGCATCGAGCAGATGCTGTTATGGCAGGACCAGCAGATTATGCAGCAGTTTGCTTCCAAATTTGTGCCCGACTACCGTTATTACGGCTTCATTGACGGGATAATGAAAAAAATGAACCCGTACCTCCCGTCAATTTACGGCAATAAACCTTATATATGGCTTAACGGCGCCTGTTTCGCGTCGATGATGGGTTTTAACGCGATAACCGGCTATAGAATAATTATTTTCGATTCGCTTCTTCTTGACGGTCTGAAAAGATTAGCTGACGCGGTAGCCGTTTACGGCAATTTAAATAATGATTATTCCCGGGGGCTCGCGCAGGCCATAGTAACTTTAATGAAGGCGCATTCGCAGGGTTATATACGACCTAATACTTCAAATTTGAATAATCCTTTTAATCTGCCCACTCTCACAAATCTTACGCCCGAACAGAAACCAAAAAGCGAAAAGCTTTTTACCAATATGGTAGCGTCATGGGTCGCGCATGAAGCAAGCCACGGCTTTCTGGAACACATCAAAGAAAAAATGCAGATACAGCAGACAATGCAGGCCTACTATCAGAGACGGTATCCTCCGGAACAGGCGCAGCAACAAATACAATATTACTTAAACTATACTTTAAGCCCGCTGAAAGAATTTGAAGCCGACACAATGGCTACACGGCTTCTCATAAAAAGCGGCTATGATGTAGACGGTTTTATCTGGTGGCTGAGATTCGCCGATACGCTTGAGGCCTTGCTCGGCACAAATACATCATATATGAGGACACATCCCAAGAGCGAACAAAGAGTAGAAAACATAATGAAAACTCTCCGGGATAAAGCCCGGGATTTCAGGCCATGAGGATGACCTAAGCAGAATAAATACATCATCAAGTTCGGTCCGCAGCTGCTTCTCCAACGTTCAGACGACTGACGCCTTCGCTTTTTCTAGAGACTCCCTATCCTCGATATTCCAAATCGCAAAAGGATGCGACCAGGAACGGCCGATTCTTTTGACCAATCCCGTTAGCACTTTTCCCGGGCCCAGCTCGATAAAGGCGTCGATATTCTCCCCTGATAAAAGCTCCATGGACTTGCACCAGAGCACGGGCCGGCTAACTTGCCTTTTTAGGGCATCGCGGGCTTCGCTGCCTGCGCGAATGATTCTGGCGTCGACGTTGGTCACGATGGGAAATCTCAGGTCTTTAAATTCCACCCGGTCCAAGTCGAGGGCGAGTTTCTCTTCGGCGCTTTTCATCAGGGCGGAGTGGAAAGGAGCGCTGACCGGAAGCCACACCGAGCGGGACGGGTTGGCGATCAGCAAAGCTTCCTCCACGGCCTCCTTGTGGCCGGCGATGACAATCTGATCGCGGCTGTTCCAATTGGCGATTTGAACGACACCGGACCGGACCTGGGCTAGGGCCCGGCTCAGATCCTCATAGCTCATGCCCAGGACGGCGGCCATGGCCCCCTGCCCGACCGGCACGGCCTGCTGCATGTATTTCCCCCGTTTATGGACAAGACTCAGGGCGTCTTCAAAGCGAAGAGATCCCGCGGCGACCAGCGCCGAATATTCGCCCAGGCTGTGGCCGGCGGCGATGACCGGCTCTCTTTCAAAAAGCGTAAAGGCGATATAGCTCACAACGAGCAGAGCGGGCTGGGTGTTCTGAGTCAGCTTCAGCGCGTCTTCCGGGCCCTCAAAACACAGGCGGGAAATTTCATATCCCAAAATCTCATCCGCCCGGCCGAAGATCTTGCGCGCCCGCTCGGAGTGATTATGGAAGCTTTTTCCCATGCCGACGGCCTGCGATCCCTGTCCCGGGAATAAAAACGCTTGGCGGCTCATATCGCTCCTTAATTTTTTAGGCAGTCCGGCCGGACCTCGATCTCCGCCTGCTGTCGCAGATTTTTGATCCAGAGCGCGACCTGGGTCTCGATTTTCTCTTTTTTGATCTCGGCTTCGATGACATCCAGAACTTCGATCATCGGCTTGGGCTCCCGTCCGAGCTTTTTTTGCGCGGGCGCGTATGTCCCGGCGTAATAAGCCTCGATCTCTTTGAGAGAGACGCCGGAGCTCCGGCCGAACCGGTTGGCGATGATCGTCTCGCAGCGAATTTTTTCCTCAAGATACGCTTTGAGATCATCGGCACTGATGCCGAATTCGTCCAGCCGCAGCCGCAAACCGTCCGGCCCGAAACGGGCGGCGAGTGTTTTCCACTCGCCTTCGACCCGCTCCTTTTCGACCGGCCTTTTCTCATGTGCCAGGTCGACGACAACCTTCTGGTCGATGAATTTGTCGAGAATCCGGCGGCGGCGTTCTTGGACATCCAAAAGGGAGGGCAAGGGGAAAAGCTCGAAAGCATCGCTGATCTTGAGGTCGGCGAGGGTGATCGCCTGGCTGTTCACGACGGCGACGATGCAATCGACGACCTCGGCCGCCGGCCCTTTGAAGGCGGAATCGTTCCATGCAGCCGGCGGCAAGGGAGACACGCAGATCGCCAGGAACGTCACGGCCAGGGCCAGCACTTTGTAAGGCGTGAAAAACCCGGAGCAGGAGCGCGGTTGTCTCCCGAGCTTTGCCTTCATAAGAGTTCCCCATACAAAATGGAAAATAACCTCAATTTAAAACACATTTCCGATCGTCACAAAAATAATGGGCTTCTTCCGGCCTGAAGAAGGGTCAAGGTTCCAGCCAAGGTCGATCCGCAGCGGTCCGAGAGGCGTCCGGTAGCGGAGGCCTAAGCCGACGGCATCCTCGAGGTCGGCGAAGCTCGCGTCCTTCCTCTGAGCGAAGACATTGCCCTTATCATAGAAGACGGCACCCGAGAGATTCGGGATCGCCGAGAACAGCGGAAACCGAAGCTCGAAATTGAAGAGAAACACCGCCTTTCCGCCGACGGGCTTCTGAGAATCGGGATCTTTGGGACCGAGTTGGTCAAAAGGTTCGCCGCGGAATGAATTGCTGCCGCCGCCGAAAAACCGCTCATGGATGGGCATGCGTCCCGTGCCCAGCCCGCCCCGGGCGGTCAGGCTGAAATTCAGGCTCGAAAAAAGCGGGATGAAGCGCTGATATTTGACGAAGGCCTTCAGGTAGTCCGACTCGACTTTAAACAACGGATAGGCCCATTCCACGACGGCGCTGAAGAACGAACCCTTCTCGGGATTGAACGCGTCGTCGCGGCGGTCCCGGATGAGGCTTTGGGAAATCGACGTTGTGGAAAACGGATAGTGCTGCCGGTCGACTTTGGACACGGCGACATCCAGAAAATAGAGCGTCGTGCTCGCCCAGCGAAGCGTCGTCAGCGCGACCCAGTCCTTGGCCATGGGCACAATGTCGGAGAGGCTGACTCCCCGTTGGTCATAGCCGTAGCTGACGCGCTCTTCCCGCTCCAGCCAGGCATTGAGATAGGTTTGAACGTGGAGTCCGAAAAAATACGGCTCTTCCCAGGAGATAACGCCCCGTTTTTCCATGAGGCTGAACTGAGTGACCAGGCTCAGCTGCGACGCCCGGCCGAAAATATTGGTCCGAATGAACTCCGCCGTCCCTCGTGGCCGGATGACGTTGTCCATGAGATTGACGCCGAGGAGCTCGTTTTTGGTCTCGAGCCCGATCCCGAGACTGATGTAATTCCGCTCGCCCTCCTGAACGCCGACGACTAGATTTTCCAGGCCTTCGCCGGCCGGGACTTCCTCGATCTTGACCTCGGAAAAAATGCCGAGCTTCTCCAGGTTTCTTTTCGTCTCGAAAATCCGATCGGTCCGGGCCCGGTCTCCCTCTTTGAGCTTGAGCTCGCGCTCGATCGTGCCGCGCTTGGTGACGGCGTTTCCGGTGATGATGATTTTGTCGATTTTGACCAAGCGGCCTTCCGCGATGTCGAAGACGACGTCAAAGAGACTGCCGCCGATTTTTTCCGCGGAGGCCATGACGGCCGTTCCCCTCACTCCCTGGTTGAGATAGAAGGTCTCCAGACGTTCCGCGTCCTTTTGGATATCCGGCTGGAAGAATGGGCCGCCCTCGGAGCTCGCGAGCTCGGCCCGGAGTTTCTGCTCGGCCACAAGCGACGCTCCTCTAAGCCGTATGCGGCCGATCTTCCGCTGCGGGCCTTCCTGGACAAAGAACACGGCCCGTATATCGTTTTGCTCCGACCGGAAGTTCAAATTTACCTCCGTTTCGGCGAACCCTTTCGTCTCGTACAGCCTCTTCAGCCGCTGCGGCATGTCGAACAGCTTGTCGGCCTCGATTCTGCCTAAAAGAGGAATTTTTGGACCGATCTCCATTTGTCGTTTGAGCTCGGCGGCTGAAAAATAATGCAGGCCTTCGAAGTCCACCTCCGTGAGCTTATATTTCAGGCCGGGACTAACCTCATGGATGATGTGCAGTTCCTGGAGCTTTTTTTCAATGGACGACGTCACCGTGGCAAAAACATATCCTTTGCTCCGCAAGTGGGACAAAATGCGCGCTTCGGATTGAAGGATCCCCCACTCCTCGAAGATCCGCTCTTCCCAAATAGGTTTGAGCAGGTTGTCCGGGACATCGGCGCCCTGGACGGAGATGCGGATGCGCTCATTGGGGATCAGCCGGAAGAATAAAGCTACGGCGCCCTCCTGTTCTTGAAAGATGGGGTCTTCGACGGCAATGTCCGCCCGGGCAAATCCCAGGGCATAAAAATATTTTTTGAGCCGGCTGACATCTTCCTCCACGACCAAGGGCACATAGGGCTCGCCTTCGCGGCTTCGGATTTTTTTCTTCAAATCCGAAGAGGGAATCCCGGGATCGCCGCTGAAGTCGATACTTTTGATCGTCAACTGCCGGCCCGGTTTGATCTCAAATGTCACATCGACAAAAGGTTTGGCGGAGTCTTTCCTGGACCTGGCCTGAATCTCGGAGTTTAAATAGCCCTCTTTTTTCAGCGCCTCTTTCAGCTCTTCGGCCGCCCGCCGGAGCTTATCCTCCGAGTACTCGCCGTCCGGCCTCAGCGCAGACAAACCCTCGCTCAACTTTTTTCGGGAAAGGCCTTTGTCGCCCGTGAAAGAAATATTCCGCGTCCTGAGCTTCCGCGTCAGGAGAAAGGTCAATTGGATTTCGGATCGGCCTTCCTTGAGAACCTGGATATCGGAAAAAAGTTCCGTCTTGAAAATCTGCCGGATCGTGGAGTCGATTTTCCTTAAGGAATAGGGTTCGCCGGGCGCTATGGAGATGAGACCCTCGATATTCGCGGTTTTTTCGCCGCCGTCCACTTTGATGGAAACGCCGGAGATCGTCGGCCCGACGACATTCGGACGGCCATCGCGATCCGAAGCGCGGACAGAGAGCAGCGATGCGACCGCAAGCAGCGCGGCGACGAGAAGAATTCTAAAATCTTTTCCAGATTTTCGCATCAAAGCTTACCCGCCCCCGCTCGTCCCGCATGCCGACAAGCGAAAAATTATCGCCGAATTCCCACTCCAACCGGACGATCTCTTCCCGCTGCGAAGTCAGATTGGTCGAATACAGCAGGATGATATTTCTGGAGATTTTTTTGCCCACGGTCAGCCGGGCGGTCATCTCGGTCGAGGCGCCCAGGACGAACGGATCGATCCGGAATCGGTCCAGACTGAACAGCTTCTCGGCGCGCTTCTTGGCCTCTTCCGCCAGCGGAAAAGACAGCAGCGAGCCCGTGCCGAGCTGCGAGCTCGTATCATAGGAATAGGTGCGCTTGAAAGACTCGCCCAGAGCGAGAAGCGCCAGGACATCTTCGGGCGGAAGAGGCGGAGAGGAGACGAATTCCGGCCGCAGATGGTCCATGAGACCGCTCAAGGAAAAAGTGACCCGATAGTCTTTGAGATACGTCTCGCCCTGGAAATCCAGATAGGGATCGATGGCTATGGGATTGAAAAAGCTCAGCCGGGCCTTCAGCAGACGAAAGCGGCGGTCCTGGAAGTAAACGTCCCCGCGCAAGCCTTCGATATCGCCCAGGATGATGGGCGAATTTACGTTCCCGCCAACCGCTAGATCGAACCGGCCCTGGATTTTGCCCAGCGTGTTCTCAATGACGACATTGTCATCCGCTCGCAGGCGGATGTCCAGCTTCAAGTCGTCAAAAAAGCCTGGCTCCTTTTTTTCTTGGTAATATGAGTTGGAGGAAAAAATGAACTTTTCCGAAAGTTCCCGGCGCCAGGAAAGTTCCTTGATCAAAAAATCTCCGGATAGGACGAAGCGGCTTTCATCCTTGAGCAGCCGGAGGGACCCATCGGACAGGACCCGGGTTCGTTCCAAGAGCGCCAAGACCATGCCCCGGCCGTCGGCGCGGAGGTCGATGTATTCCACTCCGGCTTTTCCGAAACGGATCTCACCCGAGCCGAAGACGTCGCCGCCGCCGAGCTTGGCCTGCACAGATCGGATCGAAGCCTTGTTGTTTTGGATGAAGACCAGGCCGCTGTAGTCCGTCACGGCGTGGGGGAATTTGGGAAACGGAAATAGCGACCCTTTGAAATCGACCACGCCGCTGAGCTGCGGCGACGGGCCGTTGCCCTTGATTTCAGCGAGGAAGTTTGCCTCGCCGCGAGCCCCTTTCCAAGGGAGAACGAGATCCAGATTGTTAAGACTTCCTTTGAGATTCACTAGATAAGAGTCATCAGGTTGAGGATAGCTGAAGGTCATTGAAAAAATATTGCGTCCCGGATCGAGCTCGCCGGCCAGCTTTATGTTGAGCTTGCCGTCTAAATAATTGAGCTCGAGGTCCCCGGCGGCTTCCGCCGGTCCGATGCCCGCAGCGCGCAGATTCATTAATCTAAATTTCCCGGTCGCCGAGTCCCTGTCCAGAGAGCCCTTTCCTCGAAGATCGAAGCTCAGCAGCCCTTCAACTTTGGGAAAGAGCGAAGACAAACTCATCTTCGCCGCTTCCAGGTTGACATCAAATTCACGACTCTTTAGGCCGACGACGGCCGAGCCCTTAACGTGTCCCCCATAAAAGTCGGCTTCGAGGGCGGGAAACGAAAGCCTCTGATTTCCGCCCGTCCACTCCAAACGGCCTTTGATGTTTTTAAAAGACTGCCGGGCAAGATCGAGTGCGGGACTACTGAAATCCCCTTTGACCCGGAGGCCCAGGCCGCCGGCGGCTATTTCAAAATCGCCGGCCGCCCGGCCGCGAAGCGGAAGCCGCAGATCGAGGCCGGGCAGAATTTTTTCGAGGCTTCCCTCGGCGGCGTAAATCTGGACATCGGTCCAGCCGCTTTTCGAAAGCAAGCGGATTTCGCCTTTCATCTCTGGATCATCGACTTTAAAGACTCCAGTGACTTCGCCCCGGGTGATTTCGACCAGTCCGCCGACCGCTGCGGCGTCGAATTTGGCGAATCCGCCGGGCGTCGCGAAAAAGTCGATCTTGACCTGGGGCGCACGATAATCGCCGAGGATTTTAATCTCGGAACGGCCCTGGCCCCGGATTTCAGGAAACTTCAGGTTCGACCTTAATATTAAAGACGCAAACTCGCGGCCCTGACGGACATCGCTCACATCGCCGCGAATCGCCACCCGGACATCGCGGCCGATGCCGAGGGCTCCTTCGACATCCAGAACGCCGAAGCTCGATTCCAGCTTCCGCGAGGAAAATGTGATTTCCTTTTTCCCGTCCCAGCTAAAATCGACTGGACCCCGGAAAGGAAATTTGTCCAAAGTTGGGACGAGCAGGTCTTCTTTAAATTCCGCACGGACACTCAATATTTTTTTGGCGAGGGAGAAATTTCCCCAAACTGCTGACCGGACGGGCCAGGGTACCCTGACATAAGAAAGGATGGGGTCGAGATGGACCCCTCGGGCCGTCCCTTCCACTTTTCCCCCGCCGAAGGCGATGTCCATGAACTCCGCGGGATACGGCTTCTTCCTCATGGCCAGCTCCACGTGGCCGCGTCCTTCGCCGCCGACGGCGACCCGGCCATCGACTTCGCCGAGGGAAACGGAATTCAAAATCAGGCTTTCGCAGAAAAAGTCGGTGTTAAAAAAAGCGCGGCCGCTGGTTCCGGTTAAGCGCCCCCGGCCCTCCATCGTTCCCTCCCAGCGAAACGGAAGGTCGAAAATATCCGTGATCAAGCTCGCCGGCGCGCGGAGCTCGGCCTGAAATTCAAAACGAGGATCATCCGCGTTGGACAACATCCCTTCGGCCTTGATCTTAAAGTCGGGCCCGCGGAGGACCATCTGGCGGAGCCGCAGGTCATTTTCTTTTCCGTCGAGGATGATCCGGGCCGTTCCCGTCAGCGGAAAATTCAACGATTCGAGCAACAGGCTGTTGTCTTCGCACTCCGCCCGAATCATGAAGGCGTCTTTTTTCTGCCGGAAAAAGGCCTTGATCCCTTTGGCGGCATAGCCGATTTTTTTCCCCCAAAAATAGAACTCTCCGTTGCGGATAACTCCGTTTTCGATCGAGAACGGCAGGGGGAAACCGAGCTTGAATTTTGCTTTTTTGGCCGGCCTCGAGCCTTCATAGACCCGCAAAACCGGCTGGTCGATAAAAACCCGAAGCGGCTTGTTCCGGTTCAGGAGGAAAAGATAGGGAACCTGGATGACGACTTTCCGGGCGGAGAAAAAAGGCGAAACTGAAACCGTCCGGACATCTTCCAGAATGATGGCCGGCGGAATGACCGAGAGACGCAGTTTGGCATAGTGAAGAGACGCCTCGATTCTGATCTTAACCTGGTGAAGAAGAAAATTTTTAAGGAGGAGGCCTGTGCTGAGCAGGAGCAGCATGAGGATCGAAAAAGTGATAAGGGAACGAAGTCTTTTATTTTTTTTCATCGCAAAATAGCAATAAACCTCCTTCTAAACTATAGCATGATTCGACCGAAAATTTAAGGTAGGCCGGGATAGCATTTCCGTTTCCACGATGATTTAAATTGTTATTTCATGGGTCCTGTCGCCGAACAGCCCCGTTCAGCGCCACCCATTTCATAATTTAACATTATCACAGAAACGGAGATTCTTCCGTGAGCAGGGTTTCACCGCGACCAGATTCGAATGAACCGGTAATGATGAAGATGAAAATAAATTCTGAGAAGAGAAAAAATGATCAAGACCGCGGATAAAACCAGGGGCAGCCATTTTTCGCGGTCGGCGATGAACTGGACCAGTCTCGGCTTCAGCCGAAGAAGCATGAAAACTCCCAGCACGACCAGAAAGACATAAACCGAAAAGATATAGCGATCGGCCTTCCGCTCGAAGAGGGAAAAAAACAAGGTGATGACGAGAGAGCCGAAAAATAGAAATTTCATGAGGGGAATATCGAAGACATGCAGTTTCTTGGCCTTTAATCGGATCCCGCCGTAAACGGCCATCAAGGCCCAGGGAAAAGAAAACCACAGCGACCGCGCGGCGTACCACACAAAGCTATAGATGAAGCGGAAGGGATTAAACATTTCCTTCAGAGTTTGTCCCTTTTGAAACAAGAAGTAGCTCGGCCAAAAATTTGTCCGGGTGATCTGCCAAAACCAGAATTCAAAAATGACGGCCGCGGCCAGGGCCAGCCCATAGGAAAAGACCAGGAATCGGAACGTGGTTCTTTTTCTGGAAATAATAATCCAATAGACGATCCCCAAGAAAAATAAAGTCAAGGCGCCGATTCCTTTTATGAAAACGGCGAAAACAAGTGCCAAGACATAGAGTCCCTTATAGCGCCATGACTCCCCAGAGCGGGAAAGACCATAGGCGCCGGCGAGAACCGCCAGATTGAGAGGATGCTCCTGATTGGCCCGGATCAAATATTGAAGAAAAATGGGTGTTACGACAAGGCCGAAAACCGCCCCCCAGCCGAACGCCGCGTTCGTCCAGTGGCTGGTCAGCTTGAACAGAAAAAACAAGCCCAGCAGAAGATAAATATAATTCGCGCACAGGGCGGCGATGTTTCCCTTCACGCCCAGCCTGACCATCAAAGCGGGCAGCCAAAAAATTCCGGGCGGGTGATCCCTAAATAATCCGTGATTTCCGCCATGACCCCACCACTGCGGCGCGCACCACTCACCGAGCGGCCTCGATGCGAGTTTTTGCGAGATGCTACTGTAACAGGAAGAATCCGAGTCAAAATATTCATAGGGAAAAATGGTGACGATGGCGCAAAGAACGACAAGAGCCAAAGCATAGATCGCCGCCGGCCTGACGAGGGCGTTTAGGCGCAAAGTCTTCTCCTTTCACGGAATAGCCTGACAACTGGATTCAAGCTTCGCCCTATTATAGTGACTCCCCGGTCGATTTTAAAGAAAAATTACTCGACGGCGAAGAGAAGAGCGCCGGCTTCGACATGATCTCCCGGCTCGAGACGAAGGCGCGTGATACGGCCCGGCCGGGGCGATTTGATCTCATTCTGCATTTTCATCGCTTCAAGAACGACGACGGCCTGGCCTTCCCGGACGTCGTCGCCCTCACGGGCGAGCAGGCGGACGATGCGGCCGGGCATGGTCGTTTTCACTTCCCGCTTTCGCGATTTGCCGGCCCCGCCGTCCGGATTCAGAAAGGCCGATTTTTTTTCGATCATGAAAAATCGCTCGCTGACGAACACCGAATGGGACCGGGCGTCGGAATGGATGATGATGTTGAACACCCGGCCGTCGACATTCAACAGCAGCTCTTCGGTATTCAAGAATTCCACCCGTACGGCGTGCGCTCGGCCGCCGAGGACGGCTTGAAAGATATTCCCGGCTTTTTCCTCAAGGGAGAGCCGGACTTCCTTGCCGTCATGCCAGAAGACTAGGTTCATGTCACTTTCCGCCCCTGAGATTTTCCATCCGACCGACCGTCTTCCAGGGATTCGTCTTCTCCCGGCCGCCAAGCCTTGAAGCGCCACTTTTCGCGTCCCGATAGCTTTTAATGCCGGCGGCGATAAACGCGGCCATCCTGAAATCGGCATCTTCGGCCTCCGGCTCTTTTTCCAGGTCGGCGATGAAATGCGTCGTGTAGTTGCCCGCCTGGAATTTGGGATGAAGAAGAATTCGCCGGAAAAATGGAATGGTCGTCATGATGCCGAAGACCTGGTATTCCGCGAGCGCCCGCAGCATGCGGCGGATGGCTTCATCCCTCGTCATCCCCCAGGTGATAAGCTTGGAGAGCAGCGGATCATACTCGATCGGAACCGTGAAACCTTCATAGACGCCCGAATCGCGGCGGACACCGAGGCCGCCCGACGGCGCATGGAGATGGACGATCTTTCCGGGCGCCGGAAGAAAATCATTGTCTGGATCTTCGGCGTAAATCCGGCATTCGAGCGCCGCGCCGCGCGGCCGAACATCTTTTTGCCGGAAGCCCAGCGGCAGGCCGGCCGCGATTTCGATCTGGCATTTGACGATGTCGATCCCCGTGACCATCTCCGTGATCGGGTGCTCAACCTGAAGCCGGGTGTTCATTTCCAGAAAGAAGAAATTCTGGTTTTGGTCGACGATGAACTCGATCGTCCCGGCGTTCCTGTAGCCGATGCTGGCCGCGGCTTTAACTGCGACTGCGCTCATTTTTTTCCTGGTTTCGGACGCCAGAAACGGCGACGGCGTTTCTTCGATGACTTTCTGATAGCGGCGCTGGATGGAGCATTCGCGCTCGCCCAGAGAAATCACGCTTCCGAAATGGTCGGCCAGAATTTGAATTTCGATGTGGTGGGGCTCTTCGATGTATTTTTCAATATACACGGCCGAATCGGCGAAGCTCGAGAGCGCCTCGGACCGGGCCAGGGCGAATGCCGAATGGAGTTCAGCTTTGGATTTCACGAGTCTCAGTCCCTTGCCGCCGCCGCCAGCCGCCGCCTTCAATAAAACGGGAAAACCGATGTCCTCGGCGGTCCGGACAAGCTCGGCTTCATCTTTGATGGGCTCGACCGTGCCGGGGATGATGGGAATGCCGGCCTCCGCCATTTTCTTTCGCGAAGTCGTCTTTGTCCCCATGACGTCCATGGGGGCCGACGGCGGGCCGATAAAAATAATCCCTTCCTCTTCGCATTTCTGGACGAGCTTGGCGTTTTCCGCCAAAAATCCGTACCCGGGATGGAGGGCCTCAGCCCGGCACTGCTTGGCCGCAGCGATGATTTTATCAATGGCGAGATAGCTCTCAGACGGCGGGGAGCCGCCGATGTAATAGGCTTCCTCGGCGAGCTTTACGTGGAGGGCGCTGCGGTCGGCGTCTGAATAGACGGCTACGGGAATAATCCCCATCTCCCGGCAGGCGCGGATGACGCGGACTGCGATCTCGCCGCGGTTGGCGATCAGAATTTTTTTAAACATTACAGAGGAATATTCCCGTGCTTCTTGGGCGGGTTTTTATCGCGCTTGTTGTCGAGCATCCGCAGGGCGGCGATGAGCTTGGGCCGCGTCAGCCTCGGCTCGATGACTTCGTCGAGGTAGCCCTTTTCGCAGGCGATATAGGGGTTGGCGAATTTTTCCCGGAATTCCCGGATTTTCTCGTCCCGCATCTTGTCCGATTCACGGTGACTCTCGAGCTCGCGCTTATAGACGATTTTGACGGCGCCCTCGGGCCCCATCACGGCGATTTCGGCCGCAGGGTAGGCGAAATTGATATCGGCCCGGATATGCTTCGAGGCCATGACGCAGTAAGCGCCGCCGTATGACTTCCGGGTGATGAGCGTGATCTTCGGCACCGTGGCTTCGGCGAAAGCGTAGAGGAGCTTGGCGCCGTGGCGGATGATGCCGCCGTGTTCCTGGGCGACGCCGGGAAGAAATCCGGGCACGTCTTCAAAGGTGATGAGCGGAATATTGAATGCGTCGCAGAATCGGACGAACCGCGCCCCTTTGTCCGAGGCGTTGATATCCAGAGCGCCGGCTAGATGGTCGGGCTGGTTGGCGACGACTCCCACGGATTTTCCGGCGAGGCGGCCGAAGCCGACGATGATGTTTTTTGCGTATTCGGCCTGAACCTCAAAGAAATAGCGATCGTCGAGGGCTTCTCGGACGATTTTCCTGATGTCATAAGGCTGGTCGGGCTCCTCGGGGACGATGAAATTGAGCTCGTCGCTCGCCCGCTCTTCGGGATCGTTCGTCGCCTTTTCCGGCGGGTCCTCCATGTTGTTGTCGGGCATGAACGACAGGAGCTCCCGGATGAGGGCCAGGGCGCGCTCCTCGTTTTCGGCGGCGAAATGGGCAACGCCGCTCAGCGTGTTGTGCGCTTCGGCGCCGCCGAGCTCCTCCATGGAGACGTCTTCATGGGTCACGGCCTTAATGACGTCGGGGCCGGTGATGAACATGTGGCTCGCGTCCTTGATCATGATGATGAAATCCGTGATCGCCGGCGAATAGACGGCGCCTCCCGCGCACGGCCCCATGACGGCCGAAATCTGGGGAACGACGCCCGAGGCCAGGACATTCCGCAGAAAAATATCGGCGTAGCCGGCGAGGCTGGCCACGCCTTCCTGGATGCGGGCCCCGCCCGAATCATTGAGCCCGATGATCGGCGCGCCCATCTTCATGGCCAGGTCCATGATCTTGACGATCTTAGCCGCGTTCGACGCGCTCAGCGATCCGCCGAAGACGGTGAAGTCCTGGGCGAAGACGAACACCGTCCGGCCGTCGATGCGGCCGTGTCCGGAGACGACGCCGTCGCCCAGGATCCGTTTTCTCTCCATGCCGAAGTCATGGCTGTCATGGACGACAAGCTGGTCCATTTCCTGGAAGGTCCCTTCGTCCAGGAGAAGGTTGATGCGCTCCCGCGCCGTGAGTTTTCCGGCCTGGTGCAGTTTGTCGATCCGGTCCTGCCCGCCGCCGAGCTCGGCCGATTGGATTTTTTGCCCGAGGTCTTTTATCTTTTTCTCAATGGTCATCGACCCGCGGCCTCCATCGTTGGATTTTATTTTTTGACTTTTCCCCAGTCCCTCAGGAATTTTTCGATCCCGATATCCGTCAGCGGATGACTGACGAGCTTGTCCATGACGGAGAAAGGGATCGTGCAGATATCCGCCCCGATGAGCGCCGCGTCCACGACATGGCGCGGATGGCGGATGCTGGCCACGATGACTTCGGTTTCGATATGATAATTTTCGTAGATGGCGACGATCTGCTCGATAACGTCCATCCCCTCCTGCGAAATATCGTCCAGCCGGCCGATGAACGGGCTGACGAATTTCGCTCCGGCTTTGGCTGCGAGGATCGCCTGGCTTGGCGAGAAGATGAGCGTTGTGTTGACCTTGATCCCTTCCCCTGAAAGGACTTTGATCGCTCTCAGGCCTTCAATGGTAATCGGGATTTTGACGGCGATGTTCCCGGCCAGCTTGGCCAACTGACGTGCTTCCTTGATGATGTCCGCCGATTTATCGGAAACGCACTCGACATTTACCGGGCCGGCACAAATTTTCGATATTTCTCTGATCAGCTCATCGAACTTCAGGCTCTCCTTGGCCACCAAGGAGGGGTTGGTCGTGACCCCGTCCAAGATGCCCCAGCTCGCGACCTCGCGGATTTCGTCGAGATTCGCCGTATCCAGGAAAAATTTCATCGGTTCTCTCCTTTATATCGGGGATCCATTTCGCCGAATTTCAAAATTTGGTTCGACAGGGTCCCGATGCCCTCGATCTGGACATCGACGCGGTCGCCGGCCTGCATCGGGCCGCTCCCGGCCGGAGTGCCCGTGGTGATGATATCCCCGGGCAGGAGCGTCATAATGTTGGAAATGAACCGGACAAGGTCCGGAACCGGGAAAATCAAATTTTTGGTATTGGACGACTGCCGCAGCTTGCCGTTGAGGAAGGTTTTAATCTGAAGGCGCGACGGGTCCAAGCCCGTCACGATGCACGGGCCGACCGCAGCGAACGTGTCGAACGATTTGGCCCGGGTGAATTGCTTGTCCTTGTCCTGGAGGTCGCGGGCCGTGACGTCGTTAAAACACGTGCAGCCGAGAATGTAGTTCTCCACGGGTTCCTGCTCGGCGATCAGAGAAGCCTTTATCTTGATGATGACCGCGAGTTCCCCTTCATAATCCACGCGCTTGGACATTTGAGGATAGATAATCGAATCATCGTGGCCGATGACGGCCGTGGACGGCTTGATGAAGAGCAGCGGCTCTTCCGGAAGCGGCCTCCCCCGCTCGACGGCATGGTCTTTGTAATTCAGGCCGACGGCTACGATCTTCGTCGGCTCGACCGGCGGCAAAATTCGAACGTCGGCGATGGGAATCGGCGTTTCCTCGATCGTGAATTCCTCAAAAATCGAGCCGGCGATAGGATAGAGGTTTTCTTCCTTCAGAACGCCGTATAAAATCCGCCGCCCGTGCTTAAATCGGTAAATTTTCATGGATTTAGATCCTTAATGATTTCCGAAACCGAAGCCGACCTGGGACTTTCATTTCCGCTGCTGTCGACGGCGGTAATAGCATATTCATAACGCTTGTTCTTTTCAACCGCCGTATCGGTATACGTTTCTTGGAGGATGAGCTGGGCGGTTAAGAGAACAAAAGCGTTTTCTCCCTCAAGCTTCCGCCAGATTTTATAGCCGGAAAGATCTTTTTCCTTATTCGCCTCCCAGATCAGGGTGATGAGGTTCAACCCTTTCATCGCGGCCAATCCGGACGGCGCGCTGGGAGGGAAGACGTCCTTGGGGCGGACTTCAAAAGCCGCGGAATCTCCACTCTCAAGGGGAGGGGTTGCATCCGAGGCTGCGGCCCGGACAAGGTAGCGATAAGTCCGCCCGAAAAGAAAATCCTTATCCTCAAAGAGGATGTCCATAATGAGGGCCGTATTCCGGCGCTCGAATCCGGCTTGGCCTTCGCTTCGATAAATATTGTAGCCTTTGATTCGGGCCGGCGCAGAATGATCAAAATTTCGAGAAGGCGCCTGCCAGCGGACGGCGATCCGGTCCTCAAACACGTCGGCCCGAACGTTCGAGGGGGGCACGGGCAGCGGCTGGGGCGTCACTGCCGCCAGGTTGGAAAATTGCGAAAGCCGGCCCTTTGCTTCCTCTTTCACTCTTAAGCCGAAAATAAGCGTCGTCCCCTTCAACTCCTTTTCGGATAAGGAATATGAATAGCGAAGCACTTTCGCCGCCGGACTTGTCTTCTTCTTTGGCTTGGCTTTCTTGGCTTTGGTCGGGACGGAAGTCCCCTCCTGCGTAAGAAGCGCAAGCCGGCGCGCTTTGGATTCAAACGCTTCGGCCGTGAGCGCCTGGACGTCGACCTTGGAATCGCCGCTCGCTTCGTAAATC
>Ga0315282_10002808_pt1 | contig 31603 bp, 43 predicted proteins | sample YL17G07_20_MG_FD_203693 | JGI IMG/M metagenome (GOLD analysis project Ga0315282, IMG submission 203693) | Sediment microbial communities from Yellowstone Lake, YNP, Wyoming, USA - YL17G07_20 | ecosystem: Environmental > Aquatic > Freshwater > Lake > Sediment | place: USA: Wyoming | collected... | reverse complement strand
TGATCGAGTTTTTTTACCATGATATTCTCATCGTATCTTGCACCATTACGCTCAGCAGCATATCGGCCTTTCATTTCATAAATGTCAGGAGGCGGACGCCTTCAACCTCCCGAAAAGTTGCACCTTCGCTGATGGACCGGATCGCTCTTTCTGGATCCGTCACTTCCGTCCCGCAAATGGCATCAATCCCATAATCGAAGAGGACAGGAGAGAGGGGAGACGTAGGGCCGATGAGTACCACGTAAGCATTTTTACAGAGGGATAGAAGCCCTTCGAGGGTATGGTTGATAAAGGATGTTCCTGTGATTCCCACGGCATCGCAATGGGGCAGAATCCAGGTTGCCTCTGAAGCTGGCAAGTCTCCCTCTCGTAGTCTCTTTTCAAACACCCAAAGATGCTCGACCTTCTCTTTCAACTTGGGGATCCACGGAAAGTGCCCAACGACCGCGACACGTTTCCCTTTTCCTCTTTCTACGAGAAGCTCAAAGGCGTTTTTCTCTATGCATTTCGAATCGTCAATCTCGATCAAAGAATTGACGGCGGCCATTCCAATTGAGGCCTCTAACAGACTATTGGATTTTGCGTATTCTGCTAACTCCAGCCCTGTCTTTCGGGTGAGATGACCTACCTCCCGTACCCCTCGTTCATGCGTTGGACCTTCTTCTCGGAACGTTGACGAGAAGCCGCAGTGTCTGCTGATGACCGCTGTCCAGAAAACGCAGGCGTGGACGCTTTGGACCGGAGAGTCGGTTTCCTTCAGGTTTCGAATCAAGTCGTCAAGGATTTTCATTTTATAACCTTTCTCCAAAAATCAGTTTTGATTTTCCAGTCGAGCTCATGACCGTTGTGACGTGTCCGAACTTCTCCCCCAAGATCGCTTCTCCCTGCGTAAGAAAGTCCTGCACATCCCTTGACCCGAGAAAGAGGATGCGGACGTAGAAAAAGAGTCGATGGAAGAATTTTTCCGGTTTCGCGTGTTCCATGAGACAGAAGCTTCCTCCCTGCATCAGAATCCTTGCTACTTCAGCAATCGCCTCCCGTCTTTCAATCCTTTTCAACTCATAAAAGGCGTGAGAACACGTGACAGCCTGAAAAGAGAAAGACTTAAAGGGGAGATGGCTTGCGTCGGCCTGGACGAAATGAAGCTGGCCCACTCCGAGTTGGAAGGCCTTTCTCTTCGCTTTTTGGAGCATCCCTTCCGAGAAGTCGAGTCCAATGACCAATCCGGTTCTACCCACCCGCTTGCCGAGTTCAATCGCTACGGAGCCAGTTCCGGTGCACAGGTCCAGCGCTACGTTTCCTCCTGAGAGACACGGCTTTTCTGCAATAAAGGTCCTGAGTAAACCCTCTTGATCCTTGGAATGCAGTCGGATAATAGGGTCATATATCTTTGAAAAGAGGTTGTAATAGATCCGCCTCAGGGAATTCATTGCACCAATCTCCCGATCTACTCCCTCAATGTGGCAATGAGTCTTTTTGGTTTTAAGAAAAGATCCAATGCCTCTGAAATATTTTTTACAACGATATCCGCATTCTGCATCGCCATGACAGACATTCCTTCCTCCCCTAACACTGCAATGCCCAAAGCAGCCTCTTTCAGAATGAGATGATCATTATTACCATTTCCGAGAGCAACCGTCTTCGTTGGGTCGAGGGATTCCAAAACTCTTAATTTCACTTCGGTGCTGTCTTTCTCTGAGACCTTTAGCAATTCCACGCCCATATCTGAACTTTCATTGCTGGCAGTCCCTTGAGTGTCAGCTGTGAGTATGTAAATTTTCGCTTTATCGGATAGAGAGTTTATTTTTTCTTTCACTTCGGAAGATATTTTTCCGTCTGTGGCAATCGTTCCATTCAGATCCAGAACAATATTCTCAATCTCCATATCCCCCCAGCCTGGAATATTGACCGTGATCATTATTTCGATCTCCCAGATTTGGAGTCAGTTCTCCACCCACCTATCGATGAGTTAATTCGTGATGGCCTTCCAATACTTCAATCGTGTCTCCGACGTTGATCGCACCCCCCTCGATGACCTTACAGAAAATACCTTCCTTGGGGAGCATGGAATATCCCTGGAAATGATAGGTGTGGGCTTGGGAAGGGTCTTTGCCGATTTGAATCACCTCCAATGTCGCAGGACCGACCCGCAACCAGGATCCGATCGGCAAGGAGGTCAAATCGATCCCTTCTGTGGTGATGTTCTCCGCAAAACTCCCTGGACCCGCGGAAATACCCGTCTCGTGGCAGATCTTTTGAATGCTTTCGATTGCGAGCAAGCTAACCTCTTTTTCGGTTCCTCCATGAGAATCCCCGACCAAACCGAACCCTTTCTTCAAAAAGCCTTGCCCCCGATTGACCTTCAATTCCTGTCGGGTTGAACTCGTGCACACACCGGCGACACGACCTGGAAGGTTCATGAAGGGTCACTCTCCTGAACGAATGGTTTTCCCCGGGTATTCTTCACTTCGCAAAGAGTCAGCCTTCAAATGTGATAGCTCCCTCCTTTTTCGAGAGGATGTCTTGCACTTTAGGAATTTGTCTTATTTTCTTGTATTCCTGAACGACTCCATGAGTACAGAAAATACCTCCGAAAAAGAAAAGTAGTCCTGCAACAAGGAAGAGCCAAACAAAAGCTCCAAGGGCGATGAACCTGATGGCCAGTAACGAAATGACATACCCGACCACGGGATAAACAACGGTATATTTCCTGGGTGCCTTTCGGATCGGCTCCCAGTCAAAGCTAAAGGTTTCCTGTTGATAGTGTTTCCGAACTTCTTCCAGAATCTTGGGTTCCATCTCATCTCTCCGCAAACATGAAGCCTATTGGTTTTTGCTGTAAGGACAGATCCTATTGAGTCCCAACAGCTTGCATATCCCTGCTCCCGTGACCCCATAGATCAGGTAATCTTTTTTGTGATTACAGATGTAATCCATGATGGGATCGAAGGTTGCATTGACAAGGGTGGTTCCTGTAATCAGGATGACATGGGATTGTTTGATGAGTTCTTCCGTCATTTCGTTGCCATCCCAGATCTTTACTCCATACTTTGAAGAATTAACATTTTGTTTGTTGAGGTCCGTAATCCTGACGTTTTCTGCACCAAAAGTTTCAATAAGATTCTCAGCAATTGCTGGATTCAAACCAATAAAACCTACTTTGACTTTCCCCCACGTTTCCAGAATTTGAGACGCTATTTTTTTCCCGCATCTCTCAGGATCTTCGTCCTTACAGTGGATTGTATTATCGATGAGGTTGAGGTACTTGAGTGTGGCATTGAGTGTCGCCACAAAGATACTTCGTTCTTTATTGGATGTAAGCGGAAAATTGAACACTTCCCTTAAATCACCCACAAATTCTCCAGGAAAATCGGTGAAGGCATGGGCTCTGGCACCCAAAACCTCTGCCTCCACCACCCTTTCCTTGCCAAGGATGATTGGAAAATCCCTTCTCCCTGGCACGCCAATGGCTTCTTCTGGGGTCAGAGTTTTAACCAGCACGGATACATGGGCGTCCAGTAATCTGTTTTTGGTGACGATGTCTAGCAATTGGTTCTTTGAACTTTCCAAAACAGAGATCTCGGTGCTTTTCATGAATTTCCTTGAAAGAGAATGGGAATGTTCTTCACTGGTCTCCTCGTGAATCGGAATGGTTTCCTCCATCGCTGACCAACCTTCCATTTCCAAACCTAAGAAGTCTGTAGCACCTTTTTGGAGGCCTGTTCCGCCACAATTAAGATCGGATCAAAGGGAGCGGAGAAGGGAGGGGCGTAAGCAAAATCGAGCCTCGCAATTTCGTCCACACTCATCTTCTGGTGAACCGCGACCGCCAGGGCATTGATCCTCCTCGCCACGCCTTCTTTGCCCGCCATCTGAGCCCCTAGAAGTCTGCCGCTTCGTCGATCAAAGATCAGCTTGATCAGCATCCGTTTTGATCCGGGCATATAGCCGACTTTGGATTCAGCCTCAATGACCTGTGAGTCCACATCAAAACCGTAGTGACGGGCATCCCGGATTCCTAAACCCGTGAAGGCCACCTCCAATTCAAATACTTTGAAGGCAGCGGATCCCACCACACCGGGAAAGGTGGCCTTTCCCCCTGCCGCATTCTCACCCGCCACCCGACCCTGCTTATTGGCAATATCCCCGAGAGGTGTGTGAACCCAATCCTGACTGACCAGGTTAAACACTTCACAGCAGTCTCCGGCGACATAGGTATCCGTAAGATTCGTTGCTTGGGTGGCATCCGTCCTAATCGCCCCAGTTCTTCCGAGTTCGATGCCTGCCTCTTTTGCCATTTCAACATTCGGGATAACTCCCAGAGCCATCAATACCATGTCCACCTGGTAACTGGCCTGATGGGTTTCGAAGGTTGTGACTTCACCTTCACTGTTGGTCTTGAACCCTGCGGGTTCGTGTTGGCCAAAGAAGTGGACTCCATTTTCTTCCAATTCCTTCAAAATTTTCTCGGAGATCTCCCTTTCCAAATTGCTGCCTGGTAAATCCCTGCGGCAGAAAATATGGGTTTCAATATTCCTTAGACGGAAAGCCTCGGCCATTTCTAGTCCAATGAAACCGCCACCGAGAACAGCAACTCTTCTCGGTTTCCTTTCATCAATATAATTCTTGATACGGATACCGTCTTGAAGGTCTTTCAGGGTAAAGATGTTCCTGGCATTGCTTCCGGGGAGATTCAGACGCCTGGATCGAGCTCCGGTCGCGATGATAAGTTTGTCATAAGGAAACCATCGGGCTTCGGATTTTGATAAATTGACTACCTCGACCTTTTTTTCTTCCGGGTCAATTTTCGTGACGCGATGTTCAGTCCTTATCTCAATGTCCTGCGTCTCTTTGAATTGCCGCGGAGTTCGAACAACCAGAGTTTTCTGCTCTTTTACTACATCTCCGATGTAGTAAGGGGTTTCTCAGGAGCCATACGATACGAATTGGCCGTGTTCAAAGACGGTCACCTCGAGATCTGAATTGACCCGTTTTGCCTTGGCGGCTGCGCTCGGTCCACCCGCGGACCCACCGATGATGAGGAGGGCCTCTCTCTTTGACATGCGCTCACCTCCTTTTCATGTTCGAGGTCTATCTGTTAATGCTTTTTGACAGTTTTTGCACAATCCAAAGACCTGGATGCAGATGCGGTCCATTTCAAAGTCCTTGTGCTTCGTCATCTCGGCTTTAAGGCTCTCGAGACTTCGACAGGAAAAATCGAAAACTTTTCCGCACTGTTCGCAAATCAAATGTCCGTGATCTTGTTCATAGCGCACGAACTCGTAATAGTAGCAGTTTTCCCATATGTTGAATCTCTTGACGAGATGGAAAGTTTCAAGGAGCTTCAATGTCCTATAGACGGTTGGTCGAGAGACCTTTGCCCCTTTTCGCCTGAGGCCGTCGTAGAGCTCTTCAGCGTTGAAATGAGCTTTTCGCAATTCAAGTTCACGGAGAATCATCTCCCTTTCTCTCGTGTTCTTTAGTCCCCGAGAGGCCAGTGTATTCTTGAATTGGTCAACTTCCTTTTGCATTCTGAACGAGCTCGAATCTCAACGTGACCCAGCATAAAGCGAGAGGCGTCCGTGGGCGACGCCTCTCTCACGTTAATCAATCCATACGCGAAGGCCGAAATCGTGGAAGTTCTTTGCCTATGGAGAAGCTGAGTCTCAATCTCAAGAGGCGCCGCAAATCTACCCTTCTCCAAGGTCCGCCCTTCGCCCGCTGACTGATGCTCATCGACTGAATCGTAAGGGTTAAAATGCCATCTCCGGCTTCCAGACCTTCCACACCTTTCCTACGAGATCTGGGCCCGGTTTCAATGTGGGCTTGCCTGGCTGCCACCCGGCAGGCATGACCTCACCCGTTGCACGCACATGCTGAAAGGCCTTGACCTGTCGGATCAGTTCGAAGACGCTCCTGCCGACCGGTGGAGCTACCGTCTCAATTGCCTGAATGACCCCGTCCGGATCGATCAAAAAACGACCCCGAATGTTTACTCCTGCTTCTTCATCGTAAACACCGTAAACGCTTCCGATACGGCCCCCTCCATCCGACAGCATTGGAAAGGGAACCCCACCCTTTACCATCTTTGAGAGTTCTTCTTCCTGCCAGATTTTATGGATGAAGCGGCTATCTGTACTGCAGGACAAAACCTCGACTCCGAGCGATCTGAACTCGTCGTATTTGGCGGCAACTGCCGACAATTCAGTAGGTCAGACGAAGGTGAAATCCCCGGGATAGAAGCAAAGGGCTACCCATTTCCCATGATAATCAGAGAGTTTGATGTTCTTGAATCCTCCATCCACAAAGGCGCTGGCCTCGAAATCCGGAGCTGGTTTCCCTACGCGTGCAATCATTTTGGTTTCCTCCTGTTGGGTTGGTAATCCTTGAGGTTTTTTATCCGCCGACGCACCCATCGGCCCCTTCGCCGGCTTCACACATGAATCCTTCGGTTCTGCCATGTTTTCCCTCCTTTCAGGGTATCTCAATGTTTTCCTGCCCCGGTCCAACTTCAGGGGAGTCGGAGAACTCTCACAGCGTCGAGAATCACAAAACTCGCGGGCAAGTCGGCTAGATGTCTCGCCTCTTAGGTGGCGACGAAAGCCGACCCTCTAATTATACCCACATTACCCGGAAGCCCCGCCGTGTGCCTGCCTGCGGCAGACAGGGGCGAGAAGCTTCACTTGCCAATTAACGTGGCAAGATAGGCCGGACCCAGTTTGTCAACGTGGCGTTTGATGTTCTCGAAAAAGTCCAGATGCACTTCCTCTTCGCCGAGGAGTTCTTCGAACAGATCTTTCGATTTCTGATCCTTCTCAGCAGAGCAGAGGACCGCCGCTTCGTTGTACATCTGGATGGCCTGTTGCTCGAGGGCGACATCCATCGCCAACATCTGCGGGATTTCTTGCCCTTTCTTAAAAGTCGCATCCGGTTTGGAGGTGGGTTCGCCATCGAGGAACAAAATCCGTTCAGCCAATTTCTCCGCGTGCTTCATCTCAGCAATGGCTGTCTCCTTGAGCTTGGAAGCCAACTTTCCAAAATCCCCGTCCTCCAGTTCGTAGTGTTGACTCATGTACTGACCGATTGCCGTCAGTTCTCTCGCCCGGGCTTCATTCAACAGATCGATCACTTTCTTGTTCATAATTCCTCCTTTCATGAACGTTTTAGCATCCTATTCCGATCAAGGCAGTTGCCTTTGTTTCGGTTCACGTTTCTTGGCAAATCCGAGCCTCAATCGTGTCTGCATCCACTGTTTGTATGGCAGGGCGGGGTCGAGCACCGTTCTTCCCTTCCACAGCAGGTGTGGCCCGGCGCCCTCGCGGGGGAGCTCAAAGAATGAGCAACAGAGATCAGTTTTTCGAGATGGGACCCCCCGCACTGTTTGCAGGTTAGAGATTCAGTTTTGGGATTTATCCCGACAAGAAACTCAGAAATAGCGCTGCAGTCGTTGCATCGGTATTCGTAAATGGGCATGTAGTACTCCTTATTGTTCGGTTGCTACTTCAAGATACCGGTCTACGGGAAGACGGGCAAACATTACAGCCCCAATGCACGGGGTTACGTACTTAACCTTCCATTGACCTCCGAGAATGTTAAAAAATTCAAGACAAGAAGAACACACACGGAGACTATCAGCAACAGAGTAGGGGACAGTGGCGCCATTGAGTTTGACAAAGAATTTAGGTTCAAGAAAATTGGCATGATTTGCAGAATGGCTCATAAAGATTTTATCGAAATCGAATGGTTCATTTTCTCGGTGGTGTTCAAACCACGTCTGATAAAAATCTTTGTCAATGGGTTCAACTTCTTCCCACACTCTAGGTTTCCTCTTCTGGTATTCTTGGGATTTGACCAATTGTGCAATCTCATCAGGAGAGGGAAGACGGTCAGGTTCAAAACTCGATTCCGTTATCATGATAGGGTTCTTAATACCCAAATGATCGAGGGATGTGCTGCTGACGATCAGGTGTTGACCTGCTTTTTCGGATTCCCAGTACCAGGATGTTCTCCTTCTACAGAAACCATACCAGGCCGTCGGTGCACAACAGGAAATCTCCCTCGAAGCTCTCAATACCCGGCAGGGAACCCGGCCCTCATCGTCGAATTCACCCCCGCTTTGCTCAACAATCTCCCTGACCTTTTTTAAACGATCAAGATCGACCCAATAACAAAATTTTTGGTATTTCGTCATGACACGATCCAATCTTTTAGTTGAGTCCTCAGACCTCAGTCCTTTTGCCTTAATGTCCTCTCCACTTCTTCCCACATTCCATGAACGATTCCCTGGACTTCATTGCAAGGGTAATCCATCACTGTTTTCCTTTGAACCAGTGCTTCCACCACTCTGGGTTCGTAAGGGATTTCTCCGATGAGGCGAGCCCCGTTTTTCTTACAGTAGGATGCTATTTGGGCCGTATTCCCAAGATTGATGTCGAATTTATTGACGCAGACCATCGAGGGAATTTTAAAGTGATCGGAGAGTTTAAGGATTCTTTCCAGATCATGAATTCCTGAGAGGGTGGGTTCTGTAACGGCTAAGACCAGATTCACTCCGGTCAACGAGGCCGCGACCGGGCACCCGATCCCCGGAGGCCCATCGATCAGAATCAGTGTCGCCTTTTTCTCCTCTGCGATCTCCATGGCTTTCTTTCGTACCTGGGTCACCAGCTTGCCGGAGTTCTCCTCGCCAATCCCAAGTCGAGCATGAACGAATGGGCCATAAGGGGTCTCCGAGAGAAACCAATCTCCCGAAAGGGCTTCCTGCATCACGATGGCATCCTCAGGACAAACATGAGAACAGAAACCACACCCTTCACAGGATATTCGATCGACCACTCCGTCGTTGATCGCATGAAAGCGACAAACCTCCGTACAAAGGCCGCATTGGGTACATTTCTCAAGGGTGACGGATGGAGATCTCCCGCCGTAGAATTTCTCTTGGGTCAGAATCGTTGGCTTCAGCAAAAGATGTAGATCTGCCGCGTCCACATCGCAGTCGACCATGACTTTGTTCTTCGCAAGAAAGGCGAACGCCCCTGCAATGGTCGTCTTTCCAGTCCCTCCCTTCCCGCTGACAATGGCTAATTGTTTAACAATGTGTTTTTCTTGTTTCATCATGTTTTCCGAGATGACGGATGAACTACTTTCTGAACATCGCCTTGAGAGGAAGCAAGTTTTGTCCCATCGGTTGTGATTCCAGGCGAACCTTCTATTTCACGGGCAAGTCGGCTGGATGCCCCGCAGGGAAGGAAGCCGACCCTGAAATCATCTCTACATCTCCCGGAAGCCCCTGCCGTGTGGGGGGCTTCACTAGGCACCAGACTTGACTTCTCTCTGTGTTTCGAGGTAGTTCTGGATGGCTTGATGCAATCCCCTAATCGCAAGAAGTGAGCAGTGTGCTTTTCTCGCGGGAATGCCCCCAGCGGCATCAATCACGTCATTATCCGTGAGTTTCAACGCCTCCTCGAGCGTCTTGCCGATGGCCAGTTCGGTTGCGATGCTGGAAGTGGAGATCGCTCCAGGACATCCTTGGGTTAAGAATTTGAAAACGGATATTTTCTCACCTTCCACCACGAGATATACTCTGATAAAATCCCCGCAGGTAGGATCACCGACCTCTGCCATGGCATCAGGATGCTCAATTTCTCCGACATTCCTGGGATGCATGAAATGGTCCATCAGTGTTTCGTTATATACGAGATAGCCGATTTCATCATTCAGTTTTTCTGCTTCTTCGATTTGACTCATGGAGCTTCTCCAGCTTTTGAAATAGATCCTTAAATCCTTGCATGTAAGAAGGATGTTCGACAACAATGGGAACTCCGATCGAATACGATTCTGCAATCTTGCGATCCATCGGGATTTCCATGAGGATGGGAATTTTTTCCGAAGCGCAGTAGTCCCACACGGTTCGATCGCCCACATCTGCCTTGTTCACAACCACCCCCATCGGGACATTAAGGCTCTTTACCATCCCTACTGCGAGCTCAAGGTCATTCAATCCAAAGGGGGTAGGTTCCGTGACAAGTAGACAGACATCGCTTCCCTTCACTGTTTCAATGACCGGACAGGCAGTGCCTGGAGGAGCATCAAGCAGAACAATCCGATCTTTTCGAACACGCTCCTTCACTTTTCGAATGACAGGTGAAGCCATGGGTTCTCCCACATTGAGGACTCCGTGGGCGAAGGAGAATCCATCCGCAGATCCTTCCTCTATAATTCCGATTTCTCTCTCAACTTCCTGGATGGCCTTTTCAGGGCAGAGATAAGAACAAGCACCGCAACCGTGGCAGAGCTCATCGAAGACGAGAACCGTCTTGGGAAAGACGATCAAAGCGTGGTATTCACAGATTTGGGCACACTTTCCGCAGAAAGTACATTTTGATTCATCGATACGGGGGACCGGAATGATCACAGGGGAAAGGTGATCCATCCTGGGGTGCAGAAAAAGGTGTGCATTGGGTTCCTCCACGTCGCAATCAATCAGTTGGACGGTTTCTCGGGGCAGAGAAAGCGCCAGATTGACTGCCAGGGTGGTTTTTCCGGTCCCCCCTTTTCCACTTGCAATAGAAACGATCATAGTAACGATCCCGTTTAGCCCCCTGATGATTAAGTCATGAGAGTCTTTTCATAATAGCAATGGTGTTGGTACATCCGATGGTGAATTGCGCCTTTTTCTGCGAGGCGACTGAGATGTTTCATGACCTCATTCAGGTTCATCTCCAGGGCGCGAGAGATATCCTCAGCCGTACACGGTCTTCTTCGTATTAGTTCAAAGATTTGAGCATCCTTGTCTGAATCTTCCCCGCAGCCCAAAGGCCCAGCAACTTCTGAGATGATCTCTGCCTTGTCTCCAAAGGTTCTTCTAATTTCTTCCAGTTGGTCGATGACCAGAGGGTAAGCGTACTCCTCTGCCGGTGGTCTTACCGGAGTGTTAAGCTGGATTCGATCGGGCTCGATTCTTTCGATAGCCTTCCTCAAAGCTTCGACTTCTTCACTCCCGTCGTTGATACCCCGACAAAAGACAATCTCCAGCCAGATCTGTTGTCGGAATTCTTTTCTAAATTGGATAAGGCCGGAAATAATCTGATTCAATTCCAGGGAGGGGCAGGGTCGATTAGTATGTTCAAAAATCAGTGGCGTCGCAGCATCGAGCGATGGGAGTACCAGGTCAGCGTCGAGCAAGTCGTCTCGCACTTCTTTCATCCAAAGCAGAGATCCGTTGGTCAGGACTGCGACTGGGACCGACGTGAGATTTTTGACACCCCGGATCATTTTCCCCAAGTCCTGATTCAGCGTTGGTTCCCCTGAGCCAGACATCGTCACGAAATCTGGTTTTCGTTCCAGGATGGAGAGAGCGGTTTGAAATTCCTCAAGGATTTGATCTGGTGGGAAGCAGGACTGTCTGGATATTATCTTCTGGGTCGTTCTCCCCAGATCACAGTAAATGCAGTCAAACGTACACGTTTTGTAAGGGACGAGATCGATTCCCAAAGATCGCCCTAACCGTCTGGAAGGAACCGGTCCAAAGACATGTTTGAAATTCTTTGAGAAATGCTCCATGACCTTGAACTATCTCCTCACCATGGTTGCGCCGCATTTTGGACAGTTCTGTTGGGAGCAAGGGACACCTGCACTGTGGGGAGCAACTGTTCCACATTGGGGACAGGTGCACTCTCCGCCTGGCCCCGCTGCTACGCTGGTGCCTTCCATTCTTCCCTTTCGAGATCGTCCCATTCCAGACCCTTTCCCTGCACCTGAACCAGTCCTCCAAAAAGGCCCGGTTCCGTCTTTTCTTGGCATGTCATTCACCTCCCGCGAAAATGTCGAGCGAGTCTCTAACAGAATTGGAAGCGAGAGGGGATCGGCGCCGGGACAACTATGAAGAGAAACGGTGATGTATCTCCCAGCGAGAATTCTTCCGATCCCCAAAGGTTCCATCGAGGTCCCCATGCAATTACTACCAACGACGGAAGCCTCGCCCGCCACCAAAAACTCTTCCGCGACCCCCTCCCCATGGAAGCCCTCCACGGCCTGCACCGAACGCAGGACTACCATAAGGCATTCCCTGGCCGGGGAGATAAGGTGCTCGAAGGCCATAACCGAAAGGTCCGTAAGCCTGATGCGGCATGGCGCAAAAGCCTCGACCGCCTCCGGTCATCGGACCTTGTCCCCGTGGGCCTGTTCCATCAAATCCTGGCATAGAAATCCCTCCTTTCCTTAGTCCGTGCCTACACGCCGAAGTACTGGCGTTTCGGCACGCAGGCGTAAGTAGTGAGTCGTTAGTTGTAAGGAGTAACTCAAGACCCAGACTTCTTTAACTCTTCGAGCGTTTTTTCGATCTGACTCAACTCTTCTCGAAGAAAATTCGCATTACCTTCGAGCATCTGAATTTCCTGCTCCTTGGTCGGAGGTCCCCATGGCGGCGTTGGTGGACCGTACCCCCAAGCATTCCGGCACCAACCCCTTCCAAAACCGTAGGGATGATATCCCCATCCAGCAGGTCCCATTCCGTAAGGCATATAAATCCCTCCTTTCCTGATGTCGTAAGGGGTAAGTGAAGCTGCACGCCCTAAGGGGCGTGGCTTCCCGGTAAGGTGTTTTCTTTATATTGTGCCCCTTGCCCCCGCCCTCAGAGGCGGGGCTCACGGGTCACTTGCCGGCCGCAAGGAGCGAGGCGTAAACTATGCGACTCGGCGACCACCCATGCCGCGACCGCCTCCCATCCCGGAATGAGAGGGGACGGTCGGTCCACTTGCCTCCTTAAGGGTCCCAGCATTATATGCCCCCACAACTTCTTTCACGGTCCCTCCTGGAGACAGATAGGTTTTGATCCCTGAAGCTGAAAGCGCAGACGCGGCGTTCGGTCCCAGATTGCCCGTGATGAGTGCTGTCGCCCCTTTTTGAACAAGAAGTTGCGCTGCCTGGACGCCTGCCCCTCCGGAAGCCATCAGCCCTCCGTTCTCGATGGCCTCAAATTTCATGGTTTCTGAATCGACGAAAAGAAAGTATTGACATCTCCCGAACCTCGGATCCATCTGAGAATCGAGATCCTTTCCGGATGAACTGACAGCGACTTTCATCTCTTTTCCTCCTCGCACCCATGCTGGTCATGGTGCTCGCAGGCCACAATCCCTTGAATCTGCCCCTTCAGGTAGGCCTCCACCACATCTCTGATCTTCCCTCCGGCGCCTGTGGCCACATCGATCCCCAGTTCAGTGAAGAAATCGATGGCTCTTTGCCCCATACCCCCGGCGATCATCACATTTGCCTTCTGGGAGTGAATGAACTGTGGTATGACCCCAGGCTGATGATTTGGAAAATAAGGATTCTTGACCACCTCGTGAGCCACGATCCGGTCGTCATCCACATTGACAAACGTGTAGTAGGGACATTGGCCGAAATGGGCACTGATCGTTCCGTCAAGACCTGAGTTATCCTCAGACGCGAGTGCAATTCTCTTCATACGTTTACCTCCTTTTTTTGGGAATGGTGCGGAAATCTCTCCGTTTCTTTTCCTTTCTCTTTTTTTTGGAATTCCATGTGCGTTTTGCAACGTTCAGCGATTTGATGAAATGCCTTTGCTGCCTCTGAGTCTGGGTGAGCTATGACAAAGGGCATCCCGCGATCGCAATCAATCACCATCTCCGGATCGATGGGTATTCTTCCCATGAAGGGAACCTTCATGTCACGGGCAGCTTTTTCTCCGCCGCCGGTTTTGAAGAGAGGGATCTCTTTTTGACAATGAGGGCAAATTAATCCGCTCATGTTTTCAACAATTCCGATGACAGGAATGTTGAGCATCCGACTGAAGGTCACCGCTTTTCGAGAATCGAGGAGAGCCACCTCTTGGGGTGTGGTCACGATGATAGCACCGTCCACATTCTTAATGAGATGGGCCACACTCAAAGGTTCGTCACCCGTCCCCGGGGGAAGATCCACGATGAGGTAGTCGAGACGTCCCCACTCTACTTCTCCCAGGAATTGGTTGATTGCGCTGTGCTTTAGGGGGCCCCTCCAGACGACGGGATTGTCCGGATCTCCGATGAAGAAAGCCATGGAGATGACCTTCAGGTGGGGTAAGACCTCGACGGGAATCATTCCGTTGCCGCCTCCCTCGATGTGTCTGGACTCGATCCCCAGCATCTTGGGGATGTTCGGTCCATGGATGTCGGCATCCAGGAGTCCCACGTCGAGTCCGTCCCTGGACAGAGCCACGGCGAGGTTGGTAGCCACCGTGCTTTTTCCGACACCGCCCTTACCGCTCATCACCATGATCCGATGCCGGATGAAGGACAGTTTCGATCTCAGCCGTTCCTCCGCATGAGCTTCTTTCTCCTGCTGGCTGCAAGAGGTAGACTGATTGCACGATTCACACGTTGTTTCGTCATCACATTTTTTGTCGGTCATTTATTTTTGCCTCCGGTGCAGTTTATTACTCCATCTACTGTCTTATGCTTTGCTCCTTCATTCCTACTGGATTTCGGATGTCCAGGGGGGCCCTTTTCGCCAGCCGCACGAACGTCGCCTCCCCCCACGATCACAGCAAAAGCCGGGTCTGAGTTTCCCCCTCAAAAGGAGATCGAGAGCGACCTCTGCTTCCCCTGTGACATCTTTGACAACGTCAATCCCTTTCCGCCCGAGTTGAGCAAAGCAGAAATCATCGATGCCTCCGCAGATGATCTTGTTAATCCCATTGGCGGCCAACTGGCCGAACCTCTGAGGAAGGCTGAGTTGGGCCAAAGAGAGTTTTTCCTGTTCAATGACTTCTCCGTCGTTGACTGTGACTACCCACATCTCCGAGGAAGAGTCGAAGCGGGGTGAGATTCGATGGCCAAAAAGGTGGAAAGCAATTCTTATCATCGTCCTTAAGTAAAGCAAAGAGAGTGCCAAACACTGGCTGGGAAGAAAAGGATAATGATTTCAATGGATAAGTTCGTTTTAGCTGGAAGTGGGGGTTAAAAAGGTAATGGAAGGACGTTGCAGAAACAAACCGACAGTTGCAACATATGTTGCAACTGTGAAGCGCGCTTTAAACTAAACTGTACTTATGCATCTTCCTCCAGAGGGTCGTCCGGTCAATGCCTAACTCGTGGGCCGCACAGAGTCGGTTGCCTCCATGTTTTCTGAGGGCTCTTGTGATGACATCAGCCTCGGCTTTCCCCAAAGGGGTTTGGTCCTGGCGGCTGACTTGGGAATGTTCTCCCTCTGGGGCCTGCAGGATCTCCCGAGGGAGACAGTCCAAATCGATCCGGTTCCCTCTGCATAAGACGAAGGCGTGCTCGATGATGTTTTCGAGCTCTCGAACATTTCCCGGATACTCGTGGCTCATGAGTCGACGAAGGGCGTGATCGGTGACACCTGTAATCTGTTTCTCCATTCTGGCATTGAACTTGTTGATAAACGCATCAATCAACAACGGAATGTCTTCTCTTCGTTGAGAAAGGAGAGGCAACTCAATTTTGACGACGTTGACTCGATAGTAGAGATCGTCACGGAACTTGCCCTCCGAAACCAGCCTGGAGAGATCTTTGTTCGTGGCTGCAATGATTCGGACGTCCGTCTTCCGGGGACTCACCGAACCTAAGGGATCATATTCCTTCTCCTGGAGCACACGGAGCAATTTTGCCTGTAGGGAAGGTGACATGTCCCCGATCTCATCCAGAAAGATCGTGCCCGCGTTCGCCAGGGCAAACCTCCCGGGCTTGTCTTTTTTCGCATCGGTAAAAGCGCCCTTGACGTAGCCAAACAATTCCGATTCAAGAAGGGTTTCAGGGAGCGCCCCACAGTTTACTCCGACAAAGGGCTTTTCTTTTCGATGACTCCAATTGTGAATCGCTTTTGCGAAAAGTTCCTTCCCCGTCCCGCTGGCACCTTGAATCAAGACGGTGCTGTCGCTTTCGGCGATATTCGGGAGGACATTGAAGATCTCATGCATCTGATGATTCTTGCTGATAATATCCCCAAAGGTATATTTCTGTTGAAGCTCCTTCTTGAGTTCTTCGATCGTCGAAAGGTCCCTGAACGTCTCTACGCCGCCGATGATTTTTCCTTTTTCGTTTTTGAGGACTGCCGTGCTGATGCTAATGGGAATCTTCTTTCCTTTCTTGTTGAGGACCGTGACCGGAAGATTGATGATCTCTTTCTTCGTCCGGATGGTTTCCTTCAGTGCGCAACGGGACTGACAGATATCTGCCCTGAAAATGTCGAAACAGAAGCGGCCCAAGGCCTCCTTGCTTGTGAACCCTGTGATCTCTTCAGCCGCTTTGTTAAAAAAGGTGATCTTACCGTCGCTATCCGTGGTGAAAACACCGTCAGCAATGCTGTTGAGAATGACGTTGAAAAACTTGTCGGAGTCCCTCTTTTTCATCAAAGAAATCATAGCACAAGTTGGCATCCTGCGAAAGCAGTGCGAGGATTAGGTAAGAAGATGGAGCTTTGAGGCAGGATGCTTCAAATGCACGGCGACCTTACTTAAGGTCCGTCGAGTATCTCATAAAAATTTTTGAGATATTCAGAATTTTAAATCGCAATCAGGAAAGCCAGATTCCAGAAAACAGTATTCAGAAAGAAGACTTGTGTGCAGGCTTGAGGTTCTTCAGGATGAGGGAAAAGGCAAAATGTTCAAGTGTGTCTCGTTTCACTGGAGTCGTCGCCGAGGAAATGGCCGGTTATTTATACATGATGCCCAAAAAACAATTGCGGGTTTCCCGGCTTCTTTTTTTGTTTTTCTTGACACACAACTCCCTTTTTCTTATATTAGATCCACAAAAAATGGAATTCTTATCATGTTAACACGTTTGGAGTAATAGAAAGGAGTAAATAATCATGCCTCACCCTAAGCGGATTGGAATTATCATTTGTAATCGCTACCATACCTGTGCAGGCGGTAAATGTTTACGGGCCTTGCGCAATCGTGAAGGTGCTTTCAAGCTCTACCAAGGCATCGAAGTTGAACTGGCTGGTTATACTACCTGTGATGGTTGCCCCGGTGGTAATGTCGAGTACTCCCCAGAAGAGATGAAAAAGAACGGCGCCGATACCATCCACCTGGCCACTGGTCTTGTTGTGGGCTATCCACCTTGCCCATCTATTGATGATTTCTGCAATTTCATCGCGCAGCGCTACGGTCTGGAAGTGGTCATAGGCACACATCCGATACCTCAAAAGTACTACCTGAATCATCAGGCTCTGGGAACGTGGCAGACCCCTGAATGGCAGAAAAGAATCAAACATGTCCTGGACGATGAAAAAGTGCGATTGAGCTACGATTGATCGCATACGAACCGGAAGAAATCATATCAAAAGGGAAGCAAGGCGATAGAGGCATTCTTGATAAACGAGTGGCAGGAGGGGCAGGCTCGGTCTCGCTCGGTCCTTCACGCGTTCCTCGCGATACCGACTGGCGGTATTGCACTCCACCCCGATGGCCGAGACCCTGTATCAATCCTTGGACTGTGCTCTGTTTTGCGTATGTGCTAGTTACCATCAACCGACTTCTTATTAGAAAATAAAGAGGAGAAGCTGAAAATGTTTGTCCCAAAAAAATTGTTTTTGACCCGTGGAGTGGGTGAACACAACGAGGAATTGCAGTCTTTTGAGCTCGCACTCCGAAAAGCAAAGATTGCCCAACTTAATTTGGCTCAAATATCAAGTATCTATCCCCCCAACTGCAAATTAATCAGTAGTGAGAAAGGACTGCGCTTGGCTTATCCAGGCCAGATTACATTCTGTGTTATGGCCAGGGCCAGCAGCAATGAGCCCAGGCGTCAAATAGCCGCATCCATCGGCCTGGCACGCCCGATCGACAAACGTTCTTACGGGTACCTGAGCGAGTACCATGCCTTTGGAAAAACGGATGAAGAGGCTGGAAATTATGCTGAAGATCTGGCTGCAGCCATGCTCGCCTCAACGCTGGGTGTAGAATTTGATGAAGATGAGAGCTGGGACAACAAGAGACAGCTCTGGAAAATCAGCGGCAAAATCGTTAGCAGCCGGAATATCACCCAATCCGCTGCCGTGAGTAAAACCGGCAAGTGGACAACCGTTGTAGCAGCGGCTATTCTTCTACCTTAGGAAATCATGAAATGCTAGAATTATCCGCATTATTCAAGGCCTGTAAAGTTGTTCTCTGAAAATCATATTTATTATTCTCCACCCTTCTGAGTGGATTTCCGTCTTAGCAAGATACTTCCAGTTGGGTGCCAATGCTTTTTACCTCATCCCATTTGATACTCCGAAGTCGTTATTCAGCTTACAGGGCACGTTCTTTTTTTGTCGATTCTATCTGTTAAACCAGCCACACTTAAAATTGAACCCCCGGTGTTCAAGGGTCTTCCACATATTGATTTCATCGATGTGAAGACTTCCGTATATTGAGATTTCCGATTTGACATATAGAAATCTTTTATGTATGTTTTACAAGGTTTTGTGTTTGTATCACAAAAAGGTGACGACATGACTGAACATTCAACGCCCTTTTCTCTTAGATGAGGGGCCATATATGGCCCGAAGAGACCTAGGTTAGGTCTCCAGTTCAATAGGAGAGAGAGAAAAGAGGAGCCCCTAATGTATTTCCATCCTCTTGCGTCCTGAGTTTTCCTGTCATCTTTTTTTTCCCTCCTGACCTTTTTCGTTAAGAGTTGCCTATAATCAAACCCACTTTTGGGAAAAGGAGGATAACCTATGACTACCTTCAAAAACTTTTTTGCATCTCCTTGGGGGATTATTTCAGTAGGGGCTTTTATCGGGGTCTTTGCCCAGCTTTTGCAGAAGTGGGGCAATCCGGCGAACATGGGCATCTGTGTAGCCTGTTTCGATAGAGACATTGCCGGTGCGCTGGGGCTTCATCGGGCGGCTGTTGTTCAATATATGCGTCCCGAAATCATCGGCTTTGTTCTTGGATCACTAATGGCCGCCTATGCCTTTAAGGAATTCCGCGCACGGGCGGGGTCTGCTCCCATTGTTCGATTTATCCTTGGCGCTTTTGCCATGATTGGAGCCCTGGTCTTTTTGGGCTGCCCATGGCGGGCCGCGCTCCGTTTGGCCGGAGGTGACGGAAATGCGATCTTCGGCCTGCTCGGACTGATTGGGGGAATATGGGTAGGCACGCTTTTTCTAAGGAGCGGTTACAACCTTGGACGGGCTCAAAAAACTCATACCTCGGTTGGATGGTTGTTGCCTTTGACGATGCTTGGCTTTCTTGTTTTAATGTTCGTCTTTCCCCAGGTTGAGGGACAGGACAAGAACGGAATTCTGTTCTACAGCCTGAAGGGGCCCGGCTCCATGCATGCGCCGCTTTTCGTATCGCTGTTGATTGGCCTCTGCGTCGGGTTCCTGGCACAGAGAAGTCGGTTCTGCACCATGGGGGCCATCAGGGATTTTGTCCTTTTCAGGCAAGCTCATCTTCTCTACGGGTTTATCACCCTAGTCGTGGCTGCTTTCATCACCAATGTCATTCTGGGGCAGTTTCACCCTGGTTTTGCAAAACAACCCGTGGCCCACACGATGAGCCTGTGGAATTTTGGCGGCATGGTCTTGGCGGGTTTGGCCTTTGCCCTGGCTGGAGGATGTCCGGGCCGGCAGCTCTTTCTTGCGGGAGAGGGTGATGGAGATGCAGCGGTTTTTGTTTTGGGAATGATTGTTGGAGCTGCTTTTTCACACAACTTTGGCCTGGCCAGCTCTGCGGAGGGTGTAGGCCCCTACGGCATTGCCGCTGTGATGATAGGTCTTCTGGTTTGTCTGTTCATTGGGTTCACGATGAGAAAAGAAGTTGCCTAAACAAGGAGGGATAAAAATGAGTGCCATCGTCGATGCAAGAGGACTTTCATGCCCACAACCTGTTCTTCTAACTATGAATGAGATGAAGAAGGCTAAGAAGGGCGAGATTATCGTTCTCGTGGATACGGATACGTCAAAGGAAAACGTTTCCCGTGCCGCAACCTCACAGGGATGGACCCTGAAGGGTGTTGAACCGGAAGGAACCGGGTACCGCATCAGTATTTCAAAGGACTGATCTATGTCACCCTTCGGATTCCTGAAAAAGAGTCAATCAGGGGTTGAGGAAAGGGAAAAGGCAGACTGCGGCTTTCTGGTATTTGAAAATACCAGTGAAGTCATCCAGGCAGAAAACCTGCTCAAGAAGAAGGGCTGGGCGATCCGTGTGATGGGGCCCCCACCTGAGATCCGGAGCGGATGCGATCTCGTTATTGAGTTTCCTCTGATCGAGGAGCTGAAGATTACGAAGGTCTTGCACGATGCTGGAATTCCACCCCTTCAGGCGGTTCCCGTTACGGGTCCTTTGTTGCAACCTGTTGGTCTTTTCAAGGTCAAAGATTTTGGCAGACATCTCATGGTACAGGCGGCCAACATGAAGTTGACCGTTGACAAGGAATCCTTGACCATCGTCAACATTTCTGGAGGTGGCTGCCCGGATGTTCCTTATCTGGCTGAACAGATGGTAGGCAAGAATCTCACTGAAGCTCCGAGTCCCCGGGAGATTGGGCATACCCTTTGTGGTTATGCCCTTCAGTTAGCCTACGAAGAAATGAGGCGAAGATGCTTGCAGTCGTAGGTACTGTCCCTGAGCCTGAGTTTCCATTGCTTGCAGGAAAAGTGACTCTGGAGAACGGGAATATTTGCATCCAGGGGAGAAGGGTTACGGTAAATCGAGGGACTCCCGCTTTGCTCGCTGCCGCCGTCAAAGTTGGAGAGGCATTAGGCCAGGAAGAACCTTTCGGGTACCTGGTTGGAGATATTGGTCAAGGTGACGGCAGTAAAAAGCTGTATCAATACCTTGTCCAGCACCTCAAGCAAACCGATTTTCACACCCTTTGTTTCCATTACTTGCAACCCCTTGTGGGATGGCACAACCGGATTCTTGCGACCATCAAGAAAATGGTTCCAAAGCCGACTCTCATTGCAGACGCCGGCTTTATGTACGTGGCCAAAATGAGCGGACGGTCTGAGGCTTACGATCTGTTTACTCCCGACATTGGAGAGTTAGCCTTTCTTGCGGACGAGGTGGCCCCCCATCCCTTTTATACAAGAGGATTCATCTTGCACGAAGAAAATCATGTGCCGGATTTGATTAGCAGGGCCTATGCCCACGGAAACGCTCCACGGTATCTTCTTGTCAAAGGCATTAAGGATTACGTGGCCAACAGGGAAGGAGTTCAGGATTGCATTGACCATCCCATAGAAGAATCCATGGAAGTCATAGGAGGGACCGGAGATACGTTGACTGGGATTGTCGCTGCCCTCAGCGCAGCCGGCATGAATATTCAGGAAGCCGCTGGTGTGGCAGCCCGAACGAATCGATTGGCGGGATCTTACGCACATCCGACCCCTGCAACCCAGGTGATGGAAATCATCCGATGCATACCCGAAGCATTGAAAGCTTTTATGAAGGAAGGTCAATGGAAGACAGAAAAACACCACGACTGACAGAGACGGTGAAGGGGGCGGGTTGAGCGTCGAAGCTGGGTCCGGGGGACCTGGATAAGGTGCTGTGCGGTCTTTCCCTGATGGATGACCCAAACCTGATTGTGGGGATGGAAAGGGCTGACGATGCCGGGGTATACAAACTCTCCGAGGACCTCGCAATCATCCAAACGGTTGATTTTTTTACCCCCATTGTTGACGACCCGTATATGTTCGGTCAGATCGCTGCTGCCAACGCACTGAGCGATGTCTATGCGATGGGAGGGAAACCCCTTACAGCAATGAATATCGTCTGCTTTCCAATAAAAACGATGGACATCTCGATACTGAGAGAGATTCTCAAGGGTGGCCTGGAGAAAATGAAGGAAGCAGGAGTCACATTGGTTGGGGGACACAGCATCGAAGATTCGGAGTTGAAGTACGGGCTTTCTGTCACAGGGACCATCCACCCTTCCAACGTGATGACCAATATTGGGGCGGAGGCTGGAGATGCGCTGATCCTGACCAAACCTCTCGGGACGGGAATTATTAATACTGCTATCAAAGCTGGGATGGCAAACGAGAAATTGATTGAAATGGTTACGAATTATATGGCCCGTCTGAACAACGCAGCGGCGGAGGTTATGCAGGAAGTGGGAGCCCATGCCTGCACGGATGTCACCGGGTTTGGCCTTCTGGGGCACGCTTTTGAGATGATTCAGGGGACCGGCAAGGGAATCATCATCCATGCATCCAGGGTTCCCATATTTCTCGAAGCGATGAATTTTGCGGAGATGGGTTTGGTCCCGGGAGGTACTTATCGTAACAGAGATTTTAGAATCCACCGGGTGGACATTGATCCAAACGTTTCACCCTATCTTATAGATATCCTCTTCGATCCTCAAACATCCGGAGGGCTACTCATTGCTGTCCCTGGGGAAAAGACAGAGGGAATGGTTAAAAAGCTAAAAGAGAGAGGGATCGACGAAGCAGCCATTATTGGAGAGGTTGTCCGTAATCCCAAGGAAAGAATAACGGTTTTACCATAAATGATTTAATGAAACTCCACCATTGGCTGAAGGTAAATTAAACATCAGGGGAAAAGCATGAGTAAAGGAATTTCGAAGGAAGGGCGACCTATCTCACCACAAATGACAGTGTTAGATGTGGTTAGTCTCTACAAAGGCAGCGAGGCTGTTTTCAGAAAATATGACGAAAGGGCGTGGAGATCCTCAACTGTTGGACATGTTTAGACTTTTATGGCCTAAAGGAAAAAGTGAAGGTGGGCGTCATTTCGAACATGTATGATATCGCTCAGTCTTTGCTTGAGGCGGACCGATTGGTCAAGCCATAAAATCTCAGTTCTAGAACTGCAAGACATTGTTTACACATGAAGCGCTTTCGTTTAGGGTAGAGGCGGCTCAGTCCATATCGGGTTGAACCGGAAGGTCCGTGTAGGGATTGGAAAACAGGAATCTTCAGGGAGAGGGGGGTTATCATTTCATGAAACACGGGGCACGAAACCAGGTTACTGGAAAAGTCACATCGATCAAGCGTGGGGATGTCATGTCGCTCATCAAATTCAGCGTGACGACACCCACCGAGATGGCCTCGGTAATCACGACCGAATCCGTCGAGGCCCTTGGTCTGAAGGTCGGCGACGAGGTCCAACTGATCATCAAAGCGATTCACGTCCTGCCGGTCAAACCTTAGCAGGAGGTAACCATGTTAGGGAGTGAGTTTCATCCCATGTTCTGACTCTCTATGATGGTTGTCGACTTTTCAGGCATATCCTCAGAAGGGGCTTGTCGGGGATGAAATGGTGCAGAGATGATCTGGCAGATAAGGCTTTGCGCATCTCGACGAAGGCTTGAAGGGATAAGGCCTGTATGGACCGTGTCGTTGTTACGCCCTGAGATGGCAAAAGAAATATCCCAATTAATAGGACAAAAAGCCATCGAAAGCGTAACGCTGTCGCTAAAGCCGACGGGCCTTGCAAAATTTGCCCACCGCCCAGCTTAAGAAGGATACAAAACTTGACAGACCCAGAGGAGTCCTTTATATTACCGTTATTCTCAGCCTAAAATAACACATCTGTGGAAAGAGGATGAAAATTGCCTATAAAGTCTGGCTGGATGGTAATGGGAAAGCTTTTGGTGAAGGACCCTATCGACTCCTTAGGAATGTTGAGCGAACCGGATCCTTGTGGAAAGCCGCTGCGGAAATGCGTATGTCTTATAGTAAAGCCTGGCGGCTGATGCGGAATCTAGAAAAGAGGCTCAATTTCCCTCTTTTGGAGCGCTACACAGGAGGTGCTTCTGGCGGTGGATCCATCATCACTCCGAAGGCGCGAGACCTCCTCAACCGATATGAAAAATTCCAGAAAGATGTTGACGGGGTTTTGGAGAGGATTTACAAAAAGCACTTTGGCTCGTTAAGGTAGAAAGGAAAAAATTTTCAGTACCGTTATGTTCTTGAAGAAATAACGAGAATTGAAAGGGGGAATGATGAGGAGCACACCAAAATCCATGCTGACTCGGCGCCACTTTTTGAAATGTTCTGCCTTCGGAGGAGCTTCACTCCTCTTTGGAACCCATTGCCCTAAAGCTTCTGGATCATCTCTTGAGCGGATAAAAATCCCGAGATTTGCTGTAGAATACAACACCCATGCAGCGTGCTTTTACCTTGCAAAAGAGAACGGATGGTTTGAAGAAGTGGGAATCGAATTGACCCATTTTGAAAGCCACGAGACCGGATGGGGAGTAGCAGCGGCTCTGGCTCGAGAGGATATTAAAGGGGCCTACCTGTGTCTTGCCCCACTGCTGTTGATTTACAACTTAGGGGTTCCAATAAAAATACTCACAGCAACCCATCTCCACGGTTATGGAATAGTCGCCAACCCAAAGATCCAACATCCCGACGAATTGCATGGAAAGACGGTCGGATGTATGAGAGAAGGTCTTCCTCCTGATCTTCTCTTTAATAGGATGAAGGAAACATTTGCTTTAAAGGAAATAACCCTCCAGCGGATGGAGCCTTCAAAACAGTTGATGGCCCTTATTTCAGGAAGTATTGATGCTGCCTGTTTGCCTGAACACTATGCCTCCATCGCTGAATCAAAAGGGTTTCCCGTTCTTTTAAAGAGTCAAGATATCTGGCCTGGAATGCCGGGGAGCGTCCTTGCTGTTCGCTCGGACTGGTTCAAGTCAGAGGACATTGAAATATTCCGAAGACTTTACAAAATTACGCAAAGAGGGACTCAAGCCCTAAACGACAAGTCGCTCAAGAGTAAGAATGCAGAAATGATGGGAAAAATATTGGAAATTCCAGCGCAGGTAGCATTTCGGTCTATGGAGAGGCTCGAATATCGAAATGACCTTGAGGTCGGAGCGGTCCAGAAGATGATCGATTATATGAGCACTCTGGGTTATTTAAAAAAGGGACTTCGGGCAGAAGACTTATTGATTGAGCCTTCTAACTTAGGAGTTATCCGATGAAGGTAACCGATTTAAAATGGAGTGCCATCTCCATCATCTCCTTCTTTTTACTTTGGGAAATGATTGCAAGAAGCCATTTTTTCCCCTCTATTCTCTTTCCCCCACCCTGCGAAGTGTTGGCAACAGGATTTGATCTTCTACGGAGTGGCATTCTTCTAAAATCCGTGGGGAATAGCTTTTTAAGGGTGATCGCAGGAATTCTCTTGGGTCTTGCTTTGGCCATCCCCGTGGGCCTATTGATGGGTTGGGTTGAAACAGTTGATAAACTTTTCGGCCCGATTACAAGTCTACTCTTTCCCATTCCTGGAATTGCATGGCTTCCTCTCTTGATCGTTTGGGTCGGTCTTCGTCCAAGCTTACCGATTCTTTTGATCGCGATCGTGGTCTTCTTCCCCGTCTTATTGAACATCTCGTCTGGAGTAAAAAGCGTGGACAGGGAAAACATTTTAGCTGCCCGTACCCTTGGATCCTCAGAACTGAGGATTCTCGTTTCCGTTGTTGTGCCCCTGTCCCTTCCATTCATCCTAACGGGCGTCCGCATTGAAGTCGCACTGGCATGGAGGGTTTTGGTGGCTGCAGAGATGATTGCTATTCCCACAGGAATCGGGGCTCTGATGAGTCGATCCGAAAGTTTGCTGCAGATCAAAGCCGTGATGGTTTGTCTCGGGCTTCTTTCCATAATCGGGCTTATCATGGATTGGTCTCTCCGGTATGTTGAAAAAAGATTAACAGCCCATTGGAGGGCCTTTTGACCGATATCGAACTAAGAAAGATAAAGAATTACATCCTCAAGGGAATTGATCTCAACATCCACAGAGGTGAATTATTTGTGCTCTTAGGTCCAACCGGGGCAGGGAAGACGACATTGCTTAACGTTGTTTCTGGCCTCATACCCTACGAAGGCGAGGTGTTCTTTAACGGAAAATCCATGAACCATACCTCGCCGAGAGATAGGAAAATTGGCTATGTCTTTCAAAAGCTCGTCCTTTTCCCACATCTCAACGTTAAATCCAACATCGCCTATGGGCTTCATTCACAAAAGTGGGCGCCTGTGCGGATTGAGAAGAGACTCAATGAGATATTGGGGATGATGGATCTCTACCCTCTGGCAGATCGGTATCCTGGAAACCTAAGTGGAGGTGAAAAGCAGAAGGTAGCCCTGGCCAGAGCGATTGCTCCTTCCCCTCAGATTCTTCTCCTCGACGAACCTTTTCAAAATATTGATCTCCGCTCCACTAAGATGATCAGGCTCGAGTTTAAGCGGTTGCAGAGAGATCTTAAGATAACGACACTATTTGTAACGCACCAGCTTCCCGAAGCAGAGGAGATGGCTGATCGCTTGGCCGTCTTGAATCATGGGAGGATCGAACAGATCGGCACCCCGAAAGAAGTTTTCTCCCAACCACAAAACGATTTTGTCTCAAGTTTTATTGGATCTCCGAACATTCTCCGTTGTCTATCATCCATTGTTCTTGGATCCGGGCTGGTCGAAGTTGACTGCGACGGGATAAAGGTCATCGTCCCCCATGAGGGTGAGAGAGTAAAGAACATTATTATCCCTGCCAAAGATGTCTTTGTATCTTCAGACAGCCCTCCAGGGCCTTACATAAATCGTTTCAAGGGGCAGGTGATGGCCTTTCAAGGGAACGGAGCTTTAAAGATGATCAGGGTCAAGATTGGAAAGCATCTTGTCGATGCCGAGGTTCCGGGATGGATGGCCTCCTCGCATCACTTTAAGATAGGCCAGGAGGTCTATGTCGTTTTGAAACTGGGAAAAATCATGGTAAATGAGGGATAGATATGGACGCATATGATATGGCCAAAGAATACTTGAAGAAAGTTGCTCACTCACATCGACTCTTTGAAGAGCGGGTGTCCATAAAGGCACGACCCCTCTCATCCGAAGAGGCCATTGGAAATCCGGAAGATAGGGACTATCCTCTTTTGAAGGGAAAGGAGAGAATGATGCAGGCTGAATTTAAGGGGTTTTGGGGGCAGGCCTTTACAGATATGTATGGGAATTACGAAGGAAGCCTTTCCGAGATCATTTCGATGGATATAACAAACAATTTTCGAAGGGCAATCCTTATCTCAACACTCAATGCAGTAATGAGATGCTATGACTCTGTCACGGGGACCGTCCATTGCAAAGATCAAGATCCACCCAGGTGCGCTCAGGAATTAATAAATTATATAAAGGGTCATTTCGGAAAGGTAAAAATTGCAATGGTAGGTTTTCAACCGAGGATGGCCGAGGCCCTGTCGAAACATTTTGAGCTGAAGGTCATGGATCTCGATGGGGACAATATCGACCAGGAAACATTTGGTATCAAAATCGAGGAACCTGACAAGGCGGCTGAGAACCTAAAATGGGCTGATCTCGCCTTAGTCACGGGGACGACATTTGTCAACGATACCTACAGTGAATTTCTTCTGAAGAACCCTGTTGTCTTCTATGGAGTCACCGTGGCAGGACTGGCTCCCCTCGCCGGCCTTGAAAGGTTCTGTCCCTATGGTAGATGATTCTTTCAGGTATGGTTGCGCTACAACTTAAGGCCCATTAAAAGTCTTTCTAGGCCTACACGATTTCCTTTTTGATCAGAAAAGAGGCTTTAGTGATTTGAGATTTAAGAAAATATAGAAGCAGCTTAAAAATTAATGTTAGGTTTCTTAACATTTCCGTTGTCATATCTTTGGTTGCATGAACTCAAAGAATCCAATTTTGGCTACTGGCGCTGGTGCTGCAGTTGGTACAGCCAAGATCAAAGCTTTTCTGTCATTCGAAGCGAACGTCGTTTTGTGGCATTCATGGTCACCGGATCACTCCTTGGCGCATTCCTTGGAAACCTGCTGCTCGGCGTTATCCCAACAAACGTAATCCTTCCTGTACTCGCCGCGATTCTCGTTGTATCGGCAGTAAAGGTCTGGAATCACGCTTGACCGACGAAAAACCTAACAATTCGTTAATCTCACTTTCAACCCATAATCCACGATTCTTGAATAGGCTTCCCAGTAATGACTTGTGGGTGTTAGCTTCAAAAAAAGAAAAGGAGGATGTCAGACCTTGAAAGTTGAGGCAATGTCTTCGATTGAATTCGGATCGCCTCTGCCCTTTCAACACCCGGCGTTTCTCCTATAACCCTCTCTTCTCAAACCACCGGAAGAGCATTACGCCTCCGATCAGAAAGATGAGGATGAGGATCCAGTGATTCACACCCAAAATCTCGGGCAGGGTGATTTTCCCAAAGTCACCCCATTTCAGAACCGTCTCTTTCATGACAGGATAGGCTTCGGCGTACAGTCCGGCTCCAACGAGCATTCCCAGGATTCCCCAGATGGCATCAAAACGCCCTTCCCCCAGTGCTCCAGCTGAAGTCCCCGGGCAGTATCCCAAAAACCCCCAGCCAATTCCAAAGATCAAACCACCCAGAATAACGCTTCCTAAAATGGTAGGTTTTATGGACAGTTTGACCAGTCCCAAGTCTTTCAGCAGATAAGTACCTACCATGGCTACCAGAACGGTTGAAAGCATAAACTTGACGATGGTCATATCGATGAGACGAAGGGCAGCGAGCTGTTTGTCGTAGCGTATCACCCTTGCCTTCTGCAGGAGAAAACCGAAGAGGATTCCTGTAATCAGTCCATAGAGCAGCATCATTTCTGGTCACCTCCTCCATACAGGATTCTGGCCACCACCATCCCTCCAATGAAAAAACAGATCAAAGCGATATAGCCACTCACCGCCAGCTGAAGCGAACCGCTCAGCCCATGACCACTCGGTCACCCGTCGGCCAGGCGCGCGCCAAACATGGCAATCACTCCACCCACAAAGGCTACGCTCCCCCGTTTCCATCCACCCGGCCCGAACCTTTTTTCCCACATATCGGGCACCCCTTTCCAGCGAAAGGTGCCGGAAGTTGCCGAGGCAATGAGGGAACCGATGAGAATACCCACCACAAACATCCATTGCCAGTCGATTTGGGGAAGCTCTTTCATAAAATAGGGCATCTGTGCCACCCGTTCGGGACCGATGATTTTCTCAATCATCCCAGCGGAACGGACAAAGGTGGTAGATGCGCCGAAATATTTTCCGGCAACCCAGACGGATAAAATGGATAACACCCCGCTGAGAGCTCCCGCCAAATATGGATTCCAGCCTTTTTTTTCCGTCACCCCCATATTCCTTTTCTACCCCCTCTCGTAAAGATTGTCCTGCCTCCTCCATAAGGCTCTTCTTGATGCCAAGTCCATAAATACGGATCGAGACTGAAGCGGCTTTATACGGGCAGGGGCCCCGCCTATCCCGCTTGGGCAGGAACGAGGCACCTTTGGCTAAAATGCCATCTCCGGCTTACAGTACTTCAAAACCTTGCCCACCAGCTCTGGGTCCCCTCCCCTTCTCGAAGGAACGATAGCTCACCCTGAGCAGCAGCTCCCCGGGCTCCCGCAGGAATTGGGTGTTCCGCAGCAGCCTCCAGAACCAGGTTCTGTACGCCCATGCGACGGGGCGATGACTGTATTGTGAGCGGACAGCAGCTTTGTCAAATCCTCACTGCCGCACTCCCTGCAGAGCAACGGCTGCTGTTTTCCCAGAATCAGAAATTCATTCACCTGGCCACATTTCTCGCAACGATACTCATAAATTGGCATGATTCTCTCCTTCACGTTTACTGACAACAACACTCTGCCTGCCAATGCAGCAATCTTCTTGTTCCACTTGAAGCCCGTTTTAGTGTCCACACCCTCCTTGATGAGCTCGGCACGCATTGTGAACAGAAAGCTCCTCAAGCTTATTTTGACTTAGCAATTCAAGATTTTCTCTTACGGTTGGAGCCGCTGCGGCATAGACTTTCACACCCATGGCGTTCAACTTGGTGATGGCGCCTGAGCCTATCCCGCCAACCACCATTGCCTCCACACTCTTTCCGTCAAGAGCCATAATTGGGTTACAGGCTCCGTGGACATGATGAAGATCTTTGTTATTCACTGTCAAAACATCTTTTCCCTCGGTATCGACGATGATAAACGCCGGTGCTGAACCAAAATGGTCATAAACCCTGCTCTCCACTCCTTCATTACCTTGAACCGCAAAACCTACCTTCATGACTTTCTCCTTTCTGGTTGATCTTCAGATTTCCCCGGATACCCGTAGGGCATCGAAGATAAATTTTCTTACTCGTTATTGTTTCTGCTGGGTTCTACCGCAACACCTAACTTGTCCTTTTCCTTAACCCTCTGCATACTCCTTATCTTCTTCTGCTCTATGAACGTTTCCGCTTTTACAGAAAGGACAACTCTCAGGTCTACGCACCCCGGAAGATAAGCCCCAAGCGTGCTGGCAGTCAGAGCACTTGAATTTTCTCAAGGCAGCCATTTCAAACTCACCGCCTTCAATCCTGAGTGCTTTACCTTTAACTAATGCCTCTGCCACCTTTTTATGCGCCGATTCGACAATCCGTCCAAAGGTTTGACGCGAGACTTTCATCCTTTCCGCTGCCTGTTCCTGATATAGACTCTCAAGGTCAGCAAGCCTGATCGCTTCACACTCGTCAACAGTCAAAACGACTTCTTCCAGCGTGGAAAGAGGAATACCTGTTGGTTTAAAATAATTACACTCAGGGATGGAGCCCACGCGCCTGCAATTTCTCGGCCTTGCCATTTGAGACTCCTCGGCTCAGTTTTAATTATAAGCATATGCCCATAATTTGTCAAGGGCTAAAATGGACGTGATCTAAATATTATTCACTGTGAAGGCGGGAGGGTGGTTGTTTCACATTCTTGTGGTTCTCAACAGAGCTCTTTCGTTTGCTGTGTTGCTTTAAATCTCACATGTCGCATGGGAAGATGGGTAGGTAAAGCCGGCGCTCCGGGAGCAATTTCCTATGGGCTTGCTAGGTTAGGCTTGGACTTTTCTCTTTGGGCTTTTCAGTTTTTTCATCAAGACGGCTTTCGCCTTCTCTTCCCGACCTGTCCGCAACAGATGAGTTAACAGATCCAAATCGAGGGCTGCTTGCCAGCCCTCCGCACTCACGGTGATGCTTTGCCGTTTCAAGGAAGAGCGGGCGTCATTAATGAGAGTGACCAACGATCGGTATTCATCGCCAAGGTTCTCTTCCAGTCTCGTCCGAATCTTCCTCGCGAGTGCTGGACTCCTGCCCGCTGTGGAAACAGATACAGTCAAATCCCCACGTCGGAAAAAGGAAGGAATAATGAAGTCGGATGATTTTGGGTCGTCAACAACGTTGATAAGAGCTCTTACGCTCCTGGCCTCATCCGCAACCTTTCGATTAATCTTATTTACATCGGTCGCTGCCACAACAATCATAGCCCCTTTCAAGTCTCCAAGTTTATAGCTCCGTCGGATCACCCGAATCGATTTCTTATCGCTCAATTCAGACAGATCTGGATGAAGCACCGGACTGATCACTGTGACACTCGCTCCGCAATCCAGCAGCATCTTCACCTTCCGGAATGCAATCTGCCCTCCCCCAACCACCACACATTTCTTCCGCTGAATATTCAGGAAGACTGGGAAATAGACCCTGGTTTTTTCCTTCACTCTCTTTTTCTTTTCTTCTCTGATTTCGAACACGGATTCTGATCGTACCAGTCAAGGGATTCACGGAAACGAACAACGTCACCTACCACGATGACCGAAGGCGGCTCAAGTCCCTCCGATCTAACCT
>Ga0315282_10002807_pt1 | contig 31610 bp, 21 predicted proteins | sample YL17G07_20_MG_FD_203693 | JGI IMG/M metagenome (GOLD analysis project Ga0315282, IMG submission 203693) | Sediment microbial communities from Yellowstone Lake, YNP, Wyoming, USA - YL17G07_20 | ecosystem: Environmental > Aquatic > Freshwater > Lake > Sediment | place: USA: Wyoming | collected... | reverse complement strand
GTGCGGAGTGAAGCTGGTATCTTTGCTGAAACGCCTGATGCTAGGAAAACTATCTATTTCCTGGAGGGTCCGGAAAGAGTTGAGAAAATATTGCAGCACCTGCAAAGTGACATAGCTGATCCGTTAAGAGCAGGATTGACATTTAATGAAGCCTCCAAACTGGCCCGGCAGTTGCAGGGCGCAAGACATGGACTGGCTGGTGAGGAGAGAAATCAGCTGGAATCGCTGCTCGCAAAGTGTGAGTCTGAAGAGGTTTCGAAGCATCTGACGGCAGATGAAAAAAAGAAACTGAAGCTTTGGCGAATGATTATGGCGGTCATCTAGCCTAATTTGTGATGCTCTTGGGCTTTCACGGTCTGATCACTTCTTGGAGTAACCTGACAGTGTCTTTTCTGTCAGATTCAGGTCTTTCAATGATGAGCCACGATGCGATCTCTTGGATTTTCTCTGCAAATTCGCTTCGTGGAAGCTTGTCATAGGCCAGGAAGGCTTTCTGAGGTCCTACTTCGCCATAGGATTTTGTAACCTCTATGTTTTCTTTTATTCGTGCTATGCATGGGATTTCAAGGAGGTTTTCGAGGTCTCTGACGAATTCTTTGGTGAACTTGCTGGTTTTGATTCTGTTCAGTATGAATCCTAACGGGGTCGATTTGAGGAAGTACTTGCCAAGGCGGATTGTGTCTATGGTTGATTCCACGCACAAAACGATTTCGTCTTCGGTCAGGATCGGGACAAAGTGCTCACAGACGCCTAGTGATAGGAATGCTGCCTTGCCAAGGGGGAAGGGCACGTCGATTAGCATGAAGTCTGTTCTCAGACTGCTGAGCTTGCGTGCGAAGCTGATTGGATCTATTTCGAAATAGCTCTGGAGGGAAATGCCTGAAGGTATCAGGAATAAGTTGTCAAAACTAGTACGGTATACTGCCTTGTCGATTTCAGCGTCTTTTTCGACAACATTTTCAAGTCTCAAGTCTTCTGGCGAAAAGGTCAGCCCGAGAATCTTCTGCAGTGGCTGGTTAGTGTCGCCTTCGACTAGCACCACTTTCTTTCCTTTCTTGGCCAGAGCGGCGCCGACATTCGCGGTTATGAGGGATTTGCCCACGCCGCCTTTCGAAACGGTGAAAGTTATTGATCTCATTTGTCTTCAATCCTTCTCTTTAGTGAAGGGAGAACCAAAAACGTGTAGATATTGAACGGAAAGGTTAAACATGTACTCACTTTTCATTCTTCCTTTTTCTTTTTGATGTCTAGACTTTTGATCACATCTTCCAATGTGGCGCGAGGTCGTATAGTGACGCCGTATTTGCGCTCAAAATCCTGGATTTTCTCTTTTCGTCTTTCGATGTCTGCTTCGAATTTTGAGCGGGCAATATCGAGAGTGCTGACTCGCTCCAGTTCGCTTTTGTATTTTTCAGCGAGCTTCCCTTGTTCCTTGGATTTTCTGTGATACTTTATGGTTAGTGATGCTGTTGTTACTGTAATGGCTATTGCTGCTGCAGAAACGCACAGTAGGGCTAGCCGGGTGTTAGCGTAGTCCGGGTTTAGCGAATTATACTGTGCTAGTAAGGCGTCGTAGCTGAGTCGGATGGAGGCGTAGTCGTTTTGAAGTCTGGTGTGGTTTGCCACTAGGTCTTGATAGGTTTGGTTCAGGATGTTGCGTTCCAGAGTCAGTTGCGTGTAGTTGTTTAGTGTTTGTAGGTATGTTTGGTTGAGGCTGTTGTAGTTATTCAGTAGTATGGTATTGTTTGTTAGTGCTTGTTGGTAGGCTTGGTTGAGCAATTCACTTGCGTTCCAGAGGAGGTTATATTTGTCTTGTAGGATTGTGTAGTTAGCCACGGTTTCTTGGTATTCTAGGCTGAGGGTGCCGTAGTCAGCTTGAAGCCTTGTCCAGTTGTCGAATAGTTGCTGGTATGTCTGGTTTAGCGACGCATATTGAGACTCCAGTTGGGTGTGGTTCGCTTTCAGTTGCCAATATGTTTGGTTGAGCGATGTGTACTCGATCTGGAGTTCTAGGTAGTCTAGTTGCAGTTGTTGGTAGGTTTGGTTCAATAGGTTGTAGTCGAATACTAGTTGGTAGTGTGTCGTGTTCAGGTTTTGATAGTCTTCGTACAGGGTGTTGTATTTTTGCAGCAGTTCATAGTAGGGTTTGGAGAGTATCTGTATTTCCACTGTGCTGAGATTGCAGGCAAAATACAGGAACGTGTATGTGTCGTTTGACAGTGGAAGCAATGTTGCATTGACTTCTTGCTCATTGGCCAACACTGTGCAGGGTCTGCTAACAAGTAGCTGAGGGATTGCTATTCTGCAGACCATAGTGGCGTTATCGTTGCCTGTCAAGTTTAGGTTTAGCATTTTGGTTGTTTCGTTGAATTCAAACTGAGTGATTGTGGAATTGCATATGGTCATAACATGGTTGATTTTATTTTCATAGGTTGCTGCGAAGTCTGTGAAAGCTCCCATCAAGGGATAATGGTCTTGGCTGTATGCATTGATGACGTACGGTGTGTCTCCAATCGCATCTTGATTTTCGTCTGTTCCTTTGTAGTAGTCGCTCCAGTAGTTTCCCTCTATGCCGTTGTCCCAAGAATTTACTAAGTCGACGCTGCTAACCGCGCGCCACGTATTGTTCATGAAGCTGTTGTGAAAAGCTGTGTTATTGACTGAATCGCGCAGTACCATTCCGAATTCGTTGTTCAAGATTTTGTTGTTCACGAGTGTGTTGTTGTTGGAGCTAACAAGGTAGATTCCTTCGCTGCTATCTGAAATGTCATTGTCTGCAATAGTGTTGCTGCTCGAGTTCTCTAGCCACATTCCTTCGTAGTTATTCGTTATAATGTTGTAGCCTATTTTTTCGTTGATTGAATGTTGCAATCGAATCCCACTGTAGCCAAAGACTGGCAGACTGTTTCGTACAGTGAAATGCGTGATGTTAACGTTGTCCGCGGTCACTTGAATGACATTTCCGGTTTTGTTCCCGTCGATTACGGTGTTGTATTCATTCTCTCCAATGAGAAAGATTGGCTTGTTGATAGTCAACTGTTCGACGTATGTTCCGTTGTACACGTATATGTTGTCGCCAGCAAGAGCGTAGGATAGGCCGCTGGAAATGTTTTGGTATGGATGCTGTAGGGTTCCATCCCATGGGCCTGTGATGTTTTTTTGATCAATATAGATGGTTTGAGGAGCGGCTCTGATCAATGGAGCCTTCAGGTTCAATTGGGATGCAATGACTAGAACGATGCAAACGGTGATTTTCAGAGCAGCTTTTCTCATGTTCAATTCGCTCATCTTTCAACTGTGTTTGCCTTATACAATCTATGCCCTCTTTTAGATATAAACAGCACGCGCTAAATAGTGGCCGAGAATGATGCGCTGTAGCCATTAGCGATCCATAAGTAGGATATAAATAGAACTAACTTTCAGTATATTTTAAATAGCTCTACAGATATTCTACATAGTGCACGCTTTCGCGTGACGGAAATAGGAGAAAAGGAGAAAGACAAATGAAATATAAATTAGCAGTGAGCATTGTCGTAGGATTACTTCTGATAAGCACAATCGCATTAGCGTTCAACATTACACCAAAGACCAAGGCAGATGAAATGTACAAATTCGACGTCTATACGCAGCCTCCAGACCTTGTAACGATTAACGGCACGGGCTGGTACACTGATGGATCATATGTTGACTTAGAAGCACCCACAATGATTTACACACCAGTCAGGTACAGGTTCGTGGTTTGGAACGTGGATGGAGTCAACCGGACAGTCGGAGTAAACCACATTCTAGTCTACATCAATGGTGCGAACCATAATGCTACAGCTATCTATATTAGACAGTACCATTTGTCAATGACAACAGGCTACGAATCCCTCGGCGTGTTGCCATGGACATACAATAGTAGTTGGTATCAGACAAGCGACGGTGGCTGGTTCGATGCTGGTAGCACTGCCTGGGTTGGCATCAGTGGGCTGGATGCTTGGGACGGAGTGTATGTTACTCCAGACGCATGGGCCCACTTTGAAGGCTTCACTGTCCCTGGAAAGACTGTGTCAGCTCTTCCACCCCAATACCAAAGCGACCCGATCACAATGACTGGCGACTTGGCCGTCGCCGCGAACTGGAGACTCCAATACTATCTATACGTGAAGTACAGTGGCTATGATCCAGGCGTACCTGGTCAAGGATGGTATTGGAAAGACACAGTTGTCACTTTGACAGCTCCGGAGGGTCCGAGTTCGCCACCTCCACCCGCAGGACAAGGCTGGTGGTGGAAATTCGACAAATGGGTCGTCACTGGCACTGGAAACGTCTACTTTGACAAGAGCGTTAACGTTACGATGAACACGAACAAGACTGCAACTGTGTACTACAAAGCTATGTACTACCTCTGGGTAGATGACTGGCCTCTGAACGCGACAAACCTGTACACAAAAAGCGGATGGTACGAGAACTGCACTTATGTCACGTTGACTGCGCCAGACACCATTGCGGCAGGCCAGGGTATCAGATACAAGTTCTATGGATGGTGGCGAGACGGCCTAGGATACTTCAGCACGGATCTCACGATAAGTGTCCACATAAACTACACTGTTGGCTTGCTTCCCATCCACGTTGAGGCTTGCTACAAGCTGCAATACTACTTGTTTGTGACAAGTAGCCCAACAGGTGCTCCAACGTGGCCAAGCAATGGCACCGGATGGTACGACGCAGGTACACTTGTGCATATAACTGCCCCCGATCCAGTACCAATAGACAGCAGCAGTCGTTGGAGATTCGAGAAATGGGTAATAAACCCAGGCAACTACGTAGACTTCAACAATGCCAGTTCAGCGGGAATGATTCAACCGTTTACAGCCACGGCCTACTACAACTTGGAATACAAGCTGAAAGTGGACGACGATCAGGGCTCAAGCTACTACTTTGAATACTGGGTAGTCAATGGCACATTGGTACATACCAGTTGGTGGTATGCAGCGGATCTCGGCGGATACCTTCCGTCAATGCCAACCATGGTGTTCCACCACTGGGACGTAGTCAGACCGGCGCCCTTCGGTACAACTACGATGATTCAGGGCCAGCAGGACTGGGTTCAAGTATATAGTGCCACAACGCTACTAGCGCACTACGTTAACCAGACCTTCATGATCCTCTCAGGGGACACATACAAGCAGGCCCCGGGAGCATACTGCACGTACTTCGACGTTAACGTTACCTTCGCCAACTTTAACTCCCAACGGACTGTCAACGGAGAACCAATGGACCTCTATGGTGCCGAGTTCGTGATTGGCTGGACTCCGGGTCTCATAGAAATGACTGGCTACAACGCGTACCTGAACAACATATGGCCAACAGGTTCCTACATATTGTCAGACAAAGTTGACAACGCTGCTGGAACCTTTAGTTTCGCAGCTCACGCCATCAACACCACTAGTGGATTTGAAGGCACAAGACTGATGCTGACGCTGCACTTCCACGTCATCTATGAGCCATGCTATGGGTATGACCAGGCTACTTGGATACAATGGCTAGTCATCAAGCTTGCAAACCACCTCGATCACCCCATATCGCCAGAGTACTGGCCAAATGCATACTACTACATCAGCGCCAAGAAACCGAAGCTCACACTCGTGCCGAGCAAAACCACATGGACATACATCACTGACCAGAACAGAGTGTTCACAGTCGACGTCATTGGAGAAAACTTGGTCAAAGTCAAGGACTATGAAGTTGTGGTAAGATGGGATCCGCTATACCTCAAGTGCCTCAACATCATTTGGGACCAGACATACTTCAAGCCACCATATGCGTATCAGGCGTTCAGTATCAACAACCCCGCCGGCTATTTGGTCGCGGAATTGACGCTTGACATTGCGCAAGGCGCGTCAAAAGTCAATGGCACCGCGAAACTGTTCAGTATCCAGTTCGAAATTGAGTTGGACAGGAACTTTCCGGCGTGGTGGGCGCCAGACCACCCATCATACAAGGTCGACATAGCGTTTGACAAGACCTACACGTCGTTGAGTTCTAATTGCGAACCATTTGGACCACCAAACAACATACAGACATATCCGAATACGCTTGACCTAGTGGACGCAGATCCATGGTACAACCCCTACATCGGCGACCTCAACTACGACGGACACATCAACTTGGACGACTTAATGCTGATAAGACAGGACTGGCACGGCGTGAAATACGACATCGCTTGGGTCGGCCCAGTTCCTTACGTCGACATCTACGACGCAGTGCTCGTTGCTCTAAACCTGTGGAAGGGTCCGCTGGATCATTAGATCTGGCAACTCGTCCAATACAACCTTCCCCTTTTTTGTTTTTGGCAATCTCCGAAGAAACTGAACGGTTTTTAACGTTAACGTGAGTACTAGCCACATATAGCTAAGCGCCTGCTCTATCCTTTGGTGGTCCATGGATAACATACAGATAGAACACTCTTCCAGATATCTTATATAATGGCTTTTGGCTATTAGTCTATGGACGAGATGCGTGGCTGTCAAGAAATGGAGCCCTAGAAATGTGCCAGAAACGATTTCTGACATGCGTGTTGGTAGCTTTGTTTGCAGTGTCAATGTTGGATGCAGCGCATGTCCTTCCTCCCTGGGCCGTAGCTCAGTCCACAACTACACTCTACGTCGATCCGGAACTCTCGACAGCGTTACTGAATTCTACTTTTTCAATAAACATTAGCATAGCTAACGTCAGTGACTTGTGCGGTTTTGAATTCAAACTCTTCTATCAAAACAGCATCCTCAACGCCACAGGCTACGAAGAGGGTCCTTTCCTTAAATCCGGCGGATCCACGTCTTTCTATGCTCCAGCGTTCACCGACAACTATAATGAAACGCATGGGCTGGTTGGAATGATCTGCACGCTGAACGATTTCATAAACGGCGGAGTAAATGGCAGTGGAGTTCTGGCTTCCGTAACCTTCAAAGCCATTCTCGGAGGCAATTCATCCCTAGCCCTTCGAGACACCAAGCTACGCGACCGCAACATCCAACCCATAGATCACACGACAACCGACGGAAACGTCCATGTCATAGGCATCATCGACATAGCGGTCACAAGTGTAAACCCGTTAAAAACCATAGTGGGCCAAGGCTACCCTATGAGGATAAACGTAACAGTCAGAAACCAAGGCGACCTAACTGAAACCTTCAACGTGACTACTTATGCCAATGACACCAGTATCCAGAACAAGACGATCACTCTGACGAGCAAGAACTCGACCACAGTCACCTTCAGTTGGAGCACCACAGGTTTTGCGAAGGGCAACTACACGATAAGCGCTTATGCGTGGCCCCTCCCGAACGAAATAGACGAAGGCAACAATCGCCTGACAAACGGCTCAGTACTTGTGAGCATTCCTGGCGACGTTGACGGCGACATCAATGGAGGGCAGTACGACGTGTTTTTGTACGACGCCGTAAAGCTACTCGCATGCTATGGTTTCAAGGAAGGCGACCTAGGTTACCAACCCAACTGCGACATTGATGACGACGGCAGAATCTTCCTCTACGACGCCGTCATCCTCCTCAGCCACTACGGAGAAAAATACCCATAACCCCTTCTCCAAACCTAGATTGAGATCAACATGATGATGGTGAACTAACAGTGAGAAAGGGAACTCTGCTTCTGATTGCTCTCGTATTGGTCTGTAGCTTCACCATTTCATGGAGAAACTTCTCGCCTGAGGGTTCACTCATGCATAATGCTGCGCAAGAACCTCTGGAAACCAGCGAGACCTCAGCGAGACTTCGCACAAGTCCAACAGACGATGCCCGCAAATCGATGATAAGGGTGAGTGACAGTCAGAACAAAACAGTAACTGTGATTCTCGATTGCCAAACAAGTCTGAGATACGCAACTATCGGTCTATCGACAATAATCGAGCCTTCACCTGAAATTGCAGCCAAGGTTGACGCTAATCTGCTGAACTTGACCGAACTTGTTACGGGAGGTTACATAGAAAACAATCAGACAAACGTTATAATGGCGTTGTCCAGCCAACCCTGCCAGGATAACATGTCCTGCTTCTTCACTTCGCAAGACCTCGTCAAAGACGTTCAAGAACTATACACAAGTAAACGCGCCTACTCCGACATGCATTTCCTCTCGGCCAAATTGTTGTACTCCACAGTGTTCGACTTGGCAGTAACGGCACAGGTAAGCCACATCTGGCTTGACCGCAGGGTTGAAGCATGCTTAGACGAAAGTGTCAGACTGATCAAAGACCCCACAGAATGGGCAAGAATTGAATCATCTTTCAATAGAACCATTGACGGCTCAGGAATAAGAATAGCCATCCTCGACACAGGCATCGACTCAACACACCCTGACTTCAACTATCCAAACGGCACATCAAAAATCGCCGGAGCAGTGTCTTTTACAGGCGAATCAACCGATGATGGATTTGGACACGGCACGCACTGTGCAAGCATAGCCGCAGGCACAGGAGCAGCTAGTTCAGGCCAATATGTGGGCGTTGCTCCAGGCGCAGAGCTTCTGAACGTCAAGGTACTCGACAATCAGGGCGAAGGACTAGAGAGCTGGGTTGTCAGCGGGATTCAATGGGCAGTAGATCATGACGCAAACATACTGAGCATGAGCTTTGGAGGAAGTGTCAGCGGCGACGGAACAGATCCATTGTCTACAACTGTCAATTGGGCAACACAACAAGGTGTCGTCTGTGTTGCCGCCGCCGGAAACTCTGGACCACAGATGTACACCCTCACCAGTCCTGGAGTGGCCGAACTCGCAATAACAGTTGGAGCGTCATCCAAAAGTGATGTTATCGCTGGCTTCAGTTCACGAGGGCCAACCAGTGACTACAGAATAAAGCCTGATGTGGTGGCACCGGGAATCGATATTGTAGCTGCGCGAGCTAACAACACGAGCATGGGGACACCAATTTCCCAATACTACACAGAGGCCTCTGGAACCTCTATGGCTACCCCTCACGTAGCAGGCGCCGCGGCATTGCTTCTAGATGCTCATCCTTCATGGAGTCCTGCCAAGATTAAAATGACACTGACAAACTATGCTCAAGACATAAACTCAAACGTGTTCGAACAAGGGTCAGGCAGGTTAGACGTGTGTAGAGCTGTAAACGCATCCGTAATCGGAAATTCCAGCATGAGTTTCGGAAGAGTGAATTTGAACATGATCTACACACGAGTCGTTGCCTTTCAGAATTTGGCTAGTTGGACAATTAGCGCAACGTTGAGCGCGGAAGCTTGGCACATCAGTGATGGAACGCCTTACGATGTAACGTCGCTGAACGTGTCAAGCCTCATCTTATCCTATGGCGCAACAGGAAAGGTTGAGATAAGCCTCAACACTAATGTAACTCTCCCCAGTGGCTATTATGAGGGCAGAACCACTGCAATGGCTGGTGGTGTAAGCATCAGAATACCCTTTTTCTTCTGCATCGTATCGCAGCTCAACGTTGAGGTCACAGACGAAAAAGGTTCGACACTCATGGCTGCCTTCGCCCTCATCGACGCGAAAACCAGTTTGACAAGGGTATGTTCGGAATGTGAACATGCACAATTCATTATGCCAGAGGGAGATTACATTGTTCAAGCCATGAATGTTTATGCGTGGAATCCTTCAGATGGGCTGGACGCAAAAACTTCCTTCATCGTTCACAGAAAGTTTTCCGCCAAGATTGGTGAAACGATCGATATACAACTTTCGCTGGCTTCAGCTTACAAGCTTACTGTTCGAAGCACGGACACGATGGGATCTCCCCTCTATCTGGTACTCAAGCAAATTCTTACGCCATACTATATTTTCGGATATCTTTCAGAAATAGGCACGTTAACCAGTCAGTGCATCTATTTAACGAACATCAGTGAATACATGAAACCTCCATGTCTTTTCGGATTCGCTGGCTTCCCTCAAGCTTACAGTCAATGGACAGAAGCCGGCCTTCTCACGTCAGAAGTTGACGCATACTTCATCGGCTGGGACCTGAGCAAGTTTGGGCTTTCACCAATTCCAAACTCACTGACCTACGAAAACTCGGAACTCGCAACCTTCAACATTGAAAACGTGATGCCAAAATCCTCCACGGCGTCAACAATATGGTTTAATCAAGTCTCCGGGATGTGGCAAAGCGGATTCTGGTACGGATACAAAACCTACCCTGGGTCGCGCTGGGTAGCGCACATATTGCCATACCAATATAAGGCATCTTCGTCGCAGAACTACTCTGATCTGGAATGGTCATGCATGTACGCTTCTTCAAACTACCTCCAAGAGTCCGCTGAAACCTTTGTAATAGACAGGCATTTCCAACCGATAACTAAAGGCGAAAACCTTTCATACACCATGGGAAAAACGCCGCTTTTGCCTCAAGAAGTCTTGGCAAACCCGCCATACTATGGAAATGGGCTGTATATTCCATATTACCCCCTGCGCGGAGACAAGAACTTGTACGTTACCAAAACGGACATGCAAGCAACCAAGAGACTCGAAGTCTTCAGAAACGGCTACCTCATAGCAAATGAAACGAAAAACTGGGCACAGACGCCAATCTCAATCAGCCAATTCCTGAACTCCTACGGTTATGGCCTGTACTCATTCATAGTGAAAACCGAAACAAACCTGAACTGCAGTTCGCGCAACATTGCCAATTATACCATAAACTACACAAGCACAAGCTCGGACCTTCTCCCACCTTCTATAACCAGAATAGACTGCGACCCATGCTTCATAAGAAATGGGCATCAAGTACAAGTCCAACTAGCCGACAGCGGCAAGATCTGCAATGTTTCACTATTCTACTCAACGGACAATGGCCCATACGTTCCCGCTGTATTGAGAGATCTGGGAAACAACACTTTCTCGGCAAACGTCACGCTCACCACTTCAGCTCAAGAAATGTCACTGATCATCGAAGCACACGATTCGAACGGCAACGGAATCTGCTTCAACACTAGCCCTGCAGCCCTTCGAGGTTACGCAACATCAGTAGACGCTACCTTGAACGAAGACGAGATAGCAGGTAGACTAACTGTCACAGGAGGCGCTCTCATAGAGCCAGTTTATCTCGAAATCAGGTCGCCAGCAATAATCATGTACACTCTGGCTGACATCGACGGAAACTTTCACTTCAGCGTTCCCGAAACTCTCAGCTTCCCAATCGAGATAGAAATGAGCAACATGGGAGCCTACTCTGGATCAATCTGTGTCATAGAAGAACCGCAAATCCATGACATAGCAGTAACCCAGCTCGTGACTTCCAAGACCATCGCAAGCGGCAACGTCTACATCAACGTAACCGCTTTAAACAAGGGCACCAGCAACGAGACCTTTCAAATAACCGCATACGCCAACAGCACACCCATACAAACTCAAACCATCACCCTGCAAAGCAAGAAGCTCGCAACAATCACCTTTGTCTGGGACACCTCAAACTTTCCCAAGGGAAACTATGCTACAAGTGTGTACGCTTGGCCAGTCGCAGGCGAAAACGAAACAGCTGACAACAGGTGCGTTGGCAGTTGGGTGACTGTAAGCATCCCAGGAGACACTGACGGAGACTTTGACGTGGACATTTTCGATGCAACGAGACTGCTTGCCTGTTATGGCGTGAAAGAAGGTGAACAGGGCTTTAACCCCAACTGCGACATTGATGACGACGGCAGAATCTCGCTCTATGACGCCGTAGTTGTCTTCTATCACTACGGCCAGAAACAGCCGTAGGCTCTTCTTTTCAGCAAAACTGCTGACAGATCGGTATCGTGACTACTAACAGATTCACTTCTCAAAGTCAACACATTGCACAAAAAGCATTCATAAGGAGGACGTTACGTATTCCATAGTTAAGAATTATCGACGAGGAAAGGCGTGGATGGAATATTAACGTCAGTCGAAGATGACCGAGTCTGCCCGGCGTCGCTGATTATTGACCGAAGTCTCAAGCCGATCTCATGATGAGACGAGCCATTGTCTCAGAAAGACACCCAATACTACGCCGACGGCGGTGATTCCCAATACGTATGGGAACATTACCCAGACCATGCTTACAAAAGCCATGTACCACGCTGCCTCCCAACCGTAAGATATCAATGAAAGAGTGTTCTGGTAATCCAGCACGAACCAGATGTAGATTGCTGCGTAGATAATCGAGACGATGAAGGCGATGACGATCGAAGCGAAGTATCCAAGTATTAGCGACTTAACGTCTGTCAGAAGGATGACAATGATTATGCTTACGGCACTCAAGATAAGCACGTCAGCTGCTTCCAGAGATGGTGCTTGGTATTCGATGAAGGCTTCTCGGTCGTTGGCGTATATTGGGTTAGAATGTAAGATGTAGAATGCCTTGATCATTATTAGCGCCATAATGGCTATCCAAATCGAGATGATGAGCAAGTCTCTCTTTTGGAACTTGAGTGCAGCCATGGCTTTCATTGATGTCTTAACCACACGCGTTTGTTCCAGCAGACAAGTCCTTGGGCAGCATATTTAACTTTTTGTTCAAGACAGATCACTTCGTGAAGGAAGAAGAATGGTTGATTGGTCGTTGCTTTTTAACGTGCTCAGCTGCGTTAGCGTTCAGATAGCTAAAGGTTAATTAAAAACGGGTTTTTCTATATATAACTGAAATAACCCAGGGTGAATGCATGAACAAGATTTTGGTCGGGATAGGTATTATGCTCATTTTCTGCGGAGTTGTCCTTGCATCCGCATCTAACGCGCCAGTAGATAGGACTCCCCAATATTCAACCATCGCAGGGTCAAGGACGGAATGGGAAATTCATGGCGGACCTTACGAAAAAGGCCAGAAACTTGTCGTGTCTATCGGTAATCCTCCTGAAACTATGCCTGAACTGACATTCTATTTGGAGGTCTGGCCTGAGGAGCTTTACGAAAACAAAACTGTCTTTGCGATTGACTACGTTAACGTTCTGGGTGCGCGCACTCCGCGGATCACCTTGTCTTCAAATGCAGGAGGGCTAGAGGTTTCGAACTCGACTCAGCTGATGGAGATCGCGGGCACTGTCAATTATGCTGGAAATTACTGGGTAAATATGACGACAAGAACCGGCTGGTGGGATCCGGCTCCGAGGCCTGAGCTTGATTTGGAAGTGATAGGGCATGATTATCCTTATCGGTACTTGTTGCCGATAGGCGCGGGTCTGATCGCCGTGGGGGCCTCTTCTTCGATTCTAGGAGCTGCGGGTGTAGAACGCAGGGCTCGCTTGAAAAAGAAAGAATAATAACGATGAGAAGTGTTCAGATTGTATTGCACGTCCGAAAACATACGAATGGCAACGACGATGGAGCGTTGAAGATGAAAGGATACGCATGTTTTCTGTTCTTGGCCGTTGTTCTTCTCGCGGTAGGATCAATTGGCTTTCCTTCGCATTCGCTGGCGAAAAAGGCATTCAGCACGGCGGACATAGGTTACTCGATTCAGCAGGCGATCAACAACGCAAGCAACGGTGATGTTATCAACATTCCGAGCGGAACGTATCACGAATATCCCATTATAGTCAACAAGACAGTCACACTTGTAGGAGCTAATGCTGACACTACTGTTGTAGACGGCGACGGAAACCAGAGCGCAATTCTTCTGGTGCATGCTGACGGAGTTAACATAAGGAATCTAACCATTCAGAATACAAGCAATTCTGGAGGAATCGGCATTTCAATAACTGATTATGTAAATTTGGAAGTATATGATTGCGTCATTAAGCAATGCTATTATGGAATGTACTTCGTCAATGCAAACGACAGCATCGTTGCAAGAAACACGATCAAAGACAATTACGCCAATGGAATCTATATACATGCCCCTAGCTCCTACAACCACATCTTTGGTAACATGATTGAGAACAACACGGTTGGAGTATCTATCGACTACGGCTGCCAGAAGAACCTTCTGTACTACAATGATTTCATAGATAACGCAAATCAGACTCTAGGGTTTGGAAGAACAGCCACATACTGGAATGAGACGTATCCTAATGGCGGGAACTTCTGGAGCGATTACGTGGGCCTTGATTTGAATCATGGACCGTACCAAGATGTTATTGGCAGCGATGGGATAGGAGACACAAACTACACGCTAATCGGTGAAGCGGCAGATTTCTACCCGCTGATGGCGCCAGTGCACTATTTCTATTCTGGAACGTGGAATTCACAGGAATACTATGTTGCGATAGGCACGTCGTCCAACGTTTCCAATTTCGGCTTCTACCCAGACGAATTGCCTGAACCGTTCATAAACTTCACATTGGCGGATTCGAATGCGAATTCATGCAGAGTGACGATCCTGAGACAAATGCTGTTCATTTCACCACCAGAGAACTGGACAGTCGAAGCTAACCAGACTGTGCTGAATGATGTCCTGATACTGGAAGATGCTGACTTCACTTACTTCTATCTCAATTTCACTGAGGCCAGCAACGTGACCATCAAGACTACTGGGACAGGCGCGATCCCTGAATTCGCGCGTTTGTTCGTTCCAGCAGTGTTAACGACTAGCCTTGTTTTCGTGCTCGTGAAAAAGCGAAAGAGAAAATGATTATCTGGTTAGAGATTGCCGAGGAATCAGTGGCTTTCAGGCTTTGAGAACAGGTGTTGTTACTTCTTTCGGCCAAAGATGGCATGCGACCATGTGCTTGTTCCCGTAGTCTATCAGTTGTGGCTCTTCTCTGCGGCAGATATCTCCGATGTATGATGGACAGCGGGTGTGGAATCGGCAGCCTGAAGGTGGGTTCACCGGGCTTGGGATTTCGCCTTTGATCACTACTTCGATTCTTTTGGCCGTGGGGTCTGGAACAGGAACTGCTGCTATCAATGCTCTAGTGTAGGGGTGCAGTGGTTCGAAGATAACCTGTTCTGCACTGCCCATCTCCATCATTTTGCCCAGATACATGACGCCGATGCGGTCACACATATGTCTAGCCAAGGCGAGATCGTGAGTAATGTATAGAAATGATGTTTTGTACTTGTCAACGAGGCCTCTCATCAAGTTGAGAATCTCTGCCCTAATGGAGACATCCAACATCGAAACTGGCTCGTCTGCAACGATGAACCGGGGGTTGAGCGCAAACGCTCTGGCAACTGCCACTCTCTGTCTCTGCCCGCCGCTGAGCTCATGGGGGTATCTGAAAATGAATTCATCAGCAGGGTACAACTCGACATCCTCAAGAGTTGTCTTCACTCTTTTCTGGAGTTCGTTATCGTTCCTCACCACGTTGAGTACTCTCAGCGGTTCAGCTACGATGTCGCCGACCGTCATTCTGGGGTTGAGGGATTCATATGGATCCTGAAACACTATCTGCATTTGGCGTCTCAATGGTCTCATTTGTGTGTCATTTAGGTGGGTGGTCTCTGTTCCTTCAAAATAGATTTGTCCTTCTGTAGGTTCAATGAGTCGCAGCAGCATTCTACCTGTGGTAGTCTTGCCACTCCCGCTCTCTCCAGCAAGCCCGAAGATTTCTCCTCTCTTAATCTCAAGACTAACGCCGTCTACTGCGTGCACAAATAACTGTCTCCTTGAAACGAGAGTTCTTATGAAGCCCAGCTTGACTGGGAACCATTTTTTCAGGTTATCAGCTTTAATGACTACTTCCTTCGTTTCCATAACATCACCTGGTCGCCAAGTGGCAAGCAACGTAATGGTTCTCCGCCACTTTCTTCAGTTTAGGCCTTTCCTTCTTGCAGATGTCCATTGCGTATTTGCATCGTGGATGGAACCTGCAACCTGACGGAGGGATAAGCAGGTCAGGCGGAGAGCCAGGAATTGAGATCATCAATCTTTTCGCGGAATGTATGTTTGGGAAAGCACCTATCAAGTCTTGAGTGTATGGGTGAAGAGGCTTCTTGAACAGGCTCACGACGTTCCCGTACTCGGCTATGTTGCCGGCGTACATGACGGCTAGTTTCCCACAGACTTCAGAAACGAGCGAAAGGTCATGTGTAATCATTAACAACGCCAAGTTCAGCCTTTTCTTAAGTTCGTCGAGCAACTTCAAAACCTGTGCCTGCACGATCACATCCAACGCTGTCCCAGGCTCGTCAGCGATAAGCATGTCAGGGTTGGATGCCAGAGCCATTGCGATCATTGCACGCTGCCTCATGCCTCCGCTGAACTCGTGAGGATAGTTTCTCGCTCTGGACTTTTCTACTCCTACCATTTCCAACAGCTTTCCGACTCTCTCCTTCGCTTCTTTCTTCTTGACGCTTGGCTCATGGAGCTGGATGGCTTCAACGATTTGTTCCTCGATTCTATACACAGGGTTGAGGGCGTTCATTGCTCCTTGGAACACAAGGGAGATGCCCTTCCACCTTAGATCTTTCCTAATTCTGTCTTCACTAAGTGGTACGGTGTCTACGCCCTTGAAAATGATTTTTCCTGAAACGATTCTGCCATTGTAAGGCAGGATTCTCAGCAAAGACAATGCAGCAGTAGTCTTCCCACAACCGGATTCGCCTACTAGGCCCATTGCCTCTCCTTTTTCGATTTGGAAACTAACGTCTTCAACAGCCTTTACAGAACCTCTTCCAATAGTGTAGTACGTTGTCAATTCTTGCACATCAAGCAAAGTCATACTGATTACCTACAGATTTTCCTAACACGACTTGTTATTATAGCTTTTAGTCGTTTATTTAAGCTTTAAGCATAGAGTGGTTTTGTTAGAATAAGGTTTTTTACTGAGTCTTAGTTCATTCTGTTGGGCAAGCGAACATGGAAGATGAATGGACTGGCAAAAATGTTGACCTTGCACTTTTGACTGAACAAATAGTGCAATTCTTCAAACAGAAGCGAATTGCGACTTTAAGCGAGAAGGCAGAGGATGAGTTACTCATTACAGCGAACCCCGACCCAGGATACGGAATCGTAGAAGTTGTCAAGGTACATATCAGTGGTCGGCCGGAGCATTTCAAGGTGAGATTTGACTCAGGATCACGCTCGAATTCATTCGTTAGGTATGGTACTCTCACTCAGCTTCTTGGTGGAGGGGTATTTGCGCTGAAGGGGCTCAAGTCTCAAGAAGCTTTGGAGAAACTGGAAAGAGAGTTTTGGGTTTGCGTGGATAATGCGGTCTGGAATCTCGCTAGGGATTTCTCTCGAAGCAAAGGTTGACTTGACTTCACGTGCGTTTCTAGCGTCTTTGCCTCAGCCGCGGATTCAGTATCTCATCCAGAGCGAACCCCATCAGGATAAAGGCTGTGGCTAGCACCGCGATGGAAATACACGCGGGGAACATCCAGAACCAGTAATCTGTGAGTCCTCTTGTAACGGCCACTCCTGAGCTTTCGAAGTCGTACAGCAGCTTGCCCCAAGACGGTACTAGTGGATCTCCTAGGCCGAGCCAGCTTAACGAGGCTTCTGTGACTATGGCGCCAGGTACTGCTGTTGCCAGCGTGACGTAAACCAGTGCAAACACGTTTGGAAGCACATGTCTATTTATAACGTAGAAGCTGCTTGCTCCTGATGCTCTCGCTGCCTCTATGAAGGTTCTTTCTCTAAGGCTTAACACCATTGATCTGACCGATCTTGCAAAGCCCATCCAGCCGAACAGTGTTAGGACGAGTATGATGTTCCAGATGCTTACCATCCCGCGAGTGACCATGCTGAGTGCCACGACCATAATTATGAATAAAGGCAACGTGGGAATCACAAGGAACAAGTCGGCAACTCTCATGATTGTCTCATCGACTAAGCCTCCCATGTATCCGGCAACTAACCCTAGAAATAGACCGATCAGCGTGGAGAATATGGCTGTCAGCACGCCTACAATCAGTGACACTCTGGCCCCATAAATAAGCGTGCTCCAAATGTCACGGGGGTATGCTAAGTCGTTGTCTGAGCCGAGAATCCCAAAGGTATTGCCGTACACTAACCAACCCATGTTGTCTAGGTAGACCGAGACTGGTTTGCTGCTGTTGCTGAACGTTATTTCAAACAGGAGCGAATAGTTGCCAGGCTTTGGGAAAATAGTCTGCATGGGCTTCTGGGCATTGACTAATGCTGTCACGTTTGGATCTGTTGAGGTGATGACGCTTTCGTTATAGCCGATTGCGGCTGTTCTGCTATACATTGCCACTGGGTACACTTCTGCGCTTCCTTCTCGATAGAACGCCACGGTAATGTTAGTGGAAGCAGTAGGGTCATCGCTTATCACTTGGGATGACATGTATCCCCAAAATGCCCTCGCCGGGTCCCAGTATGGATATTCAAATTGTCTCCATACTATTGCTGTCTTGCCTTTCGATGAATCGTCGCTTGATTGCGGATTGTAATCTATTTCGATGCATCCGTCGCGATCTGTTCCGTTCTGGCTGTTGTATTTTGTGGCGATGGAGTCGAGTGTTGCGTTCCAATTCCAATTCTCCTGAAACGTCTGATTCGAAGTGAAATGAAAGTCGGGCACGAGTTCTATGTTTTCGGTAAGGTCTCTTCCCGTAGTATACGATACCGTAATGTTTGTCTCAGTGGGAAACACGACTCCTGTCGGGACGCTTATTGTGTCTGGGGTTCGATATGCCCACTGCCACTCCTGATTGTACTCCAGCGCTCTAGAGGTGCCGTTTGGAAATGTGGCTTCAAGCTGCGGAAGGTCTACAGCGCGTTTTTGCAGATGGATGCTGGTGTCTAGGGCTTCTTCTCCGATGCGGCCGAAAACTTGCCATGTGCTGCCTCCAATTTCCGCTGTTATGTTCGTGTAGAATGTTTCGTTAAGATTAAGTGGTCCTCTCGCAATCCAAGGCAGGTACTTGTACCAGGACGGAGCGCACAAGTCGCTGGCTACCGCGGGTCCGCGGCCATACAGGGCTGGAAATTCTCCCGCGTGCCACTGCGGGTATATAGGGGAGTTAGAAGTCAGAACTGGCGCTAGGAGGGCGATAAGTACAAATAATATAACTATGGTCACCCCTATGATTCCTCTCTTGCTCTTTCTGAATGCTGAAAGGAATCCTCTAAGCCGTCTGATAGCGAAGTTCACTCTTTCTCTGCGTGTTGCCATTCATTTCACCCGTACTTGATGCGTGGGTCTACTATTCCGTAGAGCAGGTCTGCGACAAAGTTTGCTACGATCACGCACAGCGCGATCACATAAAAGACTGCCTGAAGAACTGGCAAGTCAGGCGGGTGCAGAGCATTCCAGATCAGAAGTCCCATGCCATTGTAACTGAAGAGTGTCTCTGTGATGATGGCTCCACTGACTATGAACCCGAAGGTCATCGCAACGTTTGTGATCAGAGGTAGAGATGCGTTTTTCAGGATGTGCTTGTAGAGTACTGTTCTCTCTCTCAGGCCTTTTGCTCTCGCCGTAACTACATAGTCTTCGGTGATAGTCTCGAGAACGCATGCTCTAGTGAGCAGAACCCATCCACCGACGCTGAAGAGAACAAGTGTAAAAGTGGGCAGTACAAGGCAGGAGATTCGTCCTGCGAGGAATTCAAATGCGTTAGCTGGGGGGTTTCTGCCCCATTCTCTTGGAAATGTGCCTCCCGCAGGGAACCAATGAAGGTTGAGCGCGAAGGCGAATATTAGCAGCCATCCGATGAAGAATATTGGAACTGAGTACGTGACGAGTGAGGCCGTTACCATTCCTGTGTCAAGGATCGTGTCTCTCTTGTATGCTGCTATTACGCCGAGCAGTATGCCTATAATGGTTGATAAGATTGCGTCCAAGCCCATGAGCACGATAGTATTTGGCAGTGCCTGCATAATCGTACTGTAAACAGGTGCCTGACCTCGTGAGAATCCTTGTCCGAAATTCCACGTAATCATGTTGTTAAGGTATGTCAGGTATCTTTCATGTATGGGCTTGTCTAGACCGTAGTACGATCGAAGTCTTATAAGGTCTTGTTCTGTCACTCTTCCTTTAAGAGTTGAGACGTACTGGTTTGTTGGGTCACCCGGCATCAGCGTGAAAATCATGAAGTTCACGGTTAAGACGGCGAAAACCAGAATTAGAGAGTAGATTAATCTTCTGGCTACGTAACCTTTCAGTCCCATGAGTATCCCCGATGTTGGATTCTGATAGATAGCGTCACTATCTTTCGTATTTAAGTTTTGGCTTAAAAATAAAAAGGGGAAATGAGTTCTTCGACGTGGCTCTCTTATGGTGGAGGTGTTCCGTATTTGTATCCGTAGTTGCCCAGCAAGGTCACGGCGTCGAATAGACCAACGTGACACAGGTCTGAGGAGTCAATGTCTGCGCCTGGGAACCAGTTTCCGGGTGGGAGAGCATCTCCTCTTGCACAGTATGCTCCGAGCAGTTTGACAGCGTCGAACAGGTATACCTGGTAGTATCCGCTGTGTGGGTACGGTGGAGTGGCTGGTGTGTGGTCGTCAACTGGAGTAGTTGATCCACCTGTCCAAGTCCACATCCAGTCTATTTCGCCTTTCGGCGGAGTCTCATGCCAGAAGTTGGTGTTTGCTCCGAGATTTGCAACACCACCAGCACCGGGTATGAGGTTTATTACGTAGTATGGGCCACCAGTGCCGTACCATGTGGTCTTCCAGTCGAGATCGCCGATGGTGAAGCCTTTTGGCGAGTGGTCTGGTATGTAGTAGTGGAAAGTTATCAGTCCTGCTGGCTGGTTGACTAGGAAGTGGATGATGTCGTGCTTATATGTTGGCTTGCCTGTAGCCATGACTTCGTAGTCGACTCCTTCAACCAGAGGTGTTCCGGCTCTGTCCGCACTGATCATTCTGACGATCTTCTCTTGCTTTGGCAACGTGATTGGCACTGTGGTGTTGGCGTTCGATCCGTCTGAAGTGAATGTGTCTGAGGATGCTTTGATGAGGGATGTTGCTATCCACTCGTTCCCCGGCATCAGCGGGTACGGGGGAGCACTATAGAACCACATGCTCTTTGAGCTGAAGTAGAACTCGATCTCGTAGTCATTGACGATGTTGGTCTTCTGCACGTCTTGCCAATCTGCAAAGTTCCAGCCGTCTGGGAACGCGTAGCCGTACCAGTTTGTGAACTCCAAGTCATGGGCTGTGAAGTCGCGGACCGCAGCGCCTGTAACTGGTGCTACGATCTTCACGCCTTTTCTGATCCAATACGTGACTTTGGTCTTCACTACGTTTGGCACTACTGTGGTGTCTGTCCACGTAGAGACTAGCCAGTCCTGAATTATTCCTGGGTTGTCAGTCGCCAAGTTGTACGGCTCGACTTGCAGGCCGCTGTTGAAGACTCTGTCCAGCACTGCATAGTCGAAGTACCACTGAGAGTAAAGTTGGTTCAATGCTACTGGCGCGTTGGCCGTGCCGAAATGTATTGGGTCCTGCGATTCGTCGTGTGTTGTGGCTGGGTCGTCAAGCTTGTAGCAGTGCAGGAACGTGTATGCGTTTTCTAGGCCATAGCCAACTTCATTTACGATGGCTACCGTGTATTTTCTGTAAGCCCAGTATGACCTTGAGCTCCAGATTGGAACGTTGATGCAGTGAGCCATGAAGTCGATGCATCCCTGCTTGCATGCTGCCACAGCAGCACTCATGTTTTCTGCATAGTAGAGGTTGTGAATGTCTGTGTCGAAGTCTGGGTAGTTCGGCTTTCCATCTGCGTTCACACCAGTGACATAGTTCTGGGTTGGCCAGTAGTCACTGTGGAACATGGTCAGCCAGTAAGTCGGATACCTGCCCACACTGTAACCACCAGTATAGAAGTGATAGTTGCAGACGCCGTTCATGACTATCGGGAATAGCACTGAGCTTGAAGCATCCTGCTCGTCAATTGGTACGTGCAAGCTTCTCAGGTTATCAACCAAAGCTCTTCCAGCCTGGAATCTTGGAGCGTGGTCATTTCTGACCTTGGCCTTCAAGGGGTCCATGTTTGGTTGACCTGGTCTGCCTGGCCAATCGGCTGGGTAGTTGAGAATGCCGTCGTGATCCGTGTCTATGAAGCCTCCAGCGGTTAAAGCTGCAGCTGCGTCGGTTAGGCTGAACTTGTACGGGTAGTTGGTGCCTATGACACTTGGGTCAGCCCATCCTGAAGTTTGTGGCGCGGCAATGGGTACATCGATCCTCATACCCATACCTTTCACGACTGTGTTGATTATCCAGTCCTTGTCGACGCAGAAGGCGATAGCCTTTCTGAAGTTCAGGTCGTTTGTCGGGCTGCGTACGCCTGGATAGTCTGTTATGGTGTAGTTGTTGTTAATGTCGATTTCCCACATGCCGTTTTCGTCAATTGGAGCCAACTGTAACATGGGGTCAGCAACTGCGTCTGTATACTGCTCATATGTTAATGCCCATTGGAAGAAGTCTATGTCTCCAGCCTTTAACGCTGCGTAGGCCAAGTCTGGTGTGGTGTAGAAGTAAACGTCAAGACCCTTATCGTATCGCGGTCCGTTTGTTGCTACTGCTTTTTCGGGTACGATTGTAACCATCAGAACAACTGTGAGAGCAATGACGATTGCACTAATTGCCTTTTTCATTATAATCCTTCCTTCTCCTTTCTTTTCAGCAATACCTTTGTGCTTAGACGGCTAATTAAGTTTTTTGGAACAATCTTCTATGGTGGAAAGAGCCTGATTTCATGGTGATTGAAGAGTTGGTGCTCGTATCTGGAGATGTTTCTGTGAATTGGAATTACATCTCAAAGATTAAATATGAGGCATGGGCATGTAGATTTAGTGGTTGCTTTGAAATGGCTTCGTAATCTCGCTGATTCTGTGGTCGAGATATTAGCAGTTGTGAAGGCGTGCTTGACCACGTTTTGGTTTTGGTTGCCGGTGCTTCTCTCAGCTTCTATATATATAAACCTGTATTTGATGTTCGCGGTCCACCCGCTAGTAATAGTAGTTTTGCCTGCTGTTTTGATGGTCTATGCGCTAATTTATGAGGAGAAGAGAATCAAGGCGCAGTATGGCTTGGATGGCGTTAAGGTTCTGAAGTCTTCCCATGGGTTAGGGGAGGGTCCAGCGTACGTATATGAGAGGAAGACGTGGGATGTTGAAAAGGCCGTGAAGGATTATGAGGAATCTTTGAAGAAGAAAGAGGAAACTTAGCTGTTTTTCGTTTTTGGTACGTTCTGAGATCGTTTTGGTGTCAATTGAAATGGTGCAAATCAAGTCTCTGTGATGGAATCGTTTATAAGGTTTTCATTTCTTTCGTATTCACTTCAGTAGCGGGCAGGGTGAGATGTTGGGGTCTTCGCTTCAGAAGCAGATCATATGCGCTTCATTGGTCCTGTCTTTGTTTACATGGGTTGTGATGCCTGCTCACAGTGTGAATGTGTTTCTTGCCAGCTCGGGTGATTGGGCTTCATATATGGTTGATGCGGCGTGGTCATCTGTTTCTGGCCAGGGGGCGCCTATGGATTTGGTGAACATCAATCAGACTGTGTGGCGGTTGCAAGTGGTGGAGGTTTCAGTGCAATATTTGAGACTTTCGGTTACGAAGAATTTGCAGAACGGTACTGTTGTGGATGATTATGAGGGCAGTGTTTGGACGGGTTCGGGCAACTTAAGCATGTGGTTTATAAGGGAAAACTTGGGTGTGGGCGATTCTGTGTATGAAGGTCAGGAGCTCAAGGTCAACAGCACGTCGTCTCAGGATTTTGCGGGAGCTACCAGATCGGTCGTTTATGCGTGGTTTGGGCAGTCTGAGCAGCAGGGCACCGTCTTTCATGAGCATGCGTTTTTCTGGGATAGTGAAACAGGCGTTCTTTGTGGAGATCTGGACAGTTACGTGTATTACGATTCGTTGGGTAACGTCACTGCGAGGGCGACAACTCGTTCAAGCATCGGTGCCACGAGTCTTTGGACTGCTGCGGCGGGTTTTGACTTCGGTTCCTATTCATGGTGGTTTTTAGGGGTTGCTGTCGCCGTTCTTTTCATGTCGGTTTTCGTTGTTTTCTATCGCAGAATGTTGAAGGCACGGAGATTACGTCGAAAATCATATGTCAGGAAAAAATAGAAGATTCTTCCAAAAAACTTTAATTGCGGGACTGCTAATCTGTTCTATTGCTGAAGAGAAAGGAGAAAGGAAAGAATGTCATTTAAGAAAGTACTACCCCTATTGATGGCTCTATTGCTCGGTATTCCAATGTTCGCATTTCCAATGGCTTCCGCTATCTCCACGACCGTCAGATTCATTTCCGATGTTGACCACTTCGGTGATGCCGTCACAATGCCTGACGTCAGAGGCACCACCTTTAAGGTTGCCGTAGTCATAGAAGGCGTCACGCAAGGCCTGTACGGTTTCGATGTTCAGTTTAACTGGACCACTGATTGGGTTCACTACACAGGCTACACAGTAACTGTCCCACAAGACACCTACCCGACTCCTCAAGCACCTAGTCCGTATGCAGGTATCCTGTATAAGGGACCTTTGGGCATATCGGAACTGCAGAATCAGGTGAACGAGGCAGATGGCATAGCTGGCTCTGAACTCGGAACGATGTCATGGCAGGGCTACAGTGAAAAAGGTGCAGATGTGGACTCTTGGAATGGAAGCGGCACGGTAGTAGTTTTCGATTTCACCCTTGTCAATCAGCCATTTGACTATGAAGCACCTTCAGGTGTTACAGTCTTGTTCCACTTCACCGCAACTGCTCTCTCAGACAGAACTGCACATGCAATCGACCACGTGAAGACAGACCTCTCATTAACGCTGTATCCGCGAAAGTTCACCTATCCAGCAGAACCGATGTTGAAAGTGCTACCAGCAGACCAGACTGGCGCTCTTGGCTCACACGTTCAGTATGGAGTTTGGCTGATGGGCGCAGATGGTCATGACCTGGACGCTTTCTGGGATGTTGCTGGAGCTGACTTCTACTTGAACTTCAACACGACATGCTTGCAAGCTCTATCCATCACTACTGACCCTAACGGCACATTCGCCACATTCTGGAGTATGGGAACGTTCGAACTTGTTAATCAAATAGATAACACTGCAGGCTTTGCTCACTGCGCCTTTACGGGTATGGGAACGCACACACCAGTCACAGGCACAATGATGGTGGCTGTTGTCACGTTCAACGTCACTGCCATATTCACTACTTACCCACCGCCAAAGACTCCAGTGACCTTAGAGAATCCGTTGGACACAGGAATCTGGTACATAATGGACGCTGACATGGGAGTGATCGACCTAGGCGCGCCAGTAGGCCTGAACTTCACGTCAATCTTCCCGACAGGAACCTACCCGTATCAGTTTAAGATGACGGGCTTTACTGACGTGAACGGTGATGGCAAGCTTAGCGTAGGCGACGACACTATCATGCTGAACTACGCAACTGCCAAGTGGCACGACTACAGAGTTGCTGACATCAAAGGAACTATGTCGCTGACTCAATTGTACACAAAGTTTGCTGAGGACAAACTGGCAATGGACGGCCCGACCAACAAGTACACGCCGTGGCCGAAGCTGATTGACACGTTGGACACTGATGGACTGGGTCACCCTGATTGGACAGGAACCTTCTCACTGAAGTATCCAGTGGCGTCGATTACGAAATTCCATGTCATACCCCAAATCGGGGCTGAATATGACTTGGTTGACGGAGTCGACTTCTCAGTGAACCCAGACGGAACCGTGAATCTGTTGAAATCACTTGACGAAAAAGTCATAAATGAAGACTTGGGCGCTATGCCGTTTGGTGCAAACGCAGGATGGCCTCCGACAGTGAACATCTTGGACAGTTTCCAAGGCGTCTACATCGTCATGCCCAACGGAACATCGAGATACGCGAACGGTGGCATCTTCGAGGAAGGACCACCCAGCGATGCTAACGGCAACAACGAATGGTGGTACGAGTCCTGGTTCCCATACGAGCTTGAAAGCTGGTGGGCAACAGGCTACTACACAGGTTCGTTCAACTGGCCGGACGGCACTGAAGTCTTCGTGAACTACAGTGCTCCCGCATTTGTCCACATTGAATACAACGCCAAGCCAGACACACACCCATACTACATGGAGTACGATGGTTCATACACGCAATTCTTAGCCCTGTCTGACCCAACATACACTACATGGACGGAGATATACCCGACCAACCTGCTAGACTGGAACGTCACTGCATGGGACGACGTTGACCACGACGGGCACGTCAGCGCTGGTGACCAACTCACCATGAAGCTGGGCGCTTTGGTAGCAGTCTACTCAGTTGACAAGTTAAGCACTGACATCAAGATGCTTGAGTACCCATGTGTCCAAGACATCGACACCACTGCCCCGTACTACTGTGACAGGAGAATTGTGGAAGTCGCAGGATTCCCACACCCAGAGCGTACTATGAGCCCATGGTTCGGAAGAGACTTCGGTATACCCTTGCCATGTGTGATTGAGAACGCATTCTTCACGTCGCCGTTCCAATCGCTTGGCAGGAACATAGACCTGTACACAGACTATCCAGATGGCTTCAACGGCAAGGACGAGTACAACACGCAGATTGACGCGTACGCGCCGCAGTCAACGATAAAGATGATTGCGCTAGTGACGTATGCGCAGAACCCAGTGCAGAACAAGCCAGTAACATTCGTGGCCAGTCACGGCATATACAACTTCTCGTTCTGCAACTTCACAGACGCGAACGGTATCGCTTGGGTTGAGTTCGGCCTACCATGGCCGTGCCAAGACGCCGAGGCATTGACCTTCGGTATCTGGAACATCTCAGCCTCAGTGAGCATCCGTGAGGTCACAGTGACAGACACGCACACCTTCCTGTCCGGCTGGCTCATAACGATCGACAGCATAACCCCAAGCCAAAGCTCATACGCCATCGGCCAACACCTGAACTTCACCATAAAGTACAGCAGCATCTCACACCAAGTCAGGAGCGCAGTCTTCACACTCGTTGTGACAGATGACTTGGACGTTCCAATAGCATGGTGGACCATTGGCCCAATGGACGTTGTGTTCGGTGCAGATCAGACACTGGTGATCGAATGCGTACAAGTGCCAAAGTGGACTTTCGTAGGACAAGGCAAAGTCTGGGCCAACATATACACTGACTTCCCAGCAAACGCTGGAGTGCAGTACGGTCCAGAAGCAAGAACGACCATCGGACTTACGATACACTAGAAAGAGCCATAAAACAAAAACTAACTCCCCCTCTTTTTTGACTTTATTCAGAAATCAAACACGCTAGAAACTAGAATAATATTCCACAACACTAAAATGTCGCGCAGTGGCATATTTAAGGCGTGAGAAAGGATGGATTTCAAGCGTTTTGAAAGAGTCGCGGCGCTTTCGTTTGTGGTGGCTCTTATTTTTACTTCCCTTCCAGCAGGCCCCACGTACGACGCGTACGTCGTGGTTTATACTGACAAGTCTCAATATCCATACTTCAGGCAGCCAGTGCGCGTTACAGGTCAAATATACTATCAGACACAGGCGGTGGAAGGCGGAATCGTGGCGGTTCAAGTTGATTATCCAAACAAGACCACAGCAATTATAAGAACTGTCCCTGTTGGCTTGAATGTCACTTTTGACTATCAGCTGGGAATTGTGTCAGTGATTCCGTCAGACCAAAACGGGAATCCGAAGACCATCTTCACTAGAGATGGCAAAGCCTACTTCAAAGTGACAGTAAGAAACAACAGGATAACCTCGAGAATTGCCTTGATGACAGTATCAGTCTGCGACATCGACTACACACCATTAGATCTAGTGTCAATGCAAGCATCAATCGCTCCTGAAAGCGACCTAACCTTCATAGCCGAAACGATGCTTCCTCCATGGTGCTCCACTGGAACTGGGAAAGTGCACGTTAGCGTTCTCACAGATTGGCCGTCAAGCACGCCTTTTGGATACCCATACTGCCCAGGAATGTCAGCGAATTTCACCATCACTTCGGGAGGGGCTCCGTACGCCTGCATAAACTCCAGTGAGCCTGTCGGCGGCACGACATACAACATGACGTTCAGGTTGCAGCCTTTCGGACCTCTCGGCATATACGACATACGGGTAGGAGCATTCTACAAAGGGTTTTCATGCTTCAAAAACACGACTATAACCTTAGTAACCCAAGAACTGGGAGACTTGGATTTCGACCATGACATCGACCTCTTCGACGCCGTATCAATCATGGGCAGTTACGGAGTAAGAAGCGGCGAACGCTTCTGGGATGCAGCATTCGACCTGTCTCCCAACGGAAAAATAGAGCTTTACGACGCAGTAATTGTACTGGGCAAATACGGAAAGAAGTACTGAAAACACTGCTTGCTTGAGAAGTTTGTCAGCTTCCAGTCTAACAGGCCGGAAGTCGAAATGCTCGTACTGCTAGCACTCTCTCATCGATCCTAGCGGTTCTGGCTGTGTGATTTGTAATGCAATGGCCACAATGTCTATTCAGATCTTATCAATCAATTCAAAAAGACAGAACGGCTCTACCTCGCAAACGTTAGCAGCAATTATCAACAGAATGCTTGCCCATTGACACTTTCGTATAAAAAAAGGCCCAATCTTCAACTCTGAAAAAGCATCCTTTATAGTAATATTCGTGATTGCGGAATATTTGTTAAAGTATTCGCTATTAACTACATCATTGATAACGATGAGAACTGCTTCGAAAGGGTTAGCCATAGCGCTTGCACTAGTAACAATCATTCTTGTCTCTGCAATGCCAACCGTCAGAATAGCCCTTTCAACAGGTCCCGGAGGCAAGATTGACATATTCACCCAAAAGGAGCCCTGCAGCGGCAAAGGTGCAAACGCGTCTAGTGACGCCTTCGGGCCAGGCGAAATGGTTCAGGTTTTCGGATTAGTTACGTATAACGAGAACCCTGTCCAAGGGGTTCCTGTCTCATTTGAGATCGTGGGGCCTGTCAGTCCCAACGGGCAGATAATATTCTTCAGGTCAGGGTACACTGACGAAAATGGCATGCTGATGATAAATTTCCGCATACCCTATATTAATGGAACCACTTTTGGTGATTGGGCAGTCTATGGAAGCACAAAAATAGGCGAAAACATTTTCACCGACATGCTCTCGTTCAAAGTAGGCTGGATCGTAGAGATCATCTCAATAAGAACTGTGGACAAGAACCGTCAATATCAAGAAAACTTCACAAGAGAAAACTATGTTGGCGTGGAACTCGGCCTGAAAAGCATTGCCATGACCCAGAAGAAAGTCACACTGACGGTGGAAATATACGACGCTCTTGGAATGTGTGTAAACTCGACCGAGACAGACGATTTCTTGGTTCCACCTAACGGCGTCGTTGTTTACTCATACAGTTTTCTATACATTCCAAAAACCGCGTTTGTTGGCGACGCGTACGCATATGCAAGTGCCTGCGCAGGGTCTTCTGATCTTGGAGGCATGCCCTATTGCCCGGAAGTCTCGACGCATTTTCTGATCATTACCAGAGACGTCGCAGTCATCAGCGTCCAACCATCAATCTGGTTTGCTTATACTGGCGACCTCGTCAACATTGACGTGTCTGTCAGGAATAAAGGCTGGGAAATTGAATCCTTCAACGTCCGAGCATACTACAACAGCACGCTTATCGGCATATTATCCATCTCCAGCTTAGAGCCATTTACAGACACAACCATAGAATTTGTTTGGGACACTGCGCAGGTTCAAGAAGGCACCTACCTGATAAGCGCAACTGCCGATCCTGTGCTAGGCGAAACCGAGCTTTTGGACAACACTCTCTATGATGGCTACGTTGAGGTCATGTCAAGGGGAGCGCCTCCGCCTAACCTGTTTCACGACATTGCTGTAACAAACGTTACTGCATCTGCATATTTCGCTTACATCGGCGACGTTGTCGACATCACCGTGATAGTCAAAAACCTCGGCAACTACACCGAATCATTCAACCTCACCGTGTACACCGACGCCGTCGCGTTCAAAACAACACTCGTCCAATCCCTAACAGCGGGCTCTCAAAGAACCCTAGTTTTCCACTGGGACACAACGTTAGTGCGCGAAGGAAACTACATGCTGAGCGCGTCTGCCAGCAACATCCCCGATGAGACAGATACCAGCAACAACCGCTACGAGGACGGCACCGTAACGATAGCCACTGCCCCGAGGCGCCAGTTCCTGCCCGACTGGCTCTACTGGTTCCTGCCATTGCTGGCTCTCCTTCTGCTCGCTATACTGCTGCTAGCATGGTGGTACAGAAGAAGAAAGAAATCTCAAACCGCCTTCTATTCAGGCTGGATGGCCTGGTACTACGGATACGACTTACGCGGCAAGAACCGAAGGCTCGCGCGCAGTTAAGCGATACAAGGCGACCTTGTCAGACTTCTCGACTCCTTCAAAACCTTGTTTCCTCGCGCTCGTCAGAGCCTCCCTCCGCGAACACTCACTTTTTTCCAGCGTCACTGACACTGTGCCGTCGGGTGATTTCAACCTTCCAAATACACCCATAGCCGTCATTTCTTATAATATCAAAAAATGACTTTCACAAATCTTTGCACGCGTGTGATTCTGATGTTTGACTTGTGAATTCTTGCGTTTGCGGCGACATGTTTTCGCCAGTAATCTGTTTTTCAATTCGTTATTTGAAGTTCTTCGCTTGGATTAGCATGCTTGAGAGCCACGTTGCGTTCATTCCGCCACTTTGTACCGGTAATGTTGCCCGTTCTCTCCAAACGAAGTATGTCTAAGCAGAACCAAACAGTGCTCAAAGAAAAAGGAGGCGCGACACCAAGGCGTTGGACATTGTTCAAAATATAAAAAGGGTGGTTGTTGCAGGATTAGAAATGCTGACCATAGTGGGCAACTATTACTATCACGTCATACAGGTTTATGACGTTCCATGACTCCAAGAAGTTCGCGTTTGGGTTCCAGTTCGGCTCATCTTCTCTTGCGCCATAGCAGGACAACGTGGCAGCAGCATCGAAAATGTCAACAGTGCCATCGCAGTTTACATCACCGCCCATCTTTGAGAACTTGACAGCCTCGCTACCTTCGAAGGATATGGTTTGGTTGAGTCTTCCAGTCAAGGTCAGAATCGCAGTGTCATTGTTCTGGCCCAGTGCTAGGAGTAAGCCTATGATCTCTGTTCTGTCAAATTCGACCTTCAAATCTGGGATAGAGTCATGGTCGAAGTCTCCAATTTGGGCCGGCATTGAGGCGTCTGGATATATGGTTTTGTTGATGGCAACGTTGGAAACTTCTGTGCCGTTTACGTCATAACCGCTTGGAAGTTCAATGTAGACTGTGGTCCAGATGCCCTTGGCGACCAAATTGAATGCCGGAGGGGTGAAGCTCACAATCGCCGTAAGCGTTTCATGAGGTGAAGGCGTAGCGCTTGTTGACGCCTTGACTTGCTCCACTGGATGAACGTTCAGAGCCCACGTTCCTGTACACACTAATAGCATTGCTAACATCATTGTCGAAACTAGTCGTTTGGACAATTCTTTCCCTTCCTCCCTGACCTATGGATGAATCGAAACACTAATAAGACTTATGGAGAAAACTTCTAGAAATCTACCATCGATTCACCCATTTCAGCTTCTTCACGCCTTCGCGCTAGTGGAAAAAGAATCCACAATCTTTAAGTCAACCTGCGCTTTTAAAGAATAAGCAGAGGGAAAGGAGATGCTGAACAAGAAGGCACTATTTGTCAACTTAACCACCTGTGTTTTGCTTTTAGCTTCAATCGCCACAATTGGATTCAACTTTACACAAGTGGCA
>Ga0315282_10002806_pt1 | contig 31611 bp, 33 predicted proteins | sample YL17G07_20_MG_FD_203693 | JGI IMG/M metagenome (GOLD analysis project Ga0315282, IMG submission 203693) | Sediment microbial communities from Yellowstone Lake, YNP, Wyoming, USA - YL17G07_20 | ecosystem: Environmental > Aquatic > Freshwater > Lake > Sediment | place: USA: Wyoming | collected... | reverse complement strand
CAGTAGCCCATTTGTAGTTCGCCTTAGGTTGGTAGGTGACTGAAATGACTTTTTGCGCTTCGATGTCCTCTTCCTTAAGCGGGGACCCGAGGAGTGTAACAATTCCTTTGCTCAATCAAATTCACCTATGAACGCATGACTACAACGGTGCCGATCTGCATCAGGTCGCCCCAAGCTTGCGCGACCGCTGTTCGAGGGTCGCCTGCGACTTGGCGTTTTCCTGCCTCACCGCGCAACTGCCAGAAGAGTTCACAAATCTTCATCATGCCAGCGGCCGCGATCGGGTTCCCAACGCCCAGCAAACCGCCCGAAGGACATATGGGGAGTTTCCCATCTCTCTGCGTTACGCCCTCCACCGTAAGCTTCGGGGCCTCTCCTTTTCGGCAGAGCAACAATCCTTCCATGTGATGCAGCTCCTTGTAGTCGAATGGGTCATATGGCTCAGCGAAGTCGATCTCCTTTCGCGGATTGTGAATCCCAGCCATCCCGTACGCCATTCGTGCAGCATTCGCCACATAACGGGGAAAGTAGAGGTCGCGGTTTGTCCAATAGGTTGTATCTAGGTTCCATCCGACGCCATCGATCCACACCGGTGAATCCGTTATTTTTCGCGCCACATCCTCTGAGGCCAGGACGATGGCGGCTGCGCCATCTGCGATCGGAGCAACATCCTCAGCGGTCAAGGGATCAGATAACGACTTGGTGACGCTGTTGTCGTCCATATTGCCGCCGTTCATTGCGAAAGTATTTGCCAGGGCGTTTCGCCGATTCTTTGCAGGAACCATTCGACAATGCTTCGCGTCCGCTCCACGCGAGTGGAGAAACTTGTTCATTTCTAGTCCTGCAATGAAATTAGCATTGAACCCAAGCGGTCGCGTGTAGATTGGGTCTAATGCCAGATCGTAAATCGATGAAATGTTCACTATGTCCGAGGCTTTGCTGTGCGCCTCAACAGCGACAATATCGAACGCGCCCGTCAGAATTTGCATGTACGCTGTTGCCAGACTGTACATTCCGTCTGCGGATATTGTGCAAACGGGCTTCAGAACTGCCCCTAACTGGTCGGGTACGTACTCGTCGAAGATGCTTGTGCCTTCCCAGAAGTCTTCGGATGAGCATACGAGACTCTCAATATCTCGTCGAGGATCAACGCCCGCGTCCTCGTACGCCTTCACTGCCGCTTCGTAAATCAACTCCTTATACGACAGTTCAGGTGTTGTCGGGCGTAAGGGAGTCATGCCGATGCCCACGATCGCCACATTTCTCAGAATCAAGCAACCCCTTGTTTCCATCCAGCCCTCTCTGACCAAAAGTTAAAGAAATTACCTACGAAACTTGGACAATAGCTTCATTATTGCCTCATTCTATTCGATGCTCGGAATCCGCGGCATATCGGGAGTAAGTTGATGTGGCCACGCCGTTAGCCAGCATAGTATCAGCCGGAGTTACGAAATTTGGTGTACGCGAGGGATTGTATACACGCGAACTTTTCGCGGAAGCGGCAAAGGAAGCGTTCGCTCAATGCCCGAACCTCGATCCCAAGCGTGACATTCAAGCACTCTTCGTTGGTATGATGAGCGAATCTTACGAACATCAAGCGCACATCGCTCCGCTCTTGCTGGATTGGATAGGACTACTCCCTAACCCAGCGTTCCGCACTGAAGCAGCATGCGCATCGTCCAGCGTAGCCTTGAGGACTGCGCTTTTCGCAATTGCTTCAGGTATGTATGATGTTGTGCTGGTCGGGGGAGTTGAGAAGATGACTCACCTGAGCACAACGGGTGTGACGGAGATCTTAGCGATGGCGTCAGATTTCCCGTTCGAGCAATGGCACGGAATCTCGTTTCCGGGAATATTCGGCATGATGGCCGTCGATCACATGCACAAGTACGGGACGACCGAGGAGCAGTTGGCAAAGGTGGCTGTGAAGAATCATGAACATGGGCTCCTGAACCCGAAAGCGCACTTCCAAAAGCGCATAACCGTGCAAGATGTGCTCTCGTCGCATCCGGTCGCGTGGCCTCTGAAGCTCTACGACTGTTGCCCGCGTAGCGACGGCGCAAGCTGCATTGTACTAACATCTCCGAAGCTTGCGAAAAAGTTCACTGACACGCCCGTCAACATAATCGGTTCAGGGCAGGCTCAGGATACTCTAGGCTTATTCCAGCGCGACGACTTCAGCACTATGAAAGTTACTAAGATTGCGGCCGAGAAGGCTTACAGGATGGCGAATGTAGGTCCCAAGGACATTGATGTAGCCGAGCTGCATGATTGCTTCACAATAGCCGAGCTAATCGCCTATGAAGATCTTGGGTTCTGTGGGCCGGGTGAAGGTGGGAAACTGATCGATGAGGGCGCCACGTACATTGGGGGAAAAATACCTGCTAACACGAGCGGTGGTTTGAAGGCGAAGGGTCACCCGGTTGGAGCTACTGGAGTAGCTCAAGCAGTCGAGATATACCTGCAATTAACGAATCAAGCCGGAAAGAGGCAGGTCTCGGGCGCAGAGATAGGCCTGTCAGAGAATGTTGGCGGCTCAGCATCAACGGGCGTGGTGCACATTTACCAGCGCGGAGACTAGGATGTGAAACGAATGACCCTCGTTACGTCTGAAGAGAAGAAGATGGATTTCATTCTGGACGCGAACGGAGCCGTAATGCCGATCGTTGAGAATTTCTACAAGTTCTGCGCGGAACGCAAACTCATGGCCGTGAAATGCAAGCATTGTGGAGCACTCATCTGTCCGCCCCGCGGCCTATGCCCCAAATGCTTCACCAGTTCTCTCGAATGGACTGTGCTGAAGGGCGAAGGGAAACTGCTCACATACACGATAATTCATTTCCCACCAAGTCAATTCCAAGCCCTGGCTCCTTATGCTGTGGGGATTGTGAGAATGGATGACGGGCCACACCTGCCGGGAATGATCAAGAACATCAAGATCGAGGATCTGCAGATCGGTATGAGGCTTCAAGTCGACTTCGAAACGGCTCTACCAAAGGAATGGCCGAAGTGGCCACGCTACTTCTTCAAACCAGTAACCTAACAGCGTCGCTGAAGTTCAAGTAGGTTCAGGCAACCACGACTATGCCCGTTGAACCATCTGCATTTTACTGTTACGCCATTCGAAGACCTGCTTGAGGCGGTCGAAGTCTGGGGCAGGATCTTCACCGAGCAGGTCCAGCAGGATCGTGTAGTAGTGACTACATTCCGGACATAGTATATCATCCCTCTTCGCTGGGAACCTACGGCAGGCCTCGCACGTCAGCTCTACCAAAGTGACACCGAAGGAGGAGTTCAAGTTAGCAGGAAAGGTAATCGTTGTGGAAGCTCGTACTAGAAAGCTGGCTATGGAAATGTTCACTCAACTACGAGCAAATCCTAGTGCTAGGCTCTTATGGGCGCCGACTATGAACTTGAGACACCAGAGAGCTATTTCCCTCGTCCGGTTATCGAATTCTACGCTAACGCTCGAATCCCTCCTTGGCTGAGCAAGGCTTTGCAGATCTGATTCTTGATCGCTTCATCTCTTTCCATGTCCAGCGAGATCAACGTGGCATCATTCACACGTTTACTCTTCAGCAGTCCCAGTTCTACGAGATCCTTCACATCCCGATCGATCTCCTCCGACGAGCGGCCGATCTGACTAGCAATCTGATCTATGGAATCCTCAAGCCCTAGATGCGTATGGAACAGTATCAAGAGTTCGCATTTAGTGGTGGACGAGAACATCTTGCTTAGGATGTCCGAGACTTCTGGTGACAAGATTAGGCGCATGTTGCAGGTGAGTAAAGTAATCGTTGTGGAGCCGGATACTAGAAGGTTCGTCCGGGAAATGCTTGAGATTGTGTTGGCTTCTTCTGGAATTTCAACAGGAATGTTGGCGAGCTCAGTACCTGATTGAACACGTACAAAGGAAGTCGCGAGATGATTTGGCGTTTCAATTAGGTGTTGGCTTCCCGGGTTTTGCGAGATTGATTGTTTGGATGCAGTTGTGGACGAGAATCTTATTTGCATGGAAGGGTTTTCTAGAAATGGGTTCGCGTCTTTTCTATGTAACTGCGCTATTCACGTCCGGGTAACGGCGCCCTTACGTCGTCACTGAGACGACATGAGCGTGTGGAATTCGTGACACACAAGGATAGTGGTTGTAACAATGAGAGTTACGAGGCCAGATATTTCGCGCTCACGGAGCAAGACATGGCGCGATGAGGCTGAATTACCAGTGACTCTAGAAGCAGTATGGCAAATTCTCGAGAACGGAAAATGGGAGTCCAAGCAAGCGCTTAGGGAAGCCTCAGGCGTTGACGACGACACCCTCAGCCGAATCATCAACTTCCTCAACCGCTGGAACTTCGTCGACATTCAACGCTCACCAGAACTACTCGTAAGACGCAAACCTGGAATCATTTCGCCAGCAGAAACCTTCGACTTACTCCGCGCAATCACTGATAGCTCATCGATTCCACCTACGCGCCCTAGACTTGCGGAACGTGTGGCATGCCGCGTCTGTAACGGACGAGACCTGAAGTTTGTCGGCATAAATGAGGTCGAATGCACCGGATGCCACGAAAAGCAATGGTACGCTATTGAGCCACGTGAAGCACTCATCGACCATGAGACCGCGCAGTCACCGACACGGTTTGGTTTGCTAGAGCGGGTGCTTGTTCGGCTTGGTTTCCCGCAACCCGCGTTTCGCAGAGATAACCCGAAACCCGTTCAGTACTTCTGGTTTCGCTGTATGAGTTGCGGGAAGGTTTCAAGTGACTATCCGCACGGGTTCTCTAGGTACCTGAGCTGCAAGTTCTGTGAATGTCGCAACCACTTCTAGTAGACGTGTGGAAGATTCTGGAATGGATTCCTATTGACGATGACTGAGAATGTTTCGGAGAAGAATAGGCGGTTGGCTGCTGCGGTCGGTGTAGCCGGAGGAGCGCGGTTCATGGATCAACGACTGCAAGGCCCGATGGGTGCTACGGGCGCTAAGATCGGTTCATACGCTCGTTTGACTTTGATTCAGCGGGCCAGTGCTGTAATTTGGGGGTACTCCATGGGTGTGTGGTTGTATGTGATTGCCATGCAGCTACGCTACCCGGACTCTGTTTACTGGCCTCTAGCGGTTTGGTTGCCGATCCGCCTAGATTACCTAGGCGAAGCAGCCTTCGTGCTCTCCTTCGTCTTCGCCATGGTCACGGCCAAGATTTCTGCAACCAAAAGGAGAGTTAACGACCTAATGCCCGCAATACGAGCAGTTAAGGCAAGGCCGTGAAAGCGATCTCCGCTAAGCCTGCGTAAAGACGACGCCAGTCTGGTGGAATAACGAGCCTATCGGTTCACCGGTATGGTGGGATATGGGAATTTGTGGTATTGCGCATTACGCACGGTTTATGGGAGAAAACCGGGAAGCATGTTGTGAGACGGGGCTAGTTCTGGGCTCCGTCGCCCAGTCCGGGCTGGATTTGGGGTTGTTCGCCAGAAATTTTTTTCTTGAACTGCCCATCCTCATAGCGCTAGACTTCTCTCCATCTCGCCTTGCTTTTCGCCACAATGAACAGTGCTACGGTTACGGTAACCAGAATGATCCAATCGAGAGCCATCGTGGTAGGTGATATGGTGAGATATCCAGCAGCACTCTGAGCTAGTTCTGCTGCGTACGTGGTTGGGGAGAGATAGGCTAGGTATCGGTAGGGAAGCGGAATGTAAGTGATCGGATAATAGACGGGTGGTATCGTGGAGAAGAGCGTGGATATAAGCCGCGAAAACGCAAAGCTCTGAACAATATCCGTTGAGAAGGTTGAAAGCGTGAAGCCGATCGCGATTGAAGTGAGGAACATTAGCAGAAGCACTCCCGTAAGCACTAGGGTGCCAACGGCGTCCAGAGCCATGAAGTAGTACGCAAGTACAACGAGCACGACGAGGGCTGGGAAGGAGTAGACGATCTCCGAAATCGCCATTCCAAACATATACGTCTGCCAACTGGTCGGAGAACTAACCACCATATCCTGAAGCTTGAAATCATTCTTTAAGTGCGAAAGGTCTCCCTGAAGCGCCACGCCCGCCGAGAACATGCTCATGATAAATCCACCTTCCACGGCTTCGCCGATCAAAGCACCGTGACTTACGAACACGATCACGAGGAGAAAGGAGAGGGGAGAGAGAACCGTGTTGACCAGGACAATTGGGAAGTTTCTCATCTCATACACTGAATTGACTAGTATCGCTGCGAGAATCTGGCTGAACCTGTTCCTCTTCGGCGTCGGACTCTTTTCGTGTGTCAATTCATTTGCCTCCTTTTCGGCTGGCTAGATAGAAGAATATGTCATCAAGCGAGAGCGGATTGATCGTGAACTTGAACCCGCCCTTCACTAGCTCCTTCGAGATCCTGAAAGCTTCCTCTTCGACTGTGAGGATTCTGACATTCCCGTCCGTTCCGGTAACCACCTCACCCTTCTCCAACGCGGGAAGAGGCTGCGCTGAGTTTGAGAGAATCTTCATACTGTAGTTGTAGTTCACGCTCTTCCGCAGTTCTTCCAGCGTTCCAACGCGGATAAGGCTACCGCGGTCCAAAATGCCAATCTGGTCGGCCAGTTGTTCCGCCTCTTCTAGATAGTGCGTTGTGAGAAATGTGAAGCGCTCCTTCCCGATCTCCCTGAGCGCATCCCAGAACTCTCTTCTTGAAATCGGATCGAGCCCGGTAGTGGGCTCGTCTAGGAAAATTATCTCAGCTTCCGATGCGAGAACCGTAGCGACCATGACCTTCCTTCTCATTCCCCCGGACAGCGACCGGTTCAGGGCATTGGATGATTCGCCGAGTCCGAGCCTCTCAAGTGTCTGGAACGTCTTCCGCTTGGCTTCACCGTAGTCGAATCCTCTCCAAAGAAGATACGACAGCACTGTCTGCCTCGGAGTCATCCAAGGTATCGGCCTCGCTTCCTGGGGTACGATCGCGATCTTTTCCCTGAGCCTGCGTGCCTCCCTTACGACATCTATCCCGTTTATCGTAGCGCGTCCGGATGTGGGTTCGAGCTCCGTTGCTAATATCCGCACAAGCGTAGTCTTTCCAGAGCCGTTCCTGCCTATCAGCACGAATATGCCGTGAGAGGGTAAGGAGAAGGTTACGGAGTCGAGCGCCTTGGTTTTGCTGTTGCCGTAAATCTTGGTCAGATGATCACATACAACCTGCCCAGCGCTCACCTGCATGATCCCACCCAAAGCAACCATCCACGGTGATGCCTACTAGAAACTAAATGAAATGAGGTTTCCTACTTCCCAGTCGAGCGTAACAAGCCGCGAGGTTCAACTCTCCGTAGGCCGAGCTTGTCAAAGTGCTCATCAAAGCTTACCAACGCGTCAACGCCAAGCTTCTTGACCACATAATAATATCTGTCTTCAAGCGGCTTTTCTACCAGACATGCCGGGCCGTTTTATCCACTAGGCCGATTTGCATTCGGTCGGTCACTGCCATCGTGATGCGTAAGGGCTATTAGTGCTCTGGTACATACTCCGGTACAGCAGAAAGGATGTACCGCGATGCGAACAGTCACAATAAAGTTGGATGAGAAACTCAAGAGAAGAATGGTGTCTGTAAGGATCAACTGGTCCGAATACATTAGAAGAGCCATTGCTGAGAGAATTGAGTTGGAGGACAGGAAGAAAGTCGCCGCTAAACTCCTTGAGAGCCTTCAACGTGGACAGCATCGCGTTCCAAAAGGATTCATCAACGAAGCGATAAGGGAAACGAGGAAAACCCGTTGAATGGTTACGTCATAGATGCATCCGTCGCAGCCAGGTTCTTGCTCGTCGAAGATCTGTCGGACAAGGCTCAACTACTCCTTCGAAGCTTTCTTGACGAATCCGTCGACATCAAAGCCCCCGACCTAATACAGTGCGAAGTGGGAAACACATTGTGGAAGGCCGTAAAGCGAAAATTCATAGAGCAAACAGAAGCCTTGGAGAAATTCATGTACTTTCATAGGTTGAAAGTCAGTTCGGTTCAATTGACGGAAGACGATTACATCGATGCGCTCGCTTGGGCAGTCAAGAATGACGCAACATTCTATGATAGCATATACGTGAAAGCCTCGCAAATCGCCGGATCGACACTACTCACAGCAGACGATGAACTCTGCGAAAAAGCCTCACGTACGGGCGCTACCTTACATCTTCGAGACCTCTAGAGCGGAGGAAAGCACTCCCCATAACCCTCCGAAACCTACGTCACGCAGCTAGGAATGTTCGGGCATCTATCAGCTGATAGGTAACAGTGCTGGGCAGCGTGATGAATGTTGGAACGGTTGTGTTGGATGCGAGTGTGTGAATGGCGTACAGGTCTAGAGTGGAGATTAGCGGTTGTTGGGTCGCCAAGTAAGCTGGTCCCCGGGGATCCATAATGTCTTTGCCATCAAGGACATGCCCCAAACCTAACACATGCCCCAGCTCATGCAAGGCCAACCGGAATGCGTACTGGCGGGCTGTGGAATTGTTTTCTTGCGCTTGGCTGAATACGTTCTGGGTTAGGAAAACTTGGGCTGAGATTATGTTGGTCTTTGATGAGGGCGCGAATTTGTATGCGGTCCACGCAACTGCGAAGCTAGAGTAAGCGGCGGGAACACTGAAGCTTACAGTGACGCTAGCCGTCGAGGACTCGACGAACGTGTAGATAGGTCCGTCTTGGATGTTTTGTTGGTACCATTTCTGGGCTTGTTTCCAGGCGATGGTTGCATTTACGACCACGTCGTGGGCCCATTTTGGTGCTTCTGGTATCTGTATGCCTATTGTGAAGGTTGAGAATCGGCCGTTTGCAGGAATTGAGTACTGCGCACTAGCCTGGACGAGAGGGAATCCTGCGACCAGTAGCAGGCCCAGTGAGAAGATGAGGAACTTTTCTAGACGACGTGTGCTCCAGACTGGCAAACCTGTTCTAGAAAAGTATGCATGATTCTACAGTTTTTTCCCATCGTAACTTCTATTCGCCGGGTGTAGTAACAGATTACAGGGTTATTCCAATAGTCATGACGGGCGGAGTCAAAATCAGGGTATCAGGGCAACATCACGGCTGCCTATAGTCACCCGACCCTATACAACAACGGTTACAGGAACGACGACACCGCAACTGTATATATCGGCTGCAGCGTGGCCATTCTGTTCACGAATTCCAAGTCCGCAGCCACCGGCCGGTAATTTATGCAATGGGCCTATTCTAGCGGATTTCCTTTGAATCATAACTGGCGAAATTCCGAGGAAGGCTAACATCAGTTTGGATGGCTTCACGTTGACGTTTAGCCGGGTAGGAGGCTTAGAGCGTCTATGAATCGGTATGTAACGTTGCTGGGTAGGTAGATGAAGGTAGGCACCTTGTAGGTCGACGCTGGGGCCTGTATTGCGTACAGGTCAAGGGTTGAGATTTGCGGCCGTTGCGTTGCAAGGTAGGATCTCGGATCCATAACATGCTTCCCATCATACACCTCCCCCAAACCAAAAACATGTCCAAGCTCGTGAAGCGCCAATCTTAACGCGATCTGTCGCGCGGTTGAATTGTTCCATGGATCAACTGCTGAGATCTTCTAGAAAAGCCGTATACAATCTTTAAGCAGTTTCGAGTCGTCAGCGTTCAACTAAGGGAGCAGGCACGACGAGATTCCTCAATGCACTATCCTGGCTGACCGGGATTAGCATCTCAATCGGTCTTCTGGTTTTACTTCGTCAAGTTCGAATTCCCTTCTTCCTCTATTACCCCAGCACAACAGACACAGTTCTGATCTCGGAGTATTTGGATCGTTACCTATTCCTAGCCGCGAGTCTATGCGTTCCCGCCACTTTGCTAACATTGTGGAACGATCGAAGAAACAAGATTCGATCTGTAGCCCTCGCGACCTCTGCGTCATGGTTGGCCGGCGTAATTCTGCTGCTGATTAATCTCTCCTACGGGATTCCGATCGTATACCTCGCCGTCATTATTCTTGCACTGGTCGCTTCAGCGAGACTTGCCGAGGGGGAAGAACGCCGCACAACAGTGGCCTACCTTGTTGTTGGCGCGATGACCATATTCGCGATGATTGAGTGCGCCTCAATCTACTACTGGGTCACATCGGCGGTATCTCCGCGAGGTTTGTTTGGCGTGGCATCACAAGACCTGGAGACCGCCCTAACCTATTCGGCCTACCCGGCTGCGCCGGCTCTTCTACTGATTATCCTGTTCTCATGGGTTTGGATTCCAATTGTCACGTGGGCGCGTTGCAATTTACGCAACAAATCACTTGCCCCCACAAACGCTCCCAAACAGACCGAAAGAATGAATGGAAGACTCTTCACGGCGTCGCTAGGCTTACTTGCCATTCTATCGATACTCGTGTTCTCCTTCCTTTATGTGGCGGGTCGCACTTGGATAGTTGGCGTAGATTCCATCTGGAGGTACCTAAAACCACTAAATAGCCTGAGCGGCCAAACCGTTCTCCAGGCTGTTCTCGCATCCCTTAGGATCGGCCACGGCGTCTACCTGGTTGTGCTCTATGCGGTCAAAAGTGGAACTGGAATAAGCTCGTTCGCGATTGTGAAGTTCGCGCCTCTGATCCTTACCTTTTGCACTTCGTCGTTTGCGCTTCTGGCATTTCGAAGTACGCGGTCAAACAGCTTAGCGCTTATGTCCGCTATTTCTGCAATAATGTGGCTTCCCACGACCCTTGGAATATTCGGTGGGATCCAAGCAAATTGGTTAGCATACGCTCTATGGATGCTCTTCCTTGCATCGTACCTGAATGGCAGTGATAGGTTGAGGGTTGTGCGTTTCATAGCGCAGAGTCTGCTTTCGGTCGGAATCCTGATGCTGCATCCCTGGACATGGGGAGTTTTTCTTGCAACGGTAATAGTCGCAACGTTGCTCTCGGTGCGACGCCTAACGGACCTACGCCGTGGCGTCACAGGGGTTCTCTCTGTCGTATGGCTGGCAATCCCGATCGCTCTTGGCGTATTCATCTATCTTCCTGGAATTCGAGCCGACATTGCTAACGCATTCTTACTTTACTCTTCCTCGCTCTTGCACCCCAACGTGATGTTCAAGTTCTTTGGCGCGTGGTCGGAGATGTGGAGAGAATGGAGTTCGTTTCTTTCACCGACACTAATCATCATCGCATTAGTCGGAGCGTTCGCGTTGGCGGAGCTCGATGGGGACACGAAACGATACGTGTTGGCTTGGGTTGCGATATGGTGTGTGGGATCTTTACTGGCGGCACCATTGGGCTATAACCCAGCAAAACTTGCAACTAGCCAGACTCAGCTTTGGAGAATGCTCTATGTCTCACCCCTTCCCATCCTCTTGGCACTGGGGATAAAGAAATTCGTAGACCTGTTAGGGCGTCTGGAGATTCCGCTCTCCGGTGGGATCAGTTGGGCTCAGCCGACTTTGCTCTCGGCGGTGATCTGCGCATCTTCCCTACCACTATTCATCGTCACAACCCCCATCATCCGGATGATCTCGTTGGTCTCGGGGACCGTAGCGATATTGCTTTTGACCGTCAGCCTTCCAGCAGATAGTTCAGCCAGAATCATGATTATGATCGTGCTGATCCTGATTATCGTGAACGCCGCGTTTCGGAGTCTATTTCCATTGCTCCTCGACCCCCACAACGCATAACCCTCCGTCTAGCAGTTGAGCTCATTTGTTCTAGAAATCTACTCGCTAAGCTGTAAATAGCGGTGGCACAGAAGAACTGCTGGCACGAAAATATGAAATCTTACAGTCTGCTTGGAGCATTAGCCATTCTATTCCTCGCCATATCCGTCGTAACCGTCTTCGCCGCATTCTATCCTCCTCAACCTATCCTCATTATTCCTCCTGGAGCCGCAGCATTAGTCGGGAACGAGGTCGCCGGCAGTTTTACGATTACTTACCCTAACGGGCGACCATTGATTCTAACCGAAACGACCGTAACGCTCCGCGTGTGCGGATCGACCGGTGGCTGCGTCCTAGTATCTGCTACCTTGACACCCACGGGGACTGGAACTTACACTTACTCCTTCACTGCACCCTCCGGAGTCAGTGGCGCCGTGACCATTACCCTTCCAGCCGGAAGCTTCACTGATTCCTACGGGACTTCATTTCCGGGCGCTGATACCGTAATCGGCACCTACAGCACCTAGAGCATCAATCACTGCAGCAAAACGAAATTCTGCAACACCGGATTACGGTAGGATCACTAGTACCTTGGCCTCCTAAGCATTCAACCTCACTAGAAGACTCGTCAGTGACGAACATCTCGCATCGTAACCCTACCCAGACGTTTCTAAGGTTGGGTGACGGAACCCCTACAGAAACCCTCACTGATTCGAGCGCGCTTTCGACCTGTCTGTCGCCAGTCTTGAGTTGTGATTTCGCATGAATCAATGGGTTGCTAGACGGAAGGTTGCTCCATTTGTACGGGCCTGCTATCGATTTCTTTGAAGAGCTTCAACAATGCCAGTGTGGCTTGTCTGCTGTGAGCCGCGTCACAAGGGTTAGGGGTGTACCTTACCATCTCGAAGAGTTCCACGACTTCTCGCAAGGGCTCTTTGAGGTATGTTGCGGTCTTGGTTACGCGGTCGAAGTATTCCCTATGTGTCTCATTCTTTTCGGGCGCCAAGCCCAGTCTCTCCGTGATCAAATCTTGAGCTAGGTAGTATGTTCGGGTAACCTTCGCGGCCTGATCTTTCTCAAGATTGATAATTGAAAGTAGTTCCGGGCGCGAGATCTTCTTAGGCAAAGGTATGGTCTTCACACTTTCGGAAGTGCTTTCCGTTGGTCGCGGCGACTGGTATTGAGGTACAGGTTCCGGTGCGCGCTGCACCATAGTCAACGCTCTCCTTTTGAGCATAAACAGTGCAAGGCTGCCCGCTAGCACAGTTCCAGCTGTGGCAATAGCTGTTAGATCCGTATTGAGAACGAACACGGTCGCGCTTGCTTCTGAGCGCTCAATGAGTGGTTGGTCTGAGTTGTAGATGACTTTGATCGTGTGGAATCCGAAGGCTGTGCTTATGGGTATCTCGGTTTGGGATTGAAATGAGCCGTTTTCGTTCACCTTTATGACACTTCCACCGGCATTGTCAAGGTAGATCGTGACATTCCCCGACCGCGGTCCAGTTCCGCTAATTGTACCGCTTACTATCAGACTCATCCCCGAGAAGATGGCTGGATTTACGTTGAGCTGAAGTTGGGTTGCTGGTTGGGTTGGTGTCGTGATTGTTGTAATGGTTTTGGTTTCGATGAAGAATGATAGTGTTATGTTGGATGGCGCGAAGAGGTCGCATGTTGGGTTGAACAGTGCTGTCAGGATGTGCGTGCCATTGCTCAGTTTCTCTGGGACCGTGAAACTGAACGTGAAGGACCCGGTGCTGTCCGTGGTAGTGTTGCCAAGAACCATCTGATCTAGCTTCATCGTAACCGTTCGGCTTTGAAGGGGCAGATTGTCGGGGCCTAATAACCTGCCACTCACATTCATTTGATCAAGTGGTTCTGCCCTCTCTGGCATGATACTGACAGTGATTGTGGATGGCGGATAAATAACCTCGACCTGTACAAATGAAGACGACGATACGTACATGAACTCGTGGGATCCGAAAGTTGCTGTTATGTTTGTGAAGCCTTGAGGGAATCCTGCTGGAAAGTATAGGTTCTTCGCCTCAAAACTACCATCCCAATACGTTAGTACAATAGACTGTTTGGTCCCCCAAGCGACCGTAACGTTTCTGCCAGCTATCATCATTCCGTTCTGCTGCTCAAGAAATCCCCGCACGCTGAAGTTCTCGCCAACGAATATCACTCTCTTCGACACATTCAAGATTATCAACGTCTGCATAACCTGCTCCGTTCTACTCTTAGCAAAGACGCGGCTTGGTGCTGTTTGGTCAGACAAGACGGAGATGAGTAGCGCTCCGCTAATAGCCATGAATACGAACAGAACTAATGTCCAGTTGCGGAGCAATGCTTCAGGTCACTTTTGATCTGCTACATGCCCAGAGTACCTCACTTTTACTTCAATAGGGAAATCTATGATCTGAAATCTTGAATTCAGGTCGCTGAACTTCTATTGTCACTCTGATCGCGTAAATGTCATATTCAAGACAGAGAGGGTACGCTGTGTTACAGAAGGCTGTTCTTCTCGATAATATTGGACAGACAGACGCCAGTGGTTTCAGCTGGGTAACTGGAAGGTGGAACTCCAGGTACCAGACAATGCGATCGGTTTATTGACAGGAATTTGTGGAAGTGGGGAACTGACGAACGTTATGACTCCTTGAAACGTTCCGGTGCCTTGAGTTCCCGAGAGCTCGCCCTCCCAAGTTCCATGGGCGACATAGTTGGCGTCACCGCAGAAGAAGAGAACGCAGACTCGAACAGTACCTGTAGCGTTTTCAATTATCCCAGAGAGCAAGAACGTTCCCGAGAGAGAACTGTCATTCCTGACTGTTCCGTTCCATTCACCAATGCCGCTAATTGGCACCGGACCTACAGGCGTCTGTAGAGTGTCGTCTAATATCATCACCACAGTCACGGTGTCATCGGGATGGATAGTGGCGTCCGCTAGTTGTCCTTGGACCGTGAAACCCCGAAACGTGAATGCAAATGAACCGGTCGGTTCTCCTGACTGTCCATGAAGAACCACTGTAGGCAATAGCGCTAGGATCAGCACAAACGTGAGGCAACACGATATTCGTTTCATCTCAATCTGCAATTGGGGTTAACTTCCACTGCCTTCAAGAAGTTGTGTGTGATGCAGTATAGCTTACAGAGAATGGCGACGACTTCTGTCAACTTGTCAGCTTATGGGTTTGTGAACGCTTACGGCGGTGCTGGCTTCATTGGCAGTCGCCTTGGTTGAGAATCCTCTGACTTGATCAGACTTGAGAAGTAGCATGGCGAGCTAAGACTGGATATAGTGGCGGCAGCTATCATGTCGCGAGCAAATTTGGTTGCAGGTACGCAAACTATCAGATTGCCTAAGGATGTTGTTGAAGAGATGTATCGAACGTCGGTCAGGTTTGCCGAACTTCTTGAGACGTTGGAAGTCCTACTGGACAAGAAGACAATGCGTAGAATCAAGCTTGGTGAAAAACAGTACAAACGCATGCAGTACGTGGCCGCTAAGGGACCGCGAGAAATCCGCAAGGTCCTGTCCACTTGTTTGAGACAACGCTTCGAAGCTTCAGGAAAACGTGAACGCCAGCTCTCATTTCGTTCCGTTGTTCTTTGCTTAACACCATCGTCCCTCGACGAGCTTGGCTAGGAGTCATAAGCTATTCACATATTCGCTCGATATCATCGAACCGATCGAAGTGCCGATCGAAACTGTATATCTCTTTTGCACCAGTAGCCTTCATCAGCACATATGCGAGCCCGTCGTTCAGTCCAACGCTTGCTTCGTGTGCCACTTCAATTGCGTCCAAGTAGTTGCCTTTCGTGGGTTCAAGGATTACTATTGTGGTTGCGTAGAGTAAATCTCTCATGATCGTGTGGCTCTCATTGACTGGCATAACTGCTTCCAGAATGTTTGCAACTTCCGAAAGATGGATAAGGCTCGAGTAGACCTTTTCGTTGGTATTTATTCGTCTCAAAATGGCTCTTGCGGCTTTCTTCATCTCAGCAATTTCGTTGGGTACTGCTCTCTTCGGCCGGAGGTATGCGTACAAGAATACTGATGCGTCGACAAACCTCATTGCCCGCGGCGTCCCAGAATCGTTTTCTTGAGCCTTGAATAGTCAGTGAGATCCCTAGGGTCCACATCAACTTCCACTGCGTCAAAATGTTTAGTCAGATCAGGCCTTCCCTTGGGCTTCACTAGCAACAGTTCCCCTTTTTCGACTACGACAACCTCGTCCGATCCTCGGAGCTTGCTCGCCCTCCACCTGGCCGGGAGCGATATTCGCCCCTGCGCATCGACTTTCTTTATCTCCGCCAAGATACTTCCCATGAATTATTCAGTTCCCCACTAATTTAAGGAATTCCCCACGGATATCAATATTCACCTATCGGCAAGCCAGGCTCCAAGATGATTCGACCCTATCGCCACCACCAAACGCGTCGGAATAGCTGCCAGTCGGTCTGTGTTGTCGAAGGGTTTCTTATGAATAGAACTCCGCGCTTGACAGATTTGCTTCGTTCTGGCTTGAATGGGAAACCTCGGTGTTGGGGCAGTTCGTAGAGTCGAGTTGGTTTTAGGCAGTAGGTAATCATTCAAAGGATTTCGATCAAACTGGCTAGCAGCATTGTCAAGCCCGTTCCAACGGCCGGCCGGCCCGTAGAGCAAGAAAGATCCTGGGTTTTGAGAGCAAGGTGAACCTTCGCGAAGGCGTGACCAACTTCCTGGCCTGGTATGCGCGAGAAGAATTGCATAGATGACTATTCCGTCGGAGCGTGAAAAAAAGAAAACTGTTACGGTCCCTTGGAAGGAAGAGCGAGACATACGATCAGCTAATCAGGCGATTGATCTCGCTGACAAGAGGGGACAGAACCATAGCGACAATCAATCCAGGCACGCGGTGAAGCCATGCCATGATGGCTGCTGAGGGAAGGAAGATGGTGAGGACGTCACAGCTCCTTCGCTGGTCTAATCCTCCCCTGTTTTCCGGCTTTGCAGTACGTCCAGGACATGCAGCTCGTATCCGAAGACTAGGCTTGTAACTGGTTTTAGTATCTTGATCTGGCCGAGTATGGAAGCCAGAGTTTGAACGTCTGTGCGTTTCACTGCCCTGAACAAAGGGGCCAGCGTGAGAAATGCCGCCAAGTAGACGAGACCAGCAAGGATCACTTTCGCGAGGCTGGGCAAGGTCGAATAGTAGACTATTGGCAGGACTGGTAGGGCTGAGGTGAGAGCGCAGGCTAACGTCAGAAACGAACCGACAAGGTCAACTCGCATTCCATACCGCCCAGTCGCCAGCCAGAGACCGAAGCTCGTCGAGATCAGAGATGCGAGCATTAGCGCAACTATCATACCTGGCACGCCATAGACCCACGCCATCAATGGCGCGGCCGGAAGAAAGACCGCAAGCTGAACCAGAGCGATCATAAGAGTTACCTTGGTTCTTCCCACGCCATTCAGAAATGCTCCAGTCACTTGAGAGCCGATGCCTGCCAGCAGGAAGATTCCAACGTACAGCGTCAAGTACATCGCGGCGTACGAGTACGCCACCCCATAGATTACTCGAATCAGGTCCCGTGAAGCAATCGCGACGAAGACCGCTAACGGAATTATGAGAAGAGCCGTGTATTTCACTGAATTCTCGAACATTATCTGCAGCTCCTTCTTTCTGGTTTCCAGATCTAGCTTTGAGAACGCCGGGAAGAGCGCGGTGGCCACGGGCGTTGCGAGAATCCCGATGAGCAAGCCGAAGTTTCTTGCAGCGCTGTAGTTGCCGATCTCCGTATTCGTCGTGAAGAATGCCAGAACGATGTTCTGGTATTGGAGGAGAAGGGATGAGACGAGTGTCCCAAGGTAGACTGGCAACCCATACCTCATCATCGTCTCTATATGCCGTGCCCTTCGTTTTTCCATAACTGTCTCTTGGGGGTTGTTTCTGAAGATCTGTCGATAAGCGAGAAGCATCCAGACGCCGACTGCGCTTGCAAGCACCCATCCTAGGATCTGCCCACTTATCGCTCCGGCCACCCCAAAGCCCACGATGATTAGCAAGGGCGAAAGGATCACTCGCACAGTATCCCGTAGGACCAGCATCATGGCACCTTGCCCCATTCTATCCAGGCCGATGAGCGCGTTGTATGTGAGGTTGAATAGTCCTTGGAAGAGGATGGTGACGGATGCTAGCGCAACCAGCCTCCCCATGTCTTGCCTCTGGAGGGCGGAAGCAGCTAGCTGATTCGACAACGCGAAGGCTAATGCTGAAGCTGCAAGACCAACGCCGAGGTTGAAGAGCAATCCCGAACCAATCATGTCTGCAAGCCTACCGTACTTCTGTTGGGATCGGAGGCTGGCTCCATACCGGGTCAACGCGGGGCTAAGGCCAAGATCGGCGATTGTTGCGAAGAGTGCTGGTAGAACGAAGGAGAGCGTATACACGCCATAACCAGCGGGGCCTAGGAGGCGCGCGATAATTATGACTAGTATGGCTCCGATGACTGTGGAGGCGAAGGTGCCAGCCATGAGGGAGAAACTCCCTCTAGCAGACTCCTCCGCAATCTTAGCTAGTTCCACTACAGGTCAGCCCATGCGACTAGGAGAAGATCTGTAATGGTTAAGAATTATCCGAGGAGATTGCAGAATGGTATTCTAGAAGATCGCACAAAGGGTTACCCGCACACAGGCGCCGTCTCTCAAAGCGTGACCGTACGCTGATGCTGTGGGCGCGTCCGGATTTGCAGTATTGCAGCTCATCATGTTTGCTTGACTGAAGAAACAATCCTGTCTGTTCCTTCGCGAGTACGGGTTACGAGGGTTCTCAGCGAGTTTCTCAAACTTCTCCAATAGGGCAAGCAACGTCTGTCCCTGTTCACATAATCCGATTCCGGCAAGACGTAGCTTCTGGCAAGATACTGCGCAATCAGGACGTAGGCATCAAGTCAGAACTCTGCCTCAGCTTGTTTTTCGTGAAGCGCTAAGCGGCAGGAGCAATGTATGAGAACATGCGTCCTCAGCATTACGTGGCCCAAAGAGATGGCTGAAGACATCGGTGGAAGATGCTGGCTAAGGGTCTATCTGGTTCCCCCCTCGACGGCTTCAAGCAGCCAGGTCTCGTATGCGAGGATTCGGTCGGTGGCCGGTTTGAGGATTCTGATCGGGCCGAGTATCGGACCTAGGATCTGCAGGTCGGTTCGTTTGATCGCTTTGAAGACCGGCGCGAGCGTCAGGTAGGCGGCTGGGTGAATTCGCGCACCCTAATACCCCCCGGGCGGGTGTAGTTTTATAAGGACAACATGTCACTTGGCGACGATGGGTGAAGACTTGCGCGAAGCGTGGCAGGTGCGCAGGAGTTCATGCGCTGATCGCGTTCGCATCTTTTAGTTGGGCGATGTCCCCTCCAAATAGTGAGAGAGTAGGTGCATCGGCCAAACCCAGAGAATCCCCTTGCTTCGGCTGGGGAGCGTCAACAGAACTCATATTAGCCACGTTCGGTCGATAGTCTTCCGGGATTTGGTTGACTGAATCTCTGACCCTGCCGAGATCGGTGCTTAGGGAGCTTCAGGAGCACGCACGCCGGATAGAGGAGATAATTGCTACCCTTGAGGAGCTGAGTGATAAAGAAGGGCTGAGGCGTATTCGATCCGGCCTGAAGGAGTACGAACAGGGCAGATACGTTGTGGTCAAAGACCCTGAGAAAATAGTCGAGCTACTCGAGGACTAGAGAATGGTGCAAGGGCGCTTCCTTGGTGCGCCCACTAAGCATTTTCTGAGAGAGCTCAAGAAGCTACCCTCTCCAACCAAGAAGAGAGTCACATCTGCAATCGAACAGGTGCTGTTGAATCCATATACGGGCGTCAGGCTAAGAGGAGAGTTGGAAGGTCTTCTTCGATGGAGGGTTGGCAACTACAGAATCATCTACAAAATAGATGAGGGGAAGCACTTGGTGATCCTCATCGATGTAGGGCCCAGAAAATCTGTCTACGATTGAGCTGAGGTTGTGTTGGTGTTTCGTTCAAGGATGTAAAGCAGGCGTATCTCATAAGCGAAGATCAGATCAGTCACGGGCCTGAGGATTCTGATCTGGCCGAGTATCGGACCTAGGATCTGCAGGTCGGTTCGTTTGATCGCTTTGAAGACCGGGGCGAGCGTTAGGTAGGCGGCTAAGTAAATTGCCGCGCCGATTAGCACGTTCACGAGGCTTGGGAAAGGCGAATAGTAGACGAGCGGAAGAATCGGTAGCGCCTATGTAACAGCAACGACCAGCGCCCGGAGTGAACCTCTCAGGTCAACTCGCATTCCATACCGCGTAGTCGGCACCCACAGACCAAAGCTCGTCGAGATCAGCGAGGAAACCCAAGCTATCAATGTCGCGGAGAGTGCTGGCAGAACGAAGGAGAGCGAGTACAAGCCATAACCAGCGGGGCCTAGGAGACGTGCTATAATTATGACTAGTATGGCTCCGATGACTGTGGAGGCAAAGGTGCCAGCCATGAGGGAGAAACTCCCTCTAGCAGACTCCTCCGCAATCTCAGCCAGCTCCAACGCAGATCAACCCATGCACAATGGGGAGATCTGTAATGGTTAAGAATTGTCCGAGGAGATCCTAAAATGGTGCTGGTATTCTAGAAAATCGCGCAAAGGGTAACCAGCACACAGGCACCGTCTCCCAAAGCGTGACTGCACGCTGATGCTGTGGGCACCTAGGGATGTTGCACTATTGCACCCCGGAACCGAAGAGGTCAGGTGGGGCGGGACACCCCCTAAGCGGCCCAGTTTGAACTGCCAACTCTCACGCTTGCTTCCTCAGTGAGACAATCTTGTCGGTTGCTTCGCGGGTTCGGGTTACGTATCGGCCGCGCTCCAGTTTGGTGAGGAGCCTACTCAACGAGTAAGCTTCAATGCCCAGAAACTCAGCGAGCTCCCTCTGCCTCTGCGGCCCTTGCTCCTCGAGGTGCGTAAGCAACTGAACCGCTTGAAAGCGCAAGTCACTATGTTTCGGGAAGAGAGCTGAGAGTTCGAGTTCCATATCCTCAGCCAACCGCTCCGCCGTAACAGCCCTCTTCACGACCTCGACGCCGATGCGGTCTCCGGCAGCCTTATGCTCTCCTTCCCAGAGGTCGAGGGTCAGTGTGATGTACCGCAGGAAACGTCTGAAGACTCCACGACTCTTCCGAGCGAGAGCAAGCAGCGCTTCCTCCGTGAACGGCTCAGTCGTCTTGAAACGTTTAGTGTAAACGCTCGTCATAGCTTCGGGCGGGATAGGGTACAATTCAACCTTCTGCATTTTGTCCAGAAAGAAATGGCCTCGAAACATCTCTCTCTGAATTGCCACAACCAATATGGTCGCACACCCATCTGAAACAAGCCTGTTCCAAAGCCAATAGATCTCGTCCAAATCCCTGTCCATTCGCCGTTTGTCTGTCTTCGAATAATCCGGCGTATCAATCAAAATAACCTGCTTGTATTCAATCATACCTAACCAAACTTGACGCCGTACTTCAGAGGCAGTGCCCCTCCCAAGTCTTCTCTCAGCCCAAGCGTATTCGCCGGGGGGAACATAAGGAACCGAGGGATGCTGAACGAAGTATTGTACTCCTTGTTCAAACCGGGAGAGTTCTTCTTTATCCTGCGCGTTGAGCTTTGAATAACGCGTATACAGCTCTTCCACAAGTTTCGATAAGTACGTCGTCAGAAAAGACCGGCGCGAATCATCCTTTAAGTCCAAGAATGCCTCATATAGAGCTTGTCCGCTTCTCCACTTGAAGAACACCTTGTCATTCTCTGGACACAAAGTGCCAGGTAGCCCCCTGTAAAGCGCCATGAGAGCGCTACTCTTTCCAATCCCTTGAGTCCCAACCAGACCGATCAACCCGCCACCAATGGAATCGATCTGGTGCGCAAGATTCGCGACCTCAGCAGGGCAGACGTAGAAATCCCTAGTCCAAGCCGGGCCTCTGGCCTCTCCTGCAAGCAGACTAGCCCAAACACGCACTTGAAGCGTATCCGGCCTAGGATTAACCGGCGCTATCTCAGCCTTCAACTCTCCGCCCTTCAATCTCTGAGGCTGTGGACTCGTCTATGAACGCACGTCTGTGATCAGACTAGTAGCGATCGCTTTAACCGTCAAGCTCATTCACAAACGGCCGTATGTTGAGAGACGCATGCCTGACTGAGGCTGAAAGAGCATAAAGGGAAGGTGCGAAACCCAGATCAGTGAAACTAATTCCCACGAGCTATTCAATTTGTACAGCTTGCGAAGAAAATAAGATATCGTTCTGTGTGCCCTTTCAGCTCGTCTACGCGTTCATGTTGGTGAGGGGCGCAACGGAAAGAGTACATGGCTCGAGGTATTGACTAGCCTGCTGGGCAGAAGCAATCTCGCTTCCGAATCAATCCACAACATTGAGAACAATCGGTTTGCAGCCTCAACCTTAGACGGAAAACTCGGCAACATATACCCTGACGTATCAAGCATGGAGATCTCGCATACAGGCAAACTGAAATCTCTCGTGGCGGGTGATGCCATAACCGTCGAGAAGAACCACAAACCCGCCTTCTCAATGAAGAACAGAGCGAAGTTCATCTCCTCACCGAACCAGCTCCCACAAATTCAAAACTCGCCCGACGCGTGGTTCAGACGCTGAATAATACTCGCATGGAAGACTTCCGGTTCGGTTCCGTTAACTCTTCGGTGCATAGCTCCGAGTTAGCTTCGTTGGATCAACTTTCAGGATTACCTTAGGTCACGCTGAGCCATACGCCTCATTTTAGCCTGCCCGGAACCCCAGATCGCTTCAACCCAACGAACGCAAGAATCATCACAGCCTTGGTTACGCTCGATCCATGTTGCAGTCTCTTAGAACCATCTAAGTTCGTAGGCATCCCATACCTAACTGTCGTACGGCGCATAAAATCAAAATTGAGAATCGAGGGCCGCTTGTACACCTAGTTCCAACCCTCTCTAAGATCAATCTTCGCCGCATCGTCTTCCTCACGGGCTTAGAACTCCGAAGAGCAGAAGATAAGGTTACGCAGGCACTGAAAATACTAGGGTTATCGTGTACGAAAGAAAGATGTGCCCCATCGCCATTCACACATTACTCAACTCACGCAGTACCACCACGAATCGTACCAGCATTCAGAGATTATGCGAACAAAATCGTTGAACTGGATTTGGCGACGAAACAAGAATTCTTCATCGTCTTCATCGTTGTCTTCTTCGCCATCGTCTCCTTCGCATCATCATCGGCAATGCCTTTGGCTTCGCTATTGCTTTCTCTCTCGGAGCGATCTTAGGAGCCGCTTTGGCCTTCAGAGAGACCTTTGGCTATGTATCTATGTGGATAATGTTATGCACTAGGGTTTGAGTATCTTGCTTATCTCGAAGACGAATTCTTTCGCTCTGTTGAGAGAAGTCTGGGCGTATCCTCTCTTCGCCTCCACGCCGATGTCATACTGGAACCTGCTTCTCTTCTTCCTCTCGCTCTCGTAGGCCACTATTAGCTCGTTCGCCTTCTTCTGCATGCTTTTCATCAGCTCCTCCCTTCCAATCAGTTCCAGACCTACCGCCTTTGCTTCCTCATATTGCTCAAGCAATTTCGCCAGCTTCTCGTTCGAGACAAAGAAGTGGATGAGGGCGTCCCCTGTGACCTTGTGCACGATCTGCCCTGCCACTCTCATGCCTTGGCTGGCAAGAAGGGCAGTGGCAGCATAAAACATCGAGTAGTAGGAGGAGACGATGACCCAAAGGTATGACTCGAAATCAACCCTTACTTTGAGTATGCTTTTGAGTGCTTGCTGGTCAGAAATCTCCTCCAGGATCGAAGCCGTCTGCAATGATGACTCAGCGTTCTTCATGAAGAAATCGGTGAACTTGGGTGCGTCCTTGTCTTTAGTCCTCAGCAATCCCTCGTCAATATACTGTTTGACATTCCTCTTTGCTTCCTCGATCCTCTGTTTCTCTATCATGTGGCATCCTCCAGAATCTTGAACAATGACTCCGCTCCGAATGGCACTACCCTGTTATCGAGCGCCTCCCATGCCACGTTTGGCCTCTTCTCCCTCAACAGCTGGGTAAACTCCTCGCTTGCCAGAATCACGTCATGTATGCCGATCGGGCTGATACGTGCGGCTGAGCCCACCGCGGATGAAACATCCCTTTCCATGTCATTTTTCGGAATGATGACAAGCACATCCAAGTCAGACCTCTTGGACGCAGTCCCCTTTACGTGGGAGCCGAAAAGTATCATCGTAAAGAATGGCAAAGCAATGTTCTCCCGCAAACTGTCTGCAACGACTTCGATATCGCGGTGTTTTGCAAGAAATCGTCCCGCGCGAATAGCTTCGATGTAGGCGAGCAGCGCCGAGTTGCCCTTCAGGTTCAGTCTGCAGTGTGTTACCGGCCTACGCTTCTCAGCAATGATGTATTTCTGGCGAGCAAGGCGCATTGTCATTACATATGTTATCCTATAGTCCCGACTTATCCCGGCTGCAATCTGCCGCACCGTGAAGCTCTCTCGAAGCTTTGAGCTGAGATAAGCCAGTATTTCCACCGATGTCTTCGATAATGGTTCTAGGTGCATAATATTATGTATTTAGGTGCATAATCATAAATAGTTAACGTCTTGCCAGCGCGAAGGCTGGTCAAAACCAATCATATGCACAAGGCTGACTCTAACCGACGTTCCATGAATCATGAAATGAACTCCGATTTAGTGCAGACCAAATCCAAAGGGTAAGAAGGACGATTTTACCTAAATCGGGACATCCGGTTATCAGTTACTGAAAGATAGTCTGCAACTGTCGGGGAAAAAATCGCGGGATTGTGTAGGTGCGCCTTCGATGTCATTTCATTTTCATGTCGGCAGCAGAATGGATGTCAGCATGTTTGTGCGAAGGCTAATCTTACTCAGAAGTTTCGTCCTCTAATCTGCACTGTACTGGAAGTATTGAGGCTGCCCTGCTGGAGTCCTTAGCACGAGTCCGGTGTCTCGCATTGTTCCTTCAGGTCAAGGGTGAGCGCAATGTATCTGAAGAATCGTCTGAAAACTCCGTGGCTCATGCGCGCTAGTGTTAGGAGAGTTTCGTCGGTGAAAGGGTCTGCTGCCTTGAACCGACGTTTGTACGCTTCAACCAGCTGCTCCGGTGAAAGTGGTTCAACGTCAATCCTGACCATCTTGTCAAGAAAGAAATGTTCACCGAACATTTCCTTCTGAATCGCCACAACAATGTTCGGTTTACGCTTACGGTCAGGAGTTTCCCACTGGCTCAGAGTGTCCCCATAGCCAATACAACTCCTCTAGGTCTTTGGCCATAAGCCGCCTGTCCGTCTTCGAATAGTCCGGGGTATCAATCAGAATGGTCTTCTTACTTCGAAGCCTCTCAAGCCATGCGGTTTGTCGCAGAGACTCCACATTCTTCCTGCTAATCTGGCGTTCGGCCCACTCAGCGTCAGAGTTTCCGGATTATCGATCACGCCGGGTTCCAGAACTGAAGACTTGGCTTCGTGAGTTCAACGAGCTTGGATTTGTAGACGCGAGAGAAATTCCCCGACAGTTCATGAACGCCATTCAGCAGGCTCGTGAATAGTTGTTGTTGTCTCCGCCATTTGAAGAGAACCGTGTCGCGCATGTGAGATGGAAGAGATTCCTTATGCTGTTTCTTATACGAATAATCCTGTTTGATCTTGTTGAAAATCTGTAGAACACGCAGAGCGCTGCTCTTTCCGACTCCCTGCAGTCCCACTAAGCCTATTATCCCGCCGGTCATGTTTTCAAGTTGCCGCCGGATTTCACCGAAGGCTCGAGGTGGCACGTAGTAGCCCACGACCGACACCATGTCACGGTTTTCGGACGCTAACAGACTTGCCCAAGCACGGACATTAGAGGGTAATTCAATGTCGAGCTGGCTAACTGTCTCTCGGGTTTGAACCAATGCGAGGCGCACCTGTATTATGCAGTAGGTAAGGGAATTTCTGAGTCAACAGGTAAGACAGTATACTGGAGAGATACACGAAACTACTCAGATCCAATTGCCCGCCAGCCATGCTCATTCGGTTCGTTGGGACTAGATCGCCGTCGCAAGAGCACATGGGCACGGTCTACGGGACCGCAGGGTGGTGGCGCTTCGTGTAACTTTCAGAGGACGGCATGTTACTGAGCGAGTGGATGCGTTGGCAGAGATCTGATCAGAAACTTCAGTGTGTGTCCGCGGCTAGTCGCCGGGCCTTTCTTAAGTTAACCAAGATTTGGATGATGAATGGTGTCAGGAGAACTATTGTGATTCCTGTGCCTTGGGCTGTGATGAGTGGCGCGTCGAAGGTTTTGAAGGATGTGAAATCTGTGGGCTCAGTCTGCACGGCAATACTGGGAATGAGTGACTGCGTGCCGCCGAGGTGAAGATTGAGCGATGTGTCGATCTGAATGGAGCGGTCATAGAGGGGCCACAGCAGAGGGGTGTAGGTCTGGAACGTATCCAGGACCAAGTGCGTTGTGACCGCGAAGGCCGCTAACAATGTGAGGTTTCGAATCGTTCTGTGATTGCGGCCGAGCATGAGTATAGGTACGATGAGGAGGAGGAGGAGGACTATCGCTGAGTGGCTGAAAGATCTGTGCACAGAAAGGAACACATCCAAATCCGGGGCTAACGCCAGAAGGGAAGCGAAGAGCGAACTCTTCCAGTCAACTCCCAATGCTCTCAGAGTCACGAAAGGCACGGCGAAGTGAAGGAGTGGTTCAACCAATTCTGACACTCGCCAGATTATCCATGCTGCGGTGGTTCACTTTATTCGAACTCGAAGCTTTGCGACTTGTATCTTCTTAGCAATTTCGCGATATAACTCTGGGCCGCATCTCCATCCAACATATCTGGCACAGCGGTGAGCAATCATCTAGAGATCACCCATTCCTGTGCGGCCTGTATCAGCAGAGTTCAGACGAACTCACGTAACGGTTGCTTAAGCGCACAGCTAGGATTAGAAGAGGTTGAGTCTCTCACGTGCCTAATCTGGTTGTGCAGCAAGCCAACGAGCAACGGTTTGGGGTTCGTGATGCACCAGCCCCCTGTGGGTTGAAATGTAGCCTATTGGCGGGCGAGATGATGCCGTTTCCCGTTGCATAATGCCGCCATTCCACTCCTGGCTGGAGAGGCTGACGAAATGTATCGGCGGGGAAACCACCAAGGCCATTTGTACGTCAAATGGAAGGGCTTGCAACCTTTTTCGAGATGGGACCACTTGGCGAACCATTCCGCGGTGGGGGAGACTGGTGTAACTTTGTGGGGAGAACATGTTACTCTTCGAGAAGCGCGGGGAGAAATGTTGCGAGTCTTGACGTAGCGGTGCTTAGGAGTTAGATAATAATCCGGATCGAATTGGGGTGCGGGCGATCAATAACTTATGGCTAGTTGCCTCTGGGAATATCGTCGCGTCCGCACTGCTCTGAATTCCGTGGGTATCTAGTAGCATACTTGGAAGAAGCGCGGTTGGCTGTGATGCTCTGGGGGGTGCGCGGCTGGAATACTATCCGAGCTCATTGAGGATTTTTCCGACTATTTCGCTGGAGATCCAGAATCCTGCTGAGATTAGTTCAGTGATCAGATTCTTTGCTTCGCCTTTGGTGATAGCGCCTGCGCGTGCGGCGCTGAGGATAACGTACACCGTACCCTTCGAATTCAAACCTAGGGCTTCCGCGACCAATCGTCCTGACGCATCATCAATAAGAACCAATGATGCCTTTAGCTGAATCGCTAGAGATAGAACTTCGACTTCTCCGAGATCGAGCTCCTGGAACATTAGCAGCTTACGTTCTCGTTTCGCTTCTCGAACCTTCATCCATCCTTCTTCGAAGGCCCGCTCCACACACTTCACTTCAAGAAACCCATGTTGCTTTCCCTTGCGGACGACTTCGTTGTAGACCTCGCTTGGAATGCTTACTTCGCTGAAAAGTGATCTGAGCAGGGTAAGTCTGTTGAGTTTCGCGAGATATATCAATGGGCTTGAGTTGCTTACCACTATGTCGCTCAAGCATTGAGAGCCCTCAGGTCTTCTTCCATCTCATGTAGGCCATACTGCGCAGGGACCTTTCTCGCTCGCAGAATGCCCATCATCTCCCAAAGTGAGACACCCGCAAGCCTTGAAGCCTTCCATAGGGTTGCTTTCCCGTTCGAGTAAAACTCCAGTGAACGCTGCAATCGCTTCTCCTTCAACCCGAGAACAAGAAGCTCCCTCGTGAATTCCGATCGGTCCTTCATTTCATCCTTGGCGAGTTGACCCAGTTCCTTCAGAAGTTCAGTCGGAACCCTAAGGGATATGAGTTTCGCCAAAGCGATCCACGTATTACGATATATGTTGATTGTATTATTTAAGTGAGGTGGGGTGCAACTTTGTGGGGACAACATGTTACCCGGGCGATAGATGGATGTGCTAGGGTAGACAAATACCACTGCCAGAGATTCCTCAAATCTTCGTTCAAATTGGTTCTAGGAGAATAGCCTAGTTCATCTTCTGCTCTGTGGGTGTCTCCCACGCTTCGACGAATGTCCCCAGACCTCGCTGGAGCATGAGGGGGCGTGAAGGGTCGCCCCGTAACTGAGATTAGTGTCGTAGCCAAGTTTTGTATTGTTGTCTCTACTCCTGTGGCGATGTTGTAGGCTCCCGCCGCGGTCTCGGAATCGAGGGCAAGTACCGTGGCGTTAACAACGCCGCCTATGCTCACGAAGTCTCTGGTCTGGAGTCCATCTCCGAAAACTAATGGCGGTTTATCCTCTCGGAGATTCTTCATGAATTCGGTTATGACCCCACTGTACTGGCGTGCGGTTTGTCGGGGGCCGAAGACGTTGAAGTATCGCAGGCAGACTGTCGACAAGCCATAGAGGCGAGCATAGTCTAGGCAATGCTGTTCGGCGGCAAGGGGAGAGGATGTTCTTGAAGGATGCTAGCGGTGCGTCTGTTTGTTCTTTCCCTCCACGACTTGCACGCAGATGTGCCTGGTGATAGGGGGTGGGGGGACCAGTTTTGTGGGTCCACTGTGTTACTTTGCGGCAGGATGCGTCAAGTGTACGTGTTGGGACACGGCGGATCCCTGAGACTATTCACTTGTAGTCTCCTTTTCAACAGCGCTGACCAGGCGAGTTTCATATGCGAATATCAGGCCAGGTTACTGGCTTGAGGACTCTGATCTGGCCGAGGATCGGAGCCAAGATCTGGATGTCGGTTCTTTTGATGGCTCCGAATAACGGAACGAGAGTTAGGTAGAAGTCGCGTTGATCTCGCCATCTGTCAGTAATAATAGGCAGTTCCGGCGGGGCGAGCGGCTTCCAATGAGCCACTCACAGGGTTAACCTTCAGACCCAAGTCCTCCAGCGACCTCACGCCGAGGACAGGCTTGGCGCCCTCGAATGTCACGGCCAAGGTGGCTCCCTCACGATCCTCAATCATCATGACAACTGCATAAACCTCGGCATTCACGCTACGGCCGTCTCCAAGCTCGAGCTTTGTCTTCGTTGGAACCTTAGCTGCCCCAACCTTCTCAAGCAGTTCGCGTGGAAGAACTGTGAAGGTGGCCCCCGTGTCAACCAACAAGTTCTCTACTTCATGCTGCGCGCTCGTCCCTATCAGTCTCACCTTCGTGTACACGTGGGCCAAGTGACATCAGTGAGGATGAGAGGCTCACCCTCAAAATAAGGGTTCTCGCATGAGGCTATCCTTCCATCATCATTTCGCTCAAGCATGTTGAGTAGGCGTGTTGAGTCATGTTGACAGATACCATTTCCACAGGTTGCGTAGGTCTTGATCCAGGTTGGTTCTTGATGAGTAGCCTAGTTGCTCTTTGGCGGTGTGGGTGTACCTGGGTTAGGGGTGGGGGGGGGTGGTGTAGTTTTATGGGGAGGATACGTTACTGTTACTTTGCAGCAGGGTCCGTCAAGTGTACGAGTTGGGATATGGCGGATCCCTGAGACTCTTCAATTATAGCCTCAACGGGGCTGACTGGGCGGGTTTCGTATGCGATTATCAGGCTGGTTACTGGCTTGAGGACGTTGGTATCCGCAACAATGTCCGGTTTACGCTTATGGTCAGGAGTTTTCCACCAGCTCAGATTGTCCCACAGCCAATACAACTCTTCCAAGTCTTTGGCCATAAGCCGCCTGTCCGTCTTCGAATAGTCCGGAGTGTCGATCAAAATGGTCCGCGCCATATCGTCTGTCAGACGCTTAGTGGTTATCGCTTTCCTGCTTGGCACGCGGATCGATCTTGAAAATGAAGAGAATGAGGATTGCCCTTTGAGACTTAGGCCCTCCGATCTCTGGGTCGCCCAATAGACAGCGGCCGTGGGCAAGATTCAGGGTCTATCGAGTGGACTTGCAACTGTGATGTCTAGCTCGTTTTCAATCTCGTTTCGCCGTGAGATTATATCTCCGTCGAGCGTCGTGAACGTCTTCAGGTCCGGCACTGTTTCTCTCATGGTCTTTGCGTAGGTCAGATGTAACATGTCAAGTGTCTTGAGCCCGAGCGCCGGAGCGGTCCTGATGGCCTCAAACAACTCATGTTGTGTCTCGATCGTCTGTCTTGACAGCGGGAACCTAGCGTACGTTCGTTCCGGCGTCGTCACTGTCAGTCGCCAAGTTCGAATCGCATGCTCGACAGCGACTTGGACTTTCTCTTTCATTTCAAGACCTGCAAAGGATGAGAGTCCGAGATGAGTGCTCAGCATTCCGCCTCTGATGAGTCTAGAGAAGACGCAGTGCAGCTCCAACACAGATATTTCCGAGATGTATCTGGCTTCCGGGGATGTTCTGAAGAGCCGTTCGACTTTGCTGAAGGCCGGGTCAGCAGGCATGTATCTGGCTATGATGACGCTCGTGTCCAAGTAAGTAGCCATTACTGTCGACTCTCAGCCACGATCTCTGCCGCAGTCTTGTCGGAGGTGATACGCAGCGGGTTCTCTCCATGTCGCTTCTCAACTTCGAGAAGTTCGTTCAGTGCCTCCTTTACTCGGTCGTTCAGCAGATAGCGGTTCAGTTGCTCGTCAGCCGAGGCTTGGATCATCGCTCGCATCGCTTCGGTTCTGCTATCGTAGAGGCCTAGCCTGACGAGCAGATCGAGTTTCCTCGCGTCTTGGCGGCTCAATCTGATCGGAACAACCGTCATGGCCATCAGCTCATGGCGTGTGATATACATGTTGTATAACATAAGGCTGACGGCTTTGGTATGTTGCTCGCGAAGAGCTGCTCTGTCCAAGTTACCGAAGTTTGCGCGCAGAATTCGCGAATTGTATTCCCCAGCTTCATCTTGGTATGGCTTGCTGATGTGTGGGCTAGGTGGTGAGATACCAGTTCCACAGTTTGCGTAAGTCTTCATCCAAGCTGGTTGCTGGAGAGTAGCCTAGTTGCTCTTTGGCTCTGTGGATGTCTCCTACGCTTCTCTGTATGTCTCCAAGCCTTGCGGGAGCGTTCGTGGGTGTTGAGGTTTGCCCGGTGATTGAGATTAGTGTCGTAGCCAGGTTTTGTATTGTTGTTTCTATTCCTGTGGCGATGTTGTAGACTCCGCTTGCCGTCTCGGAATCGAGGGCAAGAATTGTGGCGTTAACAACGTCTTCAACGCTCACGAAATCCCTCGTCTGATGCCCATCGCCGTGGACTACGGGCGGTTTGTTGTGGCGGAGGTGTTTCATGAATTCAGTTATGACTCCGCTGTATTGGCGTGCGGTTTGCCTTGGGCCGAAGACATTGAAGTATCGCAGGCAGACCGCCGACAAGCCATAGAGGCGAGCATAGTCTAGACAATGCCGTTCGACGGCAAGGGGAGAGGATGTTGTTGAAGGATGCTAGCGGCGGGCGTCTGTTTGTTCTTCCCCTCCACGACTTGCACGCAGATGTGCCTGGGATAGGGGGGGTGGTGTAGTTTTTTGGGGAGGATATGTTACTTTGCAGCAGGATCCGTCAGGATGCGTCAGGTGTACGTGTTGGGACACGGCGGATCGTTGCCCTTGGACGGTGTAGCCTTTGAAGGACGCGG
>Ga0315282_10002805_pt1 | contig 31616 bp, 27 predicted proteins | sample YL17G07_20_MG_FD_203693 | JGI IMG/M metagenome (GOLD analysis project Ga0315282, IMG submission 203693) | Sediment microbial communities from Yellowstone Lake, YNP, Wyoming, USA - YL17G07_20 | ecosystem: Environmental > Aquatic > Freshwater > Lake > Sediment | place: USA: Wyoming | collected... | reverse complement strand
TAGGGCAAGCCTGAACACACCGGGGCTCTTTCCACCCCTCATCCAGCAGATGGGCGCAAAAGGTGCATTTCTGCGGGACGTTATGCTCTTCGTTCCACCAGATGACCCCGTAAGGGCACGAATCGACAATATCTTTCTGTCCCTTTGCCTTATCTGGATTAATGATGACGATGCCATCATCCCTTTTATATACAGCCCCGTCCCTTGCTGACTTGATACAGGGGGCATTATCGCAATGCATGCATGGGACAGGCAGATAGGCAACATCAATAATAGGATATTGTCCCCTTTCCTTCCGCATGATATTTATCCACCTATGTCCGTGGTGGGGTTGGGGCACCGAGTATCCCGGAAAATCGTTGCCCACGTATTCGTCCTTGCAGGACAGGAAACAATTATTGCAATCATGGCATTTTGCCACATCGATGATTAGGTTCCACTTTTTCATTCTATACTCTCCTCTCCCATCCACTTCTTTATCTGCACGAGGCACGAATTTGCCGCCATACCACAGGCATTCTTGGAGATGTAACGGCTCGGAGTCAATTGGTTAATACATCCACCACGGTCTACGGAATATCCCGGCTCACCCGCAGGGTCATAATTTGCCGAAGACTCATAAGAGTGAACCGTCCCCGGAGGAACACGCTCGGTCACCTGAGCTGCACAAATCACTGCTCCCCTGTCATTGAATACCTTGACCAGCTCGTTCTCTTCGATTGCCCGGTCGGCTGCATCCTTCGGGTTAATCCTCACAATCCAGTAGTAATAACCGTTAAGCAGGACCCGATGGTCTTTGACATCGTTTATCCAGCTATCCTTGGCATCACCCATGGTGTGGAAGCTGAACCGGGGATGCGGGGTTATCAACTGCAGCGGGTATTTTGCATAGAGTTCCGTAGTATGATGCCCCTCCCATGAGGGAATGTATTTAGGGATAAGGGGCCTCTCTTCATCGGAGGGGTCAAATTTCCTGAGGCTGGAAGACTCGAACTCTATTAAACCGGAAGTGGTCTGAAGCCCCTTACCAAACTCTTCCTGGGACTCGGGAGGAGGCCCCCAGTCCGGTGTGTCCTTTTTCCTATCCTCAGCGAACCATCTCAAGGCTGGCGTTGATTTGTAATCCTTTGGCAGGGGAACGACAAAATAGCCCTTCTTGAAGAACTCATCCCATGAAATGTATTTGGGTAAGTCACTGGCATCAAACATCCTCCTGACCCAATCAAGTTCGGTAAGGCCGCCCTCAGTATAGACTTCGTAGAGCCCTAATTTCTTGGCCAAAAAAGCGAAAATCTCGTAGTCCGATTTCGACTCGCCCAGGGGCTCGATACACTTCTTCTGCAGGCTGATGACCCTGTGGTTCACCTGGCAACTGGTATCAGGGATATATCCACTGCAACCGGCGAATTCACTAATATCCCAGCGTTCAAAACTGGTGCAGGCTGGCAACAGGACATCGGCAAACTTGGCCTCACCTTCAAACCAGACGGACTGATTTACCACAAAAGGTAATCTTTCGGTCCTATAGGCCCTCACGTACCGATTGGTTTCAGTCATGGTGCCGATAAACGAGCCGCCGTACCTGTAATACATTTGAATCTCTGGATAGCCGTCTGCCGGATACTTGTATTTGTGGAACTGGGCCTCAATCGATTGACCGCAAAACCCCTTCCCTCTCCATTCATACCGGCCGTCTAGGATACATTCTGGGATCTTGAGTCTCGGAATGTGCTGACCCATGGGGGCGTTTATGCTGGAGCGAGTAGGCTGTTTATGCATACGATAGACCCAACGAAAACCAGCCGCCGAATTGTCCACATCGCCGGACATTCCCCCCTCTGCATAACCGGGAAAAACAAACTCAGAGTTGTACGGTGCTCCCTGCGTCGTTCCCCAGATGTTGATACCGGGTTTACCCAGACCCTGCATGGCCTGCAGGCTGATCATGAGGCGTGCCCAATCTCCTCCAGTAGCGGACCTGCAAGCGCCTCCCCAGCCACCAAGGCCGCCAGCAGCCAGCATGGTCTTCTTAGAGGCCCATTCCCTGGCCAGAACCCTGATTTCCCTGGCAGGGACGGTGCTTTCACGTTCTGCCCACTCAGGCGTCTTTGGTATCCCGTCTTCCACGCCTAGGATGTAGTTCTTCCATTTGTCAAAACCGACTGTCCGGGTCTTAATATACTCCTTATCGTAGAGGTCTTCGGTAATCCAGACAAAGGCAATGGCACAAGCCATTGCATTGCCCGTGTCCGGTCTCGGGGCAAACCATTTGCCGCAATAGAGGCCAGCGGTGTGATTATAAAAGGGGTCGATAAAGACCATTTTAACCCCCAGCTCCTTCAGCCACATACGGCGACATGTACTCTCAAACGCAGAGTAGATTCCACTGGTGGTCTCCGGATCACTCGACCAGAATACTATCATTTCTGTGTGCTTGAGCGCATCCTCCAGCAGGTCGTACTGCTCGGGAATGCCAAGCCTGTGGCTAAATCCCCATTGATGCATGCCTCCCCAGTGCCATCCCTCCCAGCTATCCGGATTATGATCCGCATAAGTATACCCGATAAGGTTCATAAATCTGAAGTAAGCGCTGTGGCGGTAGCCCAAATGTCCCCATAGATGGTGAGAACTCGCAGTGCTCAGAATAGCGGCTGGGCCGTATTCCCGTTTGATCCGTTTTATCTCGGAGGTGACAATATCCGCAGCTTCGCCCCAACTGATCCGCTCGTATTCTGATTCCCCTCTTTTGGTACAGTTTCGTTTTCCGTCAGGATCGAAATCGATCCGTTTGAGGGGATATAACAATCTTTTAGGTGAATAGACCATCGAGCGCCAAGCAAATGAATATGGAGCGAGGGTTGTCTTCCGCACAGGAGAAAATTTCCTCCCCCTTGCATCGATAACCCAAGAGGGGGCATCGTTGGCATCAAATTCCATGGGTGTGATACGTATTATCTTGCCGTCTCTCACATAAACGAAGACTGGCCCACCCGTGGTACCATTGGTTAACTTTTCTATTTTTCCCATTCATTTTTCGCAACAATGGATGTGGCCGTTTTATTTTATACTCTTCTCTCCCACCCACTTCTTTATCTGCACGAGGCACGAATTTGCCGCCATACTGTGTGATTGTTTGATCATTGCTCGGCTCGGAGTCAATTGGTTAATACATCCGCCACGGTCTACGGAATATCCCGGCTCACCCGCAGGGTCATAATTTGCCGAAGACGCATAAGAGTGAACCGTCCCCGGAGGAACACGCTCGGTCACCTGAGCCGCACAAATCACTGCTCCCCTGTCGTTGAACACCTTGACCAGGTCGTTCTCTTCGATTGCCCGCTCGGCTGCATCCTTCGGGTTAATCCTCACAATCCAGTAGTAATAACCGTCAATCAGGACCCGATGGTCTTTGACATCGTTTATCCAGCTCTCCTTGGCGTCACCCATGGTGTGGAAGCTGAACCGGGGATGCGGGGTTATCAACTGCAGCGGGTACTTTGCATAGAGTTCCGTAGTATGATGCCCCTCCCATGAGGGAATGTATTTAGTCATGGTCGGTCTCTCTGGGTCGTTCGGGTCAAATCTTTCCAGGCTTGAACAAACAAACTCTAACTTGCCTGACTGCGTCTGAAGCCCCTTACCATACTTTTCAGTATAGTCAGCCGGTAACGGTGCTATCTCCGGTGTGTCTTTTAATCTATCCTCCGCATACCATCTAAAGGATACAGGATCCCTTAACTCCTCCTTAGGCGCGGGGACAACATAGTAGCCCTTCTTAAGGAATTTTCCCCATGAAATGTATTTGGGGAGATCACTGGCATCAAATAGCCGCTTGCACCAGTCAAATTCAGTTGCGCCCTCAGCAAAGTGTGATGAAAGCCCCAGCTTTTCAGCAATCTCAAGGAAAATCTGGAAGTCTGATTTTGATTCACCCAAGGGGGCGATACACTTGTGTTGTATGATAGCGACACGGTGGTTGCACTGGTTGAAGCTATGCTGGACATACCCGCCGCAGTTAGCAAATTCGCTAATATCCCACCGCTCAAAACTGGTGCAGGCTGGCAACAGGATATCGGCAAACTTGGCCTCACCTTCAAACCAGATGGACTGATTGGCCACAAATTCCAGATTGTCGGACCTATAAGCCTTCACGTAGCGGTTTGTATCACTCATGGTGCCGATATGAGAGCCTCCGTACTTGTAATACATCTTGATTGGCGGATAGCCAGGGGCCGGATACTCGAATTTTAGGAACTGGCCTTCAATAGTCCTAGAGTCAGTCGGATAACCAGACGTATGACCATCCAGGATTGCTTCGGGAATATTCAGCCTCGGTACCCTTTGATAGACTGTATTTACAGTGGGGAGCTGAGGCATCTGCTGGTACATACTGACAGCCAGCGCTGTAGCTTCCAGGTCGCCAGAAAAGCCTCCCTCTGCGTAACCCGGAAAGAAGAACCTAGTGTCCACCGGTGCCCCCTGCTGCATACCACCCATATTCACGCCGGGTTTACCCAGACCCTGCATAGCCATGAGGCAGACCATGGAACGCGCCCACTCATTTCCTGTGGCACAGCGGCAGGCGCTGCCAAAACCGGACAGCCCCCCAGCTGCCAGGTAAGTCTTTTTGGTTCCCCATTCTCTTGCTAAAGCTCGGACATCCTTGGCAGGGATTCCTGACTCATTTTCCTGCCATTCCGGGGTTTTGGGTATCCCGTCTTCCTTACCCAGAACGTAGTCTTTCCATTTGTCAAACCCAGTGGTCCGCTTGGCGACGTAATCTTTATCGTAGAGCTCCTCAGTAATCCAGACAAAGGCAATGGCAAGGGCCAAGGCATTGCCCGTGTCCGGTCTTGGGGCAAACCACTTGCCGCCAAGCAGGGCAGCCGTATGATTATAGAATGGGTCAATGTGTACCATTTTGACACCCAACTCTTTCAGCCATTGACGACGAACGGTCCCTTCAAATGCACCGTAAACCCCGCTGGTGCATTCTGGATCACTCGACCAGAATACCACCATTTCACATTCTTTAAGACAATCTTCAACTGTGCTATAGGCCTCTGGAGCGCCAAGCCGCATGCTGTGTCCCCAATGATGCATGGCTCCCCAGTACCACCCCTCCCAACTATCCGGATTATGGACAACGGGAGTAAAACCGATGGAATTAAAAAACCTGAGTCTGGCACTTAACCAGTAGCCTAAATTTCCCCACGTATGGTGGGACCCGCTACCATTCAGAATGGCGCCCGGGCCATAATCTCTTTTCATTCGCTTGATTTCATTAGCAACAATATCTACCGCCTTATCCCAGCTGATCCGTTCATAGCCTGATATCCCCCTGTTCTGGCAATTGCGTTCGCCGTTTGGATCAAAATCTACCCGCTTCATGGGGTATAACAGTCTATCCGGTGAATAGACCATCGATTTCCATGCTAACGTATAGGGTGAGATAGTTGTCTTTCGCGGAGGGGTAAACGTTTTGCCTCTGGCCTTAATGGTCCAGGACGCTGCATCGCTATCATCAAAGTCAATGGGTATGATCCGTATTATTCTACCGTCTTTCACGTAAACAAAGACAGGGCCGCCATTGGTATTACTGGTGTATCTTTTTACGCCGTTACCAACATAGGTTCCATATTTTGTACCGGCTGTCTGCATCAGGCTCAGTGTCTCCATAAACCAATAAGCGAGCTCATCAGGGCCCTCCAACCCTAATTGAAAAGTCTTCATGGCACTAATCATGGACAGTTCGTCCCTGGGCGGTATGAGGAGACTCACGGCTAAATGGGCACTTCTGAAGGTCATACAAACATCGGGGCTGGAATGAATTCCTCTTTTTGAAATAATCTTACCGTCACTGAAGGTAAAATACCTACCTACTGAATTATCCTCAACTTTTATTTGTGCGGTGAAATTTTTTTCTTTAAGACGGTTCCTGAACGACTGATGCATCATTGCTCTCTGTTTTAATAGTAACTTAAGGCCAAAAAGTGTTATTGAGAGGGTCACATTTGCTATTATCGGTGATCTTAATAATATCTTACCAGCTATTATTGATTTCACGTTTCCCTCTTACTGACTGTCTTGAGGCTGCCCTCTGGTTATAGTTTGCCCGCTAGTAAGGGGTTTGTCAAGTTCTGGAAATAACACCAATTACATCTATCTCTACCAAAAATTCGGGTTTTGCCAGACTGGCAACTTGCATAAAAGTGCTAGCTGGTGGGTTGTCTACTAGGAGCGGGGCATGCTTTTGATAATACTCTAGCTCTGTCGCTCGCATACGAGGGTAATCCTCTAAATTCTTGAGAAGTATGAGCGTCTTGACAATATTGTTCATAGAGCTACCTGCCTCCTCCATGGCCTTCCTGACCTTGTCAAGGGCTATTACCATTTGCTCTTCAAAAACATTCGTCTCTGTTCTAACGGTTTCGTCATTCTGACCTTGACAACCGGAGACAAAAATCAGATTGCCGACCACAACAGACCTAGAAAATTTAGGTGCTTCGGGAGCTACATTGGGGTAAGCCAATTTCTTACCACCCCAATACTCTGGATATTGCGTTACTTCCCGGTCCATTTCATCGCCTCTCTGCAAGAATCGTCTTCCCTTATCTTTCCTAGAACCCCCGTGCTAGTTTGGGGGAAATACATCATCGCCCGCTGGCTAACTTTGACAGGGAACGATAAGCTCGGGTCTTTTCTATGTAGCCAACAATACCCTGCGGTACTAGCAACATTATGATGATCAGTAACGCACCCTGTATAAGTAGGCTGATTCCAGTGTATCTAGCTAGTAAGAAGTGCAAAATGACAACGATAGCCGTTCCAATAATCGGTCCCTTTTCAATGCCTTCGCCCCCTATGACGGTAGCGAGGAGTGCTATAAGTAACCAGCGTATATTGAAGGCGCCGACCGGCTCTATATATCCGCTATAAGAATAGAAGACGGCCCCAGCCATTCCCATTATGAAGGCGCCAATGACAAAGGAGTACAACTTTAATCGGAAAACGTCTATCCCAGAACTGGCGGCAGTGGTATCATTATCGCGAATTGCGGCAAGCCCCAGTCCCAGTTTTGAACTCAAGATTGTTCGCATAATGAAAATTGATGCCATCCCGATAACAAGAGCCACCCAGTACCACTCCGTCAAGGAAACCCCGGCTACACCTTTTACGGCGTAGCCCGCACCCCTACCGACCATCACCCCCCCGACAGGTCTCCAAAGCAAAAACCAAGCCTTCAGTACTTCAGGTAGAACCAGCGTCCCGATAGCGAAATAGATGCCTCTCAGCCTAAAGACAGGAAAAGAGATGAGCAGAGCAAATGCTGCCGCTGCTATAGCTCCAGCTATTATTCCCAGATAAAAAGGCAAACCGACCCATGTGCCTATTGCTACGGTGTAGCCTGCCAGCCCAACAAAAGCAGCCGGGCATAGGCATATCAGACCACTATAACCAGCAAGCAAATTCCACATATTTGCCAGAGCTAGGTATATAAAGAAGAGAAAGAGGTAAAGGAGCCACTCACGGGGCACTCCTAACACCGGCAGCACCGCCAGCACGACTGCGACCGCTGCAAACGGTACCAATCCTCCTCTCAATCGTGTAATGGCAACCCTCATGTTCCTCCTAACGGCCAAATATGCCTTGTGGTCTCACGGCTAATATTACAAACACCAGGATATAGGCAACAAGCATCTGAGCCACAGCACCTAAGAAATAGCCACCAAGAGTTTGGGCTAACCCAAAGACCACACCCCCAATAAGTGTCCCCAGTATGCTGCCTAAACCACCTACTATAACCACGCCAAAGGCAATAATCAGGAAGGCGACTCCTGATGTCGGGGTAAACGGATAAGTCAATCCAAGGAACACGCCGGCTATAGCAGCAAAGGCCATGGCGATAGCGAAGGCGAAGGCATATACGTGGCTAGTATTTATCCCCATCAACTGAGCTGCTCTCCTATCCTGAGAGGTGGCTTTGATTGCCTTGCCCAAATATGTTCTCCTGAGGAATTCGCGGAGGAAAAGCATCACAACTAAAGCGGCAACAAAATCCAGCAGGTATACTAGCGGAATATTAACTACGCCAACACTAAAACTTTCTAGGGCGTAAGGTGGTCTCAAACCCCTGGAGAACGGAGTCCAGATGATCTGGCAAAAATTTTGAAATATTATGGAAATCCCGAAACAAACTAGCAGTGCAGCGTCCAATGATACTGCAAAAGCTCGGTTGAGGAGAAATCTTTGAACACCGAAACCGATTGCAAACAATAGGGGTATGCCTATAACTAAGCTTAGAACAGGGTCTATCCCCAACATGGTCATTGCTGCATAAGCAATGTAGCTACCGAATATGACCAGATCTCCGTGAGCTACGTTTATCACCTTCATAACCCCGAAAACTAGCGAAAGACCTAAGGCAATTAACGTATATAGCCCACCTAATAGAATACCAAACACTATGGGGGTAGTTAACCCAGCTAAAACTTCCATCTATAGCACCCTAAGCGACTTTATACACCAAAGTATGCCTTTTTAATTTCCTCTTCCTCCCGGAGTTCCGCTACATCCCCGCTTAAGACAACACACCCCACTTCCATAATATATGCCCTGTCTGCTTCTTTGAGGCTTCGCCTTACATTCTGTTCGACAAAGAGGATAGTAATGCCCCTTTCTCTAATTTTCCTTAAGGCTTTATACAGGTCATTAAGAACTATGGGGGCAAGGCCAAGAGACATTTCATCAAGAAGCAAAAGCTTTGGGTCTGACATTAAGCCCCGCCCTAGGGCTAACATTTGTTGTTCCCCTCCGCTTAGTGTTTTAGCCAGTTGATTCTTCCTCTCTTTTAGTATAGGGAAGAGCTCGTAAACCATTTTGAGGTTTTGTTCTCTCTTGGATCTCGCCTTCAGATTGTATGAACCTATGATGAGATTATCTAGCACGGTCATATCGGGGAAAATTCTTCTTCCTTCTGGAATTTGGGAAATGCCGATAGTCACTATTTGGAAAGGGTCCAATGCAGAGATATTCTTCCCCTCAAAGTCAATGCTGCCTTTAGCCGGATGCAGTAAGCCCGATATTGTATTGAGCAGGGTGGATTTACCCGATGCATTGGCGCCAATAAGAGCTACGATTTCGCCGCGTTTGGCTATTAATGATACATCCCACAAGGCCTGAAAGGTGCCGTGAAATACATCTATATTGCTAACTTTCAGCAATGTTTCTTGAGGCATTTCTTTGCTCTACTTCTCCATCTTGCTTTGAAAAGCTATCGATATTACTAACCAAGGTAGGTTTCGATTACCTTCCTATCTTTCATTACCTTATTTGGCGTGCCTTCGGCGATTTTCGCGCCTTTATCCATCACTATAATTCTATCAACTGCCTTCGTCATTACTCTCATAACATGTTCAATTAGTATAATTGTTATGCCCATTTCATGTATTTCTTTTAGGAGGTCTAATATCTTTGGGATTTCCTCTTCGGTTAAGCCCGCAGCCACTTCATCAATCAGCAGTAGTGTTGGATTACTGGCTAAGGCTCTAGCTAACTCGAGCCTTTTGAGAGTTACCGTTAACAAATCTTTTGTGAGCGTGTCTTTCCTTTCTGAAAGGCCTACAGTATCAAGTAGTTTGCTAGCTTCGCTCTCAGCGGCAGACTTGGTAAGACCTCGTCCATACCTTGCTGCTACCGCAATGTTTTGCAAAGCGGTTAAAGTGACAAAGGGCTGAGGAATCTGATAAGTTCTAGCAATACCGAGGTGGCAAATTTTATGCGGGGGGAGACCCGCGATGTTATTTCCTTTAAACTCTATTCTTCCAGAGTCAAGCTTGTACTCACCACATATGACATTTAATAATGTTGTCTTGCCAGCACCGTTGGGACCCATCAAACCTACGATTTGACCCGCCTGCACATCAAAACTTAAGTCTCTAACAGCAACTACTCCCCCGAAATGCTTATTTACTCCATCGATTGCGAGAACCGGTGTTTCCAACGTCACTACCTTTCTCCGGGTTAAAATCGAGTCAAAAAATTTTCATGAAAAACTGTGGGCGCTGGTTTATCTGTCTCCCTCCACTGGCCAGAAGTTAACGCCAACAGCTAATTATAGTTCTCTTCGGGAGAAACCGATATGATTGTCATCATATCGGCTTCTCCTTACACTTAGCTCTCCTATAGCTTAGTTTAAAGGTCAGGGATACAGCTCGGGAATGGGGAATAACGGGCTTGCCTCTTCCGGTATGTAAGACAGTGCGGAACAGACTATATACTCTTCCCACGGCTGTGCTTTCGTAGAGTCATAAAACCACTGACCAAGGGCGAGCGGCATGGCGCTGAAGTGTGACTCTGGGTCAAACTTTATCCAGCCATTAATGCTCTTCATATCGGTTGCCGCCAGGGCGGCATTAATCGCATCTCCGCTAAGGCTGCCGGCTCTCGTGATGGCATCAAACATGATTTGAGCTCCTACATAGCCATGTCCTACACCCCGGTTCAATGCTTCGCCCGTGGCTAAGAATCTGTCAGCGAGCGATGCTGCGGTTGTGCCGCCAATACCGGGGAAGTCTGCCGGCGGATATGCTGGGCTCCACCAACACTCTACGCCGACACCCCACCCCAGGGGTGGCTTCGTACCCCAGGAGATTACATCTACAGGGAAGAGGGGTGCCCTTCCACAAAGACATATCTTAGGCCTAAAGCCCTTTTGGTAGCATTGGGTCCAAAGAGTCCCAAAATCAGGGCCAGGGCAATTGCCCCAAAGTATTTCCACATGAGCGGCTTTCCACTGGTCTATGATAGACGTAAAGTCTGTAGTCCCCATAGGAAACAGGCCTAATTCTTTATCTACGCCGATAACATTGCAACCGTATTTTGTTAGCTCCGGAGGGAATGTTGCATACCAACCTATCCCGTCGGGGTCATCCGAGGCGAAGACCCCTGTTACCATGTTAGTGTTTGTCTTGGCGCCGACCTTATCCATATACATAAACCATGTATCTACACAGGTAAATCCCGGAACATCGCGAGGCGCTGCCTGCGGGGTAGCTATAGCAAAACCGGCAAACCAGGTGTAAGGCCAATGTCCCGCAACCGTGTCCCGCATACCGTGATACCAGGGCTCAAAAGGACCACCACAAATGATCTGTGGGATCTTATACTGGTTACCTACGCGAGATATATCGTTGTGCAGCGTACAAGGTTCATCAGGTGATATAAGGACGTTTACCTTATCGCGGAGAACCAGGTCTTCGGTAAGAGACCCTACCTTTGCCGGGTCACTCTCGTTATTGGCGATTATCAATCTGGCGGGTATTTTGCGGTCGAACTCTTTTACATATACTCCGCCTTGCTTGTTGATATCGTCAATAGCCGCTTGCACCCCAAATCCCTGGCCTTGGCCAAAACCGGCAAACATGCCCGTCGTTGGTACACAGAAGCCTATAAGAATTTCTTCTGGACCTGCCAGCGGTGCTGGCGCCGCCTTACAACCAGCGAAAATCAGCCCGCCTGCCAATACACTTACCAATACAAGCATCAAAACTATCAAAGAAAGCTTTTTCACTGCCATTTACTCCTTTTCAAAATATACCAAGATTTGCCTGGCTCCTTTGTCACCTTGTCATAGGCATCACCCCTCCTCCCCAATCACGGTTGCGTTCAAAAATTGGTTATTCTCAATCCCTTGGTTTATAGCACTATCGTCCCTCTTTGTCAATAGGGTGGCGGTTAGGGTTCTGCAAGGATAAGCGCTGGATTGCAGAATAGGTAATAGTATTGTAAAATAACCATAGTCGCAATAAGTAAAGGAAATTCTAGAAGAGGAGTTAAATATGACCGATTTATTTGATTTGACAGGCAAGATTGCTATAATGGTTGGTGGTGCCGGTGGCATTGGTCATGCGCAGGCTTTGGGCCTGGCGGATGCTGGCGCTGATGTTGTCGTGGCTAGTCGCAAACTTGAGCATCTCGAGCCAGTAGCCAAGGAGATACGGGCTAAAGGTAGAAAAACTCTGGCCGTTTCTGTGGATGTTACTGAGGAGCAATCGGTGGCAGCTATGGTAGATAGTGTCCTGAAGAAATTCCCCCGCATTGATATTCTGGTAAACGCTCACGGTCTGGCGATTCGTAAGCCTGCCGACAGTTTCCCAATTGATGAATGGCAACAGGTAATGGATATCAACGCTCGTGGAACTTTCCTCTGTTGTCAGGCGGTTGGGCGGGTGATGATTAAGCAGCGCAGTGGTAAAATCATAAACCTATCATCGGTGAGGGGCAGATACGGTCTGCCAGCAGACTATGCGGCTTACTGTGCCAGCAAAGGAGCGGTGGATACCCTGACAAGGACGCTTGCCTGTGAGTGGGCTAAGTATAACGTGCTGGTGAATGCGGTTGCTCCCACTATTGTGGAGACCGCGCTTACCCGTCCTGCTTTAGCCGATCCCAATTATGCCAAGATGATGAAGTCCCGCATCCCTCTTGGCCGCTGGGCGATGCCAGAGGACATAGTCGGGGCTACTATATTTTTTGCCTCAAAGGCGTCAGATTTTATCACCGGACAGATCCTTTACATTGACGGTGGTGTGACCACCTGGTAGCAGTGTGCCATCAGGATAAAAGTCCCGGAAGGAGGCGATGAGAGTGGGCTGAGGGTGAAATCTTAGCCCTGAGCGACAAATAATCAAATAATAATGGAGGTTCTATTATGGGGAAAGTAAGACTTGTTGATTTGAGTCATCCTTTTGGTGACAAAGTGCCTTTGTGGCCCTATTTTGCCGATGTCAAGATCGAGCGTATGCATTATCATGCCAAATCTGGTGTGCTCTCCCAGGTAATTACAACCACCATGCACTGCACAACTCATGCCGATTCACCAGCTCATGTGTTCGAAGGTGGCATGTTTACTGATGAGATTCCCCTGGAGAAGTACTATGGCACTGGAGTGGCGGTGTCTATTCCCAAGAAAAAGTGGGAGAAGATTATGCCGGAAGACCTGGAGAAGGCAAGGCCTAAGATTGAAAAGGGTGACATCGTCATGGTTAATACCGGCTGGCACCACTATTGGAGTGACAGTGTCCAGTACTTCTGCTATTCCCCCGGGCTTTACCGAGAAGCAGGCGAGTGGTTTGTTCAAAAGGGAGTGAAGTGCATCGGTGTTGACCAGCAAGCACTGGACCATCCCCTAGCTACCGCTATCGGTCCTCATGGGCCAGGCCCACTGCGCCCCGACATCTGCGCAGAATATAAGAAAGTCACTGGTCATGATGTATTACAAGACTTCCCTGAGTGGGAGCCTTGCCATAACCTTATAATGCGTGCAGGCATCATGGGCTATGAGAACGTTGGTGGTGACCTGGACAAGGTAACCGGTAAGAGGTGTACCTTTGTCGGCTTTCCCATCCGCTGGGTGAAAGGTGATGGGTCTATTGTAAGATTGGTAGCCATCGTGGATGAGGGTGACCAGTAGCTCCGGTTGACTAGCGTATTTCATTATTAACAGAGGGGGATATATGAAAAAGATTAGTCTGGCTCAGGTTAAACCATATGCGGCACCAGGACATTTCAATATGGTTGCAATGAGGCTAAGCGGTAAGGAGGAGACCGGGGCCCAGAAGTTCTGGGTGGGGCTTTCCCATTTTCTCCCTGGGGGTGGGGCAGAATACGCCTACGAAGATTCACCTACGGAGAAGGTCTACATTGTCCTTGAGGGAGAAATCACCGTCAAGACCAAGAAGGAAGAGTTTACCCTGGGACCCCTGGACGTAATTTACATCGCTCCCAATGAAGGTAGGGAGATAATCAACAAGACCAATAAGCCGGTGAGCATGCTAGTAGTAATTAGCTATTAGGGTAATTTCCTGTTTGGGTGGATATCGTTGAGACCCAGGTTAAGGGTGCTGTATTGAGCAACGGCGGGGTGAAAGAGGGTATTTATGCAGGCTGAAGATATTAGGAATATTTCTGTGATTGGCGCCGGTTTGATGGGACATGGAATTGCTCAGATTTTTGCATCCAAGAATTACAATGTTCATCTGTTGGATGTCAAGAGTGAGTTGCTGTCAAAGGCTCTCAAAGATATCAGGTTAAACCTCTCCATGATGGCCAGGAAGGCGGTCATCTCGAAGAGTGTAATCGATACAATCATAAGCAGGATAAAAACTACTACCAACATGGCTGAGGCAGTCTCAGATGCTCAGCTTGTTATCGAGGCTGTCACTGAGAATCTGGAGTTAAAGCAGGAGGTTTTTCATGATTTAGACCGGCTTTGCCCCCAGGAGACCATTTTGGCTACCAATACATCGGTAATTAGCATAACAGAAATCGCAGCCAAGGCCCGCAGGCGGGAGAGAATCCTGGGAACTCATTTTTGGAATCCCCCTTATATAATTCCACTGGTGGAAGTAGTTAAGGGAAGGGAGACTTCTGAGGAAGTGGTAGAGACAATTTACCAACTCTTGAAAAATGCTGGAAAGCATCCGGTAAAAGTCATGAAGGATATACCAGGGTTTGTTGGTAACCGACTTCAGCACGCCTTATGGCGAGAAGCTATCTCTATTGTGGAAAATGGTATTGCTGAGCCAGCTACTGTTGATGAGGTGATTAAGGAAGGATTTGGCATTCGGCTCCCAGTCTTGGGGCCGCTGGAGAACGCTGATATGGTAGGGCTTGATCTGACCTTAGCCGTCCACGATTACATTCTAAAGTATCTTAACTCTTCTCCCAGCCCCTCGCCCCTTCTAAGGCAAAAGGTAGCAAAGGGAGAACTGGGGTTCAAAACGGGGCGGGGTTTCTACACCTGGTCTGCTGAAGAAGCACAGAGGTCTAGGGAACATCTTTTAGAGTACCTGTTGGATCGGGTGCGAAAGGAACAGAACAAAACAACATAGAACTTGATTACTGGCTTTACCATTATGTAGGTGATTAGTTTTTGGGCTTCCTAGCGGCTACTATTAAAAACGAAAAAGAATTCAGGAGGGGTAAAATGGAAAAACTGATTGTAACAGCAGCAGTGACAGGCAATCTGACCGTTCCTACGCAGACCCCTTATCTACCGATTACCCCTGAGCAGATTGCCGACGATGCTGTAGCATCGGCTGAGGCTGGGGCTTCAATAGTTCATATTCATGCCCGTGACCCTAAAGACGGCAGGCCAACCACCGATCTAAGTATAATGCGAAGCATCTTAGCTAAAATAAAGGAGCGAAGTGATGTAATCCTTTGCCCAACCACAGGGGGTGTATCCGGCTTCACTGTACAGCAAAGATATGCAATCCTTACCGAATTAAAGCCCGAGATTGCCTCCTGTGATGTGGGCAGCCTGAACTTCGCCGTCCACCAGATTGCTGAGAGAATTAAGGACGAAGACTGGAAATATCCCTGGGAAAAGGAGCACCTATTAAAGACAAAGGGCTGGGTCTTCACCAATACCTTTGCTGACTTGGAGGCAGCAAGCCAACTTTACAAGGAAAATAATGTTATGCCTGAATTCGGGATTTATGATACAAGTTATCTTTATAACCTCCGTTATCTGGTTAGAAGGGGCTTTTTTGAACCACCTCTCCAGATGAACTTCGTCTTGGGAGTATTGGGAGGAATTGGTGGTGACGTTGGGGATATCGTCCACCTGAGGAATACTGCAGATAGGCTATTCGGGCCTAACAACTACCACTGGGGCACTATTGGGCTAGGCTACCCGCTAGAATTTCACGCTGCCGCGGCGACAATGGCAATGGGTGGCAACGTCAGGGTTGGCTTCGAAGACAATATATCAATCAGCAGGAACGTCTTAGCTAAAAGCAATGCTGAGCTGGTGGAAAAGGTAGTAAGGATAGCTAAAGAGCTTGGCCGGGAAATAGCCACCCCGGGTGAAGCCAGAAGTATCCTCAAGCTCAAGGGAAAGGACAAGGTTAACTTCTAGAGCCCATGATAGACAAGATAGTGCCCAGCATCGAACTAGCAATAGCTGGGATCAAAGATGGCGCAGTCATAATGATCGGTGGCTTTGGACAGGCAGGGACACCGTTTAACCTGGTCCAAGCGCTGGTTGAACAAGGAGCACAAGGGTTGACAGTCATATCCAATTCTATTTCGCAGGCTGCCCCCTTAGTGGAAAATCGGCGCGTCAGAAAGCTGATTGCTTCCTTTCCCATTTGGGTTGATCGAACCAGACCTAATCCGCTAGACGAGCAGGTTCCGGCAGGGAAAATTGAGCTGGTAACCATACCTCAGGGGACCTTAGCTGAGGCAATTAGGGCTGGCGGCGCAGGCATAGCTGCTTTCTATACCCTCACTGGAGTAGGAACATTTGTTGAAGAGAGAAAAGAGAAGCGGATTTTTAATGGGAAAGAATGCCTGTTAGAGCTAGCCCTTACGGCGGACGTGGCTCTGGTAAAGGCATATAAGGGTGATAGGATGGGCAATCTTGTCTATCGCATGACAGCCAGAAACTTTAACCCGCTAATGGCAATGGCGGCTGAGCTCACCATTGCCGAGGTTGAGGAGATTGTAGATGTTGGGGAGTTAGACCCAGAGGTTATTGTTACCCCCGGGATTTTCGTTCATCGAGTGGTCAAAGCCCTGAAAAGGGGAAAATGGATGTATCAAAGTGAAAGCAGGCTTAAGTAGAGAGCTGATTGCCCTCAGGGCAGCTAAAGAATTGTCTGAAGGTATGTACATTAATCTAGGCATCGGCTTACCTACTTTGGTTTCGCAATTCATCCCCGAAGGCATGGAAGTTATGCTTCATGCTGAGAACGGAGTGTTGGGCTACGGGCGCATCACAACCGAAGACAAAGAGATGGATATCGATCTGGTTAATGCTGGATTACAGCCTATCGTTTTACGATCTGGTGCGTCATTTTTTAATCACGCTGACAGCTTTGCCATGATCCGAGGAGGGCACATTGACCTAGCAATTCTTGGTGGCTACCAGGTGTCAGAAAAGGGAGATTTGGCGAACTGGACAACTTCTCTGGAAAGGGTAGGTGCTGTTGGCGGAGCAATGGATCTAGCTTGCGGAGTCAAAAGGGTGGTAGTCCTTATGCAGCATGTCACTGCTTCAGGCGAGCCTCGCATAGTGAAGCAGTGTACCTATCCACTCACTGCAAGAGGGGTGGTTGACACTATCATTACTGATGTAGCTGTCATTGAAGTCGGTAAAGAGGGGCTTATAGTAAAAGAGATTGCTCCAGGTTGGACACCTGAGGAGGTTCAATCCCTGACCGAGCCGAAACTCATGGTGGCTCCCGACCTTAGAGAAATTGAGCTCTAACCTCTTAAAACAACGGCGGCCTTTGCCAGGGGAAACTGAGGTACCAGCTGAGTGTTGCTTGACAGCTTTACCGCGACTCTAGTCATATCCCATAATATGCGTTATATTGTTGAGTAGAGTTGAGTAAGATGCCCTATAGAGCTGATATTGCCATCATCGGAGCTGGCGTAATCGGACTGGCAATAGCAGCGCAGATAGCAGGCAAGGGCTGGGAAGCCTATGTGCTGGAAAAGAATGCAACCTTTGGCCAAGAAATAAGCAGTAGGCACAGCGGGGTTATCCATTCTGGCATCTATTATCCTGAGAATTCATTGAAAGCTAAACTCTGTATCGCTGGAAATCATGCTCTTTATAAACTCTGCGAACAGTGTGGAATCGGATATCGGAAATTGGGGAAGCTGGTGGTAGCAACAACTGATGAAGAAATCAGTGAATTGGAGACCCTGCTTGAGAAAGGTCGAAGGAATGGAGCGGAGGGTCTTAGGACGCTATCAAGGCGTGATATGAGAGGACTGGAGCCAAACGTAGATGGGGTTGCCGCTCTGTTTTCACCATCAACCGGAATTATTGATTCCCACGCATTAATGAGGTGCTTGATAGCCAAGGCGATAAAAGGTGGAGTACAGATTGTCTATAAAACCAAGGTTGTACGAATAGAAAAGCTAGGTGATGAATACAGGGTGAGTGTAAGCGGGGATCGAGAAGAATTTGCTTTTGTGACAAGGGTGCTGATTAATTGTGCTGGTCTCTGCAGCGACAGAGTGGCTGAACTAGCCGGAATAGATATAGTTAAAGCGGGTTACAAGCTGCATTATTGCAAAGGCGAATACTTCAGTGTGAGCAGCAATAAGGCGGCGTTAGTCAAGCGATTAATATTTCCCGTACCGCCACCCAGAGGCACCGGGGTGGGAATTCATGTTACTTTTGACCTAGAAGGAAGGATGCGATTAGGTCCTAGCATCTATTATGTGGACAGCATAGATTACGCTGTCGATAGCCAGCATAAACGACTCTTCTATGATTCGGTAAGAAAATTTTTGCCCTTCATAGAATATGATGATCTCGAACCTGAAATGGCTGGAATCAGGCCAAAGCTTCAAGGACCCAACGAAGATATCAAGGACTTCATAATCAGGGATGAAGCTGACAAGGGTCTGCCGGGATTTATTAATCTAGTCGGCATTGAATCCCCCGGTCTGACAGCTTCCCTAGCCATAGCCGAGTACGCCCTGAGCCTAATCCAAGATTACCTAACAAAATGAACAGTGCACTTTCTGACAATTGTTCAATCTCACTCATTGAACGATGGCAATATGTTTTGGATGCTGACCTCACCTTGACTTATACCATTCGAATAGATTAACTTGGTTAAGATGCAAAAGCGTGTTGGTGTAAGCAAGGAGCGGATAATGTCAGCGAAAGAAGTAATAAAAAACGGTATATGCTATATGTGTACCTGCTGCTGCCCGACCAAAGTCCATGTCCGTAACGGTAAAGCCATAAAGATTGATATTGCCGACGATAAGGTAGCCTACTGTCCCCGCTGGCAGGCCCAGCTGGACTTTATCTACCACCCCAACCGCTGGCAATACCCGATGAAACGTATTGGCGAGAGAGGCACCGACTCATTCACACGTATTTCCTGGGATGAAGCTCTAGATACCACAGCCGCCAATTTGCAAAAGGTCAAAGGCAAATATGGGGCTGAGTCGGTGGTTTTCTGGGTCGCCTATACTAAAGAGCCCCGCCCCTACTTCCACCGCCTGACTCATGCCTTTGGCTCACCTAACTATTGCACCGAGAGCAGCAGCTGCTTCTCCGGCACCTGGATAGCGTCCAATCTTACTTATGGTTCGGATTATTCGACTCTTACCGCACAGAGTGGCTCCATCGAACCGGAGACCAAGTGTAAGCTTGTTTGGGGTTCCAGTGTGGAATGGTCATCTCCCCAGGTATGGAAGAATAACCAGGAAGCCGTAAAGAAAGGCCTCAAGCTCATTGTGGTTGACCCCCGCCGCACCAACGTCGCTTCTATGGCTGATATACATCTGCAACTGCGGCCCGGCACTGATGGTGCCCTGGTGTTGGGCATGATGAATGTCATCATCAACGAAAATCTCCACGATAAAGATTTCACGGAGAAGTGGACAATAGGCTTTGATGACCTGAGAAAGCTGGTCCAGGAATATTCTCCAGAGCGCGTGGAACAGATAACCTGGGTACCCGCCGCCAGAATCAGGGAAGCGGCGGTATTATATGCCACCCGGAAACCAGCCAAAATTCACATGAGTGCCAATAGCACTACCCATCATTCCAACGGTGTGCAGAACCACCGGGCTATAATCTTACTAGCCGCCATAACCGGCAACTTTGAAGTGGCCGGCGGCAACAGATTTAGTACCTACTCACTGCCACTCACCAATGACATTACCCTCCATGAGCGAGTGGCCGATATGCCACCGGGTATAGGTTCACAAAGGTTCCCCATATGGACCAAACGATACCGTGAGATGCAATCCAATGCCATAGCTGACCAGATTGAAAGCAGTGACCCTTACCCCATCAAAGCCCTCTTCTCAGCAGGACTGGATATTCAGTTTTTCCCCAACTCCAGGCGGATGGTCGAGAACCTGAAGAAGCTTGACTTCATAGCAGTTACCGAATACTTCCCAACGCCCGGCACACAACTTGCCGATATCGTACTGCCCATAGCATCATGGCTAGAGCGCCACATACTATTAACTGAATTCGGAGATTACGCAAAGTTGATAGAGCCAGCCATTGAGCCGGTGGGCGAAAGCTGGTCAGAATGGAAAATCTACTCCGAACTGGCCAAGAGATTGGGCTTTGGTGAGCTATTCTGGGACGGCGATTTTGAAAAGTGCCTCAACTATAGGCTGGAACCACTGGACATAACCTGTGATGACCTTAAGCAGCACCCCGAAGGTATTAAACTCCCACTACCGGTAAGGCCAGAGAAATACTACGAAAAGGCAGGGTTTCAGACACCCTCCGGCAAGGTAGAAATCGCCTCTGCCACCCTAGCCGAACACGGCCTGGAACCACTCCCGGTATATAAGGAGCCTGCAGAGAGCCCGATAAGTCGTCCTGATTTGGCAGAGTCTTATCCACTGGTGCTGACTTCTGGGGCTAGAGTGCTGGCTTATACTCACTCGCAATTCCGGAATATTGCTCAACTCCACCGGATAATGCCGGAGCCGTTGGTTGATATAAATCCGGCTGACGCAAGGCCTCGGGGTATTAAGTCGGGTGATGCGGTAATGGTCAGTTCACCCAGAGGCAGCATCAAGATGAAAGCTAATGTTACCGATACCATACTGGCCGGTGTAGTTTCAACACCGCACCACTGGCCCGGTGAGGCTAACGTGAATTCACTCATCGATGACAAGAATCTCGATCCCATTTCCGGTTTTCCGCCTTTCAAGTCACAGTTATGCCAGGTGAGCAAAACGTAAAAGAAGGGTAAGTTAACAATAACTCAAAATGTGTCCCGCTTCCCTGGACAATTCACACGCTAGACACTATAAATATTGACTAAGCGCCTCATCTTGATGAGCTCCTTACCTCAGGAAAAGCTGAAACAGAAAATGTTAGCAAACACCCGAAAAGATGCTGGCAAATAACTGGAATCAGTCTCGGGGTGGTCGGATTTGAACCGACGACCACCTGAACCCCATTCAGGTGCGCTACCAGACTGCGCTACACCCCGATTTGTGAATCATATTAGCATAATTTGCCTCGAGGGGCAATGAAGCCTATTTGAAAACATTGCGCTTTTAGGTTATAAATATAGGGCAGTAACCACTGGAGGTCTGGATTTGGCGAAAAAGAAGGTAGAAAAGCCCAAGCGTGAGCTGACCAAGCGCCAGCTCTCCCGGTGGCAGCAGCAGAAGAGGAGACAGCGCTTTATCCTCGCCGCCGGAATTTCGATTATTGTTGCTGTGTTAGGCATTGTCGGGGGTGGGGTTTATAAGCAGTGGTATCTCGGCGAGCATAAACCGCTACGTGAAGTAGTAATTGAGGTGAATGATACCAAGTTTGATATGGATTATTACATAAAGATGCTCAAGTTATATGGAGCGGGAGTGTCTTCGACGCAGTTGCCGACTCTTGCTGATGATGTGGTCAAAGCCATTGAGCGCAGTGAGCTGACGAGGCAGGCGGCTATGAAATTGGGTTTTAGTGTTAGTGATGAGGAGGTTGACGCGAAACTTAATAGTTATAAGCCGCCGCTGAGTAAGGACTATCGGGATGTGGCTAGAACGCAAATGCTGTTGGGCAAATTGGGTGATGAGTATTTTGATAAGCAGGTACCAACCTATGCCGAGCAGAGGCACATCTTTGCTATGTTCCTTGAGAGCGAGAGCCAGGCAAATGAAGTTAGAGCCAGGCTTGAGGCTGGTGAGGATTTTACCCAGCTGGCCGGCGAGCTTTCCCTGGATACCACTAGCAAGGAAAAGAAGGGCGACCTTGGCTGGCGACCGCAGGGCATCTTACCACTGCTGATAGGCAGTCCTGTACTTGAAGATAGCGCCTTCAGTTGTGAGGTAGGGGTATTAAGCCAGCCAATTCTTGAGGAGAATAAAACCAAGATGGTGGGCTACTGGCTGATTAAGGTGGTAGAACGGGGTGAGACGGTAGGGGAAGCCAATGTTAAGGTAATACTGCTGGGTAGTGAGCAGGAGGCAAGTGAGGTTAGAGCCAGGCTTGAGGCTGGCGAGGATTTCGCTACTTTGGCTAAGGAATTCTCCCAGCACGCTGAGTCTAAAGAACAAGGCGGGGATTTTACGGCGTCTGTGGATAAGATGAGTCCAGCGTTTAACGAGTTTACTTTTAGCTCTGAGCTTGATGTCTTGAGCCAGCCAATACGTGATGATACGATGAGCACTAAGGGGGGTTATTGGCTGGTGAAGGTTACCGAAATAGATAGTAATAGGCAGATTGCGGATGATGACCGGAATTTGCTGAAGAGTGATGCTTTGAACAAGTGGGTTGAAGGATTATTTAATGACCCGGAGAACAAGATTGAGAGCTATCTGGATGAAGGGAAGAAGTTGTTTGCAATTTTGCATGTTCTCAGGGGCTAGAATCAAACGGGGAGGTTAAGGCAGTGAAGAAAAAGAGCATCGGGGTGGGGTTAATGGGGTTTGGAGTGGTTGGTGGTGGGGTAGCCAGGGTCCTGACTGGTAAGGCGGAGGTCTTAGCTGAGCAGGCAGGTTGTCCCCTTGTCCTGAAGAGGGTGAAAGTACTGGAAGTGGACTTAGCCAGGCCGCAGGCAAAAGAACTAGGCCTCAAGCTTTTTACCACCGATGTTGATGAGTTTTTTAATGAGCCTGATATAGATATCGTCGTTGAAGCCATCGGTGGTGAGAAGCCAGCCCTGGATTACCTGAAACGGGCGATAACCGGCGGTAAGCATGTTGTTACCTCAAATAAGGAGGTTATCGCCAAGCACGGGGCGGAGCTATTTGCCCTGGCTCAGCAGTGTGGGGTTGGGGTGCGCTATGAGGCTAGTGTTGGCGGTGGTATTCCTTTAATTTCACCGTTTCAGCATGACCTTGTCGCCAATAAGATAAGCGGCATTTATGCCATAATAAACGGCACGACCAATTATATTCTTAGCCGGATGGCAAAAGATGGTATGGATTTCGCTTCAGCGCTCAAGAAGGCTCAGGAGTTGGGCTATGCTGAAACTGACCCCAAAAATGATATCGAGGGGATAGATGCTACCTATAAGCTGGCTATTCTTGCCTCTCTAGCCTTTCATCATCAAATTTCACCCCAGGACATACATTGCGAAGGCATCTCCCGGCTGGATAGTCTTGACTTCAAATATGCCCGTGAGCTGGGCTATGCCATAAAGCTGCTGGCTATAGGTAAGCAGGGTGATGACCTGATTGAGGTGCGGGTTCACCCCGTTTTTATCCCCGAGGAGTCCCTCCTGGCTAAGGTTGATGGTGTCTATAATGCCATCCTGGTTGAGGGTGACCTTGTGGGCCGGGTCCTTTTCTATGGCGAGGGGGCGGGCGCCTTGCCCACGAGCAGCGCCGTTGTCGCCGATGTGGTATCAGCCGCCCGGGATATTGTTACCGGTGCCGGTAGCCGGGCAAGGTGGAGATTAGAGCCGGGCAAAAAAATTAAACCTATGGCTGAGCTTGAGACCAGATACTACCTGAGGCTGAATGTTGCTGACCGCCCGGGGGTCCTGGCTCAGGTAGCTAAGGTTTTAGGCGAGCATAAGATTAGTATTTCCTCAGTTATTCAGAAAGCGGCTGATGCGGCAGCGCAGACGGCGGAGATTGTTATTATGACCCACCCGGCGAAAGAGGCAGCCATGCAGCAGGCTCTGCAAGAGCTAAGGCATCTAGCTGTGGTCAAAGAAATAAGCAATTTTGTTCGGGTTGAGGCTTGAGCGATGAAAAGCGGCGTTCTGCTTAAATATAAAGACTTTCTTCCCATCACGCCCAAAACGCATATATTCTCGTTAGGCGAGGGGGATACCCCGCTGGTAAAGTGTGACCGATTGGCAAGTGAGGTTGGCTGTGGTGAGCTATATCTTAAACTTGAGGGGTGTAATCCTACCGGTTCTTTTAAGGATAGGGGTATGGTAGTCGCAGTAGCCAAGGCGATAGAAGACGGTAGCAAGGCAATAATGTGCGCCTCTACCGGCAATACCAGCGCCTCAGCCGCCGCCTATGCCGCCTGCTCGGGGCTTAGTGCGATTATCGTTGTCCCCAAAGGCAAGATTGCCCTGGGCAAGATGGCTCAGGCGATTATCTATCGGGCTAAAATAATTGCTATTGACGGCAATTTTGACCAAGCTTTGGAAATAGTGCGCGGTCTGACCGAAAGGCATCCGATTACCCTGGTGAACTCGCTTAACCCCCACCGCATAGAGGGGCAAAAGACGGCCGCCTTTGAGATTATTGACAGTCTGGGTGATGCCCCGGACTACCTCTTTATCCCGGTAGGCAATGCCGGCAATATTACCGCTTACTGGAAAGGCTTTGTTGAATATCACAAGGCTGGTAGGTCGAAGACCAACCCCAAGCTTATGGGCTTTCAAGCGGAGGGGGCGGCCCCCATTGTCCGCGGGCATGCTATTGATAAGCCGGAGACTATTGCCTCGGCGATAAGGATAGGCAACCCGGCGAGCTGGCAGCAGGCAGTCAAGGCCAGGGATGAGTCCGCTGGCGTTATTGATATGGTCAGTGATGAGGATATTTTGGCCGCCCAGAGGCTTATGGCGACTAAAGCGGGCGTCTTCGGCGAGCCGGCGTCAGCCGCTTCTTTAGCCGGGCTCATAAAACTTTCACGGAAGATGGACTTCTCCCGAAGCCGGGTAGTCTGCGTGGTAACCGGCACCGGACTTAAGGATACCGAGACGGCAGTAAAGGGTGCTGAGCCCTTTCTTGAGCTGCCGGCTGATTTAACCAGGGTGGAGAAGGCTCTGGGACTGGACTGAAGGAGGCAGTATGGCTAAGGTAGTTAGTGAAGACATAGGGTCATTTTATCACCATTACCCGAGGGTAGCGGCTATAGTTACGGCTCACTCTCAGGGCAAGGAGAATGCCATGGCGGTAGCCTGGCATACCCCGATATCCTTTATCCCGCCCCTCTACGGGATAGCCCTCTCGGCTAAGAGGTTTACCTATAAGCTTATTATTGAGAGCAAGGAGTTTGGGGTTAATTTCATGCCCTTTGAGGAGGCAGGGCTGGTTGCCGCCGTCGGTGGTAGCAGCGGCGAGAAAGTAGACAAGTTTCGCCAGTTCAATATTGCCCTGGAAAAGCCGGTAAAGACACAGGTGCCGATTCTACAGGCTGCCTATGCCGCCTACGAGTGCAAGGTGGTTGATGACCGGCTCTACAGCGACCACAGGCTGGTGGTGGGGGAAATTGTGGCGGTTCATTTACTGAAGGAAGCCTTTAGCCCCGAGGAAACGCTTGACCTGTCTAGGGTTAGCCCTACCCTCTATTTAGGCAGTGAGCGCTATCTTACCGCCTCCAGCGAGGCGATAAAGTATCTGGACCGCGAGGTCTATGGCAAGGGTTAAAGGAGGGCTAGAGTGATTGATGAAAGCGGGATTGAGACGGCGGTAGCTTCTATCATTAAGGCGATTGGGGAAAACCCGGCGAGGGAGGGGTTGAAGGGCACTCCCAGCCGCGTGGCCGAGATGTATGCTGAGCTCTTTGCTGGACTTAGTATGGAGCCGAAGGAAGAGTTGACCGTGGGCTTTGAGGAAGGGCACCGGGAGATGGTAATCTTAAGGGATATCCCCTTTTATTCCATGTGTGAGCATCACCTTTTGCCATTCTATGGCATGGTTCATATAGGCTATGTTCCCAATGTTGAGGGGAGGGTTGTTGGCGCGAGCAAGCTGGCTCGGGTGGTGGAGATCTTTGCCAAGCGCCCTCAGATTCAGGAGAGGATGACTACCCAGATTGCCGATGCTGTCGTTGATGGGCTTAAGCCCGATGGGGTGGGGGTAATTGTCCAGGCGGAGCACCTGTGTATGATTATGCGGGGCATTAAAAAGCCGGGAAGCACTGTTGTTACCTCAGCCCTCAGGGGTACCTTCCGGCACAAAACGGCGACCAGGGCTGAATTTTTCTCTCTGCTTCAGGGTAAATAGCCGTTAGTCTGAAGATGGGATTGGTCTTGGTTCCTGGAGTTGCATTTCCTCGCCGCAGCAGGTTGGTACACCCTCCCCGGCTTTAGTGCACAGTATTTCAGTGCCGCACTTGGCACAGCGATATCTTTTACCTAATTGGCTTGGCATCTATTTCTTTATCTCCATGGGTTGACCGCAGCAGTGGATTGTGCCTTCGCCTCCGCGGGTAACGATAAACTCGGCGCCACACTTGGCACAGCAGTACCTTTTGCCTATCTGGTTTGCCATCTCATGCTACCTTTCTACGGTTTAGTTTACTGCCATTTAGTGCTGCTGTCAAAGCCCTCTACTCACCCATAATCTGGACGACGATTTGCCTTGACCTTGGCCTATTGTCAAAGTCCACCAGCACTATTTGCTGCCAGGTGCCCAGAGCCAGCTTCTTATCGCTGAAGGGGACTGTCAGCGACGCCCCCAGAAGCGAGGCCCGGACATGGGAGTGCCCGTTGCCATCGCCCCAGGCGCGGTCGTGCTTATAGGGGATGTCTCTGGGGATATTTCGCTCCCACATAGCCTTGAAGTCGGAGAGCAAGCCCGATTCAAATTCAATGGTTGAAATCCCGGCGGTGGAGCCGGGGACAAAGAGGGTAACTATTCCGTTTTTTATATCCGTCTCAGCTAGCTGCTCTTGTACCTCCGGGGTAATATCAATAATATCGCAGTTGCCCTTGGTCTGGAGCCCGATTTTTTTAGTAACTACCATACTCTACCTCCTCTAACTCAAATACTGGCCCGTCCTTACATACCTGTTTTAGCCCGCTCTTTGTCTTTATGGTGCACCCGTAGCAGACGCCGAGTCCACATCCCATCCTTACTTCCAGTGAAATATGGACTGGCTTTTGTCTTAATTGCGGCATCTGCACCATAGCTTGGTACATCGGGAGTGGTCCGCAGGCAAAGACCTGGTCTGCCCAATTGATATAGTCGGGCAGAAGGTCAGTGACCAAGCCCTTTTTGCCGGCAGTCCCATCCTCGGTGGCGGTGATAAGCTTGACCTCAGGAGGTAGAAGGTTTTGGGGGTAAAGCTGGCTCTTGGTTTGCGCTCCCAGGAGCAGCGTTACCGAGCCCCCCGCTTTTGAGGCTTTTTGGGCCAGGAAGACCAGCGGGGCAACACCAATGCCGCCGGCTACTAGAAGTAGATTTTTAGAATCAGGATGAATTGAAAATCCGTTGCCCAGCGGGCCAAGCAGGTCAAGATTGCCACCGGCTTGATTTTGCGAGAGCCAGCGCGTGCCCTTACCAACTATGGTGAGTAACAGAGCCATTTTCCCCCCGTCTGCTTGGTGGACGCTGAAGGGTCGGCGCAGCAGGGTATCTTCCCCGCAGTGAACCATGACAAATTGCCCCGGCTGGGCTTGGGAGGCTATGTGGGGAGATTCCAGCCACATAAGATGAACTTGCGGCATAAGCTCATTATTTGCCGTAATGGAAGCAATCTCCTGCCTCAATCTGTTTTCTGCCTCCGGTACTCCGGCAGTGGCTTAACGCTATAAATATGGCTCCCGCTAAGAAGTACCTTCAGAGCCGCCTGTATGGTATCAAGGGAGGTAAAACACGGGATGCGCCTCTCAGCGGCGGCACGGCGGATGCGGAAGCCGTCTTTTAGCGGAATGCGACCGCCGGTGATGGTGTTGACAATGCCGCTCACGGTATTATCGGTGATAACGTCAATGACGTTGGGGTGTCCTTCACTCAGCTTCTTGGTAATTATGGTTACCGGCAGTCCGGCGGACTCAATCGCCTTGGCCGTGCCTTCTGTGGCGTAGAGCTTGCAGCCTATCTCGGAAAACTTCTTGATTATGGGTAGTGCCTCAGACTTATCCCTGTCGGCGATGCTGAAGAGTATTGCTCCCTGGGGCAGAAGCATCAGCCCTGCGGCTTGGAGCGCCTTGGCTAAGGCGGCATCATAGTTATGGTCAATCCCCATTACCTCCCCGGTGGACTTCATCTCCGGTCCAAGGTAGGTGTCAACGCCAGCCAGCTTTGACATGGAGAAGACGGGGGCTTTAATTCCGACCAGTTTCTGCTCTTCCCATAGCCCGGTACTATAGCCCTGCTCGTGGAGGGTCTTGCCTAGCATGACCTTGGTCGCTACTTTAACCATGGGCACGCCGGTAACCTTGGAGATAAAGGGGATGGTGCGGCTAGCACGGGGGTTTAGCTCCAATACATAAACTGACGAGCCCTTACCATCGCCGGCCATAATAACGAACTGGATGTTCATTAAGCCCTTAATCTTGAGCTCCAGTCCTATCCTGACGGTATACTCAACGAGGGTTTTAATCTCACTTTCACTCAGGTTTATGGGGGGATAGACTGCCATTGAGTCTCCGCTATGGACTCCCGCCCGTTCAATATGCTCCATTACTCCCGGGATAAGGACATCCTTGCCATCGGCGATGGCGTCAACCTCCACCTCTTTACCCTCCAGGTACTTATCGATGAGGATGGGGTGCTTGGTATCCAGCTCCATAGCCGCTTTCACCAGGCGCTTCAACTCGCTTCGGTTGTGGACTATTTCCATAGCCCTGCCGCCGAGGACATAGCTGGGGCGGACCAGCACTGGATAGCCAATAAGCTCAGCCACATTGATGGCTTCAGCTACGGAAGTTACTCCGGCCCCCGGCGGCTGGGGGATGCCTAACTCGCTGAGGAATTGCTCAAATCGGCGCCTGTCCTCAGCCAGGTCAATGGCTTCGGCGCTGGAGCCGAGAAGAGACATCCCGCTGCGGGACAAGGGTTCGGCCAAGTTTATCGCCGTCTGGCCGCCGAACTGGACTATTGAGGGTGGGGCAGCGCCGTTTCCGTACTCGTTTTCCAGAATATCGCGCAGGCTCTCCTCATCCAGGGCTTCAAAGTAAAGGCGGTCGCTGGTGTCAAAATCGGTGGACACTGTTTCCGGGTTTGAGTTTGCCATAATGGCTTTATAGCCGGATTCCTGCAGCGCCCAGGCGGAGTGAACGCTGCAGTAGTCAAATTCAATCCCCTGCCCGATGCGTATGGGACCACTGCCGATAACTACTGCCTTATTCCCCTCAAGGGGCTTAGCCTCGTTCTCCTGCTCGTATGTGCTGTAGAAATAGGGGGTGGCGGCATCAAACTCGGCGGCACAGGTGTCTACCATCTTATAGACGGGGCGGATTTTCCAGTCATGGCGCAGTTGCCTTACCTGCTCGGGGAGGCGGTCAGCCAGAGTCCCAATCTGCTCGTCGGAAAATCCGAGTCGCTTTGCCTGCCACATAAGCTCTGGTGTCAGCGGCTCGGAAAGTAGTTGCTTTTCCATATTCACGATATTTTGAAGCTTGGTGGTAAACCAGAGGTCAATCCTGGTGCGCTCGGATAAGGCTTCCGGGGTTATCCCCCGCCTTAGTGCCGCCATCAATGCCCATAACCTCAGGTCGCTGGGATGTAGGGGGTAGGAATCGATATTTTTCCCCGGCTTCCAGCTCGGGTCCTCCCAGAGCAGAGACCTTCGGCCGAACTCAAGGGAGCGGATTGCCTTCTGCAGGGCGGCTTCAAAGCACCGGTCAATGGCCATTACCTCGCCGGTGGCTTTCATCTGGGTCCCGATAACCCGGTCGCCGGAGGCGAACTTATCAAATGGCCAGCGGGGAATCTTGACCACTAAATAATCCAGCGCCGGCTCGAAAGAGGCCATCGTCTTTCCCGTTATCTGGTTGGGGATTTCATCCAGCCTCTTGCCGACAGCTATCTTGGCCGCCACCCGGGCAATGGGATAGCCGGTAGCCTTACTGGCCAGGGCGGAGCTCCGGCTGACCCGCGGGTTGACCTCAATTACATAGTAATCATCGCTTTCGGGGTCGAGGGCAAACTGGATATTACAGCCGCCTTCAATACCCAGGGCGCGGATAATCTTGAGGCTGGCTGTCCTCAGCATCTGGTACTCTTTGTTGGTCAGCGTCTGGCTGGGGGCAACGACGATGCTATCGCCGGTGTGTATTCCCATCGGGTCAATGTTTTCCATATTGCAGACGGTGATGCAGTTATCGGCGGCGTCTCGCATTACCTCATACTCTATTTCCTTCCACCCCGCCACCGATTTTTCGATAAGCACCTGGTGGATGGGACTGGTCGCCAGCCCCCCCGTTGCCACCAGGTCCAGCTCCTTCCCGGTATTTGCCATTCCACCCCCGCTCCCGCCAAGGGTGTAGGCGGGGCGGATTATCACCGGCAGACCTATCTCTTTAGCCGCCTTTCTCGCTTCCTTGAGGCTGGTTACGGTGGCGCTGGCGGGCACCGGCTCGCCAATGCCGATTATCAGCCGCTTGAATAGCTCGCGGTCTTCGGCGTTTCGTATCGTCTGTATCGGAGTGCCCAGGCTTCTCACATTGTATTTATCTAAAACGCCGGCATCATCCAGGTCTACGGCTAAATTTAGTCCGGTCTGACCGCCGAGGGTGGGGAGCAGTCCATCAGGGCGTTCCCGCTCAATAATGCGTTCTACCATCTCCACCGTCAGCGGCTCAATATAGATAATATCGGCGATGCCCTCATCGGTCATAATGGTGGCGGGGTTGGAGTTGACCAGCACCGAGGTAACCCCCTCCTCCCGCATCGCCTTGCACGCCTGAGTGCCGGCGTAATCAAACTCCGCCGCCTGCCCGATAATTATTGGTCCCGAGCCGATGATTAGGACTTTAGATGGTTTGGACATATAATTCTATCCTTATTTCATGCCCGCCAAAGCTATAGCAGCAAAGATACCAAATAATATAATGCCGCATAAGAAGAGCACTTGTTGAGCCCTACTGAGCCAGACCAGCCAATTGTCCTCGATTTCATATTGAGATTGTGAGAGCTGTACCACATATCGTCCGCTTACGAGGAGACCGAACACTAGGCTGAGGAGTAGAAGCCCCCAAGAAGCAAACAACCAACAAGAGGGTAACGTAGTTGTTTTTTCGGGCTCAAGCAAGAGTTTCAACAGAGTGCCACTGAACACAATGGTGCCAGTCGCTAAAGTCATTTGTTGCTTCGTAAGGTCTAGGACACCCTTTAAAGCTTCTTTCTTATCGGTTATACGGTCTGTACGCATATGAACTCCTTAGCAGTAAGGGAAAACAGGACAGTGTAGTCTCATGGCTACTTCTATAGTGGTAGCATCTATAATTTCCCTTCCCATTTTATGTGCTATAAGCCTAGCTTCCGTTATAAGCCTAGCTTCCGAAAGTAGTTCCTTTATTGCTCTGCTAAGCTCTTCGGTTGTAAACTTTTGCTGTTTATATTCTTCTTCTAAATGCGCTTGTTCCTTTTGCCCCCTCTCTATTAGTATCCTAACTACCTCAGCGCTGACTTCGGTGGCCGTTTCTTCCTTGAACTCCCGCACTGCGCTTGATACTAATTGCTCGATATTTAATGGATTCTTAGATGACTCTGTTTGCATTTTTTAATTACCTCCTCTTTTATAGAGTGGTTATATTAAGAGGGACGAAGTCCCTCTTTGACTCCCTCAATTACCGCCTCTCGCTCGGCAAGCCAGAAAGAATAGTCTGCCCCACCTTGGTAACGACCCAGCTCGCGTGCCAGGGCGAAGAAACCCGAGCCGGGCATTCCTGTATCCTGGCGGACGACAACTGCCGAGAGCATTGGCTGCCCCCGTTCAACTTCGGAGGCGCAGATAGCAC
>Ga0315282_10002804_pt1 | contig 31617 bp, 26 predicted proteins | sample YL17G07_20_MG_FD_203693 | JGI IMG/M metagenome (GOLD analysis project Ga0315282, IMG submission 203693) | Sediment microbial communities from Yellowstone Lake, YNP, Wyoming, USA - YL17G07_20 | ecosystem: Environmental > Aquatic > Freshwater > Lake > Sediment | place: USA: Wyoming | collected... | reverse complement strand
GGTGTTGCTGCTACACCGGAAAAAACGAAAGAAGAGCTTATGGATGAAACTGCAAAACGGCTAGATACTATGCATTCTTCAGAAATGAAAGTTGCTACTGAAACAATGCCAGGAATAGGGAAAGAAACCGTTTTAAGCATTGATGCAAACACAGTAACTATACCACCAGAAGGAATTACAATCAATACAATTGCTGATTTTGATACCACACAGTTTAAACTAATTCCGAACAACATCATCTTAAGCACGCCATACGATGGTCCTGTGGGGCAGTTTGCGGGAATGTTAGAATATGCACGTTCTCTAAAAGGCAAACCCACTAATGAAATAGTGGAAGCGGTCAGAAAGCTGATAGATGATAGGACAGTTTTTCCATATCAAGAAGAGATAGCTAAGTTGCGTAATCCAACTTCAAATTTGTATGATCCGGCATTAGCAGACTGGGTAGAGAAAAATATAATGATTACTCCATCGATGACAGCTAACGTGAAACTCTCTGATGTGTTGTCGCATGTGAACAAAGATGGCAAAAGCTTTACAGAATGTCGACACAATGCATTAATGAGTACGGCTATGCTACAAGAGGCTGGTATTAAGGCTTGGCCTCAAAGTGGATCTGCGATAAATGCATATTTAAGTAATGGTGAACCTCTTTTCAAAGATTTATCAAGATTCCAGATTGGGAAAACAGTTTCACATGCATGGACAGTATTCTTAGACGACAACGGAAAACTTGTGGTGTTTGATCCAACAATAAAGATTAATGGTGTGAGGGGGCTAACAAGTTTGGAAGATAAGCTAGGCGTCTTTAGTAACTATATGGCTACAACCAGTTGGTATGACAAACTAATTAAAAATGGGGATTCGTATTTTTTACTTGAATTTTCATACGGGCAAAACACGAAGGAAGGCATAAATTCCAGGGGGGTAATAGAGAAAGGTATAGCTGTCGGAGTCTCTAAAACACCATTAGATATAAAAATCATACCGGCAAATTTCCAGGCGAGGCCAGATAGTAAATTAAGAATGCTTCTGCCAAGTGGTGAAATCTATTCCGGAAGTTTAGATTTTCAAATAAAAATAAAGTCGCAAGGAATTTTTCAAGGATATCCTACGCTTAAAATTTCTGAAATTGTGAGTGCACAGGGAGGCATAACTGCTACTATAATAAGAGGAGGTCTTCCTGTTGAAAGTGTTGCTTCGGCCGTAGAAAAAATGATTGAGCAAGGTAAAGAAGTTAAAGAAATCAAAGCGGAGCAGGCTGCTACGGAAAGGATTGCCACAGAGAGCAAAACTGCGGCGATAAATGATGCCAAAAGCACTGCCGCGAGCATACAAAACAGCGAAACGACAAAAGCAGCGATGAATGAGATAGAAAACATCTTGAACAGCCTTGTTGCAGACGGACAGCTGGCTGAAGAGTCGAAAAATTCCATAATGGAAATCTTCGACTTGGCCGTGGGGATAAAGACCAACTATCTTTTGAACCTCCTTACGGACTCGGACTTTTCCTTGCTATATGATGAGTCGCTCAAAAACATCAACTACCAGCTGGCTGAAATACCGGCAGTCCAGCAGGCTGGCGTGAGGCAGCGGATGATTGAACTGCTTCAGGACATACCGCAACAGGTGCCGCAGGCACCGCAACGCCTGACAACATTCGGCGTGGAATTCGACGAGAAAACGTTTTACATATCGCCGCCGGAAGAGGAGTTCAGGCAGTATAGTTATGAAATTTATAATACGCAAACCATTGCCAGCGATGTCTTGAAAAAAACAGAGAAAAAAATCAGCGAGATTGAAAGAATATCCAGTGCGGACAAGATGGTTGCATCAGTTGAAGTCGGCAAGGAAATTGTTCCGGAAATAAAACTGCCGACTGGTGACCACCGTTTCGTGAAAGCGAGGGACATTCTCACGCCAGTAAAGGAAATCGAGGTAACGCCTGAAGGAAATACAAATGTGCATTATTTGACCCCAACAGACGCTGAAAACAGGATATACGAGCTGAGACAGGAGAAGGCCAGAATCGAGGCTGAAAACGAGGTACTGAGAGAGAAAGCGCAGAGTTTGAGCGAGGAAGCCAGAAAAGTCCTTGAAAAGTCCATGGATCCCAACGTGAAAATCGGAGAGAAACTTTACACCTCTCTGGATAAAAAAGTGGAATACGCCAAAACGGCCTCCGGCATACAGGGAAAGGTAAGTTACGGTGACATACCCAGAACCGTAAATTTTGCCACGGTTGCAGAAAAGCTGAACGCTGTGAGTAAGATAGATGCGCGCATTGTCGCAGAGAAGAGCCTGAGCGCCATGTCGAAAGTCGAAGCCAAGGCTTTTGAGGTGCCTGTTCAGAAAGTCACAATAGAAGTTGCTTCTACGGGCAAGGGATCGATAACGCAAACAGGGGGAACTGCAGGAACGCCAACACCGGATGCGGCCAAGGTTGTGACAACTAAAGTCTCTGAAATAGACGAGGTTATACAGCAAATGGGCCTGACAACAGAATCGTCCCAACTGGCACAAAACCTTCAAAGCCTGAAGGATATAGCAAAAAGCCAGGAGCTGGATGTCGGCGTAACTATTGCGGACGCGATAACTGCAAAAATCGAAGGCGCTACAGAAATCACGCTGACGTCAATTGATCCTTCTAGCGGCGTTGTTACGGGCAAGGCATCTGTTGACGGAAAAATTGTTAATTTTGAATACAATACAAAGACAAACTCCATAACCATGGAAACTCCCCTCGGCAAGACAATTTCTTTTGAAACAACCCCGGTGAGTTCAAGCAAGGCAATTTCACTGGAATCCGTAACGTATTCCGGAGCAATGAGCCTGCAAGAACTGCAGTCCAACATGCAGTTCGCCTTGGACAACGGGCTGACGCAGAAAATTGATTTGGGCTCTTTGGGCAAAATAGAGTTTGACAATGGAAATATTTATATAAACGGTGCGAAATCGAACTTGAACGAATTGGACGATTTGGTTTCTAATCTCGAGGAATCTGGCATAAGCCGAGTAAACCTTGACATGAAAACTTTCGGCCGAACGGAGACACAGGCATTGGAGGACATGGTAAACCAGAGGCTGACGTTTGAACTGCAACAATCCAAATTTGCTGCAAGAGCTTCACAATTCGTTCAGACAAACCTGCCAACCATACTGGCCGTGGCAGATGTCGCTATATCTTATTACCAAATATCCCAGCAGCCTTATGCACCGTCGAGCCAGGCAAGGGTGACCATGCTTACTATGGTAGAGCTGCCGTATCTCGCGGTCGCGCAGGCAGCGTCTTGGGGCTGGATAGAAAGCAGTGCCGTGGCAAGCGCGCTTGGCCCAGCCGGTTTGCTCATGATGGCCGGCCAAATGGTGGTAGAACCCATGCTGACAGAATATTACCACAGGGTGGAGCTGCAAGAAATGGGAATAGCGCCGGCAAACGGATTTTTCGAACAGATGGCGAACAACATCGCCAGCGGACTGACTAGCCCGGACATACGACTTTCTACGGAAAGCGATTTCTACGAGGCAACGGCCCAGCAATATGCGAGTGAATTTTTACAGAAAGCTGTAGATGCTACGAACAGTGAGCTGGCGCAAAACTTCGGAAGCAGGGCAATGGAAAACATGGCAAGCAAGGTTTCGGACTTTTTGAGCTCCGGCCTCCCGTCGAAGACGGAGGCCGGCACGACTTTTACAAGAATTTCGGACACGCAGGTATCTGTCGAAGTCGGGGGCGCTGGAAAAATAACATATGATGTCAGCACTGGCAAGCCTGCCGTGGACAAATACCTTGTTTATGAGACGAAGTATGATGCCGAGGGCAATCCGCTGACAACAATAAGCGAACATTCCTTCCAAGCCCAGAAAAATATAATTTTCGGGGAGGCGGGGAGGTTTGCATCGAAGGAATGGGGCTTCCTGAACGAAAAGATGTCCGACATATACAGTTCAGACATAAAAACCGTTGACGAGCTTAAGGCTTCACTTGAAAAAGTGGTTCGGGATATGAAGGTGGAAAATCCGGAAAAATACGAGGCGATAGCAAAAATCGCAGCTGCTGAGGGAAAATCCTTGGAAGGCGTGCTGCTCAGCGACCTGCTTGGGAAATCATCGGCGAAAATTTCAACCGAGGCGACAAATGTGAGGTCTTGGAGCTCCATAGTGAGCGGCATACAGCCCGGGGACCTTAATGAAAACGAGCAGCAGACATTCCAAAACGAACTTCTGAGCGCGCAGCAATCATTGGAAAAGGCAACCGAGCTAAATGGTTTCTACGAGAGCGCGGAGAGGCAGTCTGCGCAGGAGGTTGCATTACAACAACAAGCTGCAATCGATCAAAGGCTTAGCAGCATTGCCGAAATGCTGGGCAAGAGCGGTTTGACGCTTGACAAGTTGCAAGGGACTGGAATGGAATACAAGCCCGGCGACACAATGGTAACAGTGCACCTTGAGGACGGCAGGACCATGTCCTTCGACATTAGAATATCTGACGCGGGCATAGAGGGCATGGCAAAAGACATGGCCGGCAACTCCGATATCAAAGACTACAAAATAGACGAAAAAGGCGTGCTTAATATCAATTTCAAAGATGGGACTAGCCAGACAACACAGTATGACTCGAACACGGGAAAAACAACAACCACAAACTTCGACGCAAGCAACAAACCTCTGTTAGAGTCCGTTTCAAAAATCGTCGGCGACCAAACATTCATCGACGAGACAAACCTCCAAACCGGGGAAACAGTCCACCACACTTTGTCCAGGACGTACGACACTCAAGCGATCAATGATTTGAAAGCGTTATTGAGCGCAGCAGAGCGGGCCGGCAACTATGACGATGCTACCCAGTTGCAGGCTCAGATAGATGCTCTGCAGAACAATCCCGAGGTGGCGAGTGAAAGCAAATTCTACGACAGCAACAAGAATCTTGTAACAATAGAGATCAGGAAGACTGAAAACATAGGCGGAGTGGACCACAGTATTTTTGAAATCAGGAACGGAAACAACGAGGTCGTTTACAAGTCAGACGCATACAAGAAAACTGAGTCGCAGACAGTTGCAGGCGTGACCACCAGCTATGATTATACCTTCAAGGAAATCTACGAGAGCGGCAAACTGACCCAGAAAGAAACGACTTTCACTTATTCCGACGGAGCCATGTACACAGTCGTGGAGGACGGCCAGGGAAACCGCATTGCTCAAAGGATTTCGACGCCAGGCCCCGACGCGAAATTCGAGATAAACAAAAAAACCGGTGAGAAGACCCTTACAAGCGGCTCGATGACAGTCAGCTTGTACGGTGCCGATGGTGGCCAGGTAGGGACACAGCAGATTAGCAAGGACCCGAAGACCGGCGCTACAACTGCGGTGTCTTTCGACAACAACGGCCAGATGACTGAAAAAAGGGTGACAACACCGAGCGCCAGCGGAACAACTACGGAAGTGTTCGACTTCAAGGACAAGAAAATAGCCACTATTACAGTCGATTCTGCAAATAATCAAAAGGTTACCTACGAACCTGGTGTTAATGTGGCGTCGTGGGGCGGCGCTACAAGAGACACTAGAAGCGTTGAAGTGAAAAAAGACGGGACAACAATCACCACAACAGAGGTAACCCACGCGTTCGAAAGCGGCAGGCCGACAGAGAAGGATACTGACAAGAAAACAACAGCACCGTCTGGAACAGATCTCGGCATAACCTACGATCCTGGCGGCCTATGGGCAGGGCCAGGCAACCAGCCAAAATCAACAGCAACGGAAGTGACAATCACCTACGACGCGAACGGGAACATCATAGGCGGGACTGCGACTGCTCCCGGCTACGGCTCAACACCACTAAGCGCTGAGGAGGCGCAAAGAATAGCGAAAGAGCTGAAAGAGAAGGAGAAGAGTGGCACAGGAGGGACTGGTGGCACAGGAGGGACAGGTGCATGTTTCCTTGGCGGAACAAAAATACTAATGGCCGATGGCAGCTACAAAAATATTGAAGATGTGAAAGAAGGCGAAAGGGTTGCCAGTTATGACTTTGTTGCAGAAAAAGTTGTAGGCAGCTTGGTCAGCAAAACATTTGTTCACGCCATCGACGGCGAGTATATAGTTGTCAACAATAGATTGAGAGTAACATCAAACCACCCATTGTTTGCCAACGGTAAGTGGGTGGAAGCCGGAAAAATAAAAATAGGCGACAAGCTGCTCGACAGCAGAGGTAGTTATGTCGTAATATATTCTGTGATGATTGAGAGGGGCAGCGCGAAAGTTTACAACCTCGAAGTCGAGGAAGAAAAGAACTATTTTGCGGAAAACGTGCTCGTGCACAACAAGGACGCGGGGCCCGGTACTGATACTGGTGGAACAGGGGGAACTGGTGGTACGGAAGGGACAAATGCATGTTTCCTTGGCGGAACAAAGGTTTTGATGGCTGACAGAACTTCTAAGAATATAGAAGATGTGGAAGAGGGTGACCATGTTGCCAGTTATGATGTCAAAGCAGAAAGAATTGTTGATGGTCCGGTCAAAAAGAAATTTGTGCACGATTACGACGGCGAATATCTGGTTATAAACGGCAAGTTGAAAGTCACGCCGAATCATCCAATATTTGTTAATGGGATATGGAAGAAAGCCAGCGAAGTGAAAGTTGGCGATAAATTATTTGACAAGGATGGCAGCGATGTTGCAGTGGTTTCTGTAAGAACCGGGAAAGAAAAAACCAAAGTATATAATTTGGAGATCGGCAAAACGGGCAATTACTTTGCTGAAGATGTGCTCGTGCATAACAAAGATGCTGGGCCGGGCACAGAAGGCGGCACTGGTGGAACTGGTTCAGGCGGCACTAGTCCTAGCGAAAACATAGGTAGTTCGGAAGCAGCAAACAATCCAAGCCCAACAGGCGGTGATGAAACTGGTGGAACCGGTGGCACATCAAGTGGCACTGGTGGAGGTGGCGGTGGTGCTGGTGATGTTAACGTAGCATCCTTTGGAAATTTTGGAGAATACATAGCTGGATTTTTCGGCCAGTTGTACACCCAAATCGTCAAGGCGATATTTGCAACAGGCACTTCTGCTGGAAAGGTCATGGCCGGGTTCGTCCCAGGGATGCAGCAGGCTGTAGCATGCAAAGATTCAGACGGCGGCATAAACTATGGCATAAAAGGGAATTGCACTGGCACCAAGAATGAAACGTTCACAGATGATTGCGAAGGCATATATGCAGTAGAATATTATTGCAGCGTTGACAGCAGCTGCGCACATGCAAAATATCCTTGCCAGTACGGCTGCTACGAAGGCTCATGTAATGAAGGCAGCCTTGTGTAAAATATAGAGTTTAAATAATCACACTATCTTATGCTAATTAGATGTCAAGGAAAAAACCTGAGGAAATAGAGTTGGTTAATCATCGCGAACTGGAGGAAATAGTAAACGAAGTTATGAACGAGAACACTGCTCTGCTGTTAGACATACAGAGGAACATGCCTCGTGCTGTCGACAAGCTTGTCGCGGAAATTTTAAGAAGGTCGACGATAAAAGTTGACCCTAAGAAAGTGCGGCAACTTATACTGAGCAAAATGTAAACCTTTGCTTCGACAACTTATTTATACCAGAAAATAACAGAATTGCAAAGGGCCTATGAGGTAATAGGATAACCTGAGGAGCTTCGGACTCCTTTATCTGGGTTCGAATCCCAGTAGGCCCATTTATGATAATATGGTGAAAACAAAAAATTTGTACAGATTGCCTTTTAGTAGAAATGTAAAAACAAAAGCAGAAAGTGATAAGTCAGTTTTTTCTCACAGAGGTCACATGAAACATTCTTTGGATTTCTATATGAAAGTGGGAACACAAATTTTGGCAGCTGCAGATGGCAAAGTTACATTGGTGAAAGATGATTCAAACGAAGGTGGAATGGAAAAGAAATATAGAAATAATATTTTGAAGTGGATGAATAGAATTGAGATAAAACATGCAAACAGAGAATATTCTGGTTATTATCATTTGAAACATAAAGGAGTTTTTGTCAAGAAATGGCAAATAGTGAAAAAAGGTCAATTGATTGGACTGAGTGGAGGCACGGGATGGTGTGACAAACCCCACTTGCATTTCATGGTTTGGAAAAACTTCAATAGGGCGCCTCGTTTGGAAACACTTGAAATAAGATTCGAAAATAAAAATAAAGATTGCTGAATATCTTCGCAGCTTTTATCTTGAATAAATTATTTATTTGAAACTCTTCCCTATCTCTTCCTCTATCAGCTCAACGCACCTTTCCGCAATTGTGGCAGCGTCAGCGTCTCCGTCCACGTATTTCACGTTGAACTGCTTCACTAGTTCTGCTGGCAGATTGTAAAAAATCTGAGCCTGCTTTTTCACATGCCCCTCTTCCTCAAACGTGTCAAACGCCCTTCTGTCCAAAGACTTTCTTTTCATCAGCTCTTCCACAGGTGTTTTTATTATCAGCGTAAGATGAGGAATGTTTTTATCGAATTTATTAATCTCCTTCAGCCAGGCAAAGTCCACATCTCCTAGCAAACCCTGATAGATGTACGTGCTTAACAAAGACCTTTCCTGCACGACAACATACTTTTCCTTCGCTTCCTGCAGCTGCTTGATGGAATGCTCGTAGTGGAAAAGATGGTCTGCTGCATATATCAGGGCGAAAACTTCAGCAGGCACTCGTTCATTTGAAGCTCGCAGTATATCGGTGAACGACCCTGTAATAAAATGTGAAGGCACTTCAGTCCTTTTGATGAAAAAAGTTTTGTTGTGCTTCCTCAGCAGCTCTGTGGTTATGTTCGCAATCGTAGTCTTGCCAGAAAAATCCGTTCCATCTATACTGACAACAAGGGCAGTCATATCATCTTATTATTTTTACCATTTGCTGTTTAAATCTTTTTTTAAAGTTTATACCCCCGCTTTCACAAAATATTTTTATGCTGCTAGACCTTTCAATTTTCGAAAGTTCGCTCATCTACAAGTTTGTCATCTCTCTTCTTCTTGGCGCTTTAGTGGGAATAGAAAGGGAGAAGAGGGGACATGGCGAACTAATCGAAGGATTGAGGACATTTATGTTAGTAGCTTTTCTGGGGACAGTCAGCGGCTACTTTTCCGAGATACTTGGCAACCCATACATAGCAATAGTAGCATTCTTTTCCGTCGGCATACTAGCAACTGTAGGATACAACATCAAAGCTTACAAAACTAAACACTACGGCCTAACAACGGAAATGGCTTTTATTCTTGTTTTCTTATTCGGGGTAATGATTTTCTACGAGCTTTACTTTTTTTCCATCGCCTCCACAATAATACTGACACTAATACTTGTCTCGAAAGAAAAGCTGCATGAGTTTGCTAAGAATCTCACAAAAGAGGAGATAAGGAGCGCGATTATCTTTGCTGTTTTGGCTTTTGTCATACTGCCGCTGTTGCCTAACTATGCTCTGGATCCTTTTGGTGTTTTGAACCCTTACAAGATATGGTTTGCCATGGTCTTTGTTCTGCTCGTGAGCTTTGTGGCTTATGCTGCCATGAAGATATTCAGCCCCCGCTACGGTGCTGCAGTGTCAGCTTTCTTCGGCGGTTTAGTAGGCTCTACAGCAGTGACAATAGCAATGTCCGACCAGTCGAAGATAAACAAGAAAATGCTTCACTACGCTGTTTTCACGATAATGGTCGCCTGCTCGACAATGTTTTTGCGCGTCGCAGCCCTTTTGTTTGTTTTAAACAGCAGCATATCAGTGACAGCCTTTGCTCCCATAATTCTTCTGGGTTTGCTTGGCTACCTTCTCAGTGTTTTCAAATGGAGGAAAGACATAAGGAAAAAGTTCAAAGTTAAGATGGCTTCTCCACTCGCATTCAAGACAGCTTTGAAGTTCGCTTCTCTGTTCATTTTGACTCTGTTCATCACTCGCGTAGCTCAGACTTATCTTGGAAATAATGGAGTATACCTAGTCTCCATAATAGCTGGATTTGCTGATGTCGATGCTGTTACTGTGTCACTGGCAACATCTTCACTGCCAGCACTGACAATAGTGAACAGCATACTGTTTGCCTGTCTGTCAAACACACTGTTGAAGTTCATCTTGGCAGACATAACAGGCCATAAAAAACTTGCAGAGCAGGTCGCACTATACTTTTTCATCACTCTTGTTGCAGGGATTGTAGCACTATCAGTGCAACTGTTCGTTTGAAAGAAAGATTTATTAACTTATCGGTAGAAGAGATATTTATGAAAACCGGAGAAAAGGTTGTAGTCTTCGTAGCATGCTTGGCTGTGCTCTACTTTGTTGTGGGGCTGTTTGCCAACTTTATAGTGCTTCCATCTGGTACCACTCTCGGAACACTGATGGGTGGCTTATCTGGAGGAGAACAGCAGAACGCTGTTTGCGCTGACTCTGACGGCGGAATCAATTACGCTGTCAAAGGGACGTGTGTGGACAGCGTGCATGGAAATGCTTTTGCTGACACATGCGACGGCAAGTTTGTCGTGGAATACTACTGTACCATGGACGACGCCTGCACATTCAACAAGTATTCCTGCCCATACGGCTGCTACGACGGCTCGTGCAACGAAGGCGAACTTGTTTAAACAGCTTTGCTTGCAGAGCTGAATCCCATTCTTTTTCTTATATTTTTAAAAATTATTGATAATCTTCTGCAACAGCTTGCATGCTGCGCGGGTTCAAACCCCACCTCCCGCACCATGTTCTGTGTTTAAAAATTCAAGATATTACGCATCTATTTCAATCTGGGAAAAATCTGGGAACTTTTTTCTTATAATTTCTGTATTCTTTACCAAATTTATCTATCAATCCCTTTTCTTCAAAGAAAGTTATAAAATAAGTTATTGCTGGCCAAAAAATTATATAAAAAATAAAACTTAATACACCACTAATTAAAAACATTCCAATAGCACCAAGAAATTCTCCGAAATAAATAGGGTGTCTGACTAAACTATAAGGACCTTTTGTCATCAACTTCTCTTTTTTACTCTTCTCGCCTTTGATTTCTCGGTATGCTATCATATTTCTAAATCCAAGTTTTCTTCCTGACCACACCCATATACTTATACCACCAATTAGAATTAAAAGGCCGATTAGCTTAAGAAAGAGATGAGTTTGGATTGATACCAAAAGTATGTCCTTATTGAACCATATCAAATAAGCAACTATTGGCACCCAAATCCATATAAAGATGTAACTTTTCAATCCAATTTTCTTCCAGTATCCCATAAAGGCATGACCGAAGACTCTCACGGGGATTATAGAAATTAAGCACCATAAAATTATCAAACTAAGTAATTCTAACATAATAAAAGTTTATTTATTCTCTAATAAATTGTTATTGTAAGACGATGAAATTATGAAATCTCTTTCAGTGGGTTCAAATCCCACCTCCCGCATAAGTTATTATTTATAACTTCCAAAACTTTTTCGTCCTATGTGTCATTTCAATCGAATGATTTTGAACAATTCTTTTTTTCCGACAATTACTTCTTCTATTTTTTTTGCCAAATGTTTGGTTAAAATATAGCTAACAGTACTTTTAGCTAATTTTGTTTCCCTCGCTATTTCAGAAACATACGTTCCTTCAGGATGTTTTTTTAGAAAAACCAAAACTTTATCTATTTTACTACTGTCAGTGGTTCTAACCATATATGTACATCTGTTCAACAATGTTTAAATAGTTTAATTCATAATTGGTCATATGTTCAGTAATAAAAGGGAAGAGGATAAAAATTTCAGCAAAAAATGGTATTGTACATGTTTGGGATTTAACAAAATCTATCTACATAGATTTTGAGCCACATTATCGAAAGAAGTTGTTAGAAACTTTAAGGGAACTTTCTCCCAATAAAAGTTGGTACTCTATTGGAAAGATGTTATACCCAACTATCAATCCTAAAAAGGCTTTCAATTCAATAGTGCCTTTTGTGAAAAGAAATAGAAAGGCTTCATTTAAACTTGTTAAGAAAATATGCGAATTTTTAACTTCGTATGGTTATGAAGAATTTTCTTTAGAAAACATGGAAAGACATATCAATCGTATAGCTAGTGATAATCCTGCTAATGAAATAGTTAATCCTAAATTACCGTTTAATTTTAACAGTCCAAATGGTTCTAGATTTCTATCAGCAATTTTTCATGATGGCGGCATTACCAAAAAACTAAACCCATTTTATGTGAATTTTGACTCTAATATGCGGAGATTAATTAAAAATTCAGCTATCAAGACATTTGGCGATATTGAAGGACGAATTGAAGGTAAAAAACAATTGACCTTTCCTAAAATAATCGGAGAAATATTAGTTTATGGTCTAGGATTACCTTCGGGAAGAAAGATATATTTTGATCCAAACATACCAGAATTTATCACCAAAGCGGATAAAAAAATTAGGATAGCTTTTATAAAACAAGCTTTTGATGATGAAGGTTCCATAGGAAAATGTCATATTAGATTGCAACTTGCTGGCATATCTGAACCATCTAAATTGCTTAAAGATAACAAAAAATTAATTGAATCTTTGGATATACATACAACTAAAATTATAAAAACTCAAGAATATTTTACAAAAAACAATGGCAGGCACGAATGTTATGCATTTTTTATTACAGGCAGACTCAATTTACTTAAATATCATCAAATTATAAATTTTAATATTGCGCAAAAATCGAATAAACTAAAAATTTTATTAGATAATTATAAGCAATGGCAAACTGGTCGCAATAAAGCTTTAGATTATGCTTTAGAGAATATTTGTAAACTTGAATTGGAAGGAAAAATTATCAATTCAGAAGAATTAATAAAAGCCACATGTAGGTCCAAATCAAGTGTGTTGTGGTATCTTAAAGAACTAACAAAATTGGGTTCAATTAAAATAATTAAAGATTCTTGCCCTAAAGCAATCGGTAAAGGGCCCACTTTTAGGGAGTTTAAATTAACTAGGGAGGGGCGGAAAAAATTAGGTCTTCCAATATTTCCGAGTACGGATGAACGCACGTTCTGCTTCTAAAATAGCTCTTAAAAAATCATCCTCTGTTTTATAATATTTTGCTAAGATTCTTTGTGCTGTTTTTGGACCTATTCCTTTACCTGCTAATGCTTTAACTGCACATATTTCATAACACAAAAACATATCTCCTGTTATTATCAGTCTTTCAAACCTTTTCTGCTCTTCTGCTGTCAGCGGGCCGCCGCGGATTTTTTTCTTGACTATCTTCCCCATGTCTATGGATTTTGAGCGGGTCACGCCGAGCAATTTTGCATCGCATTTCTTGCACTTCAGATTCTTCGGCAGCTCTTTAACAACAAAGGTCTGCTGCCACTGCCCGCAGTTCACGCAAACCATTTTCACTTTTGTATTCAGCAAACGATGCTTAAACATTTCAAAAATTTCTTTATTGGGTTTCTCAGGTCCGATCACTTCGGCATATTGTCTTTTTACGCCGATGCTTCCTAGAGGAGACAGCTCGCCGCTCCTGAAAATTAATTTTATGTCGCCGCTTTGTATCTGCTTCAGCAATTCCGTAGCAGTTTCCACATCCAATTTTTCCACTTCCAGCTCGTTTAGTGTCTCCTTGTAGATAGGCGAGCCTACGTAACTGTCGATGATTTTTCCCATCCTCACCTTTCCATACTGCGCTCCTCTTTCTATCGCACCAAACCTTTTCGCTACGTGAACGAACTTCCACTCGAACAGGTTGCTTTTTGTAAGAGACATTTCCAAATAACTTCTCAGCAATTCTGGTTTCGTCTGCGTCAACACTTCTTTTACCAAATCAACATTCTTCACCTGCAGTTGCAACATTATTCGATAAGGATCGCATTTGAATCCTACTGAGCCTAGTCTGTTTGTAAGCATAGCAGACAAAAACCTTCCTAATGTTTCATTTGCAGAAGAGCCGAAGCAAGTATGCAAAACAACCATGTTTTCAAAATCCTCCACAAGTATCGTCCTGTCATCCGGCACAGCGCAGCACTCCATCTGCTTTTTTATCAGCTTGATAATTTTTTTTGCAGAGTTCTCATCTATCGGATACAGTTGCTGCAGTTCTTTCGATATGAAATCAGTCTTGTCCTCTCCCAACTTTTTCAATTTGTCGGCAATTATTTTTCTAAGCTTGCCAACTTCCTGCGCAACGGCAAAAGGCACGGGCATCAATTCGCCCTCCCAGCCAGGTATTGCAGCCTCGATGTCAACTGTCGGCTCTACTTGCACTTTGTTTTCTGTGATGTCAACAATCCGCCAAGCATCGCCTTTTATTATAAAATTACTGCCAACTTCTCCGTGCAAAGCGATGAATTCCTCATCCAGAACTCCGACAAAAGAATTGTCTATCATGTTGAAGACGTGATACTGTAGCGAGTCTGGTATAGTTGAGAGATTTCCGAAATAATATTGCAGTCCAACAGTCTTTTTCTTCAAACCACCGTTCAAAAATAACAGTCCTAGTTGTTGCATCTGTTTGCAAACTTCTAGAAATTCCGCGTACTGTAGATTTCTGTAAGGGTAAGCCCTCTTCACTATCTGGTAGGCTTTCTCCAATTCTATATTCCACACATCCATTGTCAATCCTACAATCTGGTGAGCTAAAACGTCAAAAGAGTTGTCGAAAAATTTTATCGGCTCCAGCTCTTCCGCCAAAGCTTTTCTTGCTATGACAGCAGATTCAAAAATATCATCCTCATCAGTCGTTATTATAATTCCTTTGCTCACTCGTTCCAGCTCGTGGCCTGATCTCCCAACTCGCTGTATAGCCTGCGACACTTGTCTAGGAGATTGGTACTGCAAAACTAAATCAATCGCACCTATATCAATGCCGAGTTGCAATGATGAAGTACAGTTATGAATAATAAAGCCGTTTGCTATGAAGTTTGAGTTCTTTGTATTTAAAATATCAAAAACCTTACAAATTTTACCCCCTTCGATTTTTTTGATACTATCCCAAAAAATATCTGAAGTAGCAAGCAGCCTTAATGTTTCACAGATGTTTTTTTGATATTTAGAATAAATTTTTATCAAATTTAGAAGTTGCCTCCTCGAGATGGTTCTATTACCAGCTTCATATTTGTAAGGGTTTAACCCTCTCTTCATTTGCATAAAATATGTACTCATACCAGCTTTTAGACGTAGACTTTTTAATAGCTTTCCAATAGAAGGTATGGTGTCCTTGTTACTGTACCCATAATATGAAATATTTAGTTTTGTTTTATCTTTCCATATTTTACATATATCGATAAATTTTCTTAAATGTTCGCCACCTATAACGGCAACTACATAATCATCCTTTTTTTTAGTATGCCGTATTGATGCAACGATTCCTAACGACAACAACAAAAGTTGCAAGTCCTGAGCCATTTTCTTACTGTAAGTAGTAAACAATATTGAATAAGTTCTACCACGAAAATTCTGAAAACACCCATCTCCATCAAAATACCCTCCCAGAAATTCAAGTTGATGTTTTTTTGGAAGTTGAAAAATAATTTTTGGCATTTCTACAATCCTTGCTTTTCTACCACTTTTGATTCCAATGTTTTCAAAAACATTACACAACCATGTCGCATGACATTGTGCAACTAATACGTTTGGTCCGTTAAGTATGGGTGTATCAATGTTGAATTCGCTCTTAAGTATATTTTTATATTTAACAAGAAGATTACGATTTTTGTTGAAGAGTCTTAACACATTTTTTCTCGTAATGGTTCCATCTGCAAGGAGAAATCCTATCAATCTACAAAACTGTGGAGAAATTTTTTTAGGAATCATATGTCGCGAATAATTTTTACTTCCAATTATTATGATTTCATTAAAAAGCTCATCTAGTTCAATATCGAGTTTTTCTACAATTTTTTTTAGTCTTCGTAAAACCTGATTTGTTTTTTTGCCAGCCAGAAAATATCTTAAAACACTCAATTTTATGCCGGTTTCTTTAGAAAAATCTTCATATTTATTATATCTATCTTTTATGCACTGCTTGATTTTATTAAAAAGATTATCAGAGATCTTAACATAAAGATTGTCTGGAATGATTGAAAAAAAAGATTTTCCTTTAGGTTTAAATGCATTTCGTCTAGCTATTGCAACAGCTTGTCCGATTTTAAGATCTTGCACTTTTACCCATTCCAAACTTCCGTCGTCTATTGTAAGAAATCGATGTTCTTTTGTACATTCCAGTTCAAATCCATGCTTTGTAACAACTTTTACTACTTTTAATTTGCCTCTTTCAATAACTTTTGTTTTTATGTTGCCTTGTTCAAGTTTTAGATTCGAATTAAGAGAAATTACTTTTAATTTATCTTTCAAAATATCATCAATAGACCTCCACGAACCATCAGCGAGAAGAATACGTGAATCACCCGAAATGCAAATTATACTCTTTAATTTTTCTTCCTTAAACTCTCTCTCCGTCTTTATCCTCACGTCTTTACTAAGGGAAGAGTGGTGTATGCCAATGGGAAATTTCCTGTCCAAGGTTTTTATCCTCGAAGACAATATTTCTGCAAACTCTCTCGTGTTTGTGAATGTTAAAACTGATCGGGCCTTTTCGATGTAGTCCATCACCGCCCTTATTCGCGCAGCAGTCTCTGCAGACGTAAATATTCTCTCTCCGACTGCTTTGTCCTTTGGTTCAGGCTTAGGGCTGACAACATTTATTTTCATAGCTTTCGGAGTGATTGCTTTCAATATTTCTATCGGCTTGTTCGGAGAAATAAACTTTGCAACTTCTTCCGGAGAGCCGACAGTTGCTGACAAACCGGCAACTTGGAAGTCACCACACAATTCTCTCAACCTTTCCAAAGCAAGTGACAATTGTATGCCACGTTTGCTGTCAACCAATTCATGCACTTCATCGATTACAACCCACTTTACATTTCTTAAATGCTCTCTGATTTTTTTGCCAGGCAGGATTGCCTGTAGGGTTTCAGGTGTAGTAATCAATAATTGTGGTGGAAATTCTACTTGCATACGTCTCTCATGTTGCGTCGTGTCACCATGTCTTACAGAAGCTTCGATGTCAAGCTCGTTACACCACCACAATACTCTACTTAACATGTCGCGGTTCAGCGCACGCAGAGGAGTTATGTAAAGAATACTTATGGGATTAGGTTTTTTGTCGAGTATATTGTTGAACAACGGTAAAAGACAGCTCTCTGTTTTTCCAGTTCCAGTGGCAGCTATCAGCAAAATATTCTTTCCTTCTAGGATAGGTTCTATCGCAAGTTGTTGCGGTATAGTAGGTTCTTTAAACCTCTTCTTCACAACCTTCTGCAGTTCCGGATTTAACAATTCGAAAACCACTCACATCAACCTCTCCAGCTCTTCCTGAAGCTGCTCTGCATTTTCAAAAAGTATTGCAGACATTCCGCACTCTTCTGCAGCCATCACATTTTCATCCTTGTCGTCAACGAAAACACACTCTTCAGGTTTCAGCTTCATTTTTTCAGCAACATGCTCGTAGATTTTTTTATCTGGTTTAGCCATGTTCAGCTCGTAGGACAAAAACACAGGAAAGAACGCATCATAATGACTTTTGCTTTTGTGGTATTCTCCAAACGACTCTGAGACGTTTGACAAAACCGCAACCTTCATCCCTCGCTCTTTCAGCTGCTCTATGATCTGAAAAACTTTTTCATTCGGCGCAAGGTTTTCCGCAAACGTTTGCTGCCAAACATCTTTTAGCAGTTCTTCATCGTCTATTTTCAGTTTCGAAGCAAGCGATTTCCAAAAATCCTCTGAAGATATATTGTTCCTTTCCCATTCGTTCAGAAGCGGCTTGGCTTCATTTTTCATAGTCAAAACATCTATTCCAAACTTTTCACTAGTTTTTTCATAAATATATTTCATGACATTGTTGAAAACCACTCCGCCAAAATCAAATACGACAGCTTTAATCAAGAGTCTCACCTCTAACCCCAGAAGGAGTATATACTAACTGTTGCGTCAACATAAACGTAATAATACTAAACTAATATGTCAATACAGTATAAAAGGTTTTCTGAACAGAATGCAATAAGAATTGTTCGTCACAAATTTGTAATTTTTTATAGATAGTTTCCAATAAATTATAATAAGTATGAGCAGGGAAAAAGAGATTTTCAAAATTTTAGTAAAAAGGTATGGTAATAAATATCCTTGGCTAGAAGTAAGGAAGGTTTTGAAAGAAGAAGGATTAATTAGAGAAAATGATTTTTATGATCCTTTCAAAAATTTAATCATAGGAGTTCTTTCTCAAAATACTAATGACAAAAACAGTACAAGGGCTTACGTTTCGCTATGTAAAAAATTTAAAATAACTCCTAACACGCTGGCGAAGGCGAATGAAAAAATCATAGCAAATGCAATAAAAACTGGTGGCCTGTACAATTTAAAGGCAAAAAGAATCAAACAATTGGCTAAAGCAGTGAAGGAAAAACATAGGGGGTACTTGGAACAGCTAGTCAGTATGCCAGAGGATGAGGCAAGGGAAGAACTTTTGCAAATACCAGGGATTGGTGTTAAGACCGCTGACGTTTTTCTAGCTTACTGCAGCAAAAAGTTTGTTCTTCCAATCGACACACATATTAATCGGGTTACAAAAAGATTGGGAATAGCGCCTTCTAAAGCAAAATACAAGCAAATACAAGAGGCTCTTAAAAAAATAGTTCCTAGAACGGGGAGGGTAAAGGCACATGAAATTTTGATAATGTTTGGAAGAGAAATATGTAATGCGCAAAGGCCCAAATGCTATATGTGCCCTGTTGAAAATTTCTGTCCTTACGAAAAGAAAAATCTAAAGATAGTCTGATATTTTGTGAGTTAGCTCTTCGTGCGCCAGCCACAGCAAAAGCAAAACTGCATCCAACGAAGCTGCAAAATCCGTCCAATAGGCGCTGGGCAGCAGGTTTAGCCCATACATGGTGTCAGTCACAGGATAGAACGGAGCTATAGAACCTACAAGTGTAAAGTCAAGTATCAGGTGCAAGGCAGTTCCTATCGCGAACATCAGGAAAATTTTCTCCAATGTTTTACCTTTCTTGTATCTGAAAAAAATTGACAGCGCGAAAAAAGTGAGCGGTATCCAAATGTTGTGCGACATCACCCTATGCGCAGGTATTGAAAGATCGAGCCATCTGCCAAATATAATCGACAGCGGCAGGTCTATGTCAACCATCAGCCCCGCCACACCTGCAAGAAATATCATGTGGTTCGGCAAAGATTTTTTATTTTTCATGAAATGGTCTCTGTAAAAGTCTACGAGTATTATCGGCACTAGCACGTGCGTGACAGCATTCGGCATTAATTATATTTTATAATTCAGTATAAAAATCAATTTTCCGTCTCAGTTACTGACGCATCAGCGCGGTCTTCTCCTTACCCATCTCTTCAAGCCATAGAAAATGGTAATCCCTGCAGCAACGCCTGCAATTATCAAAAGGAGCTCCCAAAGCAATGCGAGCACGGGATATTTGTAGTATTCGTGTCCGCGATAATTTCCTATAATCGGCGTCCATATCTTCGACGCACAATATCCCAACGCACCTCCGCCTATTGCGGAAGATGTGTAGCCCAGCTCGTTCATTGATTTCATGAAAGTAGATTGCAAACCAAATTTTAAATAGTTTGCGCATGAATTTTAATTTTTTATAACCACTTATCGCAGTTCTATTTTCTTATTACCCGCTTCCGTGAGTCTTGATTTGATGAACATGACAGAACAAGAAATTCCGAAAACTTCGGGAGCAAAAACTCTGGTGTTCTGCGGCGTTATTGCCGCTGCTATCGTAGCGCTAGGAGCTTTTTCCTACGCAACAACAGGCCAGTTCACAAAGGTTTTTTCCAAGACTGTTGTACCTGGCCAGACGATAGAGAGCAACATCACTGTTAGAAAGTACTACAATCTTACTGTGCGTTTCAGATATTCTCTGAACGGCAGCGACCTGAGCTTCACCGACAGCGACGCTGCAGTAGTGATGAGAGACATGGCAGGAAATGAGATAGCAAGTGCGGCAAGAGTAGTGAATGGAAAAATCTATACAACAATCGACAGGATGAATCTTGACATGATCGAGACTGTTGACACAACAAGCGTGGGCAGCTACGAGGATGTAACAAATCAGACTGTGACGATAACGCTGAGCGGGACCAAGGCATACCTTACAATAATAGTTGCAAAAAAGCAAGGCAACGCAACACTTGAAGGTTATGTCTTGGACGACCTGACAAACCAGCCCGTTGACGGTGTTGTTGTCCTGGCATACGAAAGCAACGCAGACCCCAACACAGCTATCGCAGTGACGCAGGACACAAGCATGGAGGGAAGGTACAGTCTAGAACTAGCGGCAGATGCAGATGGAAGAACATACGACGTGTACGTAGAAAACTATGATACAGCTTAAAGCTTCATGCGGTTGAAAGCAACAGTTCCAGCAGCTATAGCAGCTATGCAGAACGCAGAGAGGATTGTTAGGTTGAACAGGAAAGAGTTGTGGGACGTGCCGATGATGGCTCCCCTGAGGCCGTCCACACCATACGTCAGCGGGTCTATTGTCGTAGCAACAGCCAGCCACTGCGGCAGATTATCTAAAGGATAGAAAGCGCCGCTGAGAAATACCATTGGAAATACTAAAAAGCTTGATATCAGTCCGAAACCTTCCGGGCTTTCCATAAACGATCCGATTATCAAACCTATACTAACAGTCGCGACTGTTATTAAAAATAAAAATAGATAAGCGGTAAGAATGCTTTGCAGGGTGTATGTTATTCCAAATAAAACACCGAGCAGAATGAGTATGGTCGACTGTATCAGCGCATCTGTCGCCCCCCCGACAACTTTTCCCAGAAACATTGTCGTCCTAGACATCGGCGCAACCAGCACGCTTTTCATAAAGTCAATCTTCTTGTCCCACACAATGTACGTGCCGAAAAATATTGACGTCATTGTTATCGACATAGCCAACACTCCAGGAAAAATAAAAGCTTGATAGCCAACACTGCCTAAAGATGTCTGAGAGCCAAGCCCGCCTCCGAATATTGTCAGCCACAATAGCGGGCTTACTATTGATGATACGATACGCGACTTTTCCCTCCAGAAAACCTTGAATTCCCTGTACCAAACAGCGTAAAATCCGCCCAGCTCGCTCATCTTCTCGCCTCCAAAGACATTATCCTGTTCATAATGCCTCCCTCAGGTGTTTGCTCCCTAAACTCCCTGCCTGTGTAATGCAAAAAGACATCATTCAGTGTTGGTGATCGCATCTCAACAGAATCAACATCTCCCACTACCTTCAGTATCTGCTGTATATTTTTTCCCGCATCCGCCACTGTTAGAACCAAACTGCCGTCAACAACTTTTGAGTTCTTCACGAAATCCAGCTTCTTCGCTTTTCCTGCATCAGGATTCTTCATGGCGATTTTTATTATATCCCCGCCCAAAGCTTTTTTCAATTTGCCGGGGCTGTCCATCACAACCACCTTGCCGTAATCTATTATCGCTATCCTATCACACAGCCTGTCCGCCTCCTCCATGTAGTGTGTCGTGATTATTATTGTGACGTTCTGCTCCTTTACAAGTTTTTCTATGTACTCCCACATATGTTCACGTGTCTGCGGGTCTAAACCAAGCGTAGGCTCGTCCAAAAATAAAATCTTCGGATTGTGCAGCAGGCCTCTTGCTATTTCTAATCTTCTTCTCATTCCGCCGGAATATTTTTTCACAAGGTCATTTTTTCTGTCAGCCAAGTCAACCAGCTCTAAAACTTCGCTAATTTTCTTCTCTCTCACATCTCGAGGCACGCCATACATCAGCGCATGAAGTTTCAAATTCTCGTAGCCAGTCAATATATCGTCAGAACTGGGATCTTGAAAAACCATGCCTATCGATTCCCTCACTTTGTTAGGATGCTTTTTAATGTCAAACCCGTTCACAACTGCAGTCCCATCAGTTGGTTTTAACAACGTTGCCAACATGTGCAGCACTGTTGTTTTACCAGCTCCATTAGGTCCAAGCAAGCCAAACACTTCACCCTGCTTTATCTGGAATGTAATCCCGTCTACAGCAATCAGCTTTTCGAATTTTTTTGTTAGATTCTCTACTCTTATAACATCTTCCACTGCATCACTTTTTCAATAGTTTTCGCAGAGCAGCTCGTAAAAAGCTTGAGGATGCTTGCACGCCGGGCATATCTTCGGCGCTTCATCACCTTCATGGACGTAGCCGCAGTTCCTACACTTCCACTTTACAGTTTTATCTTTTTTAAACACTTTGCTGTTTTTCACATTCTCCAAAAGTTTTCTGTACCTTTTTTCGTGCTTCTCTTCAACTTCTGCTATCTCCTTGAAAGATTCTGCAATGTCATTGAATCCTTCTTCCCTAGCAATATTTTTAAATTCTGGATATAAAGTTCCCCACTCCATCTTCTCTCCCTCGGCAGCTGCAAGAAGATTTTCTGCAGTTGTTCCAATCTTCCCAGCAGGATATACTGCTTCTATAGAAACCTCTCCTCCTTCAAGATGATTGAAGAAAACTTTTGCGTGCTCCTTCTCGTTGTCAGAAGTCTCTTCGAATATACCTGCGATCTGCTCGAATCCTTCTTTTCTTGCCGCACTGGCAAAGTAATTATATCTAGTCCTAGCCTGGCTTTCCCCAGCGAATGCCTTTAAAAGATTTTTCTCAGTCTCGCTGCCTTTTAATTTTTCCATTTTTCCAACCTCTATTATATCTGTATAATGTATTTTATTAATTTATCACAAATAGATTATATGGCTAAGCAAATGAAAAGGTTATACAGGTCTGGAAAAGAGAAAATAATCGGCGGTGTATGTGGTGGCCTGGGAGAATACTTCGACATAGACCCTACGCTGATAAGACTAGCATGGGTATTTTTCATCCTCGCTGCCGGCACTGGGCTGTTAGCATATCTAGTCGCATGGCTAGTAATACCGAGAAACCCGAAACACAAGTGGTAAATTGTTAACAGTAGCACAGTCGATACTGCTCGGCATAGTTCAAGGCGCAACAGAATGGCTTCCTATATCCAGTTCAGGCCATCTTGTTTTGTTGCAAAAACTTTTAGGAGTAAACGTTCCAGTAGTTTACGACATCTCTCTTCATGTCGGAACATTGTTTGCAGCACTAGTTGTTTTTTGGAAGGATATACTTCGTATTGTAAAATCCTTCGTGCAATTCAAAAGGAATGAAAGTTTTCGCCTGGGGATTATGGTTTTGGTTGCCAGTCTTGTAACAGCTGCCATAGGTTTTTCGTTCCTGCAATTTTTCAAATCCTTGTTTGTCAATGTGAAAGCAGTCGGCATAGGGCTGATATTAACAGGAGCATTTCTTGTCGCAACAAAATTCTTTCACGGCACTAGGAAAATAAATTTGTTTGACGCCGTGGTTATGGGAATAGCGCAGGGAGTTGCCATTGCTCCAGGAGTGTCGAGAAGCGGAATGACTATCGCTTCTGGCTTGATAAGAAGGATAGACAAAAGTTCAGTTGTAAAATTCTCATTTTTGATTTCCATAGTTGCAGTAATGGGGGCGCAGATTGTCGAGTTGAAAAATATTGATTTTGTAAGCGTCAATGCTGCAGCATTGGCGGCAGGCGTTGCTTCTTCAGCCCTGGCCGGCTACATTTCAATAAAATTTTTGCTGAAAACTCTGCTGTCGAAAAAATTTTACCTTTTCGCAATTTACTGCTTTGCTGCTGGATTGGTTGTCTTGCTCATATAAATAGTTTTTTTACGAAATATCAAAATAAGAATGATAGTAAATTTTTTCTGCAAAAATAGAAAATTGTTTTTCTTCTTGCTTTTGGCAGCTTTAACACTTTCTACACTTTTTTCTGCAGCATTAGCGCAGCAGATGCAGTCGATTCCTGCAGAAAAAATATCTTTTGAAAGGATTTTCAAACCGCAGACGACGGAAAGGCTGATAGTCGAAGACGTCAACGAAAAGCTCTACACTGCAAAAGGATGCAAAATAATTCACAGATTGGAGGATGCTTTGTCGATTGAGTGTCCAGTCTCTGCAGCAATCCCAAACGCGATTAAAGACACGAAGCTTCACATGCAGAATGTTGACCTGCCAAAAAGTTTCAAGCCTTCTGATGTGCCTAACAACGATTATCTGCATATCCCACAAGCATGGAGCCAGGGGTATACGGGAAAAAACAGGATAGTCGCTGTCGTTGATACTGGCGTGGACTACAACCATCCTTCTCTTTCCAACCACATACTGATGAAAAAAAGTTTCGTCTCTTACACAGAAGATGCTATGGACGATGTTGGTCACGGAACAGCTATAGCGGGAATAATAACTGGAGATGGCAATCCTGAGATGGAGTACTGCTCTGACGGATGTGAGACAGTGCCTGAAGATTTTTCCAAAGGTGTTGCTCCCGACGCAAAGCTAATGGTGGCAAAGGTCTGCGGGCCTGACGGGTGCGATGTGGCAGACATAGCGGCTGGGATAGAGTGGGCGGTTGCTGGCTATGACAAGGTTGAGGATTGTTTTGGCAAATGCGGCTATAGCATAACTTGCTGTAAAAAATACGATGGCTGCAGTGCGGTTAAAATAAATTCAAAGTATACGTGTACAGGCACTTATGTGGAAAACGTAAAGCCCGATGTTATATCATTAAGCTTAGGCTCTACTGCTACGTGGATTAACTCCAACTGTGACAAAGGAAAAAAAATCAGCTGGGAAAATTATATTGCGAAAAAAATAGACTGGGCTGTGAAGAAAGGCGTTCCTGTTGTTGTAGCGACGGGAAACATGATGTATGGGGTTGCAAGCCCGGCTTGTGCGGGAAAAGCCATAGCAGCAGGAGGGTTGGACTGGTTTGTTTTTGACAACAAAAATTATGATGCGGTCTGGCAGACCTGCTATGGCGTTTTGTGCACAGGATCTGGAAGGGGATTTGCCATGAAAGACCATGGAGTTTTGGCGCCATGGGTCGCTTTTTCCACTGTTCCCGGCGGCTACGGTTTGATAGCAGGAACTTCTGTTTCAGCTCCGCATGTAGCAGGACTGATAGCTTTGATGAAGGAGAAAAATCCGAAACTCACTGCCGAGCAGGTTAGGCAAACGATTTTCAAAACCTCCATCCCCCTCAACTCTCAGCAAGTTTGCTATGGCGATTACTGCTTCACAGTTGCAGCCTTCCAGGCTGAAGATGAGCTGTATGAAGAAGGCCATGGGAAGATTGATGCTGCCACAGCATTGAGCGCTGTCAGGCAAGCAAGTTAAATCTTTTTATTTTCTCCAAAATATGATATTATTAATTATGCAGTACAAGTTGAACCAGAAACTCAGAAAAATAATTCTAGTCTCGATTTTAGTTCAGCTTGCTTTAATCTCCCTCATATCACTGCAAAATAAGATTTATCTCTGGGATGAAGCAGCATATATTCTCAATGGAATGGACATTGCTCACAAACCCATAAGTCCTGTTATGCAACAGTATATTGCGCATGAGCGACACCCGCTGTTAAGTTGGATAATAGCAGCTTTAGCTTATTTGAATGTCCCCTTAATATTTTACAATTTAATATCTCCGGTCTCATTAATTTTATTTATTGTTTTAATATACAAGATGGGTGGAAGATTATACAACAGAGATGTAGGATTGGTTTCCGGTCTTATCCTAGCTTCTATTCCAACAATTGTGTTTATATCAGTAAAAATTATGACTGACGTACCCGCTGCATTGCTGTTCTCTGCGTCTTTGTATTTTTATTATTTAGGGTTAGAGAAACCAAAATATTTTCTATTGGGCGGATTGATTGGCGGAATATCTATAATCATGAAAGATATGAACTTTCTATTGGTACCAATTTTATTTATTTTTACCTTAGCTTTTTGGAAGAAAATATCGATAAAATATTATATTTATTCAATTTTTATAGCTTTTATTTCAATCCTGCCCTATCTTTTCGATAACTTTCAGAGATGGGGTAATCCCCTTTACAGAATTCTTGCGCACATAGAGATGGTAAGCCAGGGGGTGGGATACCACTCCTTTCCGCTTCAGGACATTTCCTTTACTTGGATAATATTTCTTCCGATTTTTATAGGAATCCCGATATTTTATTTGTTCATGCTAAATCTGTATAAAAATAGAAAAAGACTGTATTCAAATCCGAATATTAGGTTTTTACTGATTTGGTTTATCATTCCATTCGCGATATTTTTACTTGGACAGAAGATTGAATACAGGCTAACTTCTATTTTCGCAGTACCTATTTTGCTGATAGGATCAAATGAACTATTGTCTAAAAGTAAAAATAATTTCAAAATATTTATGGTAATCATACTCTTCCTTAACGGTTTCCTATTATTCGATTTAATAGCCCTTAACCGGATTGAATTGTCACATTCCCATAAAGAATGCTTTGATTTTATAGAAAAAAATATTTCTTATACACAAAGAATATTTTCCAATGCCGAGCCACCTTCTGTAGTAGCATGGTATACGAACAGAACGGTTATATACTCTACAACTCCTGACCCCGAATCCCGCTTTACTTATTACCTGTATTATAGACCATATTCTGAGATGTTATCCATGCTTGCAGAAAACATACCAATTAATGCCAAAAATTATAAAATAATTTTCAATAATCCTATCTGTACGCTGTATCAAAAAATTAGTTAGTTGCTATTTGTTCACACATAAACTCTTCCACTCTTTGCATTCAGATATTTTTTTCCTCTATTTGTTTTATCAGCCCAAGTAGTTATACCGATCAATTTAATTGGTCGCCAAAACAATTCTATATTAATGAAAAATCAGAAAATTATTTTTGTCGGCATCGTCGCAATAGTTGCTGCTGTCATATCTCTGGCATTTTTTTTGCGTGGCCCTCCTCAGCAGGGGTATGAAGGACAGCCTTTTGGCGGAATGCCAGGCGGACCAGAAAATGGAGGACCAGGCGGTCCGAATATGGGGCCAGGAAGTCCGGGAGGAACGCCCAGCGAATTTCCACCCACGCTGAGAGTCGTGGCAGAAGCAACTGCACCAGCAGGGCAATATAAAACTTTGAATCTTGGAAATGTGGAGATAACTTATTTTGACACAATCACTTTTCCAGGGAACTGGGAGTACAGCACGGACATATATCTTACTCTAAAAAACAAAGGCACTTCTTCAGAGACAGTAGAATTCACAAAAGCAAAAGACGTGCTGACAACATTCCCGCAGTGGGCATGGCAATTTTTCGAATTCCAGAAAAATTTAATGACATTAACAGCAGGCGAGGAGAAGGATATCCACTACTTCCTCTCCAACGAAGGCGAAGGCGAGTTCAGCTTTAACATCGATTTCCAGAAGTCTGGCTCTGAAAAGGTCACTGCTACGATTAAAGTTGTGAGCAAAAAAGATGTGAGGCTGGAAGAAAGCAGCGCTGTCTACGGAATTGTGAAAGACAGCAGCGGCAAGCCTTTGTCAGGAGTGCAAGTAAAAGTCAATTCTTATAATGCAAGGCAAGGATATACTGGCATGACAGATGACAAGGGGCAGTATGTTGTTTATCTCCCAGCAGTTTCAGATATAAAAACAATTTTCGGCAGCAGGAAGATTGCTTACAAGTCTCTCAATTATTTCGTCACTGTTGAAAATGAAAAGTATTCATACTTTTACAAGGACAACATCGAGCCTACACGCAACGAGCCTTACAGATTTGATATAACACTCAGCACTGCACCGAGCAAGCTTTCTCTCAATTTGAAGTGGGAGAAGCAGGTGGAGGAATATTATGGATTTTTCTGGGTTTATGCAGACAGCAGTTGGCAAAAAATAGCAGCTCAGCAGGCAAAACACTCACCAGAGCTGAACAAGCCTGCACACACCTACATGTTCGATGCTGCAGGCAACCAGCTTTGGGTATATCCTACAGGAAATGAGTGCTGGGGTTTTGACATGCAGGATGACGGGACTGTGGCGATGGGCTGCCATGACAACAAGATTTATGTTGTTGAGAAGGACGGAAAGCTGAGATGGTCTTATGACGCCGGAGGAATGGTTAGGAATGTTGAGCTGTCTCATAATGGAAAATATTTAATCAGCGGCCCTCCTGCTATTGGGTTTGATGCTGCTTTGTTCGATGCTGCTACAGGAAATGTCCTGAAAAAGTTTGGCGCGGATGACCAGTGGCTGAGAAATTCCAAATTTTATCCTGATGACAGCAAGTTTGTTGTCGGAAAAAGTGGTGGTTATATGGCTGCTTACGACATTTCCGGAAATGAGTTGTGGAATTATATCATGGGCGAATTTCCGATGTTCATGGATATTGGCACCAATCAAGTAACATATGCTTCTGGCAAGAGTAGAACTTTATACGCTTTTGACAGTTCTGGAAAAGTAAAATGGCAGTACAGGATTGCAGACCACAGCGGCGGTGCTGGTGCAATCAGTGCTGACGGATCTAGAATTGCCATAGGCACAGGAAGCGGATGGGTTTACTTTTTCGACGATTCGGGGAACCTTTTGTGGAGGGCGAGGACAGACGGCGAAAGCGTTGGGCATAATGCCATAGCAATAACTGCCGACGGCAAGTACGTTGTTGCTGGTAGCGCTCCACAGAACACTGTGTTCGTTTTTGACGAGAACGGCAACAAGGTCTTCAGCTATTCTGTCGATCCCAGTCCCAATTCTATCCTCGATGAAAAGTATGAAGGGATTGGATACAAGGTTAGTAGAGGAACGCAGGAAGGAGTCATGCACGCTGCAATTTCTGCGGATGCTTCTAAAGTTGTTGTTGCCTATGGAGACAACTTTGTCAGGATGTTTGAGAAGGGCTAAGTAATTTTTCAAACTTGATTTTAGAATTTAGTTTTGTTAGAGGGGTATTAGAAAAGTTAATAACACTAATAATCAAATTGGTTGATATGTTGAAAGTGTCAGCTGTCACGATTGAAAACCTGAAAAATAATAAATTTGTAAACGACTTACCAGAATTTTATGAGTTGAAAAATGTTATTGAAAACAACAGTTGGCATAATAATGATTCTGTTTTTAATCATACTCTAGCAGTTTTAGAAAAACTTGAAGATTTATTTAAAAAGGCAAATAACAGAATTAATTCATATCTCAATCAAATTGTTGATAGAAATACCAAAAAGCAACTTCTTTTTTTAGGGGCAATTTTTCATGACATTGCTAAAAAAGAAACTATCGTGAAGAATGTGAATTTAACTTCATGTCCTAAACACGAAGAATTAGGATCTGTAAAAGTAAAAAATATTCTGGATAGAATTGATCTGTCTGAAACTGAAAAAGATATTGTCGTTGAAATAATTAAACACCATGGAAGTATACATATCATTTTAGATCCTAAAAATGATAAATTAGAAGAGCAGTATCGAAATTTTAAATCTAATAATCCCAATATTTTTTTAGAATTGATTTTATTAGCCATGGCCGATACTCTTGGAAGTCAATTGAAAGATAACTCCCCTGATGAATTCAATTTTAGAATGAATTTTTATAATAAAATTATTGCTAATTACTGATTAGATTAGCACATACCCACAAGACCATATACCCACATGGCTATTCATAATTTCAGAACCAGTCCGATTAAACCGTTTCTGTTGTTTGTGCCCATTCCTAATACCTATCTAATGATTTGAAAAATTTATTTTTATAAGTATGTTGGAAAATCTGTTAAATGTTATGTGGAAAGCATCAAAAGCTCAGCAATAATTTTCCTCTCTGCCAATCTCTTATTACAGTCATGGCAGTCCTGACTTCGTCCACTTTGCCTCCTTTTCTGAGGAAATTTTTTCTTTTTCCTATTTCCAATAATATCTCAAGCGTATCTTTATCCTCTGTCTTCACGTCGTAGAATTCCTCCAAACTCTTCTTATTGTAATCCAAGAACAGTTGTATTATTTTCATCGCTGCCATGTCAGGGTTTGCAAGCTTGTTCGGGTCTATAATGGACATCAGCGCCTGCTCTGCCTCATCCTTCTCATCCGAAGGTATCACTCCCGGAGTGTCCAAAAACATTATCTTCCCTCTGCCTCTCACCCATTGAATCCCTGTAGTGAAACCGGCAATTGGAGAAGTTTTTGCAACCTCTTTGAAACCAACAAGAGCGTTTATGAGCGCTGATTTGCCTGTGTTTGGATAGCCTATAACACCAACCCGTATATAATCCCGGTATCTTATCCTTTTGGCCAAATCAAATATCATTCCCTTCAAAGTCGGTATCCCCACTCTGTCCTTGCATGATACAAAAATTGCTTCCTTTGATCCAAATCGTCTCAAAAAATTCATTCTCATCCTTCCCGTTATCAGATCAGACTTGTTCATTACGATGACGAGAAACTTTCTTTTTCTCCGAATCTTATTCTCCAGCTTTTCGTTGCGGGTGAGGTTCGGCATGCGGGCATCTACTACTTCCAATATGATGTCGGACTCATAGATGACTTTGTCCATTATCCTCCAAAAATTGTGTATCAACCAACACCCCTCTTAATTAATAGCGGATTTAAAAATAGTTATCTATCAAATTTCTAATTTAATTAATGATTAAGTTTGAAATACACAACATGGTTGTCACAGTCCAGTTCTCAGGCAGGGTGGACCTTGACAGGTTGGCCAGCAAGCTGCCTGGTGGAGCAGAGTATTTCCCTGACAATTTCCCAGGCGCTGTGTATAGAATGAGCAAACCGAGGGCAAGCTTTCTGATATTCTCTTCAGGAAAGGCTACATGCGTTGGCACTGCTTCCGAGAAGGATGCAAAAGAAGCTATAAAGAACATGTTAAAGCTGATGAAAGATGTTGGGACTGATGTAAAAGCTGTCAAAATTGAAGTTCAGAACATTGTTGCATCAACAAAGCTAGATGTGAGGTTTGACATCGATAAGATGGCTTTCGAGCTGGAGAATTCCGAGTACGAGCCTGAAACATTTCCTGGCTTAGTGTATAAAACGAAAGGAAGCGTTACTTTTCTCATATTCGGCACAGGAAAAATAGTCTGCGTCGGAGCAAAGTCCACCAAGGATATTAGAGAATCTTTCGACAGTCTTGTAAAAAGATTGAGAGAGATCAAAGCCTTGAAATAAGTGGTAGCATGGATTGCTGTATGCACAAGTGTGTTCTTTGTTGCTTGAAGACTGAAATGCCTCTGTCCAATGAAGATATAGAAAGAATAAAGGGGTTGGGGTTTGATTATGATTTTTTTGTTGTCAATGTAGATAATTGGCTGCAGCTAAAGAACAACGATGGAAGATGCGTTTTCAATGATGGCAAAAGATGCTTGATTTACAACAATAGACCGGAAGGATGTAAGCTTTACCCAATAACATACGATGAAGATAAAAATTGTGCCGTATTGGACGAAGACTGTCTGCATAGAAATAATTTTAAAATTTCTGAAGTCGAACTAAAATTGGTATCATCTCTTGTTACAAAACTTAAAAACGAGAGAATACAACGAATGCAGTAGAATTTGAGGTCCAAATCCTTTGAAAGCACTTGGAAAAATTCCCGAAGGAACTCCTCCAGTAACTTCCTAGAGACCTGAATTTTCTCATCTACTGCTAAGTTAAATTTAATTTTTGTATCATATAAGTGTCGCAAATTCCCCTCTAAATGAGGAAAAGACGGGATTTGAAGCCACGAAGAAATTATTTTTTACTC
>Ga0315282_10002803_pt1 | contig 31630 bp, 29 predicted proteins | sample YL17G07_20_MG_FD_203693 | JGI IMG/M metagenome (GOLD analysis project Ga0315282, IMG submission 203693) | Sediment microbial communities from Yellowstone Lake, YNP, Wyoming, USA - YL17G07_20 | ecosystem: Environmental > Aquatic > Freshwater > Lake > Sediment | place: USA: Wyoming | collected... | reverse complement strand
TCGGAATACGATACGACGGCTGTTGGAAGGTTCAACCTACCGGTGGTCGGAGTCACTGTATCCAACGCCGCGATATGCCACGCAATAAATGCCGTTCTAGTTGGCGATGATCCACTGAATTTCGATGATTGGATGTTTATCGAACCTCAAGGACGCGCGGGACAGGAGGAGATTACCCGAGGTGTTGTATATGGTCTGCCCTATTATATGCCGGGAACATCCCTTGGAGTTAACATGGTAGACTATCCTTCGCATTGCTACGGGAGCATTGGATGGTACATATACGACGACAAGAGGGAACCTGAATTAGGGGTGCGTTTTCTTGACATCATTTCGTACCTAGTGCGCAGAAGAGGGCAACTCCCGCCGTACGGTTTCACGATAGACCCCTTCAGCCAGCCATTCAAGACGACCTCTTACTATGGCAGCGGCGACGTGAACGCCGATGGCCGGGTAGATGCGGCAGACGTGGTGTCGTTGGAAAGCATCGCTACCGGAGGACGTCAACCCGAGTCAGGGGAGAGAGACAGGGCAGATGTGAATGGCGACGGCCGAGTAACTTCGGCGGACGACGCGGCACTGTTGGACCAGTACGTGCGCGGTGCCAGAGATTACCTTCCGGGGCATTGGAACAGCAGAAGTATGACGAAGGCGGCCCGGGAGGACTGGTTCCTGAGAATGCTCGCCGTCAGTCAGGCAGAAACGCTAGATGCAAAGCGGTTTAACATGCCGGCTTGTCGGGCGGTATGCTATAACGGCCAGGACTGGGATTGGGATGAGCCATTGCACAGGCTGACCGCGGTGCTGGTTGGGAGTGACCCTTTGTTGGTAGACGACTGGCTTTTCACCGAAAATGGACAGCATGTTGACTTGAGGCAGTATCGGATGAGAGGCGACAGCAGTGTCTTATATCCAGAAGGTTATCCGATTGGGACGACAACGATTGTGCATTTGAAAGACTTCGAGTCAGACTTCGAGGATTTCCTGTATTTTCGTGACAACTTCAGTTACCCGTACGGTCTTCCAGAGTTCTCGGTGCTCTATCAATCCCCGTACCTTGTGCCTACGCGCCCCACAACGGTGGCAAGCAGTGTGGAATTACCAGGAGGTTGGCTTGGCCCAAACTACCCGAATCCCTTCAACACGTCAACGGCAATCCGTTACAGGGTCCCAGGAACGGGCTATGTAAGGCTTAGCATCTACAACGAGATTGGACAGCTGGTGCACGTACTGCACGAGGGCATTCAGCCGTTCGGCTCGTACGAAGCTGTCTGGGATGGCAGAGATCTGCACGGAGCAGCCGTTGGCTCAGGGGTTTATATCTATGCCGTGCTATACTGGGGAATGAACGGCGCGACGCAAGTCGGTGTTCGGAGGATGACGCTGATAAGGTAAACGATCTCCCTCCCGCGCGCGAGCGGTGCGGTCCACCCGGGCTGTAGTGGCGGTTCATACAGAGCCGCCCGTAGATCGTACAGCCCCCAGGCTTTCCGTAGGTGAGCGCGGCACGAAGTTGGCATCGCTCGTGGTACATCCGCATCTCGGCCTTGTGCTGGGCAGGGAGGGATTCGTAATGCTCGTCGAAGTGCCCGCCGACGCCGTACGAGGTCGCACCTGGAACGTCGCTGTGGTAGGTGAGCACGCTGCGACCCAGTTCCCAGACGAGATGGGTGATTCCGCACTCGCGATGCGCGTCAATGCAGTCTTCTGCATCCCGTCCGGTGGGAAGCTGATAGGGGCGGTGAAGTATCCAGCATCCGAGTTCGGCGACGCCCCAGACGCTCCATGTCGTGTCGGCCATGTTTGGCACGTCCCCCCTGCCGCATGTTTGCTCGTCAGGTTGCTCTCGCCCTTTCTCAGGATAGGGCGGCCTAGACGGGCGAGCCAACGCCGGGCTGTCGGTGGCCGTCAGTACCCGACCGGAGGTCCCTCCGCTTGGACCGCAACGAACGATGCCTCTACTTTCCTAACGTTCTAGAGGCTCGTCGGAGGGAAGGAGGTTTCCGTGCGCGCTGTTCGCATGGCAGCACCCCGGAAGATGGAAATAGTGGAAGCACCTGACCCGGAAGTCGGGCAGAATCAGGTGCTCGTCCGGATGAAAGAGATCGCCGTCTGCGGGAGCGACCTCATCACCTTCCTCGGCACGCATCCGAGGAAATACCCGTACGAACTCGGTAGCCCGGCGCATGAGTGCGTTGGCATCGTCGTGGAGTCGAAGCTCGACGGGTACCGACCGGGCGACCGCGTGCTCTACTTCCCGCCGCCGACCATCGAAAACGCTCTGCGCCAGCTCGTTGCGGCCGGTGCAGACCAACTCCTCAAGCTGCCCGACCACGGCAGCATCACCGAGTGGATGATGGCGCAACTGCTCGGCACGGTCATTCGGACGACGCGGGAACTTGGCTCCGTCTTGGGGGAGAAAGTCGTCGTCATCGGTCAGGGGCCGGTGGGGCAACTGTTCAACGCGATGATGTGGAACCTCGGCGCGCGGAAGATCATCGCACTCGACAAGGTAGCCGACCGGCTCAAGGTCAGCCCGAAGATGCACGCCACGCATACCTTTCAGGTCGGTCGGGACGACGTGGCGAAGGCGGTGCTCGACCTCACGGATGGGAAGGGCGGGGACCTCGTCATTGAGGCGGCGGGCTACGAGGACGCGCACAACCTCATGATCGACCTCGTGCGGGTGGACGGTCGTGCGGTCATGTTCGGCGTGCCGAAGCACGAGAAGAGCACTGTTGACATGTACCGGTGGTATCGCAAGCGGGCGAAACTCTACACCTTCCACCGTCCGAACGTCGAGGACGACATCCACCTCGCCCTTGAACTCATCGTGGAGGGGCGCATCGACGTCAGACCGATCCTCACCCACCGCTTCCCGTTCGACCGCGTGCAGGAAGCATACGACCTCTTCGCCGACCGGAAGGACGGGTGCATCAAGGTGATCGTCGAGTTCCCGTGACGGCGTGTGCGCCTTCCGCCAGATGCTACCCCGGCGCAGGGGCGACTGGCCCGCGAACTCTTCGAGTTCGTAGTCGCCCCTACCCGCCTCCCTTACCGGCCGATCTCCTCCACAACCGATACGCGGGCCACGCGCTCGCGATGACTATAGCCCCCCCGAGGCTGTAGACCGGGTTCTCGATCGCGCTGCTGATCCCGATCCAGAGCGCGGCGAAAGCGAAGACGAGCGGCGTAGCGGGCGCGCCCCATGCATGATATGGACGCGGGACATCGGGGTGCTTTCTCCGTAGGACGAGCACGCCGACGGCGGTCAATCCGGCAAGGATCGTGATGACGAACCCGGTCGCGGTGAAGAGGGCCTCGAACGTGCCGGTGAGTGCGAGGAGGACCGACCAGCCCGCCTGAATCCAGATCGCCGAGGAGGGCGTCCCATGGCGCGCATGGACGTTCCCGGCGAGGCGGAAGAACACCCCGTCCCGCGCCATGGCGTACGCGATGCGCGGTCCGGTCAAGATCATCCCGTTGAGGCCGCCGAGGATGGAGACGATGATGGCGAGAGTCACGGCGCGGCTTGCGACCGGGCCGAAGATCCTCCGCGCCGCGAGGTCCGCCACGACGACGGAGCCGGACGCCTGCTCGATGGGTACGGCGCGGAGGAAGATGAGGTTGAGCAAGAGGTAGATCGCCATCACCGCGAGGGTTCCCCAGAGCGCTGCGAGTGGCAGGTTGCGTCCGGGTTGTCTCACCTCGCTTGCGACGTACGTGGCGCTGTCCCACCCGAAGTAGGTGAACATCACCGCGATGAGCGCGCTGCCGAGCACGCTCCATTCCCACACACCCGTTGAGGGCGGCGAGACCGCACCGTCTGCGGCGGGTATCCAGCACGCCCCGACGATGACGAACGCGGCGAACACGAGCACTTTGACGGCGGTGACGACGTTCTGCACCCACGCTCCAGCCGCCACCCCAACGTAGTTCACGGCGGACAGGATCAGGATCACCGCGACGGCGATGATCTGCCCGCTCGTCACGTTCCATCCGAGATGCGGCAACGTGAAGACGGGTGCGCTCCCGTTGACGCCGGGGAGGAGTTGGCCGAGGTATGCGCCGAAGGCGAGCGACAGAGCGGCGATGGAGCCGGGGAAGGTGATCAACACGGCGGCCCAACCGTCGAGAAACCCCCAGAACGGGCCGTACGCAAGGCGCATGTAGACGTAATGCCCGCCCGCCCGTGGCCACGTCGCGCCGAGTTCGGCATACGAGAGCGCCCCGGCGAGGGCGATCACGCCACCGAGCACCCACGCCACGAGGATGAGCGTTTCGTCCCGGAGCGCCCCGGAAACGAATCCCGGCGTCGTGAAGATGCCGCCGCCGATGATCGTCCCGATGACGAGGAGCGTCGCGTCGGCGAGGCCCAGGCGGGGAAGGAGGGAACGGCTGTCCACAAAGGGAGCACGGCGGCCGTCGAGGCTATCCATCAGGTCTCCAGGCTCTCCTCGGCGCGAGCGGTTCACTTCGGCGCCCGATCCCAATGGAGGATTCCGCTCGCGAACCGCCCCATTCTACGTAGGCCTGAGAAGAAGCACCTGGGTCGGCTTCCAGAAATCGTCTGGCTCTCCTCCGGCGATGGTCGCGAAACTGGCGCGCTGTACGATTTCCAGCCCCGCCGCAAGGACTTCCTCCTCCATTTCCGGCCCCGTAAAGCGATGACAGAAACCGAGAACCTCGGTCGGAGTTCCCTGGCAATCATTCGTGAAGTAGTCACCGGGTTCGGTGGCTCGAGGAGGGTCAGGGAACAGGCTGCTATCCGGCTCTCGAAGGGGCCGGCCATTTCTCCAGCCCCAGGGCTCGTGGTCCTTCTCGATCGTCCAATCGTGGTACGTGAGCAAGACCGAGCCTGTGCGCTTGACTACGCGGCCGGCCTCGCCAAGTAGACGCACGCGATTTGCCCTGAATGGCACATGATGGATCATCTGGGTGATGAGCAGAACGTAGTCGAAGCTCTCTTGAGGAAAGTCCAGGGATTTGCCATCTGACAGACGGAAATCAACCGTCAAGCCAAGCTCGCGCGCAATGCGCTTCGCTTCAGTGAGCAGTTTCGCGGCGATGTCCAGCGCCGTGACGGCAAACCCCATCCGGACCAGTTCGAAGGCCTCTCGGCCTGCACCGCAGCCGACGTCAAGCACTCTTGCCGGAGCCGTCATGAAACGCGCAACCATAGCACGCTCAGGTGGGTGTAGACCTCCGTGCTTCGCGGCATCGCCGTAGTGGCTCAGCGACTGCGGCGTGCTGTAGTAGTTCCGGACAGACTGGAAGAGGGCTTCCTCGTGTGGGCCGCGCTGCGACTTCATCTCTTCTGCCATGGCGAACATCGCAGATCGGGCGCGCTGTCAAGCGTCGCCCGCATCGGGCTTGTTGGACCGTCTCCGTTTCGTCAGGTCTTCTCCATCAACAACGAGAATGTATGCGGCAGTCGCCGGAGAATCTGGGTCGGGACGTTCGGAAACTGCTCCCAGTAAAGATCCGGGTATTCGTCAAAATGCCTCAACAGGAGCCCGGCCGCGAGCAAGGCGTTCACAACCTGGCCGAGAGTCCACTGATGCTCATGAATGGGAAAATCAGCAGGATTCAAATCCCTCTGCCTCGCGATGAAGGGAGCAGGCCAACGTTCTCCCCCTTCTATCTTGTCTGAGAAGTAGTTGTTCCGTTCGGGATGGAAGCGAATGTCTGACGCGTTCGCGTCCCAGACCCAATCCAACGGGTGACCCTCGAACACGAACAGTTGTCCGCCACCCTTGAGCAAGCGAGCGATGACACGAGCCCAACCTTGTATGTCCATCATCCAGGGGAGTGCACCACGTCCCGTGTAGACCAAGTCCCCTGTGCCGTCGAGTGCGTGTGGCACATCGAGAATGTCGCAGCAATACCATGTAGCCTTGGCGCGCAGCGCTTCTGATTTCTGGCGTGCGCAACCAATCATGCGCTCGCTGATGTCGATTCCCACAACCTCGTTTGCGCCCTGTGCCAACAAAGACAGCGTGTCTTGCCCCCCTGCGCATTGAAGATGGATGGCTCGGCGGCACCAGCTCTTGAGTTCTCCTAGAATACGCTGCTCTGGTGGCAAGAGACTGTTGCCGCCACGACGAAGGAATTCGATATCCTTCTCGACGGCGTCCTCATATTTCCTTGCCGCTATGTCCCACGCGGCACCTGTCTCGCGATGCATTCTGGCGATTCGGTCTTTCATCTCTTGTCCCATGGGGCACAATGATCATACAACCTGCATGGACCTGGCTCAGGTTTCCGGACGACGGCCCAGAATGCCTTTCTCCCGCCCGATCCGGTCGAGGATTCCGTTCACGAACCGTCCGGCGTCGTCGCCGCAGAACTCGCGCGCAAGGTTCACCGCTTCGTTCAGGACGACCTTCGGCGGCGTATCGGGCTGAGAGAGGTCCCACTCCGCAAGGGCTAGTTTGACGATGATGTGTTCGAGGCGTCCAATCCGGTCGGGATCCCAGTGTTCGCTCACCGAGGCGAGCGCCCGCTCGTAAGCGCTTCCCCCCTGGGTCGCCTTCCGGCAGAGCGCGAGGGCGTGTTTCATCGCACCGGAACTGAGGTTGTTCTCTTCGCTGATCGAGCGCACTACGTCGCCGAGCACATCCCACGGCTGGCTCTCAAGCCAGTAGAGTACCTGAACGGCCGCTTGGCGGGACTTGTGGCGAGTATTTACGCGTGCTTGGGTAGACATGCGAAGAGGTTCGCCATTTCCATCGCCGCAAGCGCGGCGTCTGCGCCCTTGTTCCCCATCTTCGTCCCGGCCCGTTCGATGGCCTGCTCGATGGAGTCGGTCGTCAGGACGCCGAAGATTGTCGGCACGCCGGTCTCCAGACCGACCTGAGCGATCGCCTTTGCCGCCTCGCCTGCGATGTAGTCGAAGTGCGGGGTCGATCCGCGAATCACCGCGCCGAGGCAGACGATCGCGTCATACTGACCGCTCGTCGCGAGGCGACGAGCGGTCACCCCGATCTCGAACGATCCGGGAACCCACGCGACATCCACCTTCTCAAGGTTCCCGCCGTGCCGCTTGATCGCGTCCAAACACCCTTCGAGCAGGTGCTGGCTGATGAAGGCGTTGAACCGGCTCACCACCACGCCGAACCGGAGGCCTTCCGCTGAAAGCTTTCCTTCATACGTCATCGGTCCGTGTCCTCGCGCAAACGGTATGACCGCAGGAAGTCGATCCCGACAAATGCCGATCTCGCCGCCCAGAAGAAACCGTCATCCTGAGCCAGGCGAAGGACCGGTCGTTCGGCAAGCCCTTTCCGCAGACTCCCGCAGATCCTCCGGAGGGGCAACCTGTACACGCAATAGCGACCGGCCCGAACGCAGAGCTGCCAGTCGCCCCTGAGAAGATACGAAACGCGAGCGAGCAGGTTCAAGTCGGGAACCGGTTTCAGGCGTCCGGATTCGTTCGGGCGGAATGCTCGTGAGCGCCGTTTGGTTCCCGATCTCCGGGAGTTGATCTTGGGAACGGACACGCGAAACGTCCGAATCACACGCACCGGGCGTGCCGGGACCGTGAACCAGTAACACATCCCTCGCGAGGAGTGATGAGACCATGTTTCCGAACCTCAGTCCGGGCGCCGTCGGCATCCGGGGTGCTGGCGTCGAAGACTCCGTCCATCTTGCGAAGGCGACCGGTTTCCCGGGAGTTGACATCGACCTCCGGCAGGCCGATGCGTACGGCATTCAGAAGACGAAGGACCTCTACGCGGCCAACGGCGTGAAGATGGGCGGTTGGGGCCTTCCGGTGGACTATCAGGGCGACGAAGCGAAGTTCCGGGACACCGTCAAGGGCCTTCCCCGGTGGGCGAAGACGGCGAACAATCTCGGCTGCACGAACTTCGCGACATGGATGCTGTCCGGGTCGAACGAGCTTCCGTTCAGAGAGAACTTCGAGCGGATGCGGACGCGCTTCCGCGAGATGGCAAGCATCCTCAAGGACCACGGCTGCGTGCTCGGTGTCGAGTTCCTCGGACCGAAGACGCTTCGTTCCCAGTTCAAGCACGAGTTCATCTGGAACCTGCCGGGGATGCTCGATCTGTGCGACGCCGTCGGGACGGGCAACATGGGTATCCTCCTCGACTCGTGGCACTGGTACACGAGCGGTGGCGATCTCAAGCAGATAACGTCGCTTCGCCCCGAACAGGTCGTCTACGTTCATGTGAACGACGCGCCGAAGGGGATCGAGCGGGACAAGCAGATCGACAACGTGCGAGCGATGCCGATGGAAACCGGCGTCATCGACTTGCCGGGCTTTCTGAAGGCGCTCGACAGGATCGGCTACACCGGACCGGTCACCCCGGAACCGTTCAACAAAGCCTTTGAGGCGATGACGCCGCTCGACGCGGCAAGGCTGACGGTCGAGTCCATGAAGAAGGCGTGGAAGGCGGCGGCGCTCGCCTGGTGAACCTGACGCGGTTCCCCGCGTGCTCACTCGTCGTCTTCCTGCCATCCGGCCTGACCGAGGAGGGGGACGAACACGCACGTGCCGTGCTTCGATTCGAGGAACGCGTTCCCCTCGCGTTCGACGAGAAGCAGTTCCTGGAGGTGGCGTTCGCCGACCGGGATCACGAGGCGTCCGCCGTCGGTCAGTTGGTTCCGCAGGATCGTCGGGACGGCGGGTGCTGCCGCCGCGACGACGATCCGGTCGTAGGGCGCGTGCTCGAACCACCCCTCCGATCCGTCGCCGCAGAGCGCCGTCACGTTCGTCAGTCCAAGCTGTGCCAGGCGCGTTTCCGCCGGTTCGAGGAGCGCGGCGTGCAGTTCCACGGTGTAGACGTGCTCAGCCATGCATGCGAGGATCGCCGTCTGGTACCCGGAGCCGGTGCCGATCTCCAGAACGTGCGGCGTGCTGCTCAGTCTCAGAAGTTCCAGCATGACGGCGATCATGTACGGTTGCGAGATAGTCTGTCGGCAGCCGATCTCGAGAGGTCGGTCCTCGTACGCACGATCCACGAGCGCGGGCGGGACGAAGAAATGCCGGGGCACCAGGCGCATGGTATCGAGCAACTGCGCGTCGTGGATTCCTCGCCCGATCAGGTGCCTGACGACCATGGTCTCGCGCTGGGCCTCCGTGCGTTCGGTATCGAGTTCGGCCCACCGATCGGTGATGCTCGTCATGGCGGGTTGTCCTCCGGCGGGGGCAGCGAGCCGGGAGAGACCGACCAGATGCGCTTGTTCGGCCCGGCTCCCGGTCCAAGGTGCAGCTCGTCGAGCCTGATCGCCATCGCCCGATAATCGACCTCGAACTGCCACGCCAGCCCGCGCACCATGTCGTCTTTCGTTGCGCTCATGCCAATGGCAAGGGCGTTCTTGAGCCACTCGCGCCGCTTCCGGTAGTGCGACTCGACGGTCTTCGGCGGGAGGAGCAGTTCGGCAGCGAACTTGTCCGCGTCGCGCTTGACCGGTTCCACGCCGTGCCTGTCCATGAGGAACATGCCGATCTGCCGCGCGATCTCCCATCGCTTGCGCGTATGCGGCAGCGTGCTGCGCACCTGAATGGAGCTTCCCGTACGACCCTTCTGGAGCGCGCTCATCGTGCCGATGAGGTCCAGCTCCACGATGCGCAGGCCAAGCTCACGGATCATCGGGACGAGATCGACCGGTGGGGTTTCGACATCGGCAAGTCGGTAGAGCGAGCGGGCGAAATCCTGCGGCGTCATCGCCGATTTCAGTGTTTCTGATCCTGCCATATGCGGCCTCCCGGTTCGTGCGATGGCTTACGGCCTGAACGTTCGTCCTCCTATCTCATACCATACCGCGGCGCCAACGTTGGAGCAATATACGCCGGTGCGTGCGCCGCTACTGGCCTGTGGTAGGGAGACGGAACGGCTGCCGTGAGCATCGCCGAGGGACTGATCGAGGCATACCGCTTCCCACGGCGAGGATATGACCACGTCGCGTCGGGAACTCGTCTTCCGAATGGTCGGTTTACCTTCTGTGTCACCATGCCGACCGGCGGAGATGCGTCGGATTCGTGCATGAGACGGATTGGCCGGGAAGTACAGGAGGTGATCGGATGAAGCGCTTCGTCATGGCTGCGGCTCTCGGACTTGCCCTCGTTGGGGGTGTGCTCGTCGTCCTGACCCCCGGTGGAGCCGGGGCGGGAACGGTGGCGGCGGGTGATACGGTCTCGGATTTCACCCTCACGGATGTGGGTGGCACGGAGCATCGCCTCAGCCAGTACCGAGACAGCACTGCCGTCGTCGTCATGTTCATCGCAACGCAGTGCCCAGTCTCGAACGACTACAACACGCGCATGGTGGAACTGGCGCGGACGTATCAACCGAAGGGCTTCCAGTTCCTCGGTATCAACTCGAACAAGCAGGAGTCGGTCCAGGAGATCGTCGAGCACTCCCTGCGAAACAACTTCCCTTTTCCGGTGCTTAAAGACCATCGGAACGTGATCGCCGACCGGTTCGGCGCGACCCGTACGCCGGAAGTGTACGTCATCCTGCCCGGCGGGAAGGTTGTCTATCACGGACGTATTGACGACAGCCAGAACATCGAACGAGTCCAGTCCCGCGATCTTAAGGACGCCCTCGAGGCAATCCTCGCCCGGCGACCGGTACCACGTCCGGAGACGCGGGCGGTCGGCTGTACGATCAAGCGAGTGAATTGACGATCCCACGCCCGGCATCGCACACGGTTGACGCGATGAGACCGATTGCACGTCTCCTTCTTCCAGCCCTTTCCATCGTCCTGGTCGGGTGCGGTGGCGGAGGATCGCTTCCTGATTCGTACAGCATCCTGAACGGCCAGCAGATCAGGAAAGCTCTCGAAGGACAGGCGGGGAATGTCGTCGTGCTAAACTTCTGGGCGACGTGGTGCGTGCCGTGCCGCCAGGAGTTCCCCGCGCTCGTCGCGCTCGATGAGAAGTACCGCCGCGACGGCGTGCGCGTCATCGGAGTTTCCGTGGATGACGTCGCTGACCTCGAAGAGAAGGTGAGGCCCTTCATACGGGCGGTAGGTGCGAAGTTCCCGATCTGGATCAAGGCAACGGGCGACCCGATGGACTTCATGGAGGCGCTCAACCCGCAGCTTTCCGGCGCGATCCCGGAGACGATGATCTACAACCGAAGGGGCAACGTCGTGGAGATCCTCGCCGGAGAGCAGACGTTCGAGCAGTTCGAGGCGGCGATCAAGCCGTTGTTGTGATGCGTTCCATCACCGCTGCGAAGAACCCGTCCGTGCTGTGCCGGTCCGGGGCCAGAGCGAGATAGGAACTCTCGACGAGCGTATCAGCCAGGTGACGGGGGAGCCACGTTCGCACGTCGAGCGTGTGGAACGCCGGGTTCTCCCTCAGCCACCTTTCGACGACCTGTTCGTTCTCTTCGCGGAAGAGGCTGCACGTCGCGTAGATAAGCCGTCCGCCCGTCCGGACGAGCGGCCCGCATCGCGTAAGGATTTCGCGCTGCGCACGGGCGAGCCGGACGAGTTCGTTCGGCGTCAGATGTGCCGGACCGTCCGGCATCCGTCGCCACGTTCCGCTACCGGAGCAGGGCGCGTCCACCAGGACGATGTCAGCCGTTCCCGTCCACGATCCGTACGCCGCATCGTCCTCTGCGCATGCCGTCGTCACGATGTGTACCCCGGCGCGGTGGGCACGCTTCCGCAGTTCCACCAGTTTCCCGGCGTTAGTATCGAGCGCGAGCAGTTCGCCCTGATCCTCCATCATCGCAGCGAGCGCAAGCGTTTTCCCACCGCCCCCCGCGCACGCATCGACGACGCGCATCCCCGACTTCGCCCCGCTCACGAGCGCGACGAGCTGACTGCCCTCATCCTGGAACTCCAGCTTCCCCTCGCGATAGAGTGGCGACTCGACGAGCCGCACCGGCTCCTCCAGCAGGATGCCCCACGGGCTGAGGCTCGTTGCGTTCGCACGAATACCTTCACGCGAGAGCGCATCCATCACCTCCGTGCGCCCTGCGCGGAGCGTGTTGACCCGGAGCGCGACGGGTGCGCGGGACCGACTTGCGACGGCAATTGCTCTCGCCCGCTCCCAGCCGTACTCATGAACCCAGCGCTCGATGATCCAGTCAGGGAATGAGGTCCGCAGCGCGAGCTCGGATGGCGAGGCGGCCTCACTCGGATCAAGGGAGAGCGCGGTCCCTGCCGCGCGGTCGAGCCATCCGGCGAAGACTCGTTCACCGATCGGCGCCGCCGTCTGAGCCATGATTCCGCTGAGCACGGCTTCAGGTCCGTATCCTGCGACGCGCAGAAGCACCCCGCACGCCATGAGGATGCGCAGTGACCGGTCTTCGCCCAGCGCGGCGGGTCCTTCCGGCGTTCGGTCTATTGCCTCGTCGATGCGTCGCCGCCACCGGACGAGCGCGAAGACGAGTCCGCCGATGAGCGCCCGGTCGGAGCTTCCGAGTCGAGGATGTTCCTTGACGTAGCGGGCGACGGTGTGCTCGGCGTAGTAGCGCGGGTTCTCAAGAAGGTGCAGGATAGCGATGACGTGACCAAGGTCGTGCAAGACGTACCGATCTTTCACCTGAGGGATGGAGCCGGGTAACGAGTCTCGTCGGGACATCGGACTGGACGGGCATCAGGAGGATCGCTGGCGACGGAACAGCCAGACGAGCAGGACCAACAACGCGACGAACGGAAGGAGGCTCCTGCCACGGCCTTCCTGAGTGTGGTGAACCTGCCGCCGTTCGCGCCGTCGGTCCAGTTCGTCGATGAAACGCCTCACCTGACCGGCGTCCTGTGGCGGTATGTGCCACGAGAACGCCCGTCCGCGCGCTGGACGGAACGTCAGGGTCGAGTCGTCGAGGCGTAGCGACACCTCGTCGAGGAAGTGAGGCCCGTACAACCATCGCAACCACACATTCCGGACGAGCCATGGATGTCGCGCGAACCGCGGGAGGCTCCGGATCAAACGTCGTTCTTCGTCCTTGAGGAGCTTGAGCCGGAGCGTCGTCCGGGTCAGCCGAAAGACCGGTCCGCCCGACCACGTGAGGAAGAGCAGTTCCCCTTGGTGACTCATGATTTCACCAGCACGACGTGCACCGTTCCCGGACCATGCACGCCGATCACAATTTGTAGTTCGATGTCCGCGGTCTTCGACGGGCCGGTGATGAGCGTGACGTTCGACGGCATCCCGTCAGGGTACTCCGCCTGTATGCGGGGAAAAAGGTCGTAGAGGTCCGGCACGACCTGATCCTCCCGCACGATGGCGATGTGGACCTTTCCAAGAAGGCTCACCGAGCGAGCATGTTCCGGTGAGCTGCACACGACGAGCGACCCGGTCTCCGCCACCGCATAGTCAACCCCCGTCACCCCGCACGACATGGCGAACGCGTTGGCCTTACGCTCCGCTTCTGGGAGGGTGGAATCCCACCGTTCGACGGCGATCCCTTCCGCCGAGAGCACCCTGCCGAGGGCCAGTTGGTCTATGATGGGAATCGGCCAGGTCACGACGGCGGTCGCTTTCTCCTCGCGGATGATCCGGGCGACCGCCTCCCGCGCCTCGCTCAGGTCGGAAGCACGGTGGACGTGCATTCCCGCCGCCTGCGCTTGCTCGGCGAACGTATCGGACAGCGAGGCGACCGCTTCGATGCGCCCCGGCTCGCCCTCGACCGGGGCCGTGTCGTGTGCGTGCGACGGAATCTTCCGTGCACCGGCCTTTCGCACGCGTTCGAGGAATTCGTCTCGAGTCAGTCCTGCCATGCAACCTCCTCAGCGGTCGTTCGCCTCACGGTTCCGCTGCATCCCACCTGTTCAGCACCGCTGGGATGCGGGACATCGTCCCGACCGTTGCGTCGGGTGTTTCGTCGGGACGTGCCGGGTTGAGCGTGGCTAACCAGTTCGGCGTCCGGGTGATCGACTCCCGGTAGAGGCGAGCATTCTCGGTTTCCGGCTCCCATCCTTTCTCCGTCGGTGAGAAAGTGCAGAGGATGGTCCTCATGCCGAGCCGTCTCGCCGGTGCGATGTCGGTATCGAGCCGGTTTCCGACCATGATCGCCTCATCGGGGCTGCAACCGCCCTCTTGCAGCGCCCACCGGAAGAGCCGCTCGTTGGGCTTGCGGTGGCCGACCAGGACATCGAGCGCCAGGACTTCGAAGTGCTCGCGGATGGCAAGTCGCACGAGTGCCTTCACCGTCCCTTCGGGTTGATCGGCGATGATTCCCATCCGGTAACGTCCGGCAAACTGGCGCAGGACATCAACGGCTCCGGAGACGGGCTGCACCAGGTGCATCCATTCGCCGGTCGCATGGCAACGCACCGCGTCGGCCCACTTCGCTCGGACCTCCTCCGGCAGTTCCCGCTCGGCGATGGTATAGTGCGGCTTCGTGTCTTCCCGCTTGACGAGTTCTTCTCTCCAGACGAGCAGGTCGGGGAAATCAAGCCTTCGCCCCGCGCTTCGCAACGCCTCGAAGAGCAATTCATAGATATGGTAGCGCAGCGGGTCCTTGTTGAAAAGGGTGTCTCCGAGGTCCCAGAAGACCCAGCGCGCCTTCATGGTTTGCTCCGCCGTTCCAAGTAGTCAGCGAGGACCTCGCCCGCCTCTCGACACCGGGGCACCGTCATCATGAGGCCGATCGCAAGCCGAAGCGTCGCGGGGACGTGTCCGAGATACTCCGTCTTGCCTCGCTGCGCCGCTGCGTAGATGAACGCCCCCGCGTCGTGGAGCTTTCGCTGGATGGCGGCGACGGTGAGAAGCCGGTGGAACCGTTCGGTGATCGAGACATCCGCACGCCGACCGTACAGATCAGCCAACTGTTCGCGCTCCGCCGGGGTGACCTCGACGTAGGAGTCGAACAGGAGCGAGGCGAGATCATACTGGCGCAAGCCCTGCCGTGCGTCTTGGAAGTCGATCAGACCGAGCTGCGGCGCGTCGTGCTCAGGGCTATTGCGCACCATGAGGTTCGATGTCTGGAAGTCGCGGTGCGTGAACACGCGTGGCTCGGCGGCGAGGGTAGTGCTGATCCAGTCGAATGCTTTGGTGAGCGTCCTCTCCTCCGCACTGGTCGGCTTGAACCCGCACCAGTGGCCGATGACCCACCTGCGCACGTGGAAATCGAACTCGTACTGGAATTTCTCCACGTCGAAGTGCAGACTGAACGCCGGGCATAGCTCGCGGCGGTCCTCCAGACATTGGTGGACTCGCGCGAGAAGCTGGATCGCGCAGTCGTAGAGCGCCGCTCTGTGTCCGGGGAGGACCTTCGCGGCGTGCGCCATGGTGAGGTCCCCGAAGTCTTCGAGCAGGATCATGCCGTCGTTCATCCAGACATCGTGGAGGGCCGGGACCGGGATGTCGTGGCGGGCAAGGCAACTCCTGACGCGGAGGTAGGAGTCGAACATGCCGTTCAATTCCGGCGCGATGCCCATCAGGGCCACGGAGGGGTGCCCATATCGCTCGGCGAGCGGCCCGGTGACACGGAAATACCAGCGGTCGGATGCGCCGCCGGAAAGCGGGACGAGGGCGAACTGATCGGTTGCGGTCAGGCGGTTGAGTCGGGCGAAGACTTCATCCGGCTGCGGACTCATGGAGGCTCACCAGCGGAACCGGCTGAAAGTGCTTCAGCGATTGGCGCGGCAGTTCCTCGCGGGTGCGATGGTAGCTTTCCGGCGTTCCCAACTCCGCCCAGTAGCCCTCGTGGATGTAGCCGTGGATGTGGCGATGTTCTCGAAGGGCGGGAAGATAGAAGCCGTCGATGATGGACTCCCGCTTCGGCAGAATGTACTCGAAGACCGTCGGTTCCACGATCTGGATGCCGGCGAACATCATCGCTCTGCTGCCCGGTCGCCGCCTGCCGATGTCACCGCGTATGTCGATAACCTGGCGGATCCTTGGGTCCCACTCGACCACCGGGATGTGCGCCGGGTCGAGGTTGTGTCTGAGGACCATCGTGGAGATGCAGCCGGAGCGGATGTGTTCGTCAACGACTTCGCTGAGGTCCACATCGCAGATGACGTCGGCGTTCAGCACGAAAAACGGGCTATCACCGATGAACTTCCGCGCGTTCGCAATGCCGCCGCCGGTCTCCAGGAGGTACGCTTCGCGGCAGATCTGGACGCTGAAACCCATTGCGTCGCACCCACGAAGGACCTCCTCGATCTGCTCCGCGAGGTAGTGCACGTTTACGATGACCTCGGTGACGCCCGCAGCCTTCAGCAGACCGAGGGGATATGCGATCAGGGGATGCCCCCCTACAGGAAAGAGGGGTTTGGGAATCCTGTCGGAGAGTGGTCGCGCTCGTTCACCTCGTCCGGCGGCCAGAATCATGGCGCGCATTGACTGCCCCCTGGTACGTGCCACATCGCATGTGAGGAAGGCTTCTCTTGGCGTGTGTCCGGAAGGGGTGGTGGGAGAATTGTAGATCCTTTCGCCACCCCTTCTTCTCAGCCGTAGGACCGGTTTCTCACCCGCCCGCTTACCCGTGGTGCAGCCCCGCGAACGGCTTTGCTGACACACTCTAAGTATAGCAGGTTCCGGTGAAAAGCACTACTCAGAACCATGCCTCCGGACCGGCACTTTCCACCCGTCACGCCACACGTGCCGTGAACTCTTCCTCGACGAGCTCCACCTTCCGCTCATCGAGAGGGAAGCTCACGTGACATCCGTGCCTGATGATCCCTTCGAAGGCCGCTCCGAAGTACTCAAGGGCGTCGGAGTTGTAGTCGATCTCTACGGTTATGGAATAGGTCACCCACACGACGTGGTCTTCGCGGTCGATCTCGATGGTGCGAGTTTCCGCACTTCGAACAAAAGCCTTCCGCACCGCTTCCGCCTCTCCGGGCTCGAGGGTGGAGGGGTCCCATATGGTGAGCGGCTTCCCGAAATACGACTCAATCGTCTTCGTGGGAAGCTCTTCGTCGAGAAGATCGTACTCAGCCGTGACGGTGGCGACAGCAACGGTGTGCATATCCCATCCCGAGTGTTCGCGAGTTACCTGCTCATCCGAGGGTAGAATATCCCGAAAGGGCGGTCGTGTCCGCAAGGATCGCCGCTCGTCGCGCGTCATTCGCTTCCAGTTGGGGGCCGGGAGACGAGTTGCCATCTTTGTACTATTCTGCACGAGTCGCGTGCTCGCCACACATGCAACCTGAACGGAAACGAACGATGGATGCCGGAGGCCCGACTTCCCTTTTCGAGGTCTCCATGGGTGAGAAGCGGCGAGAAGCCGCCGAGATGACGCGGGTGACGAACATCGGCATCGTCATGAATATCGCCATGGTCGCCGTCAAAGTGGCTGTCGGCTGGGTGTTCGGGTCAATTGCTCTCGTGGCCGACGGGATTCATTCGCTGTCGGATCTCCTCACGGACGTGCTGGTCCTTGTCGGGACGTGGGTAGGCATCCGCCCCGCCGACAGGGGACATCCGTACGGTCACGGGAAGGTGGAGACGGCGAGCGCCCTTCTGATCGGTGTGGCGCTCGTGCTCGTCGGAGGCCGGATCGCGTGGGTCGCGGGCTCCGAGATGTACGAGCGGCATCACGCCTTCCCCGGTGTCTGGGTGTTGGTCGTGGCGGCACTGTCCGTCGTGGGTAAGGAGTGGCTCTATCAGATCACCCGGCGTGTTGCCGTCCGAGTGGAAAGTCCGGCGCTCTATGCGAATGCGTGGCACCATCGTTCCGATGCGTTTGCGGCGTTTGCGGTCATGTTGGGTGCCGGCGCCGGGATGCTGGGCTGGGGGCACGGCGATCAGGTGGCCGGGGTGGTCGTCGGGTTGATGGTCGTCGGCGTCGGGATCAAAGTCCTGATGGACGCGTTCGTCGAACTCTCGGAAGGCAGCGCCGATCCGGCCACCGTTGAGAAGCTTCGGAACGCCATGTCCAACGAATCGGGCGTCCGGAGCTTCCACCGCCTGAGAAGTCGGCGCGTCGGCAGGGAGGTGTTCCTCGACGTGCACATTCTCGTGGATCCGAGCCTGACGGTCATTCAGGGACACACCATCGCCAACCGGGTGGAGAGTGCCGTGCGCACCGCCATCCGCCGCCCGGCGAACGTCGTCGTCCACATTGAGCCGGACCTGCCCGAATTGCGGAGAGATAGGACCGTCCTGTAGGCACGGGCGTGTCCGGAAAACGCTTGCAGCCTCGCTGACGCACTACCAACCCGTAAGGACCTTGTGCCCCTGGCCGGAGAACCAGATCCCATCCACCACGACCCCCAACGCCACGCCGAGCGAATGGCCGCACACGATGGTGGACGAGGCGGTGAGATCCCTCACCGAGTCCGGTGCTGTCATCCCCGACATAGCGGTGGACGAGCTGAGAGCGGCGCGTCAGCCGGACTTGAAGCACGCACTTGGCGAGGAGAAGTAGGCGTCAGAATGGATGGGTTGGGGGCGCAAGGCCTTGCGCCCCTACAGTTCGACGGCCAAGGCCTCAGCCCGCTGTCGGCGCATACCCCTTCAACACCTCCGCGAAGTCCACGATCTCCTTCATGTTACTGAGGAACCACGGGTCAATGCGCGTCAGCTTGTAGACTTCTTCGACCGTGAAGCCGAGTTCGAACGCCGCTTTGATCTGGAAGAGGCGGTCGGGAGTCGGCACGGCGAGTCCCTGGCGTAACTCGTCCGCTATGCTGGGCTTTGTGATGTCGATGTCCTTTCCGTCGTACCCGAGGCCGTAGCGGTCGATCTCAAGCGACCGAATCCCCTTCTGAAGCGCCTCCTTGAACGTCCGACCGATGGCCATCGTCTCGCCGACCGACTTCATCTGGATGCCGAGGCGCGGGTCCGAGCCGGGGAACTTCTCGAACGCCCAGCGCGGGATCTTCACGACGCAGTAGTCAATTGTCGGTTCGAAGGAGGCGGGCGTGACGCGGGTGATGTCGTTCGGGATCTCGTCGAGGGTGAACCCGACGGCGAGCATCGCGGCGATCTTGGCGATGGGGAAGCCGGTCGCCTTCGAGGCGAGGGCTGAGGAACGGCTCACGCGCGGGTTCATCTCGATGACCACCATCCTGCCCGTCTCCGGTTCGACGGCGAACTGGATGTTCGACCCACCCGTTTCGACGCCGATCTCCCGGATGACGGCGATGGCGGCGTCGCGCATCTGCTGGTATTCCTTGTCGGTGAGCGTCTGCGCAGGCGCCACGGTGATCGAGTCCCCCGTATGAACGCCCATCGGGTCGAAGTTCTCGATGGAACAGATGACGACGACGTTGTCCCGGAGGTCGCGCATCACCTCCAGCTCGTATTCCTTCCACCCGATGACGGATTCCTCGACGAGCACCTCGTGGATGGGGCTGAGGTCGAGGCCGTTCGTGACGACTTCCTCGAATTCCTCGGTGTTGTACGCGATCCCGCCGCCGGTCCCGCCGAGGGTGTACGACGGACGGATGATGGCCGGGTAACCCGTTCGTTCGACGATCTGCCTGGCGTCGTCGAGGAAATAGGCGTAGCCGCTTCGCGGCAGGCCCGCGCCGATCCGCGTCATCGCGTCACGGAAGAGCCTTCGATCTTCCGCCTTCTGGATCGATTCGAGCTTCGCGCCGATGAGCTCGACCCCGTACCGGTCGAGAACTCCGGATTCGGCGAGCTTCACGGCGGTGTTGAGACCGGTCTGACCGCCGACGGTTGGCAAGAGCGCGTCGGGCCGTTCCTTCTCGATGATCTTCGCGCAGACGTCCGGCGTGATCGGCTCGATGTACGTCCGGTCGGCCATATCCGGATCGGTCATGATCGTCGCCGGATTGCTGTTGACGAGGATGACTTCGAAGCCGTGCTCTTTGAGCGCCTTGCACGCCTGGGTCCCGGAGTAGTCGAACTCACACGCCTGCCCGATGATGATCGGGCCGGAGCCGATGAGCATGATGCGGTGGATGTCGGTTCGCTTCGGCATCTACCCCTCGTCCTCAGTTCCGGTGGCGTCCACGGTTGAGTGCAAACACAAGGCCGGTCCGGATCATCTCGTCCACGCGCAGGTCAAGCGAGATACCCGGCGGGTTGATCTCCGCGTAGCTCGCCTCATAGAGCGCCTCGCCCCAGAGCGACCACGTCCGCGCCTCCCAGATGCGTATCTCAACGCCGATCCGTCCGACGAGGTCAACCGTCGGTTCTCCGAACCCCCTGCGTATGCGCGTCCGTATTTCGGTTCGATGCTCGTCGAGCGTCGTTTCGTCGAACTGACGCCCTTCGTTGAGCCTCCGCACCCCGACACCCAGGCCACCGATGAGGCGGAGCCACCGGATGTCGAACGCCCGCGGTATGACGAGGTCAGCCGTGAGGCTCACGTGGTGGACCGTCCCGTCGAGGGAGGTCACCCACGTCGGAATCCACGTGGGGTCGTACCGAGGGGTTGCCGGGTTGTTCAGGTACTTCGCCGTCTCAGGCAGTGCGCTCACCGTGCTGCGGAGCGCCGTGTACCGCCCCGTCAGGCGGAACTCGACGGATTCTCTCTCGAAGCCGACTCCGATGCCGAGGGACGGACTTGGCCCGTAGTAGTCCGTCATGAGGTTGATCGGAATGCTCGCCTGTGGCACGAGGAAGACGGACCACGGCGCGGCGGTGGCCCTTGATGGGAACAGGTTCGTCACGAGAATGGCAGCGGCAAGGGCGAAGCCCCTGACGCTGGCCGAGAAGGCAGGCGCGACGCCGTTCCTCACAGTGGCCCGCGTGCACCGACACCGGCATGACGGCGGGTAGGCCTGACGCTCCGGTCGGGCTGTACGGACACGGGACGGGAACGTCCCGCCTACCATCGTCAATGCCATCGGCTCTGTCGTGTCAGTGCATCAATGGAGAAGGCGGTATCCGATGATGAAGAGCGTCGCCCCGGCAAGAAGCGCATAGGACGCTCTCAGCAAGACGCTTCTGGTGGCCGGACCGAGCCACGGGCGGCTGACCGGCGGCCGGAGGCGCCGGGGAGCCATGCTCACCACAGGCTCGCGGGGAGGAAACCCCTTCGGAAAGCGTATCTGTTCGATCTGATCGGCGACGGAATGATCCACTCCGCGAATCGCATCGAGCGCGAGCAGCTTCGCCCGCGCCGCCCGATGTGCGACGAGGTCGTGTTGCGACCACGCGGTCCACTGGTCGTCCTGATCGCCGAGTTCCGGTGCCTTCTCGACTCGGAGCGCCAGTTCCTTGAACGACTCGAGCCGACGAAGCATCTCCTGCCGCTTCCGCTCATCGTGAGAGGCGTTGATCATCTTGTCGCACGTATCGAGAAACTGCAACAAGTCCTTTCGTATCGCCTCCTCCGGCAGCGTTGCGAGGTACGATTCCTCGATCAGCTCGTCTATCTTGCCCCGAATGTCCATCATCCCGGCAACCTTACCGCTGGCGGAGAACGCTGAGCTGGATGACAAACGTACATCTCTCGCTTCGCTGTTTAATAAGGTAAAGAAGCCCAAATCGAAGTGTCAAGCTGCGTGCGCTGGCCCATCCCGGCCTGTCCGGGCAACGGCGGCAAGACCTGTCACGCAACCCCGCTGAACGTCGGGCGACCCCGTCGTTTTCGAGGTGCCTGTGTCCGGCACCCAGATCGGGGAGAGGTGTTCTGCGGGCGCGCCACCCGTGAGGGATCACGCACACCCACCGGGTATGAGACCTCGTCACACTCTGACCCGCGCCGCCGCGACGATCTGCGCCGTCTCGGAGTCGATGGCGCGGACGTGCACCACTCGGTCGGTCCCAAGCCGATACACCTTCCCGGTCAACACGAGGCGGCTGTTGAGCAGGTTGCCGATCTCGACGGCCTGCGCCGGGTTGACGATGCCCCCGGCGCTCAGCTCCTGCTCGCGGAGCACCTCGTCAAGGCGGTCGCGCTCGACGAGTTTCACCGCCCCCGACTTCACGATCACCTCCATCGATAGGTCACGGAGGTACACCGCCAGGGCCGAGGAATCCTCTAAACTGTTCTCGAACGGCAAGAGCACCGCCGTGAGCGTGTCGGTCGAGTAGACGGCGAACTGGCGATTCATCTGATCCCACAGGTTCTCCAGCCGGATGCCGAGGTATTCCTGCTGGTCCGACGGCGCGGGGGTGTCGCTGGCGAGAAGCGGCACGCTCACCTGATAGGCGAGGTCGCGCCGCACGAGATCGACGACGATATCGTCGAGCCGACGCGATGCCCAGTTCGATCCGGTGTGGTGGCTCACCTTGCCGGGGTCGGATGCCGTCGCCCTCCCCTCGCTCTCGCCCGTCTCACCGTACGTGAGGAAGATGAACTGCCCGTACGTCGCCACCGCGATCTGCCGGAAGATGTACTCGCCATCGAGGGAAAGTCCGCTTGCGCCGATGATGTGGAACCGGATCGCCCGCTTGTTCGCCGTCCGGGCTGCCCAGAGGTAATCGAGATTCTGACTGTAATCGGTGTGCGGCGGCGCGTCGCCGATGACGAAGGCGTTTCTCAACCCGGTCTGGCGCCAGCCGAGGCTATCGAGCGCGGCCAGGAGACCGCTCTGCACGTCTTCCGGAGTGTCTCCTCCGCCCTGTGCGCGCACCTGCGAGAGCGCGACCTCGAACGAGTCCAGGTCGGCGGTGAACGGGATCACCTCAAGCGGAACTACATCGCCCCGGTCGCGGTAGACAACCATACCGAAGCGCAGGTCGGCTTGTGGGGAGGCATTCTGGAGCCTGCGATGGATGCTCAGGAGCACGTCGCGCAATTGCTGGATCTCGTCCCCCATGCTCCCGGTCGCGTCGAGGACGAACGCGACATCCACCGGAACCTGCTCCGGGACGGTGCGCTCCTCCGAAAGAGACACGGTCAGGATGCCGTCGAGCGCCGGTTTCCATTCGGCACGGACCTCGTCCTGTCCCGCGCCGACGGCGACTCGCGTAGCATCCTGCGCGCCATCGAGGAAGAACGCGCGCGGGAAGACCACGCTCTCACCATTCGGGTAGGTTCGTCCGGCCCAGAGCGTTCGTCCTCGTGCGTCTTCGACGCGGAAGGGCGCGTTCATAACCAACTTTCCCGCCCGATCAACGACGCGCAGGATGACCCGGTCGCGATAGTCGGATGGCAGCGCCATGGGAAGCCCCGCCCGCTGCTCATCATACCGCCCGGCGAATTCCAGCCACATCGGGTATTCTTCGTTGTCGTCGTGGGCACCTGCCTTCACCTCGGCGGCACGGCCTGGTGCGGCGGTGGCGAACTCCCGCCCGGCAACCGCCGCGCCGCCCACGGCGCCGAGCGCTTCGGCGTGAGCTTTCGCCCGGCTGGCCACGTGGCGTTCCGCGGGAGCGCCGGCGTCCGCACCGCCTGTCGCTCCGATCTCCGGTTCCTCCACCGTCGGCGACGCCTCGGGTGCAGTTTCCGGCTTCGGTGTCTTCGTGCCGCACGTGCTCACGAACAGCGCGACGACCACAAGGAGAGGAAGAAAACTGCTGGTTCTGACCATGATGCGCCTCCTTCTTGACCGCGCGGAAACATCCGTTCCTCTCGCAACTCCAGGTGCGCAATTGCCCGCGCCGTCGATTTCCCTGCTTTCTCTCCATGATACCGGACGGGACGGCGCGATATTCCCTTCATCTCCCTGACGACACTCCGAACATGTCGTATCTTCTCACTCTTGTCACAGTGAGCCGTAGTTCCAGGAAGCACGGAAAGGTAGCACATGGCACATCCCGCAGAGACATTCGTCGAGGAACACATACGGAAGATCGCTCCGATGGTGCAGGCGTTCAACGAAGCGACTTGGGACCTCAACGTCACTGGCGACGAGCAGTGCGCGAAGAGGCGCGCCGAACTCGACGCTACCGTCACGAAGGTGTACGCGAACGAGGCGGAGTTCCTCCGGGCGAAGCTGTTTTCCCTCGGCGCACGCTACCCGTGGGACGAGACGCTGGAGCGCGTCACCGGCGAACGCTTCACGCCGCGCTACTTCGCCGAGCAGTTTGTGGGACACTGACCACCGATGACGCACCGGGTTTCGGAGCTGGACGGTCGAGGTAGGGTCCCGGTCCAGCTGTGATTACCTTCTCTCTTCGATTCCGGTTCGTATCCCGGCTTACGTGGAAACGGCTCTCTTGCGAGGTCCGCCGGTGCCGTGCAATCGCTCCCGACCGAACATTGTCCTGATCCTCGCCGACGACATGGGGTACGGCGACTTCAGCGCGTTCAACGGCGGTCTCTCCGCCACGCCGACGCTGGACGCCCTCATGGGCGAAGGGATCACGCTCTCACGGCATTACACCGCCTCTCCCGTCTGCAACCCGTCGCGCGCGGCGCTTCTTACCGGACGGTATCCACACCGCACCGGGTCAATCGACACGCTCGACTGGCGCGGTCTTGACCGCCTGGCTCTTCGCGAAGTGACGCTCGCGGACGTTCTGTCCGTCGCTGGGTACTCCACCGGCCTTGTCGGGAAATGGCACCTTGGAGCGTTCGACCGGCGTTATCACCCGGAGAACCGAGGCTTCGACGAGTCGGTCTGCTTTCGGGGAGGCTGGCAGGACTACTACCGGTGGAATCTCGAGTACGGGGACGCCATGAGGCACGCCGACGGTCGCTACCTTACCGATGTCTTCACCGAGGAGGCGGTCCACTTCATAGACCGCCACAGAGCGGCACCGTTCTTCCTCCACGTCACGTACAATGCCCCGCACGATCCCCTCCAGGCCCCGGAAGACGAAATCCGTCCGTTCGTCGAGACCGGGCGCTACACGAAGGCGGTAAGCACGATCTACGGGATGATCCGTCGCATGGACAGCGGCATCGCTCGCATCCTCGAGGCTCTCCGGCGCAACGGACTCGAGGAGAACACCATCGTCCTGTTTACGAGCGACAATGGTCCCCAGTTCGGCGGCACGGGCGACATGAACCACGACCGGTTCAACTGCCACCTTCATGGCTCGAAAGGGGTCGTCTACGAAGGCGGAATCCTCGTCCCTATGGTGATGCGATGGCCAGCGGGTCTGGCAGGTGGCGGCGAAGTGCACCAGATGGTCCACTTCTGCGACTGGTTTCCGACGCTTCTCGCAGCCGCCGGAGTGGACCAGCCATCGGAACTGCGGCTTGACGGCACGAACGTGCTACCCGTCCTTCGCGGCGACACGGGACACACCGAAATGCGGCGGTTCTGGCAATGGAACCGGTATGCTCCCGTCATGACAAGCAATGCCGCGATGCGCGACGGGGAATGGAAGCTCGTCAGACCCGCGATCGAGGAAACTATGCAGATTCCCCGCTACGACATCAAATGGAACAGCATCATGCGGTACGAACCGGAGAAGATCCAGGACGTCATCCGTGATCGGGAACCCGAGCGAACGATACCAGCACCGCCACCGCCGGAACTCTACAACATCGCGAAAGACCCACTCGAACGCGAGAACCTGGCGAACGAGCACCCGGAACGGGTTGCCCGGATGCTCGGCGAACTTGAGTGCTGGTTCGAAGAAGTGGAGGCCGAACGGGCCACGATCGACGACGTGTGGTGATACGCGAGATACCTGTTTCCCCTTTCCTCGGTAGCTTGAGGAGACTTCGATGGCACAGAGACTTCGGGTCGCCGTCACCGGTGCAGGTGGCGAGGCGAGATGGTACATGGAGGCCTACCAGAGATGTCCGGAATCGGAACTCGTCCTCATACAGGACATTGACGAGAAGAAGGCGCGCGAGCAGGGCGAGAAGCTCGGTGTGCCCTGGACGACGAAGTTCGAGGACCTTCTCCGGGCCGACATCGACATCGTTGACGTCAGCACGCCGAACCACCTGCACGCCCCGCAGTCCGTCGCGGCGTTCGAGGCGGGAAAGCACGTCATCTGCCAGAAGCCGATGGCGCCGACCGTGGCCGACTGCGACCGGATGATCGCGGCGGGGAAGAAGGCGAAAAGGCAGCTTGCCATCTACATGGGTTCGCTCAGTTCACCGCTCTACCACGAGTTGAAGGAGATGATCAAGGCCGGGTTCTTCGGGATCATCTCGTCGGTCTCAAGCCGAGGCGCGCACCGGGGGGGCTATGAGGCGAAGGACAGGAGCCACTGGCGTGGCTCGAAGGAGAAGACCGGCGGCGGCGTGTTCATCCAACTGGCGGTCCACCCGATCAACCTGTTCCAGTGGCTCCTCGACGAGGAGATCACGCAGGTTGTGGCGCGTTCCACGAACCGGCTCTGTCAGCACTCTATCGGCGGGGACGACCTGACCCACGCCGTCTGCGAGTTCAAGAGCGGCATCTACGGTTCGTTCGAGGCGGGATACGCGGCGGAGGGCGGCCTGTTTGCTTTCTACGGGACGAAGGGATCGTTCGTCCAGACCGCCGGAAAGACGTTCCTCTGGTCGGAAAACCCGTGGGACGGTGAGATCATCACGTACCGACCGAAGGGCGGCAAGGAGATGACCGAACTCGATCCGAAGGAACTCGGCGAGCGCCAAGCACCTCTGCGTGAGCGGTACGATCAGCACTTCGCGTTCGTTCATGCACTGGTGAAAGGCGAGCCGGTTCCGGTACCCGGTGAACTCGGGAGGCGCGACGTGACGATCATCAAGGCGGTCTATCGCGCGGCTGAGGAAGGACGGCTCGTCCGGGTTGAGGAGATGGGGTGAGCTGCCAGCTTGCGGTACCTATCTCGGTCTCGCCGCAAAGCGTAGGTTTCCGCTCGGATCAGCAATCCGGAAGTGCAGCCACCAGTCGCCGCTGTTGTTGACGAGCTTGACGCCGAGGGTGTTCCAGCCTGCCTTGAGGGGGATGCGCGCGTAAAGCGGGGTAACGGGGCCTCCGAACACCTGGGCATGCTCGAGAAGCTCTCCGTTCACAACGACCTGCGCGAAGTTATCCGCGCTCAGCTCCGCGTACACGATCTGCTCCGTCGGGCTGTAAACACTGCACCTCGCGTACGCGAGGGCGTGATCCCGCGTGCCGATGTAGGCGTTGTAGTTCATGTATCCGGTGCTCTGCGCGCGCACCTTCTGCCACGAAAGCGTGTCGCCGTCCTCGATGACCGTTCCCTCACCCGCCCAGAACCCGTCCGGTTCCTGCCGTTCGAACAGCCCCGGCACGCCCCTGCGCGGGTCGTTAGGGAGATACCGCGTGTCGATCGGTCCGATGTCGAACGGGCCGATGAGCATCCACTCCTGGACGACGCGCATCGCCGTGTCGGGTAGGAGCGGAGCATACCCGGCCCGGCGTCCTTCGATCCATTCCCCTTTGTATCGAACCGTGCTCCCGAACCCCGGAAGCGGGGAAAGCCGAGCCTCGTCGCCGAGGAAGACGTACGTCCGCCGGAGCACCTGGCCCGGCGCAAGCTGCACGATGAACGAGTCCGCACCGGAAGTCTTCGTCCATCCGGTCTTCGTCAGGTCGTTGAGCCGTACTGCCACCGTAGCCGACTCCGGCAGCGCGTTCGACAGGATGATCAACGGTCGGATCGTCACGTCGCCCATCCCGTCCAACCGTTCCGCCGTGCTTCCCTCGATCCGGACGACGTTCGCGACCGCCTCACGGAACTGACGCGTGGCGATGTCCACCGGCCACATCGGACCCCCCGGCTCCACGACCGCCATGGCCACCGAATCGCCATCCACCGTCACCATCGTGTAGTGGTGGAACGAACCGAGTTCCCTGATCGGGTTCTCCGAGACTCCCGCACCGGTCCCGCTCACAACGAGGTGGACCATCCCGTTCCTGCGTTCGAACTGGAGGTCGTGCCAATGCCCGGCGGCGACGGTATACCGCCTTCCTTCGAGCGCCCGCTCGACGCGCGGCCAGTCGGACTCGTACCGCTCGTCGATCCACATCGGCTTGTGCATGAAGACGAACGTATGACGAGCGTCCCGGTGCTCCCGAAGGTCCCGCTCGGCGAAGCGAAGCATCTCCTCCCACACCTCGCCGCGACCGTCGAGGCGGTCCTCTTCCGTGTTGAGCGCGAGGAAGTGGCAGCCCTGGTAGTCGAAGGAGTAGTAGGTCCGCCCGAAGTCCTGTTTCCACCAGCGGTACATCTCCGGGTTCGAGATGTCGTGGTTTCCGGGAAGGAAGAGAAACGGGACCTGAAGCCGATTGGCGTGCGTGAAGAACTCTCGCCACTCCCGATCCCACTCGTCCCTGCCGAGCATGTGGCCGGGGATAAGGTCACCGACCGTGATGACGAAGTCGGGGCGGAGGAGATTGATCTCATCTACCGCCCGGTCGAAGATCGGCCAGTTCCGCTCGCCGCCGCTCCACTTGTCTCCGATGATGGCGAAGGTGAATTTGCACTGATCGGTGGACCACGCTCGTTCGAGCATGGGCGTGCCGTCGGCGAGGTTCAACCACTCCGGTCGCGCATGGTCCGTTCCCCGCGCGGTCGAGGCAATTCCGATGGCGAGCAGTACAGCAAGCAGATGGCAGGCGCTCATGTGTCGCATCGTGTCCTCCCTGCGATGCCGCGCACCCAGTTGGGGCGTCGTCGTTCCGGTTCGAGGTTCCCCCCGAACACAGGTTGTTTACCTGGGGTGATCGTGAAACGCGACGCCCAACATGCTCCATGGTACCTGAGCGCCGAGCACAAAGCGCTCGTAGGCGAAGAACCTGATGCTCAGAACTCACGTTCGGTACACACGCTCAGGGAAGGTACGGACTTCCCCGGACAGAGGAAGGCCCTGGTTGCTCAGAACCGACCACGGTCTGGTCCGGGGAGATAGGCTGAGTGGAGGTGAACGAGTGATCGACGAGACATGGGTAGCCGACCATGCGTTCTGGGTGCGGTTGCCGGGCGAGAAGAGAAATGCGGGATCGGTGTGGAGCAGATCGGTGAGTGTGCAACAGTCATAGGCTGCGGTTTTCGCACGAACGACGATGGGTAGATAACGCGATGTGGAGGTTTTCCGCAACTGTCGTCGGGCATTCCCTCATCCTGCGAACGCTCGCGACGCTCGCGTTCGTTTCCCTTCCCCCAATGGGGGAAGGGAGATAAGTTCCGATAAACCCATAGCTTGATCCCCTCTCCCCATGGGAGAGGGGTCCGGGGTCAGGACGACGCAACCGATCGCAGCTCCTTGATTGAGACGGCGGTCCCATGAAACTTGCACATCGCGTCAGATAAGTTCGGACTACATGGGGCAACGCCGCAGTACCGCCCGCCGGAATGGAGGTTTCCACCCGATCCCCGGCAAGGAGCCAAGCCGTGGCACATGCGTTGCTCTGTTCTGTACACACGGTCCCACTACTCTCTCATCAGCGGAGATGACGTGGCTCGCACCGTGCGATCATACCCGGAGCGACGCATGACTGCAGCCGAGCATCACTATCCCGGCATTGTCCAGTTTCCGCACCGAGACCGGAGGCGGTATGCACTCCAGTGAGGACGACAAGGACGCAACGCTTCTTCAGAGAGTCCGAAGAAAACTCATCGGCGCACCGAAGGAGATCAGAGACCCGTCGCTCTTTCACAAGATCTCACTCATCCCGCTGTTCGCGTGGATCGGGTTCGGTGCCGATGGACTGTCTTCCTCCGCATACGGCCCAGAAGAGGCATTCCGGGCGCTCGGCGAGCACACGTATCTCGCGTTGTTGCTGGCCGCGGCGACGGCGGTCACGGTATTCACCATTTCCTACGCCTATTCCTACATCATCGAGGATTTCCCGCATGGTGGTGGTGGATACATCGTCGCAACCCACATGATCGGGGAACGGGCGGGGGTTATCTCCGGCAGCGCGTTGCTCGTTGATTACGTTCTTACCATCACCGTTTCCATCGCTTCGTGCGCCGACGCGGTCTTCAGCTTCTTGCCGCTGGATTTCCAGGAGTACAAACTCCCGGCCGTCTGCTTTCTCCTGGTTCTCCTCATGATTCTCAACATCAGGGGCGTCAAGGAATCAATAGCCGTTCTCGCGCCGATTTTCGTCGTTTTCATCGCCACTCACGCCCTGATGCTTCTGGGCGGCCTGATTACGCAGTCAAGCCAATTCGGCCCGCTCGTGGACAACTTCAACACAGGGATTCATCGGGATCTTGCATCCATCGGCTTCATCGGCGTCCTTGCGCTTTTTCTCCGCGCGTATTCCCTCGGTGGAGGAACCTACACCGGGATCGAAGCAGTCTCGAACGGACTTCAGATTGTGCGTGAACCGCGTGTGCAGAACGGCAAGCGGACCATGCTCTATATGGCCTCATCTCTCGCCTTTACCGCGGGCGTCCTCTTTCTCTGCTACTCCCTGCTCCGCATCAGACTCGTCGAGGGACGCACCCTCAACGCCGTCCTTGCCGACGCGCTTTTCGCCCATTGGCCCCTCGGCGGCACACTCGCGGTCATCACGATCTTTTCCGAGGGAGCGCTCCTGCTGGTGGCGGCGCAAACTGGCTTCGTTGACGGACCCCGCGTCATGGCGAACATGGCGGTTGACTCGTGGTTCCCTCGCCGGTTTGCCACTCTGTCCGAGCGGCTCACAATGCAGAACGGGATTGTACTGATGGGAGTCTCGGCGTTTGCCATCCTACTGTACACCCACGGCTCCGTCTCGGCCCTCGTCGTTATGTATTCCATCAACGTCTTCATCACCTTCTCTCTGTCTGAGTTCGGCATGTCACGGTTCTACGTCAAAGAGCGCCGCAAGAGCAAGAAGTGGCTCCGCCGTCTGAGCGTCCACACCGTAGGACTCGTACTGTGTCTGACGATTCTCATCATCACCGTCGTCGAGAAATTCACCCAAGGCGGGTGGATGAGCCTCCTTATGACATCGTTTGTGATAGGGATATGCTACCTCATTCGCGGGCACTATGGGAAGGTGCGGAGAGGCATCGCGAAACTCGACGAGATGCTCGTGGACCTGCCCATCACCGGAACGCCGAATGTCAACGCGCTCAAGCGGGATGACCAGACCGCGATCCAGCTCGTTTCAGGCTATAACAGCTTCGGCATTCACACCCTCTTTTCCATCGCTCGCAGCTTTCCCAACCTGTACAAGAACGTGGTTTTCATCTCCATCGCCGTCATCGACTCAAGCTCATTCAAGGGCGCCGCGGAGATTGGGTCGCTGGAAGAATCGGTCCGCACGGATTTGCTGAAATACGTTGATCTTGCCCGCAAGCTCGGATTCGCCGCAGACTACCGCATGGCGGTGGCGACGGAAGTGGTCAAGAGCGCTGTAGACCTATCCAAGGCCACGGCGAAGGAGTATCCGAGATCGACGGTCTTCATGGGGCAGATCGCTTTCCGCCTCCCGAAGGCCTACCAGAAGCTACTTCACAATGAGACAAGCCTTGCTATCCAGAGAGAATTGCACTGGAGCGGGATAACGACGGTGATATTGCCGATTCGGATCAAACTCTAGAGGTGGTGAGCGGCTGCTACTACGCCATCCAGGCTTCCCACGAGTGGACCTTCAAGCCTCATTCTCTGGGTAGGCCAGGGCAGCCAGCGAACGCGCTGCGTTCGTCCGGGCTTGCCCCTACGTAGCAATCCCCTTCGTTGGGGCGTAGGGACGACCCGACGTGGTCGCCCCCTGTGTTGGCTCGGGCTCGGTTGCTCGATCACGTTCTAACCGACGGACAGCACTCTCCAAGAAGGGGCGTTCACTTTCCGGGCACGCTCTCATACGGATTCCACTTACAAACTTTACCCATGCGTGGCAGGGACGCAGGAAGCAGCACCCCTACAAGAGACCGTAACGTTGGACATGTAGTAGTAACTGTCTTGGGTGTCAAGGGAGCATGGAGAGTTGAGTTTTCCATGGCGAGAGTTGCTTCATCATGGCATTGAGGATGCATAGGAGCTTCCTCATGCAG
>Ga0315282_10002802_pt1 | contig 31634 bp, 25 predicted proteins | sample YL17G07_20_MG_FD_203693 | JGI IMG/M metagenome (GOLD analysis project Ga0315282, IMG submission 203693) | Sediment microbial communities from Yellowstone Lake, YNP, Wyoming, USA - YL17G07_20 | ecosystem: Environmental > Aquatic > Freshwater > Lake > Sediment | place: USA: Wyoming | collected... | reverse complement strand
GAAATAAATATCCGGAGCAATGAAATCAATGGCTGGCGCCGCCGCGCGCCATACATCGATAAGATGCGGCAGGGGACCCGCGCTTGGATACTGGCCCGGCTGGTACCCCGGGCGGATCAGAGCCGCGCTCACATACATCGGCAGGGCGTACTCCCGTTTCCCCGCCTCGGCAACACTGTTCGCGTATTTGGCGAAATGCCGAGCCATGAAGATCTCTTCCGTTTGGAGACCTTTGCCGAACACCTCTTCCCATGCCCGAGAAGTCTTATAGCCGTTTTGCCGCCATATCTCGGAGAATTCGGGAGCCAGGTCATTCCTGTTTTTCTGGAGGTCAGCCATGAACTCTTCAGGAACCGGGCCTGCATAGGCTTCATTCGCCTTCTGACTGTGATCCCGTGCGTCCGGAATCATGCCGATTTCATTCTCCACCTAGATCATTACCACTGTCTGCTCCGCCGCATCGGTTCTCTGCAGGTGTTTGGTCAGGGCTGCGAAAGCCCGGGCATCGGCATTCCTGCTTTCTTCACTGAAGGGCGTGAGGGTTTCCATTGCCTGACCGTCTTTGTTGCGTGCTCGCGGAAACCTCTTCCAGTCGGCCTTCACCCAATAGGGCGCATAACACGACATGCTGTTTTTCCAGGCGCCGAACCAGAGGAGAACCAGTTTGAGGTTATATTTCCTGGCGGATTCAATGGCGCCGTCTGCCAGTGAGAAATCGAATCTACCTTCGGCGGGTTCCAAAAGCTCCCAATATACCGGCACGAGCACCGCATTCAGATGCATCTTCTCCAACTTCCGCCATATCGCTCCCAGGTATTCGAGGCTGGATGCGCCGGAATTCCCAAGCTCGCCGGCGATCAGGAGGAAGGGCTTGTTGTGCACTCGAAGCTGGGTCGCGGTACCTTGCTTGATCAATCGGGAAAGGTCGAGGGCAGCCCTTCCGCTCTTGGTCTGAGTCAGCGGCGACAGGTGCGACAGGCCCAGAGCCAAGAGGCACACGCGCAACATGGGTTTTGTGAATCGAGGCGTGATCATGATTTCACCTCGCTCGAAAGTGGGCGCGGGTCAAGCATGCGCTCGAGCGTCAGGCGCTCCCCCGGCTCCACCGCGGATAGCATCCGTATCTCGCCCGCTTCAACCGCAGCGACCGGCACACCATCGCGATAAACCACACGATTGCCGAGCTGGGCAGGGACACGGGCGCCCGGCGTGAGAATGCCCACGAGATTCAACGGGTCGCAAGCCGAAAGGCGCAGCCAAACGCCGGCTGGTTCGCGCCGCCGCCATGCACGCAGGCCGTCGACCGCTTCGGGCAATGCGAACTGTTCGCCGACGCGCCCGGCGACAAAACGGCCGCCCCGGATCTCTCCCCTCGCCTCCATGCGCCGCAGCACGGGCAACATCTCCCTCCACAAAGGAGCGGGTGCCTCGCGCGCGAGCAACTCGCGCAGCAGAACGCCGTAGCGGCGCAGATACTGGCGCGCCCACAGCTCGGTCCGGTTCTGCGGCCGAGGCTCGCCAGACGCGATCAGCGACCAGCGTCCCACCCGAGTGCGCCGCGGCGGGCGGCGCCGGCGCGGCGAACGTTCCCAGCGCTTCGCTTCTCCGGTCACCAGCGCCCGCAATCCCTCGAAAGCATCAGCGGTGACAAGCCCGGCAGCCACGAGTTGCCACAGGGCTTCCTCAACTTCGGAGGGCAGGTGGCGCGTGCCTGAGACGATTTCGGAAAAGAACGAGGCCCCGTGCCGGCTCAGGAAAGCAAGCACGTTGCGCCCCGGAACCGAGAGCGCCTCCTCATCCGCCCGGAGACCATCGAGCAGCCAGGGGACGTCGGCGCGCATCGCCAGGCCGAGTGGCGCGGTCCGCGTCAAGCCCGGCCTGTGAGCCGGCACTTCCGCGTGCGTGACCCTATGCGTCCATCGCCCCCATGCTATTTCCCCCATCAGACAGAGGCTGTCGAGCATAGCCGGCTGGTAGTCTCGCGCCCGAGCAGGAAGAATCTCGCTCTCCCAAGCAGCTGCGGCCGTCTCAAAGCCCTGGAGCTGCTCGATGGCCTCGACGAGTCCCGACTCGCCTTCAAGCCGGCTTTCCGGCGCAACATGCTGCCAGGAAAACATGAAGCCGAGAAAAGTTGCTGCGGGCACGGGCTCGATTTCCCGCCGCAGGCGCGCGATGGTAGCGTGGTGAATGCGCGCGAGGATGCGCCGGTCGCAGAATTCCTCTTCGATGCTGTCGCCGGTAAATTGCCCCTGCAGCACCAGGCCTTCGCCTTCCAGCTCGATCAGGGCTGCGCGGACGGCGCCGGCCTCGAACCCGAGAATGCCGGCCAAGCCGCTCGGCGTCATCGGGCCGCTGACTTCGACCCATCCTCGCACGGAGCTGGTAATCAAGTGTGGATCCGGCTGCACGGGGCCGCCACTCGAGCTCCGACCAAGCGCAGCGTGCTCTGCCGCCATCCAGTAGCTCTTGCCGTGCCAAGACTCGCGCCGCGCGCGGCCCGCAAGCTCCAGAGATTTGAACCATTCGGATGCTTCTTTTGGCAACCGCGCCGTCTGCGCCTCCGGAAACAGGATCAGACTGAAGAGCAGGTCGTGCAGCTCTTCACAATCACGCGCGGCGGGCCACGCTTCTTCGCTCGCCCGGCGAATCGCTTCGGGATCCAGCCGGCCCAGCCCGGCGGCATCCTCAGGCAGTGCTCGCCTCAGGAAGACGGCGCGTGCGCGCCGCTCTTCCAGGGGCGCATCATCCAGAAAGGCGTACGGCATTGAGTTCAGGATCTGATGCGAAAAAACCGAAGGCAGCGGCGTGTCCTTCGCCAGCAACTCGATTTCACCTCGTTCTATCTCTTCCAGGACGCCGCGCAGGCCCGGGAGGTCGAGCGCTTCCGTCAGGCAGTCGCGCAGGGTCTCGAACACGAGCGGATGATCCGGAATTGCGATGTCCTGAGGTGGCCGGTTGTCCTGACACTGCGTTTGGGCCGGGAAGACGGCGCTCAGCAGATCATCGGCGCGCATGCGCTGGATGGCGGCCGGAACGCGCCTTCCGCGAGCAAACCGAAGCAAGGCCAGGGAGCGCGTCAGAGTCCAGCGCCAGCGAGTCGCGAAGGTCGGAGAAGCCAGCACGGCCTGAACCAGCGTTTCCCCTAGCTGTGCGGCTCGCAGGAAGCGCCCGATCTCCTCGATCGGGAAGGAGTGCTGCGGACCCAGCGAAAGGACGATGCCGTCGTCCGTTGCGGATGCCTGCAGTTCGAAACCAAAGCTGCGGCGGAAACGCTTGCGCAACGCGAGGCCCCACGCGCGGTTGATCCTCGCGCCCCAGGGGGAGTGCAGGACGAGCTGCATGCCGCCGCTCTCGTCGAAGAAGCGTTCGGCCGCAATGCGCTCGAGGGTCGGAACAACACCCAGGACTCGCCTGCCATCGGCGACATACCGCTGCGCCTGCTCCGCGCCTGCCGGTGGCAGCCCAACCGCGTCCCTCAGCCAGCGCACGCAAGCCTCAGGATCGTTCAGGCGATCTTCAATTCCCGATCTCACCTCCGAGACCGCCTGTGACAGCTCGCGTGTCCGGCACGGGGCCTCCCCCAGCCAGAAAGGGACGGAGGGCGCCAGCCCGTGCGCGTCCTCCACGCGAACTCTCCCGCGCTCCACGCGCCGGATGCGCCAGGAGGAGTTGCCGAGCAGAAATACGTCGCCGGCCACGCTCTCGACGGCAAAATCTTCGGTCACGCTCCCCAGATAGGTTCCATCGGGATCGGAGACCACGTCATAGTCGGCATTGTCCGGGATGGCCCCCCCGCAGGTGAGGGCTGCAAGGCGCGCTCCCCTGCGGCCTCGAACCACGCCGTGAACGCGGTCATGATGAAGGAAAGCTGTGCGCCGGCCGAGCCGCGAAGCAACGCCTTCCGTCAACATGCGGATCACGCTGCCGAAGGATGCGCGCGGAAGCTCGCGGTACGGATAAGCACGCCGAATCGTGCGAAAAAGCTCTTCAACGCTCCATTCCTCGGCACTGGCCATGGCAACGATCTGCTGCGCCAGAATGTCCAAAGGCCATGGAGGAATGCTCAGCCGGTCGAGGCCGCCACGACGCGCCGCGACAAGCAACGCCGCGCACTCGATCAGCTCGTCGCGTGTGAGAGGAAAGAGCCGCCCCTTTGGAATTCCCCCTAGCCTATGGCCGGAACGCCCGACGCGCTGAAGGAGTGTCCCGATCGAACGCGGCGATCCGATCTGGCACACCAATTCCACGGCGCCGATGTCGATGCCCAGCTCGAGCGAGGCCGTGGCCACGGCCACCCGCGCCTCTCCTGTTTTCAGGCGTTCCTCGGCTGCCAGCCTGGTCTTGCGAGACAGGCTGCCGTGATGGGCCACGACCGCGTCTTCTCCCATGATTTTTGAAAGAGCGTGGGCGACTCTCTCAACCAAACGCCGAGTGTTGACAAAGACCAGCGTCGTGCGGTGCGCCCCGGCCAGCACCGCGATCCGCGACACAACTTCGTCCCATAGCTCGTGCGTGGCGATCGGGCCGAGCTCGTCGGCCGGCATCTCCACCTGCAGATCGGAATCCCGCCGGTGACCGATGTCGATGATCGCGCAGTCGGGCGTGCCGCCCGCGCCGATGTGCGCGCTGCCGACCAGGAAGCGCGCAACCTCCTCAATCGGATGCTGGGTCGCGCTCAACCCAATCCGCGTCACCGGCTCCTGAGCCAAGGCGCAAAGTCGCTCCACACTCAGCGCAAGATGGCTCCCGCGCTTGTTGCCGGCCACCGCGTGGATTTCGTCCAGGATAAGGGTTCGCGCGCCTTGAAGGCCGCGGCGCCCGCTCGCGGAAGTCAGCAGGAGGTAAAGCGATTCCGGCGTCGTAATCCAAACGTGCGGCGGCTTGCGCGCCATGACCTGGCGCTCATAGGCGGGCGTGTCCCCGGTGCGAAGCGCGACCCGGATCTCAGGCAAAGCAATCCCTTTGCTATGCGCCAGCTCCGCGATCTCGCGCAATGGCACCGTGAGGTTCTTGTGCACGTCATTGGACAGGGCCTTCAGCGGGGAGACATACACGACCTGCGACGAGTCGGGAAGTTCGCCCGTGAGGGAGGCGCGCAGCAAACGGTCAATGCAGACGAGAAAGGCGGCGAGAGTCTTCCCCGAGCCCGTGGGCGCAGAGATCAACGTGTGGCGGCCGCTGGAGATCGCCGGCCAGCCCTCGGCCTGCGCCGGAGTCGGACCTGCGAATTTGCGCTCGAACCATTCCTGGACCAGGGGATGAAAAGTGGCCAGCATGCGCCACTCATTGTATCACCCATCAATGTCATACTTCGCAGCGGGATTCCTGCCGCGCCATCAGCAGGTCGGCAGATTAGCGAATCAGCAGGCTGTGGTGGCATCGAGGGGAACAGTTGGAATATAGTATGGCCATGCCGATCATACAGCTCGAAATCCCTGAAGAAACACTGATAAGCCTGCTGAGTGCTTCATCAGCTCCATGCAAGAGAGCGGAATGCTGAGGTGAGCATTTCGCTCGATCCTGAATCTTCTGCCGCCACATGGAACAAGCACCAACCCGATGCCCTCGAGCGTCTCTGCGCGGCGCTCGAGGCCGTTCGCGCGGAGCACGGCTGCCGTCTTCGATCCGCTCTCCCCGGATTACAGAACATATCTTCAAGAAAAGGTCGTACAGCTCGAAAGGGCGTGGGCAAAGGAATCCGCAGAAGCGTCGAAAAAAGGGGGGTGTCTAGATATGCATTACCCGGAGATCGTTCAATAGCGGCCCGCTTACGGGGCGGTTTTTTCGACATCCGGGTGGCGGACCCGGGGGTCTACACATTCCGGTGCCGTGCTTGGGAAAAAAGGTAACAAGCAAAAATGCCAAAAAGAGACGAGATGATGTCGACTATCAGTAACTTCAGATCTTCTGACATAGGCGCCATTCAGGGCCCCCCCTCCTCTATGCGAAGACCAATAAAAATGAGGACATCGGAGCCCTATGTCAGGAGATTTCAAATTATACAGGTTGGACTTCCATTGTCGGCGGGGCTCGCGCCTAAAGAAATAATCCGTGAGGTCTATGAGGCGGTTCTTGCCGGGATTGTACAGGATCGTTTGAATCTTGAGCCGATCAGCGGGGTTATTTTGGAAGAAGGCGATGAGCTTTTGCCTGGCTTTCAGCACCTCCGGTTCAATGGAAGGCTCCCTGAGCATCCTGTAAAGAGTTTCTTCGCCGACGCTGGAACCGGTGCTATTGAGTCTCATGAAATCAGTGGAAGTTTACGCGACAGGATCTCGTTCGACTTCTATCGCGAATAGGGGCAATGGAGTGCCGCCAGGAGGTAGCGGCCTGACCGCGAGAAAATACATCATCGAATTTTCGGGCTGAGCAACTTAGATAAGAGCGACCGAAATCACCGCAACCGCTACACCCAAATGACTTAAACCCCGAAGGGGTGAAGCAGGAGAGCCCAGGGCTCGCGCCCTGGGCTTTGCTGCTAGACCCTTTCAGGGTCCTCGTTGAAATCCTTATCTAAGCGCCATTCGCGCGCGTCCCCGAAATGCAGGTAGCGGGATTGCTACTTGGCTGGGTTACGCGGAACCGTCTTGGCGATCTCAAAGTCGTTTGACCCGAGCAGGTTGTACATAGCCTGCTGCAGGGTGATTATGGACTTTTTGTAGGCAATCAGCGCCTGCAACTCGGTTCCCTGGGCACTGGCCAAATCCTGCTGGCGCTGGAGCACCAGGAAATTCTGGCTCATGCCGGCCAGAAAGCGTTTGTTTTCCCCGTCGAGCTGCTCCTGCGCAAGCTTCAGAGCCACCTGGGCAGTCTCAACGCGCTGCTTGTTGGTCTCGAGATCCTCGATGGCGTTGCGGACTTGGACGACTATCCCCTGCTCGGTCTTAGTGCGGTTCATCTCGAGTTGGTGTCGTTGGATCTGCAATTGAGCCAGTTGAGCATCCAGGCTCCGGTTGCGCAGAGGGATCTGCAAGTTGAAGCCCGTAGACCAATTGGTAAAGCCTCCGGTAAAGAGGGTCGAGTTCGCGACGCCGATGCCGCCGATAAAGTTGGGATCGATCAGCGGCTCCCCCGTCAGTGGATTGACCGATTGAGGACCAGCCACGCCTGTGGTTCCGATGGAAGCGACGAAATCGACCTGCCACTTCTTCTGGTTCTGACCCAACCGGCGGTTGACGTCATTCTCTTCCATTTGCATGTCGTATTGCTCCAGTTCGGGCCGGTTCCGCAGCGCCGTTTCAATGGCCTGCGCGCCATCTACCTGGTACTCCGTGAACTCCGGAGTGTCCGTCGGCACGATCACCTTTTGCCAGATCTCGCCGTTGCGATCGGCGGAGATCACGGAGCGCAGGTTGTTCTCGGCCACGACGATCGCCTCGCGCGAGGCGAGCATGCTGACCTGATTATTCGCCATAGCCGCCTGCGCCTCTGTGATGGAGATCCGGGGCAGCACGCCGATCTCGACCTCTTTGGTGTTGTTCTCCACGCTTATCCGGGCGAGCTTCACGGATTGCCTCTTTATTTCAAAATCGCGGATCGCGCCTACCAGATCCCAGTACATCCCCTGGATGGTCGCGATCGTGCTCGTAACCTTCTGTCTGAACTGGCTGTCGTTGATCTTGGTGTCGAGATTTGCCAGCCGGATGGTTCCTCGAGTCTGGTCGATCCGGCGGTTTCGATTCAAGGGCTGGGTTAGTTGAAGAGCGAGGCTGGTGGAGTATTGCGGGCTGAACAGCGCAAACTGCTGGTTTGTGTCGCTGCGGCTGGAATTGTAGCTTGCGACGATCCCGCCGCCGGTCGGGATATTTTGTGTGAACTGGAAGTTCCACAGCGCGAAGCTCGTCTTGTTGAAATTTCCCTGAGTGGATCGGTTGGTAAGATTGGTGTTTGGACTCTTTCTCGACTGAGTGCCCAGTGTGACCGAGATCGCAGGGTCATAAGGGCCGTGAGCCTGCAAGACTTTTTGCTGAAATATCTCCTCGTTGGTATCCGAAATTGCGATATCCAGGTTGTTCTGGAGCGCGAGCTTCGTCAGATCTTTCAGCGAAATGCGAAGCGCCGTCCCGTCTTTTTCAGCCTGCTCGATGGGAGAAAGCGGGAGGTTGGCTGTTGCTGAGAGCCGTTGCGGGACCGACTGCTGGCCCTGTGCCATCGACGACCCCAGAAATGCTAACGTTGCAACTACGCACGACGGCAGGATCCGCCGGTAGGAAAACGAACAGATTTTCATAATTGAGCTCCTTGAGGGTGCTGAAAGCGATCGCTGCCAATCGGGGCACCCCATGCTGATAATAACGATAGCGGAAAAATAGAGTTCGGTAAAAGAGTGTGTTTGAAGTCAGCCTGGGATCGACCGGAGCGCCCGCCTTCGGCCGCTTTCGGCTTCAATTCACGCCCGGGACAGCCCCTTCTCACCGGCTTGCCGGGAAGATTGTGCGCCCCCCACCCGAATTATGTTATCCCCCCCAGAACGCTGAAGCAATTACCTGTTGTTCTGATGGACTTGCCTTCTTGATGGGGGTTGCACCGATAGCAATGGCTCGTGTCGCCGCCGCATACTTGCCGTGCCGGAGGGCGGCACAAACCAATCCAGGTATCGCGTTACGAAAAGGCTGAAGCGCCATTCTTCGCTTGAGTGGCGGCCCCGGCTCCGGCATTATTTCGGCATGCTTTCCATGGATGATCTTGTCGGAGAAGAGTGGGCAGAATGGTACCGCCTGACTCCGGCACGGCGCTGGCGTGAAACGGAAAAACTGTGGCATTCCTACCTGATGTTGGGAGGATCGCTTGATCCCGAACCCGATACGCAAAGTCCTTTCTTCGATCCAAGAACACCACGTGCGCGCCCTTCTGATGGGCGGCCAGGCATGCGTATTATACGGCGCGGCCGAGTTTAGCCGCGATATTGACCTTGCAATCCTCGCCGATCCGCGCAATCTTGTCCGCCTGCGCAAAGCCCTGGCCGACCTCCGGGCTGAGGTCATCGCTGTGCCGCCGCTGGAACGAAAGTACCTTCAGAGGGGCCACGCGGTCCACTTTCGGTGTTTGCATCCGGAAGCCCTGCGCATGCGGATCGATGTGATGTCCAAGATGCGGGGAATGGATGCTTTTGCGAGGCTATGGGCTCGGCGGACAACACTGGTCCTGCCGGGCAGGCTCTCCTGCGAGCTGATGTCGCTGCCGGATCTCGCGATCGCGAAAAAGACGCAACGAGACAAGGACTGGCCGATGCTCCGTCGCCTGTTGGAAGCGCATTACTTCGAGCATCGAGCACATCCTGGCCCGGCGCGAGTGACATTTTGGCTGAAGGAACTGCGCACGCCCGAGCTGCTTGTGGAAATTGCGCAGCGTTATCCGCGCTCATGTCGTCGGATAGCGGCGGCCCGGCCGCTACTCGCCCACGCCCTTGCCGGTGATTTAGTGGAAATCGCGCATGGACTCCTCGAAGAGGAGATGGCCGAACGGGAGAAAGACCGGCAATATTGGTATTCCTTGCGCCAAGAACTGGAATTATTGCGGCGTTCCCGCCGAATACGTTGATACAAAACCGGTGACAGGCGACCGTTTCACCAATTTGGCCTCGAAGCATCCCGGAGCGATTGAGGTTTGGGAAATGGTGAAATAGTCGCCTGTCAGCGATTTTCTGCAGATCTCCCAAGGTTCATCGGATAGTAATCGGGGGAATCGGGGCGCCGGCGTCAAACGCCGCCAGCGTGCGTTGCAGCTCCAGAAGCGCGTTCCTTGCTGCCAGCATCTCCGGACCGCTGGGCGAGATCGTGCCTGTCTGAACTCGCTTCTCCAAGCCGGCGATATAGACTTCCGCCAGCCGGATCTGTTGTTGGAGCAGCATTCGATATTTTCGGCGGGCCGCGATGCCTTCCGGGTTGCCGCCCGTAGCGAGTTGTGCCTGGCTGAGGCCGTAAGTTTTCGAGAGATAGTTGCGGCTCGCATCCGCAAGCTGCGTCTGATCGCCGAATTCCCGTGCGACGCGCTTGTATGCAGCAATCGCCTCGCTGCTCTTGCCTTGCTTTCGACAGCAATTGGCAAGGTGGAAAAGGGCCGCAGCTATTGTCATGGTTTTGTAGAGATCGAGGAACAGCCGCAGCTCGGCACCGATGGACACTGACCAACGATCTGCGTTCGTCCGTGGTCTTGTACGGGTGTGCTCCGGTTATTTTCTTCTAAAAACGTAGATGCATTGGATCTTCGGATCCGGCCTATGGGTGAGCAGCTCTTCTCCCCACACATAGTCGGCGTGGTAGCCGGACAAGCTCTGGCTCGTGAAGTACCACTGGACAAAGCCGGCGAGGCCGTAGTTGCCTGCACAGTATTTTGCCTGCCATTGGAAAATCGTGGGGTCCGACTGGGGCCGCCGCAGCCACGATGTGCTGATATCCACGTACACAAGGTATTTAGGTTGGGCCCTCTCGATTTCGCTGATCATCTCCATCTGCATCTGATGAGCGAACGGCTGCGGCTCCGTCAGGCTGTATGTGTAAATATAGCCGGTTGCCGATTTGCGCTCCGAGTAGAAGTAGATCTGGGGCTCCGAGCCAAGAACCGCGATTGTGTCGTCCGGCGTGGTCCGCTGCTTGATGTATCGAGCGATCTCCTGGGTTTCCACCCAGGGGCTGTCACCGTACATCATACGGCTTGCCCATCCGACAGGAACCGAAAAGAGGAAGTCTGACTGGGAGTTCATCGTAACAATCAAGGCGATGAGGAAGGCGACGCCAGGAACAAACGACAGGCTTCGAAGTGCAGGAACCCGATGCAGCAGATTCCGGCCCGCCCCGACCGCCACTCCGGTCAGGAGTGCCAGGGCGGGCATCCAGGTCACGTAGTAATGCGGGCGGAAAAAGAGCCCAGGACAGATCGAAAGAAATGCGAAAAGGAAAAAGCCCGTGACAAAAATGCCTCGCGGCCGCGATTTGGCGTCCGCCCAAAGAAGTATGAGTCCCAAGCCGGCGAAGATCCAAAGCAGGTAGCTTGGGACGAGCATCGTTTCTGTATGATCAAGGAACGTTAGCACGCCCGCGTTCATTGGCATCTCTGAGGCATACTGTCCGGCATAGCGGACGGCCCAAAACCAGAACCTGCTGAACACTCCGCTCGCATAAAGAATCGAGCAGACCAAAAAGAACGGTGCGGCCGCGCTGCCGGCGAGCAGCGATGCACGCCCAAGAAGCGCGGCCGGACAGGTCGGGCGCTCGCGCAGGCAGCTCCAGGCCAGGTATAGGACGGCGAAGGCGACAAAAAGCATCCCCGGCTGCTTCATGATGAATCCGATGCCCAGCAGTAGTCCGCTCCAGAAAATATGCGACAGCCGGCGTGACTCCAGGGCTTTAAGCAGGAACAGTATTCCACCCAGCGCCGCCAGAACGACGAAGTGCGTGGCGTGGGCCTGCGGGCCGTAGACATACTGGTTGATGGTCAGGAAACCATAGGAAGCTGCGGCCACCAGGCCGACAGTCGAGTCGAACAATCTCCTGCCCACAAAAAACATGAGGGCGATGGCACCGACGTTGACAATCAGAAGGCCAAGATGTATTCCGACGACGCTCTGCCCGAAGACGGCCATGACGAGCGCATACGCGTAATAGATCCCCGGCATTTTCATGTTGTAAGCCAGCCGATACGGCGGAATCCCCTGGAGGATCAACTGGCCGGAGTAGGCATACTCGCCTTCGTCGCGCTCGAGAGGAATGGAGAGGAACCGGACGCGGATGGCGGCGAAGAAAATCAAGATAACAGCTAGAGCCAGCCAGACCCAGAACTCATATCGAGCTTTGCCGGGTTTGGGTTTCTGCCACTTTTGATGCTGCTTGCGCTTGGCCATGAAGTGAATTTATAGATGAAGTTTTCGCGATCTCCTATGAAAATTGCGCGTTTTCATTCGCTGTGGTGAGCCATGGGTTCGTGGCGACTTGGTCGTTCTCCAGTCAAAGTCTGCTAGGCGGCCTTGTGGAGTTCGATCTGCATGCAGAGGTTCATGGCGGGAGTCACTTCGTCAAAGATGGCCAGCATCGACTCTACCAGGTCGAGTCCCGTCGTGCTGCGCACTTCCGATTCCCGCATGGGGTAGTAGAGTTGAAAACCCGCCCAATGGTCTCGAGGAGCGGCTTGCAGAAAGCGGCGGAGTTCCAGAACGCCCGGGAGATCGGCTTTGCCGAAATCTCCTGAGGTTCCCTCCCAACTGCCGGCATGGAGCCGGAAGCCTTCCCGGCGCACGAGGCGCCGGATCTCGCTTTCCATCGGGCTGCGGCGCCTGAGTGATTTGAGCAGGCGGTGCCAGTCCCAATCGGATTGCAGTTCGCAATAGCGATACTCGGACGGTGCGCGAACGAATCCGCGCTCGATCTGCAGCCCGCACTCGAAAACCCGGTCATCGGTGTCCACCGACAGAAAGAACTTGGAACAGCCGAAGCTGACGGATGATGAGATCGGCTTTGCCGTGCGGTTCGCCTTCGGGAGATAGCCGATCCACTGCCAGTAGACGCCTCGGCCCCAGCGCTCGGTGACGAACGGCTGCTGATAGCGGCATTCCAGCTCCAGCTTAAGAATGCGCGTGATGCGCTCGTTGTCCTCGAGGTGGCCGACACGGATGCCGCGCTCGAAGTCGAGAAACTCCGGCCTGAATGCAATCGCAGTTCGCGGTATTCGCTGATAAAGGGGAGCCTTGGGCGCCATACGAGTGCCAGGCCTATTGTACTCTGGGTTGCTCTAAAAGGCGCAACCGCGAAGTATGCAGAGAATCCTTGACAGATTACCGAGTAACCCGACGCGCCGGCGGTTCCTCGCCGTGAGTGAAGGAAGGGGTGATGCCGGGAAGGCGTTTATTCGATTGGGGTGCAACGCGCCGAGTAAAGATTCCCTGACTGCAGTCTCGCAAAATCCGGATACTTTCAGTTCAATCCTCATGCTATTCTGCTTTTTGACAGCAGAAGCAGTTCATTTCTGGCTTTTCTCATTCGGGATGGAAGACCCGGAAAGCGATGAAGAACGGCACACCTCGAACGAAGCGCCTTGGACGGCAGCGAGACGCAGGCGGTTTGGAGAAGGCGAACGCCCTTCTGCATCTGGTTCTCAGACTGCGTTCCGGCCGTCCATTCATTCCCAAGGGGGTGCATCGTTTTCTCAGGCACGAGGAGGCGAACCAGTGGTCGATTCAGATGCAGGCGGGAAAGACCAGTCCAGACCACCCACACTAGAAGACCTGCTTCATCTTTGCCGGGAGCTCAACAGTGCCGGCGCGAAATATATCGTTATCGGCGGTATGGCTGTTATCCGCCTTGGTTTCGTGCGCGCCACCGAAGATATCGACCTTTTGATAGATTCCTCGCCTGGCAACCAGCTAAAGATCCGCCAGGCGCTGATGGCGCTTCCGGATCAAGCAGTGCGTGAGATGACCGAAACAGATCTCGACCATTACCAGGTCATCAAGGTGGCGGATGAGATAGTCGTCGACCTGATGAAATCAGCTTGCGGCATCGCCTATCCGGAGGCCAGTCGAGGCATCGAATGGGACACCGTAGAAGGAGTTCGCATCCCGTTTGCCAGTGCTGAATTGCTGTGGAAGATGAAGCAGGCGCCGCGAGCAAAGGATGAAATCGACCGGTCGTTCTTGCGCGCCTTTCTCGGGATAGAAGACAGTTAGCCGCCAGCGCCGCCACAAACGCGATCGCAGCAGAGGAAATCATGATCTGAAAACCGCCGCCTCGAGTTCACCCAGCCGCGGGCCGCCCAGTCCCTGCAATGCTCTTCATCTTGTGTATGGAGCGATTTTAGGAGTTTTTCTGGTATCGTCAAGCCATGGACGAAACGAGATTGTGTGCTTGGTGGTCCCATCGGCAAGGTTTGGATGGCGGACTCGCCGGCATGTCGGCGGCCGAAGTCCTGGAGCAGGCAGGGTGGGCGCGCTCCGTGGGCGGCGTCGGCCCGTATTTGACGCTCTTCGCGAGAACCGGGATCGGGCGGCAAGCGGCGGACGACGCCGTTGCGCGGCTTGAAATCCATGAACTCCCGAGCGCCCGAGGGTGCACCTGAGCCCAAAGAGCCGCGCGCCCCGCATAGAAGCGCTGCGCAAAGCGGCCCTCGGACTCTACGTTCGGCAATGACATCGAGGGGAGGATTGTCTAGAGCCATACAAGAGCCACAAGAGCAAGTTCAACATTTACGGCGTGATGCGGCCGTCTCCTGAGAGCGCGACGGATGAACCGCGACAGGGTGTTTTCAAGAAGACTATTCTCAACTCCTCTTTCAACGCTTTCGGCACCGACCGGTACCTATTGACCGAGGAGAACCATCTCCTGCGGGCGATTGCCGCCCAGGCGCCCTATGATGCCATCGTCATTCTGGTGAACAGCAAACGTTATGGGGGCGGCGGCATCTATAATGACTATTGCATCACGACGGTTGACTTTGCTACGAGCTTCAAGGTTTTCATCCACGAGTTTGGACATGCGTTTGCAGGGCTCGCCGATGAATACTATACCTCCGATGTTGCCTACAATGATTTCTACCCCAAAGGCGTCGAGCCTCTGGAGCCGAACATCACGGCGCTGCTCGATCCGACGCGCGTAAAATGGCAGGAGCTTCTCTCTCCCGGCATTGGAGTCCCGACGGAGTATGGAAAGGACCAGATCGACAGCCTTCAAGCGCAGCGGTCTCAAAACAGCCAGGAGATGAGGAAGGAGACCGAGCAGGCAAGGCAGAACAAGGCCTCCGAGGCCGAGCTCAAAGCGATCACGGACAAGTATCAGGCGAAGGCGAAGGAGATCGACGCCAAGATAGGGGCGATCCGCCAGCAGTATGCCAACTTGGCCGACAAGGTGGGTGTCTTCGAAGGCGCCGGCTACGCTGCCAAAGGCCTCTATCGTCCGATGATGAACTGCCTGATGTTTTCCAATGCGAAAGAGGAATTCTGCCTTGTTTGCCGGAAGGCGATCGCGCGCATGATCGCTTATTACAGCGGCCAGTAGCGCGGATCGGCGCCGGCTTGGGTGAAAAGGCGGTCCCAGGCTCGAGGGCTGGGGTAGCAGAGCATAGAACGCAGCATCAGCCGGCGGACTTCCCAGCGGCTGACTTTGATCCGGCGCCGGTCGTCGAGCACGTTGCCGGCGCGCAGCCGGGAGAGCGTCTTCATGCCGATCAGGATCGGCCAGGCGCATGCCAGGCGCACGCGTACCTGACTGCGGGGCAGCGCGTTGGTATAGGCCCAACCTGCGGCGAGAAGCTCCCTGGCTTTCTCGAGATAGCTTGCATACAGCGGACGAAATCGGCCCATTTCACTTGCATTCAGTAGAGCGACCGGCTCCAGTCCGAGTTCTGCTAGTCGCGTGCGCGGCATGTAGCAGCGGCCCTGGCGCAAGTCCCTCGGCAGGTCGCGTAAAATGTTCACCAGCTGCAGGCCTTTGCCAAAGCGGATGGCATCGGCAAGGAGCAGCGTGTCGTCCAGCTCCGCCTTGGGGAATAGATGGGCGCGGCACGTCGCCGTCCAGAACTCCCCGACGCAGCCGGCCACGCAATACGTATATTCTTCCAGATCCTTGTCGGTGTCGAACGCTGCGATCCGATCCGGGCTTGCGGAGGCGAAGCGCGCGAGGTCCGTTTGCTGACCGTGAGTTATGAGCTCTAACAGCTCGCAAATGCGCCGGCGATCCTCCGGCGGCATGGCGCCCAGCGCCTCGAGGACCTCCGGGGCGTTTTCGAGTAAGGCGCGTTCTGCGCGCGATCCCTGGCCGGCCGGGCCTTCTTGTGCCTCGGCCACCTCGCCGAAATCCGGCGCCTCGGCGCGGCGCCCTTCTGCAACCGCCCGAATTGCAGCCCGCATCTCGCGGAGAGCAGCCCGGCGTCGCTCGACGGGGACCAAGCGTGTATCGGCGATTGTGTCGGTGGCGCGCGCGAGGAGGTATGCCAGGCCGATCTGCGGACGTATCGAAGCCGGCAACATGCGCAGCGTGAGATAGAAAGACCGCGAAACCTGTCTGAGCAGGATGCGCTGCTTTCCCAACATGAACCTTGGCATGGGGGCATTGAAGCACATAACCCCCGGCGAGGAAAGAAGGTTCTGGTTTTCTTCTGGCAAAAGATCGGCTAGCATTCATGCGCTGGCATGGATGCGGCCTGAGACGTTTGAAACGTCAATTGGTTCTGGGGAAAGAACCGGCCCGAAGGAGACACCTGCGCTGGCACAATAACGGAGGAAATACAAATGGCTCGAGACAATTACTTCTTCACATCGGAATCGGTAACTGAAGGGCACCCGGACAAGGTCTGCGATCAGATCTCTGACGCCGTGCTGGATGACATCATGAGAATGGACAAGAAGGGGCGGGTGGCCTGCGAGACCTTTATCACTGTTGGGCTGGTGGTGGTCGGAGGGGAAATCACGACCACTTCGTATGTCGACGTCCCCGGACTGGTGCGCAATCTGATCCGCGAGATCGGTTATACGGATCCCAAGTACGGATTCAACCACTCCACCTGTGCCATCCTGAATGCCATCGGTACCCAGTCGCCCGACATCTCGCAAGGCGTGGACATAGGCGGCGCCGGCGACCAGGGGCTGATGATGGGCTACGCAATCGATGAAACTCCGGAGTTGATGCCCTTGCCGATCATGCTTGCCCACAAACTGACCATGCGCTTGGCTGAAGTGCGCAGGCAGAGAATCCTTCCTTACCTGGGTCCGGATGGCAAGAGCCAGGTCACTGTGGAGTATGAGAACGGCAAGCCGAAGCGAGTTGCAACAGTCGTTGTATCCAGCCAGCACACTGAGGAGATCCTGGACAGTACCGGACGGCGCATTACGAAGCAGGCGCAGGATGAAATCATTGAGAATGTCGTGATGAAGGCGATCCCGTCAAATTATCTCGATGCGGGGACCAAATACCTGGTCAATCCCACGGGCAAGTTCGTCATCGGCGGCCCACAGTCGGATACCGGGATGACCGGGCGCAAGATCATCGTCGACACCTATGGCGGGTCCGCCCCTCACGGTGGAGGAGCATTCTCAGGCAAGGATCCGACCAAGGTCGACCGGTCGGCATCCTACATGGCGCGTCACATTGCCAAGAACATCGTGGCTGCCGGACTGGCAAAGGCGTGCAGCCTGCAGCTTGCTTATGCGATCGGCGTGGCCGAGCCGGTGAGCGTCCTGGTCAGCACGAAGGGTAATGGGGAGGTTCCCGACTGGCGGCTGACCGAGATCGTCAAAAAACAGTTCGATCTCACGCCAAGGGGAATCATAAGCTACCTTGACCTGCTGCGCCCGATCTATCGCATGACAGCCTCCTACGGACATTTCGGGCGCGAGCTGGAGGAGTTCACCTGGGAAAAGACGCACCGCGTCAAGGATCTGCTGAAAGACGCGTGAGGCACAGGAACTCAGGTTGCTTTTCAGCTTCTTGACGCCAGCGGTCTCAAGTGCTTCGGGCAGGACGAGGCAGTTTGCCGGCGCGGCTGCCCGCTCCGCCCCTTAATCGACCACTCTGGCAGTAATAACGGCGATCAAGGCGCCATTGCCAGTCTCGAAGTTGGACTTTCCGACCACCACCATTTGGCCGGGCCGCAAGTCAATATTAGTGGAGATGCCGGAAACTTGCCCCACCTGTAGCGAGACGTTGTCTAGATGAATCAGGTCTCCCCTGTCGTCTTGGGTCAAATAGCTGTGACCGTACGAAAGGTTGTACCTTCCGGGCAGCAGAGAGCTGGCTGATTTTGACTCGCCTTCGAGCTGCGCAAGGAATCCGGAAGTACTCCCATGCTCCAAGATGCGGTTCCGCATGAAGATCGTGTCCAACACCTGATAGGACTTGTAGTTGAATATCGAGCGCAATTGCTTCAGGGCAGGATCGAGTTGCTGCGGGATGTTTTGTGAAGCTCTGTTTGAGTCGTTTGCCGTCAACAAATAGACTGTCAGCTCGAGGTTCTTCTCCGAAGCAGGCGCTATATCCAGCCGGCGCACCAGCGACTCCATCTCGCCAATTCGTTCCGGACTGCCGGTGAGAAGCAAGACCCTGGCCCGACTGTCGGCAGTGATGATGGTCCCATTTGCTTTGGCAATGGGATTGAGAGTGCTGACGATCTTGTAGAGGTCGGCGTATTTCACGTCAACGGTTCTCGTGATCAGGCCGGCCGATTTCGATTGCGGGGACTGCGGATTCTGTTCCTGGGCCGCCGCCGCTCCAACGCACCCCATGACCGCGATGGCTGCGAGCCAATATCGTATCTTGTTCATCTTGCTGCTCCCTTCTGGCTGGCTAGCCAGATGATGATGACGTTAGGATCCGATGTCTCCAGTTTCACGAGCACGTCGTCCGGGACCGGCGGTTGTGGTTCCGGCGTCACCAGGCTGTCTCTGACGCGCGCGCCCTGCAGGGATCGATCGATGGGAACGCCTCGGCTCGGCGCCTGCGGACGCCCATTGACCTTCTGCGCCGAGCTCTGTTGCGTGACCGGCGCAACGACCGGTCTTGGATGGATTTCCCCCGCGACCGGAGTTCGTCCAACTTGGGCAGTGCCGGCGGGACCGGCAGGCTCTGAGACTTGCGCCGCCGGAGTGCTTCGCCATCTCCACATTGCAAGTGAGATTGCGACCAGGGCGCCAGCAGCCAGCGCACCCCACTGGAGCGCGCCGAACCGGCGCAAGGTGAAGGATTCCAAGCGCGAAACCTGCTTCCCTTGGATCCGTGCCAGCACGGACTGCCGGACCGCGTCACAGTCGCCCGCTTCGATTCCGAATTCGCGGATGGCGGATATCGCCTCCTTGCCCTCTCGATAGCGCTCCAGCAGGGCCGAGCAGGCAGAGCACTCGGCAAGATGGCCGGCGAGGCCGGACGCTTTCCCGGGGTCCAGATCGCCTCCGGCGAGCAGCGCGATTTTCCCCTCCTCAATGTGCCTCTTCATCTTGCTCTCCCTAGAGTGCGCTCGCAGTAACGTTTCACCTTCACGCGCGCGCTGGAGATCTGCGATCGGACCGTCGTGGCCGAACTCCGCAAGACCTGCGCCGTCTCGTCCGTGCTCAGTCCCTCTATGTCGCGCAGCACCAGCGCCGCCCTCTCCTTAAATGAGAGCCCCTGCAGCGCGCGGCAAAGAATTCGTCGCTGTTCTTCCAGATCGATGCTTGCCTCGATCCCTTTCACTCCGGCGACGGAAGACTCCTTTGCGATGAGGATATCCTCCAAGGTGGCCGAGGGGAGCTTTTCACTCGCTCTGGCCAAATCGCGGCAGACGTTGACAGTGACCCGGTAAAGCCAGCCGCGCACGGCCTCCGGCTTGACGCGCGGCAGGTATCGGTACAGCTTGAGAAACACTTCCTGGGCGACGTCTTTGGCATCTTCAGATCGGTGCAGGATCCGGGCTGCCGTGCGAAGCACTCGCCTCTGGTAGCAGACCATCAACTGCTCGAAGGCGTACGTGTCCCCGGCCTGGGCGCGCAGGACGAGGTTCCGGGTCAGCGCTGCGGTCTCATCCCGTGCCGGCGATTCTCCGTCGTCTGCAATCCGCACAACGCCTGCTGCATCAAGGAGCATCTTCGGGTTCCGATCACGAGCCTGTGTCCCTCTAGTATAGACTGCCCGCGCGGTCAAAGCGTTGAAAGAAATTCTCCCGGCCATCTGGCGACGGGGGGCAGGTTCGTTGCTCTTGCACCCCTCCTGCATATGACATATAAATGGTTGGATTGGGAGGGCGTGTGAAGCTCGGTTGCAGGGGGCGCGAAAGAGATCAAGCGCCCGCTTGCGCGGCGCCGGGCACAGGAAAATGAGGTGGTCATGTCGGAAGTTGTATTATTGGGTGATGAGGCGGTCGCGCTGGGCGCGGTTCATGCGGGACTGACGGCCGCTTACGCGTATCCGGGAACCCCGTCGACCGAGATCCTGGAGTATCTGATCCGTTACCAGGCCAGGCACGGCCGGCCTCACGCGGCGTGGTGCGCCAACGAAAAGACGGCTTACGAAAGCGCCCTGGGAGTGTCGCTCGCGGGCCGCCGCGCGATGGTTTCGATGAAACATGTGGGATTGAACGTCGCCGCGGATCCGTTTATCAGTTCCGCGCTGGTGGCCATTCACGGCGGGCTGGTTCTGGCCGTGGCAGATGATCCCGGGATGCACAGCTCCCAGAACGAGCAAGACAGCCGCTATTACGCCGACTTGGCGCGCGTGGTCTGTCTCGAACCGGCCAATCAGCAGGAAGCTTACGAGATGACACGGGAGGCGTTCGACCTTTCCGAGCGGTTCGAGATCCCGGTGATGGTCCGGCTGGTCACGCGCCTGGCGCACAGCCGGACCGTGGTGCGAACCGCAGAGCCCCGCCCGGAGAACCCGCCGGATAAGGCTCGCAACCCCGCGTCCTCATGGATTCTGATGCCGCACATCGCGCGCCGCCGCTGGCACGAACTCCTGATGCGCCAGAAAGATATGCTTGCCTTCACGGAAGGATCGCCGCGCAACCCGCTCAAGCTCAATCAGGAGCGGCGTGACCCCGGCGTCATCACGACCGGCATCGCGCGCAATTACTATGTGGAAAACCTCGCAGACCTTGGTTTCGAGCCCTCACACCTGCACGTGGGTGCCTACCCGTTTCCTGCCGAGAAAGTTCGCCGGCTCGGAGCGCACGTAAGACGGCTCGTGATCTTCGAAGAAGGGTATCCTTACCTGGAGAGATACCTGCGCGGCATCATTCCGCCGGCAGTCGAAATCCAGGGCAAGGAATCGGGACACGTCCCGGCGGACGGCGAACTCAATCCCGACATCGTGCGCCGCGCGCTTGGCCTGACGGAGAAGCGCGGAGTTGAGATTCCCGGGCTTGCGCTCGCCGGCCGGCCGCCGCAGTTTTGCGCGGGATGCCCGCATGCCGACACCCTGAATGCGCTAAAGCTTGCGCTTGCAGGCTATCGCGAACCGGTCGTCACCTCGGATATCGGCTGCTACACCATGGGCGCGCTGCCGCCGTATTCGGCGGTGGAGACCTGCGTGTGCATGGGGGCGTCGATCGGAACGGCTAAGGGAGCCGCCGAGGCCGGTCTCCATCCTGTGGTTGCCGTGATCGGGGACAGTACATTCCTGCATTCGGGAGTCACGCCGCTCATGGATGCCGTTTCGGCGCAGGCCAACATGACTCTCATCATCGCCGACAATGGGACGGTGGCCATGACCGGGACCCAGCCTACGATTCTGCCGCAGGCTCAGCTTGAGCAGATCGTCCTTGGCGTCGGTGTCGATGCGGGGCACTTCCATGTGCTTACCGCCCACCCAAGACATATTGAGAAAAATGCGGAGGTCCTCAAAAAGGAGTTCGAGCATCGCGGCCTCTCGGTGATCATCGCCAGGCGCGAGTGCCTGGAGGCTGCCAGGCAGACGAAGAAAGGCGGCGCGGCATGAGGTACGATATCGTGCTCGCAGGCGTTGGAGGGCAGGGAGTGCTGTCGTTGGCGGCGGCGATTGCATTCGGCGCCATGGAAGAGAAACTCTGCGTCAAGCAGGCTGAGGTTCACGGGATGGCGCAGCGGGGCGGCGCCGTCATGGCTACGCTGCGCCTGGCCGACCGTGAGATCGCCAGCGACCTCATCCCGCGCGGGACAGCCTCGATGATCCTCAGCATGGAGCCGATGGAGAGCCTTCGGTACCTGGCATATCTTTCGCCGCAAGGCACGCTCGTCACGTCGGCGAACCCCGTGCGCAACGTACCCGATTATCCCGACCTGGATGAGTTGCTCGAGCGCATCCGGTCGCTGCCGCGCGCGATCGTCGTCGATGCGGAAAAACTGGCACGCGCGGCGGGCTCCGCGCGCGCGACGAACATGGTGATGGTCGGCGCGGCAATGCATCTTCTTCCCATTAAGGCCGCGACAATTGAGGCAGCCGTGCGCGCAATCTTCCAGCGCAAAGGCGATGAGGTGGTGGACATCAACCTGCGAGCGCTCCGTGCCGGCCGCGAGGCGGCACACCAACGAATCCATGCCTGAAGAAAAGAAGTTGCCCGAGGCGGTTTTCCGCCAGCTCAATCAACTGACGGAGGAGCTCGAGAATTTCGAGGAGATCGCGCTTCAACTGAAGCCGGAACCGGGGGAGATCCCGAAACTTCCGGGCCTCGATATTTTTGGCGCCATGATCCCGCTTTCCGGTGCAATCGGCGGAGATCACATCATTTACATCGATTTCAAGCAGAGGCACGACCTGGACGGCCGCATCGAGCGGGCGCGGAAGAAGGGCCAGGATCAGATAGCGGCCAAGCTCGAAGAGATGAAGCAAACCGCCGGCGTCCTGCTTGCCGACGTTTCCGGCCACAGGGTCACTGATTGGGTTCTTGCGGCCATGCTGCACCAGGCGTTTCTTCTGGGCGCGCTCTACGAGCTCGAAATGTTCGGCACCATCACGACCAAGCTCTTTGAAAACGTCAACAACCGGTTTTATCGCTCGTCCAGCGTTCGCAAGTTCGTGACCATGATCTATGGCGAGATCCATGTGAGCGGCAGGTTCCGGTTCATATCCGCGGGCCATCACCCGCCGCTGGTGTTTTCGAACGAGTTCGACCGCTTTATGCAAATCCACCCGGACCTGCTGGTCAGCTATCCCCCCATCGGAACCATGCCCTCGAAAACCGATCCCGATTTGTCCCGGCAGCCTTCCGTTCTTGGCTACAAGGACAAGTACACCGTGAACGAGCTCAAGCTGATGATGCCCGGCGACATCCTCGTGCTGTACACGGATGGATTGAAAGAGCACGGCACCGAAAACCAGAGCTATTTCCCTGGCAGACTTGAGGCGAAGATCAGGGAGTTCAAGGGGGAGTCCGCCCGGCGCATCCTCGAGGAAATCAAACGCGACGTGCTCGCCTTCGCGCCGCCCGCGGACGATGTGAGCTGCATCCTCATCAAGAAAAACTAATCGGGGACGCTCCCCGTTTTTTCTTCGCGCTGCCTAAGACTGCGAGCCACGCACGCTGCTCCCTTTCGCTTACCGCACGTTTTTTCTCACAGGCGCATCCGTACGAAGCCACTTTCCTCCTGTAACTCTTCGATTCTTGGCGGCCACCGGGCCCACTCCATTAGCGAGAGGCGAAAATGGAACCTCTAGGGACGCACACCCTCCAGACCATCCTAGATCATCGCTCACTGCGCATCTGGCTGGGCTCCCCATCAACTACGGGAACGTGACCGAAAACGGGGAGCGTCCCTATTTTGGTTTCGTGATATGTTGGATGAGCGATTCATTGGAGGGCATTACTGTGAGACCTGCGGATTACCTCAAGAAATCTCTCATCGTCATTGTGGCAATTTGTTCGCTGGCCTGGGGACAGAGAGCGACGACGTCGTTTTCCATTTCCTTCGACCCGTCGCTTAGCAGTGCGCCGCTCTCCGGCAGGATCATCCTGATGCTATCCCACACGCAGCAGTTTTCGCCGAATGAGAATGGGACTCCGTTTTACGGCGTGAACGTCGACGATCTGAAACCAGGCGCGAATGCACTGATCGATGCCGACTCGCTCGGGTATCCGATTAGAAGTCTGCGGGACCTGCCGGCAGGCGACTACTTCGTTCAAGCTTATCTGAACGTCTACACCACGTTTCACCGGTCAGACGGCCACACGATCAAGCTTCACAACGACCAGGGGGAAGGACAGAACTGGCGGCGCTCACCGGGCAACCTCTACAGCGATCCCCAGAAGGTTCACTATGATCCTCAGGCAGGGGGCACCGTGCCGGTCGTAATGAACAAGAAAGTGCCGCCGATTGAGCCTCCCAAGGACAACGACTGGGTGAAAACGGTTCGTATCCAGAGCGACTTGCTCACCAAGTTCTGGGGCGCGCCCATGTACATCGGCGCGCGTGTACTCTTGCCCAAAGGCTTCAGCGAACACCCCGAGACGAAATATCCAGTGGTTTACCTGGTGGGGCACTTTTCAACAGGCGCGCCCGGACGATTTCAACCCGATCCAAGCAATGCTCTCTACCAGGTTTGGAACGCCCCCGATATGCCCCGGATGCTTTTGGTCACGATCCAACATGCCTGCCCATACTACGACGATTCCTACGGCGTCAACTCGGAGAACGTGGGCCCATACGGCGATGCCATCACTCAGGAACTCATTCCCTACATAGAAAAGGAATTTCGCGCGATCGGGAAGCCCTATGCGCGCGTCCTGACTGGGGGCTCGACGGGCGGCTGGATCTCGCTCGCCATGCAGGTCTTTTATCCGGACTTTTTCGGCGGCACCTGGTCGTTCTGTCCAGATCCGGTCGACTTTCGCAAGTATCAGATCGTGAATCTGTACCAGGACACCAATGCCTATTACCGGGAATCTGAGTGGACGAAGGTGCCGCGGCCCGGCGAGCGCAGCGTTGACGGCAATGTCGTCTACACCATGGAACAGGAGAATATGAAGGAGGAGGTCCTGGGCACACGCTATCGCTCCGGCGGACAATGGGCGATCTGGAACGCCGTGTTCGCGCCTGTCGCCGAAGACGGCTATCCCAAGCCCCTCTGGGATCCGCTCACAGGAAGGATCGATCACGCGGTTGCTGACTGGGCGAGAGAGCACTACGACATTACCTACTATCTGGAGAAGAACTGGGCAACGGTCGGTCCCAAGCTGGTGGGCAAGATCAATGTCTTCGTAGGACGGGCGGACAACTACTATCTGAACGAGGCTGTCTACCTTCTCGAAGAGTCCCTGGCGAGGACGCAGAATCCCCACTACACGGGCAGATTCGAATATGGGGACCGGGCCGGCCATGGGTGGAGCCCTTACAGGCGCGACAACTCGGATCTCTACCGCGAGATGGCGGCGGTCGTCGCGAAGAACGCGCCCCAAGGCGACGACCCGAAGGCCTGGCAGTACAAGTAAGAAGGATCCGCCTAGAACTGCGAAGATCCTGAGACACAGACGACATGGCATCGAGCGTGCCGATCTCCCAAGACTTCTGTTGAAAGTTATGGCCCAAATCAATATGTTGTAGGGACTCCAACTCCGCGAAAGGACAACCCGATTATGCAGAACCGAGGCATCGACAACCTGGACGACAGCCGGCTCGAACTGAACCGGAGGCGCTTTATCGGTTATTTTTCGGCAATTGGATTGGGATCAACCCTCCTTCCCGGCGCCCTCACCGCCGTAGCACAGGATGCGGAGAAGATAACGCCAGAGATGGTAGCGGCCGCCGCGAAGATCGCAGGACTGACGCTGCCGCAGGAAACCTTGCAGGGGATTGCGAACCAGCTCAGCGGCCCCAGATCCCTCCTCACGCGATATCAGAACATCCGTGCCCAGAACATCACCAATGCCATGCAGCCTGCAGTGATTTTCAATCCCGTTCCCGCGGGCATGAAGCTCCCCCAGACGCGCCTGCCTCTCAGGCGAAGTCTGCCGAACGTCACGCTCCCCAAGTCCGACGAGGATCTGGCGTTCCTTCCGGTGACAAAGCTCTCCAGGCTCATTCAGACGCGGCAGATCACTTCGACGCGGCTGACAAAGCTCTATCTGGAGCGTTTGAAGAAATACGACCCGATCCTCCATTGCGTGGTCACCTTGACCGAGGACCTGGCGCTGAAACAAGCGGCCCAGGCGGATAAGGAAATCGCGGCCGGCAAGTACCGCGGCCCTCTCCACGGCATTCCATGGGGGGCGAAAGATCTGCTGGCGGTAAAGGGCTACAAGACCACCTTCGGCGCCTCGCCCTATAAAGACCAGGTGCTCGACATGGATGCGACGGTCTATACCAGGCTGACCGAAGCCGGCGCCGTGCTTTTGGGCAAGCTGACGCTGGGCGCACTGGCTCAGGGCGACCGCTGGTTCGGCGGGCAGACTAAGAGCCCGTGGGATCCAAAAAACGAGAAGATGGGATCCAGCGGCTCCTCGGCCGGACCTGCCGCATGCACTGCCGCGGGGCTCGTCGGTTTTGCGATCGGCACCGAGACGCGCGGATCGATCATGTCGCCATCGAGCCGGTGCGGCGTGACGGGGCTGCGCCCCACCTTCGGCCGCGTGAGCCGGTACGGCGCCATGGCGCTCAGTTGGACGATGGACAAGATCGGGCCGCTCTGCCGCAGCGCTGAGGACTGCGCCCTGGTTCTGCGTGTGATCAACGGCCCTGACGGAAAGGACAACAGCCTGGTCGACGTACCCTTCAACTGGGACGTGACCCAGGACGTAAAGAAGCTGCGCGTCGGCTACTTGAAGGCAACCTTCGATCGCGAGATCACCGAGGACCCGGCTAATCCGCAGCGGAGCGCGCGCGCCAAAGAGCTTAAGAAAATCAACGGTGATGCGTTTGCCGTGATCCGATCCCTGGGGATCGAACTCAAACCGATAGATCTCCCGCAATTGCCTGCCAACGACCTCGACCTCATACTTTCCGTGGAATCGGCAGCAGCGTTCGACGACATCACACGCGATAACCGGATTGAATTGATGACGAAGGAGCCCGAGCGGAGCAGTTGGCCTGGGACGTTCCGCCTGCATCGGTTTGTGCCGGCTGTCGAATACATCCAGGCTAACCGCATTCGCTATAAGATGATGGAGGATTTCAGCAAGGTGTTTGCCGACATTGACCTCTTCATCGGCAGCAGCCTGAGCGTGACGAATCTGACCGGCCACCCGGAGGTCTGCATCCCGCACGGGTTCGATTCGCAGGGGCAGCCGACCGCCCTTAATTTCACCGGGAAGCTCTTTGGTGACCAGGAGATTCTCCTGCTGGCGCACGCCTTCCAGAGCAAAACCGATCACCACCTGAAGCACCCAAAGCTGTGAAACAGATTGAAGAAACAGTGAGATGCGGGTGCGGTGCGCCCGCACCCAAGAAGTTCATACTACCCGTATAGGCAATTAACTGCCTCCGAGCTCATTTGGGGGTTGCCAAATCGCCGGATGTATAGGATCATTGGGAAACTCGCACGTCATGAGGCGTGTCTGAGGGTGGCCTCGGAACGTCAGGAAGTTCGTTCAGGCCGGAGGAAGAGGTACCGCTGTGACGTCAATCTGGGTCCCCAAATGGAGCGAAGCTGGGTTCTGTTTGGCTCTGAACCTCCGTGCCTCGTACCGCCCTATTGACCTTTTCCCCGGCGGTTACCGCCCCCGCTTCTGGACGGGGGGCAATCTCGGATCAACCCGGAGGCGCGCGCAAAGTCTCTTCAGCCACGTGCCGGCTCTGCCCGGTCCTCTCAGTGTGAAGCACGCGTCCCGAAAGTCCCGTGTCATGTAATCGGCGTTAACGACCGCGCAGGTGTGCAGGTGCGTCTGCCGCTCATTGCCGCGCGTTTTACCAGGGAAGGAGCCATGACTGATTCGAAAAAAGAACGGAATCTATTGCCGTTTCGCAGGCTTACGCGGCTTGGCGCGCGGCATAGCCCGTCGGCTGCGCTCCGAAGCGCGCGCATTCGCCGCTTCGTCGTCGATGCTGCCTTGCTGGTAAAGGGCCATGCAATACCGCGTTCCCGGCTGGCCATTGTTGTCATGGCTTGCGTTGTAGCCGTCGTCCCGGTTTCTGCATTTTGGAGCAGCAAGCGCGTCGGGCGCGGGACGAACGGCGTCGGCGCGGAGTCTCTGCAGCCGGAGATAAAGCAGGCAGCGGGCGGCGAGAACTACCTGCAGATGGCGCACTTGATTGGCACGCTGATCAGCCACGAAACCAACGCACAGGTTCCGGGGGATCGCTACCGGGAGGAGGATTTCATAAGGCAGGAAATCGGTTCGCTCATGAAGGAGTTCGGCGCCGAGGAATGCAATGTTCTCCCTGAATTTGTCGCAGAGGTGGACGGTTTCGTCAGGCTGTTTCAAGATCGGGACCGTGATCTCATCGTGTGCGCCCTAGTGGACAAGCGCGATGTCCTGGAGCACATGCGCGCGATCCTGCGGCGCGATCATATGCCTGAGGATCTCGCCTACATGGCACTGGTGGAGAGCGGCTTCGAGCAATCGTCCGCGAGCCAGGAGGGCGCCGCGGGGTTCTGGCAATTCACCGAGGAGACCGCGCGCGATTACGGCATGGAGGTCAACGATCACGTGGATGAACGTCTCGACCTGTCCAAATCCACCGAGGCAGCGAGCCGATACATCCGGGACCTGATCCTGGAGTTCGGGTCGGGCAGCTCCGTAATGCTGGCCATGGCGGCATACAACAGCGGTCCCGAAACGGTGCGTCGTGCCGTGAGGAGCGTCAAAGATCCCATCAAACAACGCAACTTCTGGTACCTGTACCATGTCCGGGCGCTCCCAGAGGAGACTCGGTTGTACGTGCCCAGGGTGTTTGCGGCAATCCTGATCGGCCGCAATCCCAAGCGATTCGGTTTTTAGCGCCGGAGGACCGAACTGCGGTGCAGAGGGCATAGGATTGGGCCGCGAAAATCTTCAGGACGCCAAGGACTCGAAGCAGATTTTTTTGAGGTCTTTATAGCCTTTGTGGTTATATTTACCTGATCGCCTCTGGGAGGCTTTGAGTCTATGGGCGTGCCGATTTCGCAGATGTGGACGGTGGCCATGTATGTGTTAAGACAGAGGATGGCCGGCCGGAAGCGATATCCCCTGGTATTGATGCTTGAGCCTCTGTTCCGGTGTAATCTTGCCTGCGCCGGATGCGGAAAGATCCAGTATCCTGCCCATGTCCTGAAGAGTCAGCTCACGCCTGAGGAGTGTTTCAAAGCAGTCGAGGAATGCGGCGCCCCGATGGTAAGCATTCCTGGAGGAGAGCCGCTTCTGCACCCGCAGATCGCCGAGATCGTGGAAGGCCTGGTCCGGCGGCGGAAGTACGTCTATCTCTGCACCAACGCGCTCCTGATCAAGAAGAAGATTCATCTTTTCCGGCCCAGCAAGTATTTGACTATCAGCGTGCATTTGGACGGCCAGAGGGAGCGCCACGACGAGTCGGTCTGCCGTGAGGGCGGGTATGACCTGGCTGTCGAGGGGATCCGAGAGGCGATCAAGAGAGGATTCCGGGTCACGACCAACACAACGATTTTCAATGGCTCAGACCCGAGGAGCGTGCGCACCTTCTTTGACGAGGTGATGGACCTCGGGGTGGAAGGCATGACGTTGTCACCCGGCTACAGTTACAGCAAAGCCCCTGATCAGGAGCGCTTCCTGGGCAAGGCATCAACCCGGAAGCTCTTCAAGGTGATTTTGAGCAATCGGAAGAAGCGTTGGCGCTTCAATCAGAGCCCGCTCTTTCTCGAGTTCTTGATGGGACTGCGCGACTACGCGTGCACGCCATGGGGCATGCCGACCTACAACTTGTTCGGGTGGCAGAAACCGTGCTACCTGCTGCAAGACGGTTATGCGGAGACTTTCGCTGAGCTGATGGAGCAGACCGAATGGCGCAACTACGGCGCCGAATCGGGCAATCCGAAGTGCGCCAACTGCATGGTGCACAGCGGCTACGAGGCCAGCGCAGTCAGCGGCACCTTCGGATCGCTCGGAGGGCTTCGTGATACAGTGCGCGCATCGTTCTTTTCCGGCGGCTATCGAAGCCGGAGTGCCGCTCTGGCGCTGGCAGCGGAGACGTGGCGTCGTTCTGACGTCGTCCAGATAGCGGCGCAGCCGCCGGCTCGGGAGACTACCCAGGTGTAGACGCCACCGCACGGCCCGTTATGTCGCAAGAAACCAGGAAAACTCCGGTCGAGTCCGATTCGAAAGCCTCTCGTGAGCGCGAGAGCCTGCAGGGCTGGATCCCCGATCTCTGCGGTCCAGATGAAGTCAGGGATGCGCTTGAAAAAGCGTTCGACTATCGTGGCGATGTCGCAATCACGCTGAAGGGTGGCGAGAGGATCGAGGGTTATGTCTTTGATCGGAGGGCCGACCGCCCTTCCCTCGATCAGTGCGTGGTCAGAATGATCCCTAGAGGCGAGAATAAGAGGATCGCGATTCGGTACGCCGAGGTCGCGCGCCTGGAGTTTACGGGCAAAGATATGGCGGCGGGCAAGAGCTTCGAACAGTGGTTGCAGCGCTATCACGAAAAAAAGGCGCGGAGGGAGCGAAACGCTTCTCTCGAGCTCCGGCCCCTGAAATGAAGGGGGCTCCTGAAAAAAGGCGAAACGTGATTGCCTGCCTCATGAGTCTTGTGCCACCATACTCCTGTTAGCGGAACCACCACCAAACCTGGAGTCCAGTATGGAAGCGAAGGTGAGTCCGAGCCAGCCCGCAACCCGGACTGAGAGCCGTGCCTTTTCCGCGCTGCGCGACCTCGTGCAGGGAGGGCGCCCCCTGATCTACATCTGCACTTCGGAGGAACAGCGCGCCCGGCATCTCTTGCAGGATGCCGCCCGCCGCCTGTTCTCTTCCAAAGTGCCGGTATGGTCGTGGACCTCAACCCGCGGCCTGATCGGGCCTGATGAAGGCCCGCCGCTCAGTAAGATTCTAGATCCGGGCGCCGTTCTGGACTTCATCGCCGGGCATCAGGGGCCCGCGATATTTCAGCTCCGCGACTTCCACGAGTTCATGGGGAGCGGCGCCGAAATCCGGCGCAAGCTCCGGGATCTGTACGAGGGGTGCCTCGATACCGGCAAGTTCATCGTCATTACCTCGCCGCTGCGCGTGCTTCCGGAGGAGCTCAGCCACCAGATTGCTTTTGTCGAGCTGCTTCACCCGGACCTGGAAGAGATGATCGACTTTCTCGCCGACGAAGCGCGGGTGCTCGCGGGGCAGGGCTTCGTGGTCGATACCAGCGAGGAGACCATCTTCAAGCTGGCGAGGGCTTTGCAGGGCCTGACGGCCGACGAGGCCCGCCACGCGCTGAGGCGCGCGCTGGCGCTGGGCGGCAAGCTGGACGGGGACTCGACCCCGCTGCTGCTGGAAGAGAAGAAGCTCATCGTCAACCAGTCCGGAGGGCTCATCAGCTATATTGCCGACGGAACCCGGATCGAGCACGTGGGCGGCCTTGAATACCTCAAGAAGTGGCTCCTGGCGCGGCGCAAGCTGTTTATGGAGCGTGACAGCCTGTCGGCGGAGATCGTCCCCAAAGGGCTGCTCGTGATGGGGGTTTCAGGCTGCGGCAAGAGCCTGTCCGTCAAGGCGATCGCCGCCTGTTTCGGGCTGCCCCTGTACCGCATCGACATGGTCGAAGTCTTCTCAGGCCGCCACGGCAATCCGGACGCGGCCTTTGCCGAAGCCTGCCGCACGGTCGAGTCGCTGGCGCCCGCAGTGGTCTGGTTCGACGAGATCGAGATGGGGCTGACCGGCCAGGGCGGCGAAGCCGGAACCAACCTCGGCCGCATCTTCGCTTTCTTCCTTACCTGGATGCAGGAGAAAGCGCCCGGCCTGTTTGTGGCGGCGACCGCGAACCGTATCGACCTGCTGCCTGCCGAGATGATTCGCAAGGGGCGGTTCGACGAGGTGTTTTTCATCGATCTTCCGACCGAGGAAGAGCGCATCGAGATTTTCCGCATTCATCTGGAGAAGCGCGGCATCGATCCCGACGCGCTTGAAATCAACCGCCTCAGGCGCATCACCCAGGCGTGGACTGGCGCCGAAATCGAGCAGTGCGTGGTTTCCGCGCTCACTGCGGTTCGGCTCGAAAACAAGCCCATGAGTTTTGAAGCGCTGCATCGCGCCGCGATCAACGTCATTCCTCTGTCGAAGACGATGCGCGAGCAGGTGGAGCACATCCGCTCCTGGGCGTTCGACCGCGCCGTCCGCGCCTCTCC
>Ga0315282_10002801_pt1 | contig 31639 bp, 36 predicted proteins | sample YL17G07_20_MG_FD_203693 | JGI IMG/M metagenome (GOLD analysis project Ga0315282, IMG submission 203693) | Sediment microbial communities from Yellowstone Lake, YNP, Wyoming, USA - YL17G07_20 | ecosystem: Environmental > Aquatic > Freshwater > Lake > Sediment | place: USA: Wyoming | collected... | reverse complement strand
TCCTCGTCCAAACACAAGTACTCACCCCATGTGCAGTTTGGCATTGGTGAGCTGTTAGGGCATATTTCCGCGCCAAAAAGTGTTATTAGCGCTCCCGACCAACTTTCCGGTAACATAATTCTGGAAGGGTAAACGATGAAGAACGTTGAGTTGAAGCTGATTTCCGAACTCATGAAGAACAGTAGAAGAAGCTATAGGGAGCTGGCTAAGGCTGTCGGTGTTTCTCAGCCTACGTTTAAACATGCTCTCGAGCAATCCGATCAAAACAAAGCTGTCTGTTGTCTCACGCAAACATACAGGCACTTCACTGCCGAAACTAGCATAATCCGCCTCAGTTTCCTTCGTGTCAAAAATCAACACTTTATAGCCTTGTGCAGCAACCCAGTCCGCCAAACGCTTAATCAGTGTGGTTTTACCGCTAAACTGAGTCTGCCCAATAATAGCGTAATGAAAAGGCTCAAGAGCAACAGCCTCGCCGCCGGGAACACTAAACAAAAAAATCACTCATTCAGAAGCCTCCAGAAAATTTTGCGCATGCCCTAAAAACCAGAATCTGGTAATTTTTGGCTTCAACGGTTTGGAAGTTTCCAAGCGAATTGTTTGGTTAACGTTGAAACCCAGCAAAGTTAAGTCTTCACGGCAATACCGGCAGACTTTCAAAGTGCGATCATCCCTCCCAAAAGTTAAAGCGTAATCAGCTTCGTGCCCCGTTACGGGGAAATAGAGCCCACACTTGGACATTTACACGCAAACCTCCAAAAACTTAACAAGCCAAAATAGAAACAGAAAAAAGGGGGAATGAGCGAAATCCCCTCGGCGGTATAAATTAGACTCTAGAGTTTGGTAGCCCGGGAGAGATTCGAACTCTCGGCACGACTATTTTTAATGTCGCCTTTCTGAAGGTTGACAGTTTTAGACGCTCAAGTAAAATCAAAAGATGCTCACAATTTGAAGTCGATTTTCTGCTGTTCTACGCTCAAAACGAGCGAAAATTAAGCGAATTTAACCCTGCGAAGGTGGTGCGGGGGGTTAGGTTTATACTGTCGTTTAAAACTGTCAGGCTATTGGTTCTAAAGGATTGAATAAATCAATTAAGCTATTTGGGAATACTTCCTAGATTCTTTATGTATTCCCTCACGAGTTTGTTGCCTCTTAAACGTCTTTCATGTTCTCTTTCATCTTCGTCAAGCTCTTTGGTCAGATATTGTCTGAGTTTTTCATTCTCAAACCACACTTTTACCCAGTCAAATGTTTTCATTTTCTCTCGTTCAAATATCTGTTGTCTTATTTGCTCTGAAGCTTTGTTTAGAGGCGGCAGCGTTATAAGACCTAAATGAAAGAAGAGGATATTACGAGTCAAATCTTCACGCAGAAACTCGTCAGTTTTCGCTAACCCTCTTGAAGTATACATATATGGAACATAAGTTTTGCAGAAAATTTTCATAGCCTCTAAAACCTTGCCTTCCACTCGTTTTTCTTTAAAATAATTCCATTCGCCGAATATCAAAGGGAGTTTGTTTGCATGTTTTGCTGCAATTTCATCAATATATCCCCATAACTCTTTACTAATTTCTAGAACGCGTAGTAGACCGAATAAAGTGAGGGTGCATGGTATGTTCGGAGGACCTTTTTTGGATTTTACTGGTTGTTCCGCCTTTATTATGAAACCTTGTTTTTCCAGCCGTTCTAACGAACGACTCACCGTGGAGGAATGGAATGGAAACGGTTCTATTTTCTCTTTTTCAAGAAAACGCGGCAATTCACCTTTTTTTAACTTGATGTAAATGTCATAGCCCCAATGTGTTCCATCTCTTGCCAAGATTTTTAGACATAGCAGGTCTATCAAGCGGTTTTTTTGTTTACGTCTAAGTGATATTAATTTCGGCGAAACCAACAACGGTATTCCCACTTTATTGATGATTTTTGAGTATACCCAGTTCGGGCGGACTTGTTGTAGATAAAAAATATCTATACATGTCCTCACTTGAGCTTTCAGAATTGCAAATCAATATCTGTACTCATAAGCGGTGGTAAAGTTGTCCCCTTCAAAAGAGACTAAAAACAAAGACGCTTGCGGTGATGAGGAAAAGCCGCAGTTAAAAGTTCGACTGAGCATGGTTCTTAGAGCTGAAACAGCTAAAAAGTTGTTGGAATTACGGTCTAGGGGGGTGATAAGGAGTTATGCTGATGGTGTCAATCAAGCCATTCTGTTATTTTACGATAAAATTCTTGAGCAGGATTTGTGTGCAGCTCGTTTGAGAGTTATTAAGCTTAAGCGTGGAGGGTATGAGGAGCATGGCATGTCGTAATGTTTTTATAGTCATAAAAGCATATAGTCATTTAGTCATACAAATATGAGGGAGCTTGATGCCCAATAGATGGAGGGGTGTCTTGATTCGCTTTGGTGAAAGAGAATTGGAGACAATAGATAGATTCTGTCATGAAAATAATGTAAAAAGGGCAGATTTCATAAGAAACGCTGCTCGGCGTGTTATGAATAATCCTGACTCCGTTAATGGCGTCGTTAAATCTAGAGACGATGGTATCGACATCCTTCCACTAATGGACAGCATCACTATGTTAACGCAAAAAGTTGAGAATATTGAAAAAGGGCTTTCTTCGCTTCTCGAAGGGAAAAAATTGGCAAACCCTGTAGCTAAGGACCGAATTGCTGAGCTCATTTTGAAGATGAAACAAAAGACTAAGGAAAATGCTACAACAGTAGACAGGCTTCGCGACCAGCTAAAGCGAATAGACTCTTCGATTGAACCATTTCTTTTTGCGTCTAGTACCGACGGCATTTCTGTTTTCGACGAAGTTCTAATTGAGTTACAGCAAAGAAGAGAGCTAAATCGAGACCTTAAGAGCGGAATTATCAAATGGTGATTAAAAAGTGCGTAGAGGAAGAAAGACTGATAACTGCAATCTCCCACCGATTTTGCAACGATATGATGACTACATGAGGACTATTTATAAACCTTCTACAAGGGAAGGTTACCTATATGTACTTTTGATGTTCCATGAGTATTTGCAACACAAACTGAATAAAAGTCTAGAAAAGATAACACGAGCCGATATCGAATCTTATGTGGCGGAGCTTACATTACGCAAAGATAGAGAAGATATTACACAAAGTTTCGTCAAAAGTATAGCAAAAGCCATAAGGACGTTTGCGGAGTGGCTTATGGACAAGGGTATACTTGACCCAGCTGAGTTTTACAAAATAGAGCGATACATAAAGAAAATACCTGGTGGTGATATTGGCGAGGATGATACAGAAGCACTTAGTGATGAAGAAGAAAAGCAAGTTTTTAGGAAATTGCAAGATGTTCTGTTACAAATGCTCTTCTGGACAGGCTTAAACTTTGGGCTCCGGCGTACAGAGTATTGTAATTTACGCGTTAGACACTTGGAACTTGACAGAGAAGAACCTAGACTTAAGATTGAACGTAGCAAGGGTCGAAGAAAAAAGACGCGATACTATGACCTCTTTCCGGGGCAGGTTAGCCAATTGCGAAAGTGGTTGCAATTCCTAGCGTCGTTAAACCTTCCTCACGACTTCGTGTTCTTCAATCCTAAAAACCCTTCAGAGAAGCCTAACAAGGACAGAGTGAGCAGCTGGTTCTCTAAAATATCAAGAATTAGTGGGATTCACGTCCCTAGTCATAGACTGCGGTATACATACGCCTCAAGACTTTGGGAAGCAGAAGTCGATATTTACATAATAAGCCACCTCTTGGGACATTCGAAGATAGAAACAACCGTCCGATACCTCAAAATTCCGGACAAGAACTTTCGCAAGAAATTCATGGAAAGTGCAAAAAGGCTTTTTCATTAACCGGAGCGAGTCCTTTTGACTGTTTTGCATCTTACTATGGAAAGAGTTTTGATGGCTCTTAGTGATGGTCAACCCAAGTCTAGTGCCGAAATTGCAGAATTAACGGGGTCCAATGCAAATGCCGTATGGGCTGCCTTAAGGAGATATTGGCATAAGAAACTAGTCTTACGTTCTAGGGTACCGTTAAAGGAATCGCTTCGCATATTCAAGGGTAGAGCTGGAATACGTCGGAATTTACGTTCTTATCACTTGTATATGTTAAAGACAGAAAATGTTGATTCTTTCGTATTGAGCGGAGTGGAGTTTGTTACTTATGGAGGCGGTCTGAATTCCAATAATAGGAGTAACAGTAAAGCTGGTTTAATCTTGCAATTCATAAGAGATAATGCTGAAAAGGCTTACTTTACGATAGATATAGTGAAAGCTCTTGCTGACTTTGGTGTCAAGTCTAGCGATGTGATGTCTAATGTTAGAAGGTGGGAGAAGAAAGGCTTAGTGTTGGTTAGAGGTTATAGACTCGATGAAAGACAAACACCTTTTAAGGAAGGATATTTAGTTACGTGGATAGACCCTATCAAGCCTAGGGAAGAAGCCATTAAAGAAGCCATCGAAAGAACGGAACAAGCTCTTACCGAGAAGGAATCAACGAATCCAACAATTCAAAGGGTTCACCGAATTAAGGATTTAATTCTCGAATCTTCAAAATTAAGGGAACTCATTAGCTTTGCGTATATTTGCGAAAGTTTAGGCTGCTCAAAATATGAGGCAGAAGTTGCAATCAACAGAGCTTTACAACTTTATCCAGACTTGAAGGAACTTAAGCTGTTTAAAGCCTTCAGATATTTCTATCATAATTCTATGGCTGAAGATGAGTTAAAAGCTGCCATAACTATGAAGGAGAACTATATTAGATTAACAAAAGGCAAGGCAAATCGCATCGGACATAACTGGGAGGCAGTTGCTGAGTGGTTCATTGACAGATTCACAACAGGAGCCCGCTTTTGGACCCAAAATCACAGGTCACAAGGCATGGATTCTAGACGCATCACCATACATTTAATTAAAAGTGTTAGAGGGCGTATAAGAAATGCTGAAGTGGACCGAGTATGGGAAGTAACTCCAAGCGTTTTTTCCCCATCGATAACTTATGTTCTATCGTGTAAGTGGGGGCTTGTGTCCAAGCGTGATATAGACGACTTTTTTGATGTTTTGACGTGGAGCAAGGAATTTGGCGTGAACACTCTTGACGGTCGCGAAATCAAACAAGGTGTGGTCGGGGTCTTCGCCGGAAGTGCATTTAATCCTAACGAAAATATCCGATTAAAAGACGACCATACCATAAACCTTGCATCATATACGGCACGAATGAATATACAGCTTTTGAAAGCAGCTGACTTTAACAGTAAACTCCATGAACGAGGATGCTCACCAAAAACAAGTGTTCAGAGAATATGTAAAATAGCTAAGGATGAGAAACAAGTTCGGGAAATTTTAGAGCATCTTTGGGAAAGCCCTAGAAGAAGTGAGCAGATTTTGGAGCCAATCATTGAAAAGAACAAAGAAGTTTATGAATTCGAGGAATTGTTGGAAAAACATTAACTCACCGTCTCTTACGCTAGAGCAAAAGCTTCGGAGAAATGAACAGTTCGGAAAAATGCCTTCTGGGTGAAAGCCATGAAAATAACAGAAAAAACAAAGTGTTGGATTTGTGGTCGAAATTCAGAGGAGTTGAAGAATGCAATAGAAGCATACTGGGAAAGCGGTGAACTAGGAAAAGATATGGGTCTAGATGCTTGCTTCGAAATTATTAGCATAGAAAAATTTTGCTCTAAAGAGAAAATGCAAATTCCAGTGTGTATCATATGCTCTCAGTTGATACTTCAGTATGTTCTAGAGTATGTGAAAGAGAATTTGGAAGTTGTTGTTAAGATAGAACAGCCTAAGGTATCAATAAATCTCTAATCCTTTTTCTGTTTGGGTGTGGCGGTTGGCTTACTTTTAAGGAAAGATTTAGCAAGCTGATTAGACTTGTTGTTAAAACTTAATCTCACCTTTCTCTATTAGTTCCTTTACTTTGAGTATGGAGTATTGGACTGCGTGGCTTCGGTCTGCAAAACAGCCTTTTTCGACTTGTTCGTCAATCCAGCGTATGAGTTCTGGTAAAATGCTTACAGTAAGTTTGACTTTGACCATTTACAACACTGCAAAAATCGTATGAGTTGTTCGATGTTTAGGACTTATCTGTAATCATAAGCATTAGTAAGCAAATGTTATATAATTCTCCGGCAAAGTTCACTTCAAACAAACTTGCGTTCAGAAAGTTATGAGCGGGTAGGTCATGGCTGCTAGAGAGACAGAGTTCAAGAAGAAAGAATTAGAACAGCTTCTTAGAGAAAAGAAGATAGATGTAGACCAATACTTGGAAGCTCTGGCAAAATTGGAAGAAAATTCATTTACCAATGAAGTAAAATCATTGAGACATGAACAGGCAAAGGGCTATGGACTATTGAAAACAGATTTGTTGTTGATTGCTTCTCCATTTCTCATCTTGGTTGGGTGGCTCATTGCCAATCTGAATCCTGTGAGTGCGTATACTAGTGACCATTTCCAGTTCATTCCAGGGATGACTTGTTACCCATACTCACCTGTCGGATTGGGAATTATGATGAGTTCCATAGTTTTATTATCTGTTGGAATCGCATACCGTTGGGTCAAATCAGTCTCAAGAGGCGAATTCATAGTTCTTGAAATCACGGGATGGTCTATCTTGATGTTCACTCTCTACGTGTTGGTGACTGGTATTTGTATCGTTTGGGTTCCAATGGCACCTAACTCGTGGCAAAGTTTCATAAGCATTGACCCTGCAGGTTGCAGTTTTATACTAATTTTATGGTTTATCGGAGTTTTCACAATCACCTATGGCTTGGCTCCCATGCGGAAATGGTTTAGCAAAAGCATTAGTTAGCTGGACTATGAACTCTAACGTTTATCTGTAATTATAAGCAGATGTAAGTAAAGGTTATAATATTGTGTATAGTCCAAATTCTGAAATAAAAGCCTTTCAAAATTAGGATACTGTTAACTTAAGGGACATGTCTTTTTCACAATTTTTCTTTTACGAGCAGAACTCTTGTGGAACAATTGGAGAGGAGGTGAAAGAAAACGATAAATGAAGAGAATACAAATAATTCGGATGCCAAAGATTGTGCTGAGGAATTGGTTTTGCCAAGAAAAAAGCGTAGAGGAACTAAACCATATAGACCAAAAAGCAAAAGACGTAGGAAATAGAAGAACCAACTTTGGTTCGTAAATTCTTACTCTACTTGGATACGAATTTATTTCTAGATTTAACGAGAAATAGGAAGAATGAATTTTCAAGAACCATTTTTGCAGACATCAAGAAGAATAAATACAATGTTGTCACATCAACTTTTACACCATTATTGGCTGTTCTTCTTTTGGTTCACTTAATCTTTTTTCCATTTCTGCCATGTTCTTTGTTGCTTCTTTAACTAGAACATGTCAATCGTCTTTTCCTTCTATTCCGCAAGCTTCTGCAGGTGTCTTACCCTTCAAAGATTGATGCTTTCTTACACAGTTATAGTGAACTGTCCATCCTTCGAGTAAGGTTTCTACTGTTTCAGCCTCTTTTAGACCTCTTGTTATGCGTGTTCTGTCTTTGAGTGTTCCATGCAGTCTTTCTACTGAATTGTTGCTATTAATGCATGCATGCATAAGGGTTTTGGTGTCTTCAGAAAACCAAATATAATGAAACCTAAGTATTATGATAGAGGCGATGCATTTGGCACAAGTCGCAGAAATTCCGATAGAAAAACTCTACGTTGGAAAAGTCAATGTTAGGAGGAGCGCAGGAGACATAACAGAGTTAACAAGATCGATTGAAGAGAAAGGAGTATACCAACCAATCCTTGTAAGACCAGTAAAAGGAAGATATGAGATAGTTGTGGGTTCTCGTCGCTTTGTAGCCTCCAAAGCGGCTGGTTTGAAAACTATTCCTGCAATAATCAGAGAAATGAATGATGAAGAAGCAATTGTAGCTTCTCTGACAGAGAACATCCAACGAGGTAATTTAGAACCTGAAGAAGAGGCAGAAGCACTTACTAGACTAGTTGAAATTTACGGAAGCAATCGACAGGTAGCAAAGATTCTTGGAATCTCTGAAACGAATCTAAGAAGAAAGATGAGCGTATTAGAACTGATTCCGAGGTTGCGAAAAGAAGTGCGCCTTAAAGGCGCACCTTCTCTCGAAGAAAGAAGAAAATCGGAAGCCATTCCTTTCGAGCATGCAACTATGATTGCAGAGGCTTTTAGAACTGAAGAGATTAAACGACTTCCGAAGGAAGAAAGAGAGGAGAAACAAGTAAGTATCGCCAAAGCGATTGCGCCACTGCCACAGTATGAAGCTAGAAGAGTGGTTGATCGTTTCAAGATGTTCCCAGAGAAGTCTATTGAAGTAATTAAAGAAGAAGCTCTTGCATCGGAGACAGGAGTAGCTATACGAGTTTATTTCATCCCAAAAGTTGCAAGGCTCTTGAGCAAAGCGGCTGAGGATAGGGGAATGAGTATGGAGGAACTTGTGCCCATCGCTGTTGAAGAATGGTTGAAACAGGTGGGCTATCGTGGTAGCATGGACTAAACGTGCATTACATGCAACTACAAGGTTTGTGGGTTATTTTCCCACTCCGCAATTTTGGTCAATCATGAAATTATGGGAAGATGAACAAGTCAGGAAATATGTTGACATTCTAAGTTTGAGGTGCTGGAGAGCCAAAATGTCTCAAAAGAATGTCCTAACTCCTCTTCCATATGTGGATGTTACGGAACTAACAGAAAGAAACATTGTAGTAGACTATAATTTTATAAAACATGGAAAACTTAGCATCGAACTCTTATGTAAGACAATCTCTGAATATGGAGCAAAAGATATGGTTGTCGAATCTATTTGCGTTTGTATTCCCAAAGACCTGCTCGAAGATTCAAATTCTGAGTTAAAAGAAGAAGCAAAAATGATGAATTGGAAGACAGGAGACAAAGTAGCTGCTTTTTTTAGACGAATAAAGGCTGTGGCTAACGGAAAGTTTAGAGCAGAAGTAAGAAAGGCTACCCAAGATTGGTTGCCAATGGGAGGAAAGCTGAGTTCTCTTGACTTAGTAGGGCTGCGTGAGGCTCATTATTGGCACAAAAAAGGCGAATACGGTTCATATGAAATCAACTTTATGGAAAGAACCGTTAAGCTCGTGATGACGGCTCTTGACCCAGATGGAGTATTAGGAAGATGGCGAGAGTATAGAAGGAAAAAAGGCGAAGTCTGGTCACTAGTTGGAGATCACAGCATAAGAGAGTGAGTATGATGGAAATAACTGTAAAAGACAACAAATTCTTCATGCTGCTGGAGAAGCAAGGAACAAGGAAAGAGATCAGAATCTATGATGAAATGAACCCAGCAATAGCCATGATAAAAGGTTCTTTGAAGAAAGGTATCACTTCTGAGAACATTGAACTACTAAGCATTGAAATCAAAGAAGAGAAGTTTGAGATCAAGACGATACCTTGGAGTGTCATAGCCACGCAGCTTATAAAAGAAGGTTAAAACTGCCAAAACTTAATCTCTATTTTCTCATGTCCCTTAAGTTAACAGTATCCAAAATTAGAGGATAACAAAATTCAAAAATTAACATGCGATAATTCTTTGCAGGATCGATCGATCGATACGGTTGTGAGAAGCTAATATGGATAGAAAAGCCGAGGAAAGTATCAGAAAAGCATATGAATTGATTAAGAAAAACGTTCTTCAGAACATACAGGTCGATTCTTTAGAAGTTGTTAAGCAAGTGGAAGAATATCGACAATTCTGGAAACCTTACAAGACTAATGTTATTCTATTGGCTGAATCCCATGTTTTCACTGAAAAGCAAGACTATGAAATTAGATGTGACAGTTCTATCCTACACGAAATCATACAAAACTATCCATTACGTTTTGTCAGATTCGTCTATTGTTTATGCTATGGAGAGAATGAACTATTAACTATAAGAAGAACAGATAGAAAGAACACGGGGACTCCTCAATATTGGAAAATATTCAGTTCATGTGTTGCTGAGAATGAGAATGATTTAGGTTTTCCTGCAATTCTTAAAACAAAAACTCCATCTTTAATTCAGAGACTTCGCAACAAAGTTAAGGTTTTGCAAAAAATGAGGGAGAAGGGCATATGGTTATTGGATGCCAGTATAGTAGGTCTTTATGGAAGTGGCAATAAGAATCAAGTGGTTATTGAGAGAATATTAGAAATTTGTTGGAGAAATCATATAGTAAACACAATTTTAGAAACTAATCCAAAGCATATCATAATTATCGGCAAAGGAGTAGGCGATATTCTGGGTTCTAATCTGCTGAAACTCAGCATTCCTTTTACTGTGGTACCTCAACCTCAAGCTAGAGGAACGAGCCAGTGGCAGTTGGAAAATTATAAGACTTATCAGAGAATATGTGCAAAGTATTGCTAGAGCTTTCTTATTCTTAACCTTAGTGAGTTGAACTCTCTTGGATTTCAGCTAAGGCTTATTATGTCGTTCCACGTTATTGGTCTTCCTTCTTTTTTGCGTTCTCTATACAGTCTTGTAAATCTGTTAACAAAGTCCTCATAAGACTCATGGCTTGTTATCTCTGTTTCGCTCTTTCCCAACAACTTCGCTTTCTCTCTTTTGAACAAGCTATAGAAAGCAGAACAATATTTCATCAGTTTTCTTGGCTCTTTAGACGGGTAATAGCAAAACTCCTCTTTTCTAAATCTCCTTCCCTCAAATTCGATATCATAAACATCCATAATCTCTCGTCCTCTCCCAGTTAACTAACACGGATTCTCATTAAGGATTCTTTAGCTCAACTAATCTATTTTCAATTTCTTTAATTGGTAGTCCTTTAATCATTTTGTTGAAGGCATCAAACATCTTTTCGTCTGTCAAAACGAATATCTTCTTTTCAGCCTTTACGCTCATAAGATAGAGACAGTCAACACATAGTTCTGCAAATCGGTAAGGCTTTATTTTGCCTTTTTTGTCGAGGTCTTTTCCAGACTTCACCTCTCCGACGATTGTTCCATCTTCCGAGAATAAGTCAAATTCATGTGTATAGTTACCGATTACCACTCTTTTCTTGGGAAGTTTTTTGCCAAACTCTTTTTCTAAAGCTTCTCTTACACGTTGCTCATCGGGTTTATCTGGAAGTTTAAGAAACTCCTCTATGGACATTTTGTCAATTTTTCGAGGCATTCCTCTCACTAAAGTATGCAGACTTTTGAGAACTAATATGCTTTTTTATAGGAAAATGAATAATATTATTGAAGGAACTGGGTGAAGACTGGCTTTGACGTCTGTGCTTGAGAGGAACATTCAAGTTGAGCTTTATCGTGTACTTCAGAATCTTGTTGCTAAGAAATTCTCTTATAATGATATTGAGTTTGTTGGTGTCAGGTTTGAGCCCACGATTAATGGAAGACCTGATTTGGTTGTTGAGGCTATTGATAAAGGTAAAAAGATGTCTCTTCTGGTTATTGAGACGAAACGTAAAGTTCCTTTCATTGACCGGAAGTTTGACCCCTACAGTAAGGATGTGATTAGGCAGGCTTCGGGTTATGCGGTTAATTTGGGTGCTCCTTATTTTGCTACGTGTAACGGTGAAGTTCTGGTTCTGTTTGATACCTTTACTGCAGGTGTTCCTCTTCCACAAAGGAGACTAAAACATTACAAGGTTTCTTTTGACGAGGAGTTCGCTAAGACGCTCTTGGAAGAGGTTTGTCGGTTTAGGATTGGCGTGGGCAAATGGCTTGAGCTTGACGATGTATTTTTGCAAAGACTGAGAACATTCCACACTTTCATTACTCCTTTTATCTTGGAGTCTTTGAATCGACAATTAAGAGAGGATGTAAAGTTCAAAGAGGAATATGTGGGATGGCTTAGGTCACAGCTTTTTGAGTATTCGCCAGAAATGAATGAGAGAATCGCTGAACAACTGGCTTACATGCTCATGAACAGGTTAACCTTCTATAAGACATTGGAGACTCAAATTCCTTTCCTGCCTAAATTAACCAAAATTGAAACAGAAGATTCAAAAGCATTTTCAGAGAGGCTTAGAGAGGTCTTTGACAAGGTTTGTAAGGATGTGGATTACGAGGCTATTTTTGAACCACACACCGTTCTTGACCAAATTCTGTTGCCTAAGAAGCTAATCTATGCTCTGAACGATTTCATTGAAGAGCTTGGAACTTATGACCTCTCAAAGATACGAAGCGATGTTATTGGCAGAGTTTATGAAGAGCTCATTCCTGATGTGGAGAGGCATAGGCTGGGGCAGTATTATACTCCGCCGCCAATAGTCGAGCTAATAACGGAAATGTGTATTAAATCGTCTAACGATAGAGTCTTAGACCCCGCTTGCGGTAGTGGGGGCTTCTTAGTTAAAGCCTATCACAAGCTGAACGACTTAAAGAGGAAAGAAAATCCATTTGCAGATGATGCTAAACTGCATGAGGAGATTTTGAATCAACTGTATGGTATAGACATTAACCCTTTCCCCGCCCAGTTATCGAGCATCAATCTGGCTGTTAGAAATCTTAAAGTTGCAAGTAGACACATAAACTTGGTTGTCAGTGATTTCTTCAAGGTTAAACCTGCGATGGGTGTTATTCCTAAAGACCTTGATGTTGTGGTAACTAATCCTCCTTATACAAGACAAGAAGAGATGGAGTATAAAGACCAAATCAGAGAAGAAGCATTAACTTACTCTGATGGTTCGAAAATTCAGTTGGATGCTAGAGCGGGGATTTATGCATATTTCTTTACGCATAGTGCAAAATTTCTCAAGAATCATGGTATGATGGGACAGATAACTTCTGACACATGGCTTGACGTAGGCTTTGGAGAAGACCTAAAACGGTTCTTTCTTGACCGCTTTAAGATTCATGCAATAATCTGGTATGATGTCAGAGCCTTTGAGAAGGCACTCGTCGGAACATGTATAACCATCCTTGAAAAAGAGGATGAATCAAAGGAAGACAGAGACAACAACATTGTCAAATTTGTTAGAATAAAAAAAGCCATGCCTACAGAAGAATTAGTTATAACAATTGAGACCGCCAAAGAAGACTTTGAAGATGAACGTATCGGAATAACAGTCAAGAAACAGAAAGAACTTGAACCGAAGGACAAGTGGGGAAAATTCCTCAGAGCCCCAACTATATACTTCAAACTTTTATCCAATCCAAAAATGATAAAGTTTAGAGAGATTGCTGACATTAAAAGAGGTTACACAACAGGAGCAAACGAGTTCTTCTATTTGGATAAGGAAAAGATTAAGCTATGGGGTATAGAGAAACAGTTTCTCGAACCTGTCGTTACTTCTCCGAAGAACGTCAAAATTGAACTGAGAAGCACGGACATTTCGGATTGGTTGTTGATGGTTAATTTACCAAAAGAAAAGTTATCAAACCAGAATGTTTTGAAATACATTGAACATGGAGAAAATGTTGAGGTAAGAGTAAGAGGCGGAAAAGATAAGGGCAAAGCCATCAAGGGATATCCGAATCTTTCTACATTGAAAGCACGAAGTATTTGGTATAGTCTAGCCCGAAGAGAACCAGCACCACTTCTCTTCTCATGCAAAATCTGGGAGAGATTAATTGTAGCAGTTAATGAAGCAAAAGCCCAAGCTGACAAGGCTTTCTACGAAATTAGACCTAGAGATATTAATGACATTTATGTTCTTGCTGGAATACTTAACTCCTCTTTAACAGCACTATTGGCAGAGCTTCATGGTAGATTCTATGGTGGTGGAGTGCTGGAACTGGAAATCTACGAATGCAAAGCACTACCAGTTTTAGACCCAAAAAGACTATCAAAGAGAGAAAGACAGAGAATTGAAACCACTTTTTCAAAAGTTTGTGAAGCTCAGAGTAAAGGAGACGAGAAGCTAGAGCAAGATGCAAGAATAGAACGTGATAATGCTATTTTTGATGCCCTCAAACTTACAGAAAATGAGCGTAAACAAGTTTACGACGGTCTAAAGTTGCTCAGAAGAATGAGGTTTCAGAGGAAAGAGATTGAAGTTCTTGTCGAGACAGCCGAGAAATGGAAACCACGTAAGAAGTCTAAGAGGGAAAAGAGTTCAGACATAGAACATTCAAAAAGGCTTGACATATGGATGAAAGGGTAAGCTAAATTACGGTTCTCTCTGACTTTTTGTGAGTCAATGGTAACCTTAAAAGACAGGCTAGAGCCTCTTAGGTGGCTTTCTTTGAAGATTTGTCATAATTTGGTGCTTAATGTTCTCTATTCCTTGTACTATATTCTTGTTGGGAGGTCCCTCTTGATATTTTAACTTCCTCTTTGACATAGAATTTATGACCGCAAAGCCGATACGTTCCTCATCACTTTCCCGCTCAAAAGTGAATAAGAATAGAGGGGTGCTTAATTTAGAAGCTAATAAAACCATTGGTTCCCATGTCTTGTAATCTCCAGCTCTGGTGTAATGAGGAGGGTAAAAAACTGCAGGGTCATAATCTTCAAGCGGGATTTTCTGGGTATATCGTGTTTCAATTATCACTAGTGGTTTCATATGAGAACCTAGAATGAAACCATCAATGTTGCCACCCCAAGCCAATCCTTGTTTCTCGAGCAAACGGTCGAAAAGGGAAATCCTAGGACCTGCTTCATAAAGTGGTTTTGTTTGTTTCGTGCCTTTTAGTTCACTCCACCAATCGGCAAAATTTTTCGGTTCTAATTTCTTATAAGGAGCTATTTCAATGTCCAGACTATCATGTTTTCGACATAAAGATATTCCATAAATTGAGATAAAATTCTCTCCTGATTTATAAGTGACAACGTACAAGGGCACTGACAACTGATTACATAAACACAATTTTGCTATCCATTCGTCCTTTTGAAATATACTCTCTATATTGATTGCTTCATTGGCTCCAAATTCCACTGCCTCGACACCAGCAGTAAAATTATAGTTAGAATCAAGAGTCAAACCTTGAAGACCGAACATTGGGATGATTTTACAGAGTTTCTCTGTAAAACTATGTGGTTTTTCCGTTGACCTGATTTTCAACTATTTCACCTTAAAGAAGTCTGTTTATCACCTAAGAAATAAGATTAAATGAACCAAATATTAAAAGTGAACTGGTATTAAGTGGCACAGTTTAAAGCAAAAAAGGGGAGGAGGAAAAGATGGGATTGGAGTTTGAAGATTTTAAGAGAAACAGAGTGGAAGGAGCTATTGTCGCATTCATAAGAGGGAAAAAGAATGCGAGTTGGGTGATGGGAATCATAAAGGGTAAATGGGGAGTAAGAGGCGTCGAACTTCAAAGGATTTTTGATAAAATACCAACAACTTACATAAACCATGACAAAAATCTGCTCAACCAACTTAAAGAGAAATGCCTCAATGAAGGACTACTCTAAAAAGATTCGCAACTTTTAGATTGTAGTTAATCCGAAGAGTATGCGGTGGCTACTAAAAAGAAAACATGTGTTATGCTTTCGCCAATAGTCTGTCACACGCTTGCTGAATATATGCTTTAAAACCATTTTCAATAAGCTTGGAGAGTTCTGTTTTGTCAACAGGTATTATGAGCATTCCTTGTTTTATTCTCGCATCTCTTATTGTTGTGAGGGCTTCAGGACTGAGAGAGCTTGTGGTCAGGTAGATGCCACAACAGTTAAAGGTGTTTTTGGCTTCCAGCAAGCGTATGAAATGGTCCAACTCTTTCGAACTAATTGTACCTTCCCAGTTCTTGCATTCAATGAAAAGATAGGAGCATTTTTTCCACAATGGATGGTCTTCATGCTCACTGCGATAGAAATAGTCTATTTCGCCAACTTCTGAACGGCAGTGCTTATCTATATATGTGAAACCTTCTTGTTGAGTCATAAAATTCTCAAAAAAAGATTCAAACTTCTTTCCTCTCTTTATGCCGTTCTTCTCTTCAACGGCATCCTTCAACAACTTGTTCAGTTCTTCTTTCGTGAGCTTTCTCCCAATCAGGCTCAGGCGACCCTTCTCGGGCACGAAAAAACTTGCCCTTCACCTCCAGAACAATTTCCAGAAAATCACTAGACCTCGGAAATTCCTCTCCACACAGTTCGCATGTTATATCTTCAGGCACATCTAGATACTTCTTGTAAGTTCCCAATTCGGCTCCACAACTTGGACATCTGACTTCAAGGCTTCCTTCGATTTCGTTTTCCTTCAGTAGCGGGATAAAGAAGTCTTCTGCTTCAAGCAGAGAAACCTTTGCATATTCTACAAAATCACGAAGATAGAACTTGTTCCTACCTTGCGAGAGGAATTCTCTAAGCTTGCTTTCCAAAGTATTCTGTGAGCAATTTCTCTGCTCTCTCAACCATAGCCCCTCCACTTATGTTTTCTAATGCATTTATCACGTATTCTATATCTGTTTCACTGGTCAGAAGCGTGTATTTTATGTGACAATTTCTGAAATAGATATGAAAGTTGATTTTATGGTCATCATCTGGTTTAATCGTTACATGTCCATGTCTTAATCTTCCGTGCTTGAGTTCTTGATGATATTTCTCAGCAGTCCTCAAATCCATGCCCTTTCTTGCAGTGATTATGATAGAACCTGAAACATCTGACAAGGGAAGCTCAATCGTAGCACTGTTAAGAGAGCTAATCCAATCAACGAATTTCTTGTTCAACCTCTCGTCCATGAGATTTATCGAGTAAAAAGGCTCAAGCCCCAAGTACGTTGGAATTCTCGCAGACATCTTTGTTGCCATAGACCGATGCTTAACTCTAATCTCCAAGATTTTCCTATTGGGTCTGTAAACGACCACACCTCTCCAATAATTCCTAAATACCTTAGGAGTTCGAGTGCTTTCATCTATGTAGGAAAAGGCACCAAGAAGATAATGAAATCTAATTCGCAAGGTCATTGTTGCATGGTCAATCTCAACTTCATCGTAATATGGATAGCTTTCCCACAAATCTGATTCAGGCTTTATGTCTAGCAAGGCTTTAGCTTTAGAAAGGATGCTCTGTATGTCTGGAGTCTTTTCCTTTGTTACAAAAACAAATGAGGATACTCTTCCAGCATCTCCATATTGAGAAAGAATTTCCTTCTTGGCTTCTAAGCTCAGCTCATCAAGAAAACTGTCAACTATTTCGTGGATTCCTACAGCTTCAGGAGGAATTTCAACTCCGTACTTGTTCGCAAGTAAGTATAAAACCTGTATAGGCATAATCATGAGAGTATTACGTAATCTGAAAGCTTCTTTTTCGGATAAATCTGAACCAGACGCTTCCAACCCGATTCCGACTCTCAAATGCTCTAAGAAATTAGTCACATTTCAGACTGATAGTTTTTGTGGTTTTATAATTCATGGAAAATGAAGATTCAGCGTCCAACATTAGCAAATACCCTAACGTAGAGACTTCATTCTCCTTTTGACAATAACGGTTCAGGTAATCTCTTCCATTGCAGTTGGAACAACCCTATCACAGAGTGCAACATTGTTGCACAAATCCATAGGAAAGTGCAAAAGTGTTATAGCTGAATCGAAGGAATTAATTGGAATCATGAGAGGATGAACGGATAATGAGTAAACAAACGGATACGCAAGGGCAAACAACTTACAATAAGGATGACAAACATCCATATAGAAGAAAGGTTCAACTCGCAAAAGAGAATGTTTCTACACCTATCAAGACGATGACTGTAACAATAGCACCTAAAGGTCGAAAGCATGTGTATTCTTATGAGAGGGGATACCCAAGAAAAAACCTTCCATTGAGGGAAAAAAGCCAAGTGACCGCAGGCGAGTTTGTCTATAAAAAAAGTAATGCACGTGAGGGTTCACGACTTCATGGTAAATGGTATAAACTTTACAAAGGTGAAAGCATAGAGGATGCTATAAAGAAAAGAGGAGAAGAAGCGGTTTTAGTAGATTCACTTCCAATAGAGTAAAGAAAGAACAAAAACTAATAGAGTCAATGAGGAATAGTTGCATGGGATGGATAAAAGAGGCATTGCTTAAAGGTGAACTGAAAATTACTGAAAATAGGAACTGTCCATTTCATAACCCAGAACGCAAAACTAATGTTGAAACAAAAATCAATGCATGTGAAAAGCATAAATGGGTAAACAAGGCATGGTATGAAAATAGATTCAAGAAGGCAAATTCTTTTTAGGGTCGTTCCATATATCTAATAATAGAATGAGGACTTAAGGAAAGCCTCTTTCCCAGAGGCGTTAGGTCTGAGCGGCATGGGTTATCTGAATGGGAACGCTTTAGTATGTAGGAGAATAAGAAAAATGAAAAACAAGAAGGATTATCTTGGAATTGTGTTGCTCCTAAGCATATTTAGTCTTCTGTCATACGCATTGAATATATTTGGAGCATCGATTCTTCTACAAAGCATATCCATTGCTACAACGATGGTCACCGCAATTTACAAGATAGGCAAGTCTGTGAAGAAAAGTTTTCCACACATTGGAGTTGCAATGACTCTTGAACCAATTACTACGAAATCTGGAAAATGTATAGGCAGAAAATTCACACTTTCGATTAAATTCAATAGTAAGAATTATAGACGGCGTTCCCGTCGTCTCTTTTCCCTTGTGGATAACCCAATTAGATATTTGCTTTTTCGAGACACTTCCCCAGCCTTTGGGAATTGTCATTCTTCTAAAGGCTTTTCCACTTTCATGGTGTAAAATCCGCTATTCTTAAATTTCGTTTTTAGTTCAGTTTCAATAGGTTAGAGTGCGAAAGACAAGTTTTAGACTCTAGCGTTCTATCACTCTCTTAACCACTTCCGCATTCTAGCCATTTTCAAACCGAATTTTCGCTCTATGTAGTGCATCTGTGGAAATAGGCTTGTTTTAGGTTCATTTTTCGATTTTGAGGCTAACCGTTAGGCTTTCAAGCTACGAAGTGCATGTTATATATGATTAAGAGAGTGAAAACGAATCCAAAATCCAAAAGATAGAGAATACATTCTACCATACAGGCACGCGACGAAGACGATGGAAACTTGCCACAAAATAATGAGCAAATCAAAACGCTAGTCAATGACGCTTTAGCTTGGAAATGCTGAAAAATAGTTGATTTTCTTAGTGTTCTATCGCTTCCTTCAGTTAAAAATCCGTGATTTCTACGTGAAGATGACTTTTTCTTTCCTGAACCTTTCTTGAATACCTCTTATACGAATAGGAAGCTGAAGATAACCTAATCGGTTCCTGCTAACGTCTATTCCTATTATTACAAGCGTATGTTCCGACTGTCCATAGACTTTAGACTCTTGCACTATTCGGTCCAAGCGTTCGATGAGGTCTCTGATAAACTTGGGAAGATTTGTTTCTTCATTAGGTTTACTTTCTCTTTCTTTGGTTATTCTATCGAAGAATCGTATCGCTGAAAATCCTTCTCCTTTAACTTCTTTAGACGACTTAACCGTGAATCCGCAGTTTTTTTGAACCTTTACAGTATGTGCTTGACCGGTCCATTTGAGATTCCCAGTTAACTGATTGGCATCAACCATACAGGTGCAATTTAAGAGATTCCCAAAACTAGATGTAAGGAAGGTATCACTCACTATCAAGGGAAACATGTAATAAGCGTCACACATACCGCTCCTCGATATAGCATCCAATGCTTGATGCTGATTTCTCAATTTGTTGTTATTTACTTGGAACTTAGCCCAAGAACCATCTACGCCTGCTTTTGCAGCCTTGAATTGGAGAATGAAAGGTTTACAGCAAGGAAAAAGCACATCTGCTCCAATTCTAGATTCTTGTTGCTGAGTGAACCCAAATACACCTATTCCCGCTATAGACATACCTTCATGAGTAATATTCAACTCGAGAGTCTTTTCATTTACAAGTCTGCCCGGCATTCTTACCGAAATGGATTTTTAAGCGAAAAATTATTTATTACTTTCGCCGACAACCGATGCACGCAAAGTTTTTCCTTCGGGGCATCATCAACTATGTCTCAATCAACTTCGTGAATAGCACTATCAATTCGCTGTTGTAGTTGTTTCAGGCATTGCTTCAAACAATTGTCTAGGTCATCAGCATTTTGAGCAATTCCCTTCGCATTGCTGATTATCTTCTGTGTTCCTTTTCGAATATTTTTTAGGTATTCATGATATTGAAGAGCTTCAGCTATCGCCTCTTCAATTCTCTTATCCGCAAGAATCTTCTTTATGTCTACTTGTTTTGCGTTAAAAGGTTGCAAAGCTATGAGAATCGCTCTCAACGCTCCATAAGCTATCCTGAAATTGTCGCGGCTAGTCACCAAAACAACACCTTCAGAACAAGGCTCAACCATAAACCCATTAGCTCCAGAGGGCATCACCTCCACAGCCAGTATAGCTAACCGTTCTCCCCGAATTTTCATATGCCTTTGAACTTGCTCCAAATAAGACCCACTCCAACCACTATTGTTCTTTTTAGACTCTATAAGGACCCGTCCACCTAGGCTCATTCCGTTGTACCTCGGCTCTGCCAAAATATCCGTGTCGCCCGATGAACCTAAAGGCTTGCAGCCATCGCCTGGGAAGTAGTCATTAAGTTCTCCAAGAAGTTCGAGCTCTCCATGTCGCCCTTTTTCTCTGGGGACTTTCTGAAATTTCAATAGTTCCTGTAACAGTGGCAAGACACTCGGCACCAACTGGGCTAACAATCTCATCTGTTCCGGCTCTGGGAAACCCATCTTTTCAAGCGTTTCTCTAAATTTGCTCGTTAAGTCATACTTGAAATTCTCAATTTCCTTCCTAGTTATGCCTTCGACATTTTCACTTACGGTTTTAATTGCATCGGCAATGTTGTTAAATGTGGGGGCGAATTCTCTCAACAGCCTAAACTCTTCCTCTAACTTGATTTTTGTCTCTTTAAACTCTCTTTGTAAATCTTTTTTCACGTCTTCCGGCAGCTTCTCAATTAGCATCGGAAAATTCTTTGTAAAGACCTCAATAGGCATCAATACATCGTTAACTTGCCTCTGTAACTCCTGTCGAATAGCGACAAAAAGCCCTTCAACTATAGCTTTTGAGTCTGATGTAAGCCTTAGTTCTGGGATATTGTTCCATACAATTCGTGCCAAAGAAATTGCAGCATTTATTTTACCATCTTTTGCACGTTCCTCTAGAAAACTCAGATTAATGCTGTCGACTGAGCATTCGTGAATGTTGTTACCGCAAATAGGACATTTTATCTGCGATGCGGTCATCTTCTATCCTACCCGTTCCATCTATTCCTTTGAAGGCTCTTCTTTGCCATTACATATCACGTGAAGGAAAATCAGCTCGTTCCATATTACGAATATTGTATCGTTGAACTTCATGGCTATCCATGGTTCTTTCATGGTCTCAAGATTTGTTAACAACTTTGCGAACTCTTCTTGTTTAAGAATAACTATTGGCTTATGCTTGCTTAGGTCTGGTGTAGCATCTATTTCAACAAGTTTCTTTGCAAGAAGAGGTAACTCATTTTCGCATTTACTCATTGACGAGTGCTCCTATATGGTTATATGACTATATGCTCAAGATTTATAAGCTTTACGCTTATACACTTGTATGGTTATATGAGATGTCCAAACGCAGAACCACAATAGTCGTAGACGACCAAGTCTGGAAACGCCTTCTCTCATACGTAGTTAAAAAGCACGGAACCGCCAAAAAAGCCAGCTTCGAAGTAGAGAAAGCCGTCAAAGAATACTTGGACCGTCAAGAAAAGCAACTGAAATGAACTCCTGAGATATCAAAAATATATCAAATAAACTCTTTTTGGGTGAAACAAGTTAAAACGATATCTTTTTGATATCACGCGGAGGCGACTCAGAGTGTTATTCTTCTTTACCGTTCCCACACAGGATTTTATAAAGGCTTTGGAGTTCTGTCTCCAACCTCAATGAACCGATGTCTCTGGTATTAGTCTTTAGGCGTTTCCGCAGGGTGGCTGAGTAAGGCGTGAAGAGTCAGGAATACTTTCTTAAGTTCTTCATCAGTTTCATTGTCTTTCATGGCTTGTGCAATCTGCGCCCCTATCTCTCCAGTGTAAGTGCCTATTCCGCCTCTTTTCAACAGAAGGTCTAACACTGCCTTTTTGTTCTTTTTTTCCTCGTTTCTCTTTATGAAATCTGCAATTTCTTCTTCTGAAAGCCCAATTTGAGGAAAGGCTCGCTTTATTGCGGAAGGCACCAGCAAATACGCTTCAATAGAACTCCTTTGGAGAGTGATTATGCAATCCTGTTTCAGTCCTAAATCGCTTATAAGGCGTTCTTTTATCTTTTTGTTCCTTTCTTCTTTTTCCGTATCACCATCAAAGATTGTAAAAACTTCTATCTTCAATCGACGAGATTTTAATATGCGAGCATTTGCGTAGTAAGCCATGCTATTCCAGCCTTCGGAGTCAATATACCCTACAACTACATTTGCATTTTTAGCGAATTGTCTAGCGAACGCCTTAAATATCTTAACATCATCAGCTCCCTCGACAAAAGCCACACGGTCATAATCAAATAAGTCACTTGCCTTTATGCCTAATTCGTCGATTACGCGTCCAATATTCGTCTCATTGACTTGTGCTACTTGAGTTGTTCCTTCCTCATCTTTAGATACGAGGTATACTGCTCCAATATCCAATCTAGAAGCAAAAATCGCACTATGAGTGCACAACAAAACTTGCGTTTCATTCGCTAATTGCAGAAAATAATCAAGCATCTCTCTTTGAAGTTTAGGATGCAGATGGTTCTCTGGCTCCTCTATCGCGAAAATTTCGTTTCTGTCCATTGTTTCCCAAATGACTCCCATCATTGATTGTTCTCCACCTCCAACTTGAGAAGGGGGAAGCCCAAGGTCACCTTCTTTGAGGAGCACCTGAGTTGGATTAGGCTCTAACCTTTTATTAAGCAAAGGTTCTACGTAACCGCGATATCGTTCCCATCTCTTCTCAGCTTGTCTCTGGCGGTCAATCGACGTACTAGTCACTGTTTGAAGAAGAGAAGGTTCAAGTAATGAAGCACGTTGCCCAGGGGTACTCTTAATGTCTCTAGCCGCTGAAAGCAATTTGAATTTACCTCTTAGGTCTGTGAGTGCGGTAATCACCTTTTGTAGCAATTCGGGAGTAAAAATGAAAAGCTCAGCCAAATCAGTTGGACTTGGCGAGGCTATTGTATAACTGTTCTCCTTAGCCCACTCTTGCCAATTCTTACCAGCAAATTCAGTTGATGATTCAATAATCCCCTTTTTCACGAGGTCATCAAACACTGCATGGCTAGTAAATCCTTTTTTCTCTTTAAGGTTAACGAGAATCCTGTCGCCGCCTACGTTATCTTTTGAGTATCCTGAGGTGAAAAAATACATCCGATAATCTTTAAGCTGTTCTATAGGGGAGATTGCATCCAATATTTTTTCTGATGTGGCGACAACATCTTTAGTAACTATCGGTATCTCCGCCAACTTTATCTCTTCAGTCTTCCAAGTACCTGGATAACTTAATGACCTTTTTATTGTAAGTCTTGAAGCATTTTCTTGAAATCTGTCTTTAATTGAATTGAGGAGTTTGTCGCCTAATGGAATAAATTGACGAACTTCCTCTTCATTAAGTTCCAAAACAAACTCAAATTCAATGGGCATTGATGTATCTCTCCGGTACCAAATAATGTCACTAACTCCAGCTGAAGCACCTCCGCCAACCGGGTTAAAGTCAGTGAAGAATCTATGAAAAGATTCAAGAATCAGAGATTTTCCTTGTCCATTAGGTCCTATGAACACGACGAAGGATTGTGCTTGAAAGGTGACATCTTTTAAACTTCCATACCTTTGGATTCTTCCCTTGATAATTTTCATATTATATCCCCTAAATGGTTAGAGACACCATAAATATCAATTTAGTGGTGTGTGGTTCTGTTGCATAAATGAGGTTTATGTTGCAAATTAAGGTTTACCATTTTCCCCACTGTTGCAGTTTAAGGTTTCTCAGGAGGATTCTGGTAACTCTTAGAGACGTTAGGGTTTAAAATTTTCTTACGGTAACTCTCGGGATTTGTAAGTTAGATTACAAAGGCACTTCTCTACGGAAAATTTCAGACCATTTAGAACAGTTCTATGGAATCAGAATTAACCACGCCACTATCTTGAGATGGATAAGAAAGTTCGGCAAGATGATTGAGGAGTATGCTGACACGTTAGAGCCAAGCCTTTCGGAACAGTGGCATGCAGACGAGATGGCGATAAACGTGAAGGGCAAGTGGATGTGGTTGTGGAACGTAATGGACAAAGACACAAGATTCATGCTCACTTCACTAATCTCGGAAAAGAGGCAAATAGAAGACGCAAGAAAAGTGTTCCAGAAAGCAAAAGAAGTGGGCAAAGTGGTTCCTAAGTGTAAGAAGTGCGGAAAAGTTATAATCAGAGCAAGTATTAGAAAAGATGAGGTCTGAAATATGGTTGAATCATTGACCATAATACCAGTTGAGTGCGTCAATTGTGGTCATGAAGTTAAGACCGACTTTGACTCAATAGAGCAGAGGAAGATGCTAAAGTGTTCTGAATGTGGGACTTCCTTTCACATTAATGACGTTTACGACTTGTATTATGACGAAGAATCGTTAGTCAAGAATGCCGTTGACCTTATCATAAGTTATGCGAAGCAACCTTGGAGAATCGAAGCCAAGCAAGAAGAACACTTGAAAGCAATAGAAGCATTTCTCAAGAAAGTTGGTTTTGATTCCTTGCTTGAGAGAATTCTGAGTGATGTAGTGAAATATGGCGATTCCTATCTTGAGATAATAAGAGATTCTGACACAAAAGAAATCATTGAGCTAAGACCATTGGAAGCCAAAACAGTAAGCCTAAAACTAGGACAGGAAATAAGACATGGAAGAGCTTATACTGGTGAACGAGAAGTCGAGGAGTTTGTTGTCAGCGATGGTGCAAGTGAAAGAAGGCTAACCCCGACTGATGTCATCCATTCCAAGACCCGAACGTTTTCACTTTACGCTCCCTATGGAGAATCCGTGATGCGAATTGCATTGAAATATATGTATTATTTGAGAACCACAAGGATGAATGCTCTAAGACAAGGTGCAGAGTGGTGGGTGAATTATCTTGAGGATGGGATTTGTTTAGGAATTGGAGTGCCAAGAATATTGCTTGACAAAGGCTATGCAAAATACGGGAAACCAATTGTTGAAATGGCTTCCACTTACTTCATTGGTAGTGTGAAGGATGCTCAAGGAGCCATTGAAAACTCGTTTGAAAGACAACTTTTCGGTCAATTAATCGGTGTGGAAGATTTCCGAGAAATACCAAGACTGGAATTCAAGAAGTTAGATTCGACAACAATTCTCAGAAACGGGGGCTATGATTTTTCCGAAGAAATCAAGACATGGAAGCAATTGCTAGACCTTAAAATCATTTCAGAAGAAGAATATAGGGGAAAACTGTCAGAATTTCTCGGAAAACTGTAGAGCTATCTTCCATCACTCTTTTTAAGCCAGTTTAACCAATTGATTAAGCCGTTTAGACTCTGAAATGCTGTCATATTTGGCTACATAATTTTTCTAAGAAATTTCAGATGAGCGAGTCTGTGCCTAACATCATCTATAGAAACGCAACTTCTGGGCACCGAAATCACAGCACACGTTCCTTTGAATCCTACATGGTCTGCTATAGAATGAACATATCTTTGCCAATAGTTCTCATGCCCTTCAAATTCCATTACTATAATCACATGAGTTGCGTTAAGGTTCAATTCCTTGTGCTCGCCTTTGTAGTATGTTGCTCTTATTCCACCGTAATAGTTAGGCACATCTACATTCTTCTTCAGAGTCCTTCCGAACTCAGTTTCATCCTTCTGTTTGAAAAATTTGGTATGTTCTGATTGCATCATAAAAGCAAGAATTGTATCACCAGCGATTTTCTTCAAGTCAACCCATCTAGACTCAATTTCCCAGACAAAAACACTCGGTTTAAATCGACTACTGGTTTTGTAGAGCCAAAGAACATCTGGATGATATTCGAATCTGTTTCTTCTTATTTTGTAATAAACGATTCCGCTATTTGATTCATATCCATATTCAGAACCCAATTCCATTATTGCGTTCTTAACTCGGCTGTGCCATGTTTGTCTTCCTCTCTTGGTCATGTGAATTACTCCTACTTCCAAGTTATCCTATACAGTATTATCTCCTCTTGATTCAAAATGTCATTTGTTCTTGCTGTTTTCTAACTATTGGAGCCTATTTGCAAAGCTCCCCTAATGGCTTTATTCACCACGTGCCAGTTCTCCACGCCTCGAAACCCAGAAAAATGGAAACAAAAAAGCCTAAGTATGCTTATTTCACAAATGCTAGCTAAAGAGTGTGGCAAGCATGGGAGAATATGAAGATAAGCATATTTTCGACACGCTAGAAGAGATAAATGAGAAATATTTTCTTCCACATATCCAGCGACCCTTTGTTTGGAAAGAAGAGCAAATACTGAGGTTATTTGATTCTCTGCTTAGAGGTTATCCTATTGGGACTTTTCTTTTTTGGACAACAAAAGACCTCAGCGTTAGGAGAAGAAAGTTCATGGATAACTTCTACAAGAAGTATAATAAAGATTTCAACATTGAGAAACTAGGTTTGGAAGATACTGATAACACTCGAAAGGATGTCACTCTAGTTCTTGATGGACAACAAAGACTTCAGTCATTGTATGTGGCTTTGATGGGTAAATACGACGATAAGGAGCTCTATTTCGATATGCTAAGTGGAGAAAAAGAAAACGAAGAGGGAATACTGTTTAGGTTTGACTTCTCTAGAAAGCAACTTAAAGGGAATGGAGAAGACCTTTGGGTTAGAGCAAAAGACTTGCTTGCTAAACTTGGAAAAGAGAAGAAGTCCTTTACAGTAGTTACAGAAGAAACGCTAAAAACCTTTGGTATAGACGAGTCTAAAAGGAAGACTATTTCGGAAAATGTCGAAAAATTCTATCGTGCTCTCATATCAGAGAAGAAGATAACATTCTACCCCGAAACAGAAGAGAGCCCAGAAAGAGTTTTTGACATTTTTGTCAGAGTGAACTCTGGCGGGACTCAGTTAAGCAAATCAGATTTGCTTTTCTCTTTTATAAAACTGAAGTGGAAGAAATTTGAAGCAGAAAAAGCACTACCAAATCTGCTTGAAAAGATTAATGGAAACGAGCAATTCGCATTTGACATAGATTTCATCTTGAAAACTTCAGTAGTGCTGTTAGGATTCCCAGCAAAATATACTGTAAAAACTTTTAGTGGGCTGAGAGGCAACGAAATCGCCGAAAAGATAGAAAACAACTGGTCAAAAATCTGTGAAAGTATAACCTCTGTAGTCGATTTAATCAGAGATGAGTTCAATATTAAGAATAAGAAGCTCCTACCAAGTAATAACGCATTGATTCCAATAATCTATTATTCGCATAGCACAAACAAAAAGTCAAAAAGTAGTTTCGATGAGGAAGATAAGAAGACAATTAGGAACTGGCTTCTTAATGCTCTGTTATCTGGCTCATTTAGCGGTCATTCAGACAATGTCATAGACAAAGCAAAGAAGACCATAGACTATTTAAGTCCAAAGAGATTTCCATCCAAGGAAATCAACTTAGCCTTCAAAGGAATGCGACAGTCAACTGAGGTGAACAAAGAAATCATGAAAGGAATAACTTATAGAGCACCAGAAAGCTACCTTTTGCTCTACTTGATTTATCCTTACAACACGAATTTCAACCCAAGTAGTGATGCCAATTATCCAGAGCAAGACCACATATTCAGCCATGATGAACTCGACAAGTCATATGACGAAGAGCAGATTAATAGAGTCGGAAATCTGAGGTTAATCACTAGCAACGCAAACAAAGTAAAGAGCGGAACTCCATATGCTGAGTGGATAAAGAAGGAATCAGAGAAGGAGCTGAGATTAGCCTTAATACCCGACAAACCAGAAAACTGGAACATCAAGAACTATCTGGATTTCGTCCAAAAGAGAGAGGAAAAAATTCTCCGGAAAGTCAAAGAGGTATTATAGAGAATACGATGCTAATCTGTCTTCCATTAACTTTCGCTGACTTTGTGAAATCGATGGCTTTGCGGAAAAGTTAGCCATGACGTTTTTCATGTTCAATAAATCTTTTTAAGTTTGGAGTCAACCTATAAGATATTAAGGGAAAACTGAATGAGTGGAGAGGGGACAAGAAAACCTGACTATAAGAAACCGTTAGTTGGAATCATCGTCATTGTTGTGGTATTAGTCATTTTGTTTATTCCAATGATTCCAGTTGATGCAACATATAATGACACAGAACCCTATAACCGTCTGGCAACATATGAAGTCGTTTCAGCAACTCTGACACAAGAGTTTGAGTTGTTAGGGAGAGGAGTCTATCACAGGTCAACAGTTGTTGTTAAAAACATAGATTCTTATGGTGGAACATTCACGGTGAACCATTATCTTTACGATGTCAATGGGCTGTTCGGAAGTAAAACCACAAGTGGATATATAGGAGCAGGGAACACTCAAAATTTCGTAGCCGAGTTTGACACATCACTCGGTCAAGACGTGAGAGCCGAATACTCTGTTTCAGCACCAACGGTAATTGACCAAAGAGTAGTCATCAAACACAAAACCGTTTACAAATCAATAGTTGAACTTTTAGTACATCATTGAAAAATCAACTTTCGACAATAAAGAAGCTAGAACAATTCTCTATCAATCTTTATAAGCCAGTTCTGTGCGGTCCAGTCTTGGATAAGGCTAGAAATCGGAAATCCAATTGCGTTGTTCGGGAGATATCCCGAGCTTAAGGCTTAAATGAGAATTTGAAGTTGTCTCTAGCTGCCACCTAATGGTAACGAAAAGTTGTTTTGTGAAGTTGACAGTTTTAAATCTTCGAGTGAAATGAAAAGCTGCCTACTTTCTGAAGTCGATTTTCTATCAATCTAAGCTCAAAACGAGCGAAAATTAAGCGAATTTAACCCTGCGAAGATGGTGCGGGGGATGGGGTTTGAACCCATGCAGCCCTACGGCAATAGGTCCTAAGCCTATCTCCTTTGGCCAGACTCGGACACCCCCGCCCGACTGGTGCGCGTTCAAATAGATTCCATGAAACCTGTTAATAATCTTTAACGCCTGCTGAACCTCTAAACCGTCAGCAAGCGTGCCGATTTCTGAAAGAAGGAAATCTACGACAACATCTGAGACGCACGGTTCAGCCCGAAGACCTCAAAAGGAAACGAAAGCTCTAAATTCTCAGCTTAAGCTCTTTTCATAAAGCCAGCGCCTCGGTAGCCTAGCCTGGTGGGGCACCGCCTTGGTAAGGCGGCGGTCGCGGGTTCAATTCCCGCCCGAGGCTTTGTTCCAGCAAGAGCCAGAGAAAGATGGAATGACCATGCTAGCCAGCTTCAAAGAATACGTAGAGCATCTCCAACTCGAACAGTTTTTCAGGAAGGTAGGCACCTCTGACCCTGAGACTTTGGCCGAAACCGTGGAGCATTTTACGGTCAAAGAGGGTGAGAAGAGGGATCAGATCGTCAGGAACTACTTTGGACAGAGTGGAGTACGCCGCATAGTCGACACCATCACCAGATGTTTGCTTGAACACCCGCGACTTCCTTCGGAAGGGAAGGCGTTGGATGTCGGCGCAGGATCGGGCTTTTTCACGGTCAGAGTCGCTGCGAAAGTGAGAGCCGAGATTCCGAATGCTTCTTTTTATGCCCTGGATTTGACGCCTGCAATGCTGCTCTCGCTGGCCAAGAAGAAAGCGGACATAGTGCCTTTCGTAGGCATAGCCGAAAACATTCGAGGCAGCATAGAACAAGCAAGAAAACACTTCAACGTTCCATCCAAGTTTGACACGGTCTTCTCCACGCTAATGCTTCATCACAGTACCCGCCCTGAAAGAGTTTTCAAAAGCATAAGTGAGACGTTGGAAAAACGTGGAAAAGCCGTGGTTGTTGATCTTTGCGAACACAGTTTTGAAGAGTTCAGGACGGAAATGGGTGATGTGCACTTGGGCTTCAAACCTGAGAATATTCAGTCGATGGCTCGTCGTCATTTTGCAGACGTCAAGGTTGAGAAACTTCCTGGGATCTGCTGCAAAAGCTCGGGGCGCTTTGCCGAAATCTTCATTGCAACCATGAAGAATCTTCCGTAAAAACGCGATTATATAATTTATATATGCATTAATGACAATGAAGATAGCGAGGGAAACCGTTATTGGGCCTTGACGATCCCCTGACTATCGCAATAATCGTAGTAGGGGGGATCATCGTCTGCCTGATTATTGTTTATGCTATGAGAAAACTCTCGAAAAAAGAGGAAAAAGTCTCGGAAGAAAGGAAAACTGAAATCGAATTCAAAAGTTCGCCGTTCAAAATCGCCAAAAGCATTCCCAAAGAGGAAGCCGTACGCGCTAGGGAAGAGCTTAGAATATTGGACTTGGAAAGAGAGATTTTGAGTGACGCAATTCGTCGTCTTTACGAGGCTCACGCGGAGGGGAAGATAACTGAAGAAGAACGTGAAAGGCTGGCGGAAACTTACAAGTCCCGCATGATGACGGTGAAGGATGCCATTTCAAAAGACGAATCTGTTGTCGCCCTGAATGAGCTTGAAGCCATGCAGGAAGACTTGGTCAAGCTTTTCAGTGAACGTTTCGACGAGTTGAACTCAAAGATTGGCGAACTGCGTTCAAAGGTGGAAGTGCAACCCATAAAAGAGATAGCCGTACCGCTCACGAAAGAAGAGCCAACTCCAAGCACCGAGGAAAAAGCAAGAAGAAAAAAGAAGCAACCTCCCGCAAAGCAGAGCCCGAAAACCGAGGCTGAGAAGAGAATAGAAGAGATCAGGTCTGAAGTAGAAAAGGTTCTGGACAGACTGGGGCAGATGGAGCTTGAAAGCTAAACAAGACTGGATTGAAACAGCCAAGAAGAACGCTGCCAAAGAAGCAGTCAAAAATGTTGAGAATGGGTTTGTCGTCGGTTTGGGGAGCGGAAGCACGGCTGCCTTTGCCATCGAGGAATTGGGAAGCAGAGTCAAAGGCGAAGGATTGCATGTCTTAGGCGTTCCAACATCCTTTCAAGCTTTCATGCTTGCCGTCAAGCATAAAATCCAGATGACAACCATTGAAGAGCATAATACGCTTGATCTGACGATAGACGGGGCAGATCAGATAGATGAGAATTTGAATTTGATAAAGGGCATGGGCGGAGCTCTTGCACGCGAAAAGATTGTAGCCTCTGCCTCAAAAAAGCTCATCATAGTGGCTGATGAAACCAAGAAAGTCAAGGTTCTAGGAGAAAACAATCAGCCAGTTCCGATTGAGGTGTTGCCTTTTGCAGCATCCTATGTAATGCGCAAGGTGGGGGATGCTGGCGGAAAACCAGTTTTGAGGGAAGGTGCAGGGAAGGTTGGGCCTATGATAACTGACAATGGCAATTTCATCATAGACGTAGGTTTCGGACTTATGCGTGAGCCTCTGGAAATAGAGATGAAACTGAAGAAGCTTCCGGGAGTGGTTGAAACAGGGCTTTTCGTCGAGATGGCAGACATTGTTTACATGGGAAAACGTTCTGGTGTAGAGAAAAAAGAAAGAAAACATTATTAGCCATGCCTGTTGCAAGCTAGCGGCTGCAAAAACTTATGTAACTTCGCCACATTCGAATCTAAAGGGAGCATGAAAATGAGTCAGGAGGGTGTAAAGAGAATCGACAAAGAGTCACTGCCTTGGTATTACAGAGTG